>Ga0272444_10002683_pt1 | contig 16323 bp, 19 predicted proteins | sample SSMForm13_FD_201033 | JGI IMG/M metagenome (GOLD analysis project Ga0272444, IMG submission 201033) | Marine sediment archaeal communities from Little Sippewissett salt marsh, Falmouth, MA, United States - SSM-Form-13 | ecosystem: Environmental > Aquatic > Marine > Wetlands > Sediment ...
ATTCAGACCCACAAAAGGAGCGAGAAAATACCGGTACCGATGGGCCCAGGTGCCAAGTGTGAGTCCGACTAGGATGAATACCCCTGCAATGACATGAATCCAGTCAGTGACCTTTCATGAACCTCGGCATACGATTGCCTCCCCTTTGCTTCATTCAGCCCATATGGGGAAGTCAGAAGCTGTAGCGAAGGGCAGCATAGACGTTGGTGTTCCTTTCAAACTGCCCAAAGAAGGTATGATCTTCATTTCCTGTAAATATATTGGCACCGGCCATGATGAGCCAGCTATCTGTAACCTTGTTACTGATCATAGGCCTAAGATAAGCGTCCTCATCAGAGGGCGAATAATAGGCAAAAAAAGACAGTGTCATATTCTGGTTAAGGGCCAGCTTGGTGATTCGGAGGGTGAAAACGTGGCGATCCTTGTCGCGGCCCTTCTGACCTGCCTCCAGGCCAGCCTTGTAGTATCCATAATCTTCCATATATTCTAAGTAGTATTGACATTTAGCCGTAAAATTCTTTGCCATCTCCCACTCATAACCGGCGAGGAGTCTCAGTTCACTGTTGGGAACAAAGGGATCGTTACCCCTTTCATCTTCATCTGAAATATAATACCCCGCTTCGAGGTTGACAAGGCCGTCACCAAAAGGACCCCGCAGGCTGGCACCATAAACCCATAGCTCGGGAAACGTCGCATGGCCTGTTTGCGGGTCCATTCCTTTGGGACTCTTCCAGAATCCGTTGTACCCATAAACAGCGACCTCATACCCTCCCACATTTCGATAGATTCTCAGGGCGATTTCGTCGTCCGACAACCATTCATCGGGCTTTTCGGCATCCACCACATTATCCCGCCCACTTCTCCTCCCCACCATGGGGTCCCAAAAGGAAATCCTTTCACCGCTGATATAACGGTCTGAGTCAAACCGTGGCGTATAGGCCACATCGATGTTTGCAACGTCTGGGAAAAAGCTGACAAAAACGGCATCCGATGGGGCTTTCAAGTAGGTCTCGTCCCGACCAGCAAAAAAGGACTGCCAGTCCTTGGGAAACAAATCATTAATAAACAACAGGTCGCCCGTGCCCCATGTCAGTATCTGGCGTCCGATCTTCATATCCATCATCACCCACGGAGAAAACAGGATATTCGCTTCTCTCAAGTCAATCTCGCCTGTGCCCTCTTCCAGATCTATATCCGTATCCTCCGGCACATCATCATAGAGAAAATCTGCTCGAATCTGCACTGTGGCCACATCGCCCATTCTGCTGATGTCAGTCTGTAAGCGCATCTCGCCGAGGCTCGTATCCCGTTCATTGGAATCCTCCTGCGTCCGCATGCCACCCCGAAGGTCAACGAATCCGTGCACGTTGATCCCCAGCCGTTGGAGAACAGGCTCATCCTGGCCCTGGACCGATTCTGTTAGTAGGAAAATCGATAGACATAGGATGATCAACACCAAAGTCTTTGACTGCATTGAGTCGACTCCTTGTGGAAACTATCTTGTCACTTCCCGCGGCGGACGACGCAAGAACCGCTCCGTGAATACCCTTTCTTTTAACCCTATGTCGTACTTGATGTTGCTGAAGAGATCCTTCGTATGACTTCCAGCTTTCAGGTCGCTGGCAACGGCTTCCACGACCGTGGGATATCCTTGTATGGTCTCGATCTTCTTTGCCTCAACTCTCCGGTAGAGTTTTCCGTTCTTGTCGTAGTACTCCGCTTTGACCGGTAAAAAGTTGGTTTTATCAATCCATATCCTGTAGTAGGAAAACTCCACAGACTCCGGATCCTTGGGGGTGCTCTTAATCACATACTCAGAGTCTTTTGTCTCAACCAGGGCATGGTCGTCTTCGTGGATGCCCCGGCCGGAGACGTCTTCATAGAGAAAATCCGAACCCACAAAACTGGTCCGTTTGTCACCCGGTGCGATGCGTTTCACAAGGTTCAGGGCAGGCAGCCAGAGCCATCGGTCATCGTCCTTGCCGGCGTTCTTCCAGACGAGATAGGCCATTTTGCGCACATCAGCCGGGGCCTTGAAGTACACATAGAATTTCTGGTCTTTTCCTTCCACGTTGAGCCGAAGTAAGGAAAACTCTCTTACTCGGGTATCTCCTCCTTCATCGGTGATGAGCATCTTCACATCTGCGCGTCCGTCTCTGCCTGCATAATAGGCGGCATCGTTCGCTTTTCTGATGATCTCGTCCACCCCTGGTTCCTGGGCGAAGGCACCCAAAGCAACGAATAGAACAACGATGTTCGCAAGCAACATTGGCATCTTATTCTTCACCGTCTCTCCTTTCCATCAATGCGTCTGTTTCTCTGTTTTAAAGAGGACCCCCCGGAGCGTTGTGACCAACGCTGGCAGGATAAAAAGGGTCGCACACCATGACACCGCCATAATAGTGGCAAGGAAAAAACCTACGGTCTTGTAAGGCACCAGGGGTGCCATTAGAAGAGGTGTAAAGCCCACAGAAATCACAATAGCATTCCTGCTAATGGCCATAGCAGGCTCCTTAAACATCTGAGCGCTGGCAGCCTTCCAGCTCCCAAGCCCTTTTTGCGTTTCCCGTGCACGCTCCAGAAAATGAATGGCAAAATCAACACTGAGTCCCAACGTCAAGGCAGACAGCACGGCAACGGGCATGTCATAGTCTTTTCCGACCAGGCCGATAAGGCCATAGATAAAGGCGATGGTGACACTGAGGGGAATCATGCAAAGGACACCGTACAGGAGAGACCGGAAGAGCAACATCATCATAACAAGGACCACGATGAAACTGCTTCCCAGGGCCGACAGCATCCCCCTGACCATTTTATCTTGCCACACGACATTGAGATAGGTCAGACCCGCCCAATGGGCAGTCAACTTCACCGGAGGGGGATTCTCTGCCATATAGGTCGTCACGTCGGCAACCACATCTTCCATGTCCGTGTTGTCGCCGCTCTTGAGTTGGACCCACACATTTGCCTCGCTGTAATCCTTTGTAACCAGGTGAAAGAGGCTATCTTTCTTTTTCATCCCTTCCAGTTGGGTAAAAACTTGGCCAACTGCGGACACGGAATCCGGAATTGAGAAGTTTTCCAGATTGCCCTTCGCAAAAGCCGCCTTCTCAGCCTCTGTTGCATCTGACGGAGAAGAGACATAGCTGAGTTCGTATGAGGCCTTTTTCAAGGCATCCACAGCAGAGGAGGTTTTCCCCACAACAGGGTTCTTGGTTAAATGATCTTGCAGCTGCTCGATGTATCGGAGAAGAGCAGGCGTCTTGAAAAGCGGGGCTGTGAGCTCCGCTTCCATCTCAAAAACGAATTCTCTAAAAGAAAGGGCCGTGAACTCATCGCAGATGGCCAGTGCCGTGTCCAAGAGGGCGTACCCCTTCAGGTTGCTTGATGCCTCCAACCGCGACAGCAGTGTGTTCTTGTCTGATGGCTTCACATCGGCGGCCTTCTCAACGCTCTCGGCCAGTCTCTCATACGTCAGCCCTTCTGGGTCAAGGTAGTTGATGGTATCTGCAAGGCGATACCATGATTGCGTGGCCTCTGCGTCAATGCGTTTGGCTTCATTGACAAGATCAACAAAGCATTTCTTCACATTACTGCTCGATACATTCTGATAGCGCTGTTTGAGCCCATCCAAGACGCCGATGAACGCGGCAGTCGCCTCCGGGAGTGCCTTTTCGAGGCGCGCCTTGGCTTCCGCGCGTATTCTGGCCGCCTTTTCCATACAACTGGGCCTTTCGGGCCTGGATTCGGAAAAGGTGAGATAGGCAGTATAGGTTCCACCGAAATGGGCATTGAGAACTGTATCTGCCATTCGGATGGGATGGTCCGTCGTAAACCACTTCACTGGGTTGTCGTTGACCTGGATCCTTGAGATGCCATAGACAGACACAGCGATGACAAGGACTGTTGCCGACAGTACCAGTTTCCAGTGGATATAGCTGAACGAACCCAGCCATTCCAGGATGCGATTCAGGGAAGGCGTCTTTTCCTTTGTCTTTTGAGGCTGTGTTCCTAGTCGAGCGAGCGATTTCTCAGGGACTGCCACGATGATGTACGCCGGTATCAGGGTCATAGTAAGCAGCCAGGCCAAAGCAACACCAAAGGCGACATGAAGGCCGAAGACCTGCACAGGCGGAATGGGGGTGGTGGCCAGGGATGCAAAGCCGGCCATGGTGGTGAGGGTCGTGTAGAGCATGGGCATGAAAAGATGGCCGATGACATGTTGAAGGGTTTTGGCCTTGTCCTTGAACTGCTCATATGTATCGAAAAACTCGCTCAAAATATGCACCGCATCGGCCACGGCGATGGGCATGAGGAAAATCGCAATCATGGAGCTCATGATATGCACGTCAAACCCGAGACCGATCAGGATGCCCATGGTACAAAGGACGCAGACAACGGCCACAATCATGGGTGCGATAATCAAGGAGATGCGCCTAAAGAACAGGAGCAGAAGCAGAAATATCGCCAGGCCCGCCATGGGTGCGGAGGTCGCCATCTGGACAAGCATTTCAACACCAAAGGTGTCTTCGGCCACGGGCAGTCCCGTGATGTAGATCTTGTCTTCGCCCTCCCAGTCCTCTGTAAGGGCTCTCACCAGGTTGGCGACATTGTAACTGTAAGTCTTATCAACAATGGGGATGTAAATGCATATGGCCTTTTCATCTTCAGCCACCAAGGTTCCGCTGTAGAGGGGATTGCCCATGGCATCGGCCCGGATGGTAAGGGCCTCTTCCCTGGTAGACGGGGGCTCTTCCATGAGGTACTCGAGCTGTAGGGAACCCAGGTCCGCCTGTTTGATGTTGTCCACCACGCTGGGACTGATGATTTCACGAGAGATAATGGCGCTGTGGCCTTCTTTGTCAAATAGCCTGTTGGGGTTTTGACGAAAGAAGAAGGCCAGGGCCCGCTTCCATGGGCTCTCGGGAGCCAGATCCAGTACCATTCTTTCTTCTTTGCCTGCTCCTTTCCCGGGAATGATCACTGACGGTTTGCCATCTGCACTGCGACTCAGGCTCAGCAGCTGACTCGTTAGATCGTAAATCCTTCCCAAGGTTTCAACGTTGAAGACACCGTCAGGGTCTTGCTCGTTCACGATGCCGACGATGACGAAATCATAAAGCCTGTATTTCTTCTTCACCTCGTGATGCAGTATGCGGACATGTTCGTCCTCAGAAAGCATGTTCTCCGGATCGTTATCAAAGTGAGCCTTTGGAAACTGCGTTGCCAGAAGGACAGTAGCGGCCAAGACCAGCATCACGACGACCCAAGGATGCCTGATGCTGAAATTCGTCATTACCAGTTTCATCTGATTCCTTTCTGCTTCTCCCAAGAGCCTTCCGTGGGCCGCCTTCATAGGAAGGGGCAGCCTTCGCCCCCCCTCATCCCTCTTCAGTCAGTCTTAAAATGTGATGATCTCAAAGCCCTCCTCTCGATAGCGGGCCATGCTGGGATGGCCGCTCATTTCGTCTAGGAGTCTCAAACCTTCGGCCTGGACAGCTTCCAGCGTACCCATCTTGTTAGAGCAGGCCTTACAGGCCCCGTCAATCAGGTCCAGGCCCTTGGCTTTCTGATAAAGACGATACATGGGATTATCTTCCTTGGCCAGTTCCGGGACCAGCTTGGTCGCAGCTCCTTCGATCACGATTTTGACATCATATCCCTTCTCGTTCATAACAATGGCATTTAGAAGCACATGGATAAAGCACATCAATTCGCCATTGAAAGCAAACATGGCTATCTTCTTCATAGGGACCTCCCTTCTTGCTTACCTTAAACGTCTTCCCAGGTGATGCAATCAGCCGGACAGTTTTTGATGGCCTCGTCTACTTCTTCCTTTGGGTAGTCGGAAAGCTCCACCACCTCTATATAGCCGGCGTCATTTCGTCTAAAGACGGTGGGGCAGAGATCCAGACAGGCTTCACAGTCCGTGCACTCGCCCAAATCAATGACCGGAATCTTCATTTGCCTCCTCCATTCTTATCAGGAATCTATCCATGCCCAATCTGAAACCGGTCAGGTCCATGGCGGTCTATCTCTCGTTAAGGATATAATCATAGGCAGAAAGCGCTGCCTTGGCCCCTTCGCCTGCAGCCACAACGACCTGTTTGAAGGGGACGTCCGTCACGTCCCCACAGGCAAAGACCCCGGCCACGCCCGTGTGACATCGGGCGTCCACGACGATCTCTCCGATACCGTTTGTCTCCACCACGTCTAAGGCCAGCTCCGAGTTCGGCCGCAGGCCGATCTCAACTATGATGCCTGCAACGTCCAGCCTCCTCACATCACCGGTAGTTAACGGCTTGATCTCTATAGCCTCAACCGATGACTCCCCTATAATCTGAAGGATCTCATGCTCTGTGAAGACTTCTACCTTGGGCGAGCTCGTCACCTTGTCCTGAAGAATCTGGTCGCCAGTAAGGGGCGTCAAGGAGACCATGTAAACCTTGCGGGCCACTTTCACAAGGTCCATGACCGCCTCTAGGGCCGAGTTTCCTCCGCCGGCTACGGCCACGTCAAGATCGGCAAACAGCGGAGCGTCACAGGTGGAACAGTACGTCACCCCCATGCCGATCAACTCTTTTTCCCCAGGCACGTTCAAGAGCCTGGGCCGCTTTCCCATAGCAAGAACAATCGTCTTGGCAAGATAGGTATTCCCGTCTCCGGCCATCACCTTCTTGACTTTCCCAGTGAGATCCAGGGCCTTTACTTCAGTCCCAACGAGCTTTTCAACGCCGTACTTTTCAACGTGTTCCTCAAACTTGGAAACGAGTTCGGCCGTGTCTATCTGGCTAAAACCAAGGTAGTTGTCTACATCGTAGGTCCAGGTCACCTGCCCTCCGATCTCTTTGGTGATGACAAGAGTTTTGAGGACCTTTCGGGCGGCATACACCGCCGCACTTAGACCGGCCGGGCCGCCACCAATGATGATAACATCGTAGAGGGGAGAAACGGCCTGCTCCTCGGCCTGTCCCAGCATGTGACCCAACGCGCCTGTGGCCTCCAAATGGACCAGCTCGCTGTACCCTCCCACAGGTGTGTCGCCAACAAGGACCTGCGGGAGGGAGCTGCTCCCGGTCTTTTTACGCATCTCCTGCCATGCCCTTGACTTCACGGGGGCGGACACCTCTTCATAGGCAATCCCCTTTTCTTTCAGAAAGAGCTTTGCCTTTTCACAAAAAGGGCACCCTGGAGACACATAGATCGTCAGGCTAGCCATGCTCTGTTTGCCCCCGTCTCCTAGATCTGTGAACTGTGGCCAAGGCAACTCAGGGCCATCTGAACGCGCTCACGGTCAAAACCCACGATGACCTCGTTGCAGATGGCGATCACCGGCACCCTGAGGGCGCCACCCGATATCTCGCGCATTTCTTCCAGGGCCGCTTTGTCATTGGTCACGTCGTATACCGTGAACTCCACACCGGTCTTGGCAAGGAACTCCTTTGCCATCTTACAGTGAGGTCACGTGGGGCTTGTATAAATTTTCACATCTTGACTCATGAAGGCCTCCTTCTATTCCTTTTCAAACTGGTCCTTTTCTACTCCGCAGACTGGGCATGTCCAATCGTCAGGCAGATCGTCAAATTTCGTCCCTGGCGAGATGCCATTATCGGGATCTCCCTCTGACGGGTCATACACATATCCACAGACGGAACACACGTAACGGTCCACAGACTCTCACCTCCTTGGCTCACCCATTTTTCTTTCCATACATCTTGTTATTACAGGCCCTTCGAGGCCATGAAATGGGCTAAATCGGCCACCCTACAGGCATAACCCCACTCATTGTCGTACCAGGTCACGACTTTGGCCATGTTGCCTTGCAGCACCTGGGTGAAGGGAATGTCCACAATAGAAGAGTGGGGATTGCCCTTGAAATCTGATGAGACCAGCCCTTCTTCTTCGCAGGCCATGATCCCTTTTAACGAGGTCCTGGCCGCCTTTTTTAAGATGGAGCGTAACCCCTTTGTATCTGTTTTCTTCTTCAGCAAGGCCACAAGATCTACGATCGATACCGTGGCTGTCGGCACACGTAATGAGTACCCGTCAAAACGGCCGGCCAGTTCCGGCACGACGAGGGCCATGGCCTTGGCCGCCCCAGTGGTGGTGGGGATAATATTCTGAGCCGCCGTCCTGGCCCGTCGGAGATCCTTATGGGCCAGGTCCAGGATACGCTGATCTGTGGTGTAAGAGTGCACGGTTGTCATCAAGGCCTTTTCTATACCGAAGGCCTTATGAACCGTCAGGGCCGGCGGAGCAAGACAGTTCGTGGTACACGAGGCGTTGGAGACGATGTGGTGTTTCTTGGGACGGTAGTCCCTGTGGTTCACCCCCATGACCACGGTGACGTCTATCTCCTTGGCCGGGGCGCTGATGATGACCTTCTTGGCACCGGCCTTGAGGTGCGCAGAAGCCTGGGGCCCGGTCCTGAAGATACCAGTGCTCTCCACAACGATGTCCACACCTGCATCTTTCCAGGGGATCTCCGCTGGGTCTCGAAAGGCAAAGTTTTTCACGGCCTTTCCCTTGATGACAAAGCCGCCCCTTTTCATCTCCACCTTTCCCTGAAAACGGCCATAACTCGAATCGTACTTGAACAGATGGGCGTTCGTTTCCACGTCAAAGAGGTCGTTCACAGCCACCACTCGAAGCGTCTTCGGGTGCCGCTCCATGACCGCCTTTAAGACCTGGCGGCCGATCCTGCCAAAACCATTAATACCGATACGAACCATGGTTCCTCCTTTAACTCCCATTAGTTATGCTTATTTCTCTCCTTAAGGACGCTTTGACCGCCTGTAGAGATCAGCGCATGTCAAATTCGGCGACCACAAAGGTATGATCTGAAGGTTTGTGAGACGATCTCGGTGCCATATCGATCCATGCCCCTGTCGATTTCTTGGCCAAGGCAGGCGTGGCCCACAAGTGATCAATACGCCACCCCAACCCTCGTTTCACGGCCCCTGGGATGCGATAGTCCCAAAAGGTGAACATCTTCTCTGCCTTTTCGTGTTTTCGAAAGACATCCACAAAGCCCCATGCCTTCACGGCAGCCAGGGCTTCGTGCTCTTGCGGGTGGAACCCAACCCTTCCCAAAAGCCTTTTCGGATCGTACACATCTTCAGACTCCGGGGCAACATTGAAATCCCCGGCCCATAGCAACGGCAAAGATGGGTCAAATCGCCCCGCAAAATATTCCTTTAGACGTTGAAGCCAGTGAAGCTTGTATTGGAATTTCTCCGATTCCGGTGCATATCCCTGAGGCACATAGGTGTTTATAATGGAGATGTCACCGATCTTCACCGCTACAAGCCTGGGCTCTTCAGCGGCATCTCCATCACCGAAACCGAAAGAGGTTTGCTCGGGTGGGGTCTTGCTAAGAATCGCCACGCCGTTATATGCCTTCTGTCCCCTAAAGGTACAATGGTACGCCCGTTCCTCTATGGCCTGGCGAGGGAACGCATCGTCGGGGACCTTGGTCTCTTGGAGACACAGGAGATCTGGGGACTCCTTATCCAGCCAATCAAGAAGGATGGAAAGGCGGGCCCTTATTCCATTGGCGTTAAACGTGGCGACTTTCACCTCGGTGCTCCAGCTGTAGATCTATCTTCACCGTAAGCTCATGGGCCCAATAGTACTTGACAAGGGCGTCGTTCTTGTTAACATCTTTGTAATTGACCTTTCAACACAATTTTCGTGAACGGTGCCATGAAGGCAACGAGACTCTTCAGGAGAGGAGGGAGACACGATGAAAATCCGCAAGGTGCAGAAATGCCGAAAGGGGCTTTGTAAGTGTAAAAACTCTTGCTGAAAACACCCCGTTCCACAAGGCCAGGTCCACTTGGGTGGGCCTGGCTTTTTTCGTACACAGGTGTGGCCAAGGATGAACGAGAAAAACCCCCTTGCTGAAAGACTTGTCTGCAAAGAGAATTGCTTCTATTACAAGCCAGGCTCAGAAAAGGGCCTGGCCTGCAGAGGTTTCACCGTTCTAGAGGCGCTCCTTCAACACCACCCAGATATTTCCGTCCATTTTTCCCCCAGGCAGGGCAACACTTTCGAAGACCAATACCCTGAGATCCTTCACCACCTTCTCTGCCGGCATTGCGACTTCTTTATTGAAGGATGCGATTTTACAGATCCTGAATACACGGACCCGGCCCTACCCTGCGGTGGCTATATTGTGGCCGCAGCCCTTGTCCAACAATCCGGCACCCCTTACCACCAGCTCCTTGAGGCACTCATCCCCAAAGGGGCAAAGACCGTCCTAAGTCCCCATTGCAGTCTGAAGCAATTGGAGTCGCCCCATCTATATGACATAGGAAAGGACGAACTCTATGAACTGGACCAGGGAGGCTTTGACTTCTTGAAAAAATGTGATGGGAGACACCTTCTGTCAGGGCTCCCTGTGGACAAAGATTTTCTGGAATTCTGCCTCAAGGAAGGGCTCCTTATGGTGGGAACGGGCGAGGACGAGCGCTCTTTTATTCTCAGGCCCTCTCCCGTCCCTTCTCTGAGGTATTTGGAGCTTCAACTCACCAGGCGATGCAACCTGAAATGTAAGCACTGCTATCTCGGCACGCCCACCGGCGTGGATCTGTCGTTTTCTCAGGTGCTGGCCACGCTAAGAGAGTTTGAGGAGATGCAAGGGCTCAGGGTCCTCTTCTCTGGAGGGGAACCCCTGTTGTATCCTGAGCTTGGTCATGTGAACAAGACTCTGCCTCAATTTCAGGTAAGAAAGATCCTCCTCACCAATGGGACACTCCTGACGGAGGAGAATTATGGCCTTTGGTCCCATTTTGATGAGATTCAGGTCAGCCTGGACGGGCTTCAGCAAGGCCATGAGGCCCTCAGGGGTCCGGGAACCTTTGACCAGGCCCTAAGGGGAATCGAGATCGCCAAAGAGAAAGGCGTGCCCATTTCCATTGCCACCATGGTCCATCGGCATAATCTGAAGGAGTTTGATGAACTGGCCCGATGGATCAAAAGGCAGGAGGTGGTGGAGTGGAACATCGATGTGCCCTGTGAGACTGGCAGGCTTTCTGAGAATCGGGAATTCCTCGTGGCCCCTGAAGAAGGGGCACCCTTTTTGGAATACGCCACGGGCGGTAGCTACCACGGTTCAAGCGAACCCTTTGCCTGCGGATATCACCTCTGTGCCGTCACACCTGAAGGAAATGTCGTCAAGTGCGGCTTTTTTCAGGATCGCCTAGGATCCCTGAAGGAGGGACTGGAAGCCTCCTGGAAGCGGGCCAAGCATGTTCCGTTGAGCCAACTGCAATGTGCGCAATGCCCCTATCTTTCAGACTGCAAGGGAGGATGTCGATTTCGCGCCCCAAGCCCCTTGGGCAAAGATCCGGTCATGTGTGCCTTGTATGGTTTGGAAAGCGAAAACAAGGGATAGCGGCAAGCGTTCGGTGATTGGTGGAGGCAACGACGAATCCCTTACCAGACACCAGAGCAGCCCGGCCAAGGCTTTTCAACGACTCTGTGTTCACGATACGAGACAACCAAGAGGAATCATATGAAGATATTCGACGTAAAGGCAAACTTAGGCGATTCTGACGAGTACATCCTAGGCGCCGAACAAACAGGCAGCCACGCCTGTTACTTGATTTACGGCACGATGAAGCCCAAAGAAAAGGGGCGAGACCTCAAGCCGGGCAGAGGTCACGAAGAACTCTTTCTTGCCATAAAGGGGGATTTTTTAGTCACCGGCCATGTCACAGGGACGATCAAGGAAGGCCAGGCCATGCATCTGATCGGAGAGGAAACGACCCAGCTGGAAAACATGACCGACGCAGAGGCCATCTATGTCCTTGCCGGCGGCCACTCCTCTGGCGGGCATCATTAGGCCCCTTTCACAGATCCACGAGACCCTCTCCCGATTTGGGGGGATCTCTGTCCCTTAGAACGGCAGCTTCTCAGGTGGTCTTCTTTCTGGAACGTGGGCGTGGGTGGTCTCATCGTCGTTCCAGGCCTTGGACACATAAAGATTACAGTAGCAACTCCCATAGTCTTCCACATCAGCAGCCCTGTACACGCAGGGGCACAAGATGTCTTCGTCCTTTTTTCGATCCCCTGAGGCCAATCTGCAAGGGCAGGACATGTAGCCGTATCGTTTCTTGTTCACAAGAAGAGCTTCAAGGAGTTCAAGGACCCTGTCTTTGTCCTTGTTAAAATAGTAGCCTTTAGGTTCTTGAACCTTCTGCAACGTCTCGTATAGCTTCTCTACCTCGTTCATAAGCCTAGGGCCTCCTTGATCTCTTCCTCTCTATGTCCCACCACGACCTTGTCGCCAATGATGATGGTAGGAAAGGAGCACCGGGGGTTCCATTTTTTCACATCATCAAGAATCGCCTTCCGTTCTTCCACATCAAGCAGGTCCACGTCCGTGAATTCATATTTCACCCGACATTCATCCAGGAACTTTTTCGTGGCTTTGCAATGGCTGCACGTGCTAAGGGTGAAGATCTTAACAGGAATCTCCATGCTACCCGTCCTTTCTGTCCATGGCAATGAACCTTAACTTAAAGTCTTCGAACAACGTGTTTCAATAACTCTGGGCAAGAAGGAAAATCGCCTTCAATCGAGTAACCACACGCTACCGTTTTTCTATGAAACTGTCAATCGTCATTCCCGTGCTCAATGAAGCTGAGACGTTGGGAGATACCTTGCAACTTCCATCGAGCCGATCTGACGAAATCATCGTGGTAGATGGCGGTAGCAAAGACGGGACCGTGGAGATAGCCCGCCAATACACATCTCGTGTGATGACCGCTCCAAGGGGGCGTGGTCCCCAGCAAGACGCAGGGGCCCGCCAAGCTCATGGAAGCGTGGTCCTCTTCCTCCACGCAGATACCCGCCTTCCCGTGGCATATGAACGTCTCATCGCTCAGGCGCTGGAAAAGCCACGCGTTGTCTTTGGCGCCTTCCGTCTTGAGATTGACCCCCCTTCACCGGTTCTGGCCTGTATCGCGTCCATGGCCAACCTCCGCACCCGTCTCTTAAAGATGCCCTACGGAGATCAGGCCCTCTTTGTCCGCAGAGACGCCTATTTTCAGGCAGGCGGATTTCCAGACTGGCCCGTGATGGAAGACGTGGACCTGGTTCGGCGATTAAGTCACCTAGGTGGGTTCCAGTTGGCCCATGGTTCGGTGCGGACTTCGGGGCGACGATGGAAAAGGGAAAATGTCGTCTTCACCACCCTGAGAAATTGGTCCCTTATGATCCAGTACTATATGGGCCACCCCCCACACACTCTGGCCCGCCATTACCCTGACGCCAGATAGAGACCGGGCCCTTTGAAAAGTAAAGTGCCGCCCTCAAGCTATTTTCCGGGCGGACTGAGCATTTCCGGGACATGACTCAAGAGGCCAACTTCAATGGAGGGGCATTGAGACGAAGAGCCCCTATACAACGGCCCTATCTCTCTCAGGGCAAGATAGCGACCCTGTGGCGCCATCAAGGCTTCGGCATTGGGCGGTGCGCATCTGGTGACAAGGGCCTAGAGGGGTTTTTGCCTTGACTTATGACACCGGGGTATTATCTATTCAAAATAGGCATTGGATTTCTCTCATGATTTCGTCCTCATAGGATAAGGAGATGCGCTATGCCAACGAGGGTCTCTGGTCCTTCTGTCTGCCTGACCTTCGTCCTTCTTCTGCTTTGTGGTACTCAGGCACCGACAGGAGCGTCATGGGATGGGACTCCTGTTCCCCCCCTTCACAAGGAGGCAGATGTGCCCGAAAAAATAATGAAAAGCAACGAGGAGTGGCGGAAAATACTCACAAAAGAGCAATACGAGATTACCCGAAAAAAGGGAACGGAGCGACCATTTTCGGGCAGATACCACGACTTCAAGGGAAAAGGGATATATCGATGTGTGTGTTGTGACTTGACACTTTTCAGCTCGCAAACCAAGTACGACTCTGGCACCGGTTGGCCAAGTTTCTGGGAGCCCGTATTAGAACACCACGTCAAGACCGCCCCAGATAACAGCCTCTTTATGAAGAGGACCGAAGTGCTTTGTAACAGATGTGACGCCCATCTGGGACATGTGTTTAATGACGGACCGCCCCATACGGGACTTCGGTACTGCATCAATTCGGCTGCGCTACGTTTTGATGACGGCAAAGGAGCTACACTGACGGCACAATAGCCGGCACATGGCAGGGTAAGGCGATTTTTCCTGTTCAATGCAACATGGTCCACACCCAGTTTTGTGTGGCAAGAGGCATATGTTGCTTATACTCCATCCTATTTTTCAATGTGTCGCCACGCTCGTGGCCCTATATGTGCTCTACTTGGGGCTCGGGCGCTTTGGCTCGCTCCACCTGAAAAGAAAGACGGCCTTTAGATGGAAGCGCCATGTGACCCTGGGCTATGTGTCCCTGGGGACATGGCTGGTCGGTATGGCGGCAGGGGCAACCATGGCATATCTCTATTGGCATGGGTTCTTTATTACAGGGACCCATGGTAGAGTCGCACTAGTCATGCTCCCCTTTGTGGTCTTTGGGCTGGTGTCGGGTCTGTACATGGCCCGAAACAAACAGAAACGAAAGGCCCTTCCTCTGATTCACGGCTTGAACAATCTTGTGGCCGTGATCTTGGCGTTCACTCAGGTGAAAAGCGGTTGGTGGGTATATAACGTGTTTGTCCAGGGGGGATAGCCGATTGCCATTAGTCTCCACCGAGCACTGCCTAAGTAAGGGGGCAATACCGTTAGTTTCCCATATAGGTTGACCATACCCCAAATCGTCCCGTTCCCGGAGCGGTAACTGCAAGCAGAGAAAGGGAAGAAAGGAGATGGATGATGACACCCACAGAAAAGAACTTGCTGGAAGCTTTTGCCGGAGAATCCCAGGCCAACCGCAGATACCTTGCCTTTGCCAAACAGGCCGACAAGGAAGGTTTTCCACAAGCGGCCAAGCTCTTCAGGGCAGCTGCTCAGGCCGAGACGATCCATGCCTTGGCCCATCTCAGGGCCCTCGGGACCGTGAAGAGCACGGCGGAGAACCTCAAGGAAGCCGTTGCCGGTGAGACCCACGAATTCAAGAGCATGTATCCCAACATGATCAAAGCAGCCCAGGAAGAGAAAAACAAGGCGGCAGAGAGAACGTTCACGTATGCCAATGAGGTGGAAAAGGTCCACGCTGCCCTCTACCAGAAGGCATTGGACAATCTGGAGACCCTGGAAGAGACTGATTACTATGTGTGCTCAGTGTGCGGCTACACATGTGAAAGCGAGCCGCCTGACAGGTGCCCCGTATGTGGCGCCATAGCCAAGGCGTTCTCTAGGGTTGATTAAGATGGCCCGTACCACAGCCCTTTTTCATTGATCGACATGGGAATCAATCCCCAGTCTCCTTTCTGGGGGCCAACGTTCAGTTTCATCACATCTTGCGGCGGAGGTATTAGATGGAAGAACAGGCACTGATTGAGATGCTCAACAAAGATATGGCCGATGAGCACGCGGCCATCATTCGTTATCTTGTCCACGGTTACATGGAGGGAGAAGACACCCCTCTGGGCGCCAGTCTTGTTTCTATTTCCAGGGAGGAGATGTGGCATTTCCACTGGCTCGGGATGATCATAGGTAAATTGGGGGGCGAGCCCGACTTCACCGTAGCGCCCTACCCCTTTGATCCAACCAGCCGGGCCACTATCCTCAAGTCCTACGTAGAATACGAAGAAAAATTGATCCCCCATTACAACCAAGAAGCAGAGCAGGTGGATGACCCCCATATCAAACGGGTTCTCCAGAGAGAGGCCTGGGAGTCCGCCATTCATGCCCGTAAGTTTCAGAGGAAACTGGACAAACTGAGCCCTGAAGAGGCAGCAGGCCTTCCGGGAGAAGAAGGCGAGTTGCCAGAGGAACTCTTGAACCAGTTGCAGGCAGAAGTCACCAGTAAATACACGGAGATGCTGCAGCACCTGCGTACGTCCTGGGTCTTCCAAAAAGAGGACCTCCTGGGCTGGAACATCATGGATCAGGCCATGGAAAAAATGAAACAGCTGGCGCACTTTGCCGAAGATATCGCAGAAGATGGCGTGGCACCCACCTTTAAGGCCGGAAAGATCGACAGGAGCACAGTCATAGGACAGGCATTAAAAAGGGCATTGGAAGACCTTCAAGAAGCCCCTGAGCGCCACTTGGCATTGAGACAGGACAGCGAGGTCCAAAAGCATTCAGGGCTGGTAATCAATCTGGATTTAACGGTCCAGCAGGAGGCATTTCAAGCAGCAGAAATCGAGGACTGGATCAAGAAGAAATAGGTGCCCGCCTTCAAAGGAAATAACCTTGGCCCTTGAAAGAGGCAGAGGGAA
>Ga0272444_10002684_pt1 | contig 16319 bp, 8 predicted proteins | sample SSMForm13_FD_201033 | JGI IMG/M metagenome (GOLD analysis project Ga0272444, IMG submission 201033) | Marine sediment archaeal communities from Little Sippewissett salt marsh, Falmouth, MA, United States - SSM-Form-13 | ecosystem: Environmental > Aquatic > Marine > Wetlands > Sediment ...
CCTTTATGAATGCGCTTTGAGATCTCACCTTTGTTGCATGGAAACGCATTGGGCGCATATCCGGTCATGGCGTAGAAACGGGAATCCAGGTACAGGGCGTCCTCATTAATACGAAAGTCCCAGATACTCTCATTTGCCCCTGACAAGGCCAGGTCCAACCGTTCCTCGCTTTCAAGCAGGGCCTCTTGCATCTGCTTGCGTTTGGTGATGTCCTGGGCAAAAACCACATGAAGTGATTGATTCTCAAAGGTCATCATGTTGGCAATGATTTGAACCGGAAAAACATGACCATTTTTTTCTTTGTGAGACGTTTCCAGAGCGACCACCCCTCTGTTTTTTAACTTTTCCCTGGCGGCTGCCCACATATCGGGCGTAAAGACGGGATCGATATCGAAAACGGTCATCCGGCAAAGCGCCTCCTTTGAATATCCGAGCCTACGGCAAGCCTGTCCATTGACGTCCAGAATCTCTCCCGCCCTGCCAAACCAAAATATCCCCATGGACGCGTTGTCAAAACAAAACTGGGTGCGACGCAGTGATTCCGTGGAGGTCTTCAGCTTTTCAACCATCAAGGCGTTTTCCAGTGAAATGGCCATCTGCCCCGACAGCAATTGCAGCACTTCCATGCGCCTTGTGGTAAAGGCCGCCTCAGCCACATTGTTCTCCAAATACAAGATCAGCCTGAGCTCATCTTTGCGCCATATGGGCATACACAACAGTGACTTGGCGAATGCGTCCTGAAAATAGGGATCAGCGCCGAACTGGGGATCCGTTGCCGCATTTTCCAGCATCACCGCCTGCCCCGAGTGAATAACGTAGCGGCAAACCGTCAGGGAAAGCCCGGCCGCCTCATCAAGGGGTGTATGTATCATCGTTTGTATGGCCCGATCCTCAATTTCTCCTTTTGCCTCAACAAACCAGTCACCTTCTGTTCGATACAGAATCCATACCCGCTGAGCCCCTGCGTTTTCCAGCACAATATTGATCATTTCCGTCATCAGTTCGGTTAATTGCACCGTTTGCGATAAGCTCTGATTGGCCTTCAGCAAACTGCCGATATCCAACCAACCGTCGGACTCGGATCGACTCGACGTACAAGCGTGAAGGATCGATTCCGTCAAAACCGTGCTGGATGAGGCCTTGGATCGACCTTGAGAGGTACCGAGCAACGGCCCGTAGTCCACCTGAAGTTGGTTGACTTTGGCCTTTGCCCCCCAGAGGCTGTACAGTTTTTGCGCTTTTCGCAGATGGACGCGCCCCAATTCCTCCCGGCCCCGATCCAACCAGAATTGACCAAAGCGTTCATTTGCCAACGCCTCTTCAGACAAAAAACCATTGTCTCTGGCACCTTCAATGGATTGGCTGTATAATTCTACCGCCTGCCAGTACTCCCCTTTCAGCCTGGCTTTTTCAGCCAACATGAAGTCTTTTTTATGCTGATGATTCATCGGGGCAAAGCATGCCCAGAGTTCAATTTCTTCCAGATTACGGTCAATGCGTCGCAGCGTTTTGGCTTGCTCGTCAGCTGTCTGATGATCATCCAGCGCGGCATAGGCCAGTGTGTCATAAAAATACAATAAAGCTGCCGCGTATTTGGCGCCACCCTGAAAAGCGTAATGCTCAGCTTCCCGGAAAAACCCGATTGCTTCCTTGGGATAACCAAACAGGTAGCGCAGCCAACCTTTGTAGAAAAAAATAAAAAATACATCGACAAAGTCGTTCACCTGCAGGGCCAGATTTAATTTCGCATCTTCATCGTATATCTCACCCTTGAGAATCCATGGCCATTGGCTTTTACCTTGCAAATTGAGCGTCGCTTGGCAAGGAAGGCCGCACCAATCTTTAACCCGTAGCCGCTGCATTTTTTGACATGTGTCCAACGCGCGCTTTCCCATCGCCGCGACTTGGTCCAATGGTGTGCCCAAAAACAACTGATGCCAGGTAAAATCCCAGATCGAATAGCTGGCGAATTCAAAATTACCGGAAGCCATTCCTTTTTGCAGCCCTTGACTTAATATGGGCAGCGTATTTTTTAAATGATCGTACCGATGCACAAAATAGCTGCCGATGATATCGTAGAGAAACGCGAGCATACTGTCCGAAGCAAACTTTTCTTCAGCCAATTTTCTGACTGTACCGACAACAAGTAGCGCTTTGGGAACGTCACGGACAATCAAACAAAGCATAAAGGCAAAATTGATCAAAACCGGCATGGCTTCAGGCGCCAGGCCGCTTTCGATACAAAGCCGGGTCAGTTTTGAATTGAGCATTATATAAAGAGACGGTCTGGCAACATAAGTCGGACCGTGCAAAGCCAAAGCAAATTGGAAAATCAATTTTTCCTCAGTCGGAGCGGCAGGAAGATGAGGGATCCTCTTAATTCGGGCTTCAGTCAACCATCTGGCCGTCTCCCGTAAATGTGATCTGGCTTCTTCAGCGGATGGATCGTGATTCAATGAAACGCCCAATCCATCGATGAAGTCTACACCCAATGCAAGAACTTCCAGAAAGGCACCCTGGGATAGGAGCGCCTGGATTTTCGCCTGCGTCACCGAGGTCATGTCCGATGTCGTGCGAGCCTTCTTTTTGGCTGTTTGAAAAACCTTTTCCAGTTGATCAAAATCACCGGTCAGTGCCAGTGTTGTGGAGAGCTTGGAATGAAGCGATAACATTTGATCATACCGCGTTTCCCAGGCGTTTGACGGCATTAGGGCGAGCGCCGTCTCCAAATGGACCTGCACCAAACGAAAGGCGGCCGTTCGATTCGCCAGATCCGCGGCCTTGATATTCAGTGCCGCAACCTCAAGCCGCTCGGTTTCGGTAGTAATCAGCGGGGCGGCCCGATGGTAATGCTCCGCAATTCCAAAAATCCGCTGCTCCAGGTCGGTATCCGGCACATTGACAAGCAGCAGACGACCGATATCCAAATGAATCGCTTGCTGTTGCGGACCGGGAATCTGGGCATAGGCTGCCTGCTGCACTCGGTCGTGCAGAAAAGCGAACCGTGCCCGGTTAGCAGTATCGGGCAGTTTGTAGTAATCATCAAGGGGAAGTAGTAAACCCTGTTCAAGAGCGTCCGGTAAAGCGGCCAGAACTGCGGTTGGGCTCATCCGGCTGATCAGCGCCAGGGTGTAGAGATCAAATTCATTGCCGATACATGCGGCCAGCGCCAGTAAATGCGTGGCGGTTGGAGAAAGTTTTTTTAGTCTGGCGACCATCAATGAAACAACATTATCGGTAATCTGTTGGGCCTGGATCTGGTCAATGTCCCATCCCCAGTGACAGGTGTCGAAATTGAAATGCAGCCCCCCCTCTTCAACCAGATTTTGCAAGAATTGGCGCGTGAAAAAGGCATTGCCGCGTGTTTTGGTGTAAACCAGTTCAGTCAGCGCCTGACTTTCGGCAGTTGAACAGAAAAGACTTTCCTGAACGAGTTGGTCGACATCCCTCCTTTTCAGATTGTCCAACTGGATGGACTGCATGGTGACGCCCGCGGCGGACAGTTCATCAAGGGTCAGCATAAAGGGATGGGCAGGATCCACTTCGTTATCCCGGTAGGCACCAATCATCAGTAGGTAGGCATTGTCTGCATCGATCAGAAGCGTTTTCAACAGTTCCAATGACGCCAGATCGGCCCATTGCCAGTCATCAATGAAAATAACGAGCGGATGCTCGGCAGTACTCAGGGCCCGCACGAAGTTTTGAAAGGTGATGTTCAAGCGATTTCGGTTCTCGGAGCCACCTAAGGGCATCACTGCTGGCTGCGGTCCGATGATTTTCTCCAGGTGGACGATGACCTCGGTCAATACCGCACCGTTGCCACCCAGCGCTGCCGATATCCGGACTTGCCACTTTTTAAGGGTTGCCTTTGATTCGATTAAAAGCAAATCGACCAATTGATTAAAGGCCTGGCGAAATGCCGCATAGGGCGTGTGCTGTTGATACGAGTCAAACTTGCCGCTGATGTAATAGCCCCGTTTCTCGGTGATAGGTTTATGTACTTCCGCCACCAGAGCCGATTTACCCACGCCTGGCTGCCCGGCGATCAGCATCAGTTCCTGATCGCCGGACGCGGTCCGCTTAAACGCATCCAGCAACGTGGCAATCTCGGCAGAGCGTCCGTACAAGGTTTGTGGGATATGAAATTGACCAGAGTAATCATCCTGGCCTAATTCAAAATTCAGCACCTGATTGTCTTCATCGGACTCAAGGCATGGTAGCGCGGCCAGGCAGCGCTCCAGATCCGCTTTTACACCAAAGGCCGATTGGTAGCGTTCTTCAGCATTTTTGGCCAACAATTTCATCACGATCCTGGACAGGACAGGCGGAACGTCCGGGTTGATGTCCACGACCGGTGTTGGGATTTTGGCCATATGGGCATGAACCAGGGCAAGTGGATCATCGATCTCGAACGGAAGGTGCCCGGTCAACAGTTCATAGAATGTTGCGCCCAGCGAATACAAATCGGTGCGATGATCAACCACGCGATTCATCCTGCCGGTCTGCTCGGGTGAGATATAGGCCAGTGTGCCGGCCAATCCTTGAGGATTGCCCAGGTGCTGGATTCGCAGGTCAAGCGTGGAGGCCAAACTGAAGTCAATGATAGTAATCTTTTTTGTTTCCGGATTGACCAGAATATTGTGGCTATTAATGTCTCTGTGGATGATATGCTGCTGATGCAGATGGCCTAAGGTGTGGGCAATGTTGATAGCTACCTGAAGAAAATCAACCAAGGATTTTTTCTGCGCCACAAATGCCTGCCCTAAATTCAGGCCTGGAACGTAGGCCATCACCAAGGCCGGTCTGTCTTCCCACCGGGTCAGCGCTATCGCCCTGCGAACACCGTTTATCTTCAGGTCCTTGGTTAACTCATATTCGTTGTTGAAACGGATCAGCTGATTGTCCGTTGGATGATCTGCATTTAATACCTTGATGACCACAGGCTGACCATACTGGCTGTTCGTTTGATAGTAAATGAGTGAACGAGGTCCTTCATGAATAAGAATAGTCGGCTGTTTTGAAGCGGTCATGATTCTGATCCCTGTATCCAATACAGTTGCATGTGAACTCTAAATCGAAACGGTAAGTCATCTCGCCCATGCCTGTTCTTTCATCTTCGATCGCCAACCGCAAAGAAAAACAAAGGCAGGGCCACACGTATGCGTCACCTCGACCATGTCCCCGGTATCATTGTATCAAATGCAACGAAGATCATCTACCCGCGATAGAAAATCATCTCCGCGCGGCCAGGTCGTCCAGACGGTTTTCCACTTCCAAAACTGTAAAACATTGATTTCTGAAAATACGGTCGGAGGTTTCTTATAGAAAGATAAGTACTTTTCTTTTCGATACGGCGATGCATGTCGATGGGTCGGACAAAGATGGATGGGGCAATACGATTAAACGAACTGCGCATTGCGATACAAACGGTAATGACACCGAATGACCAATGGCGTGGGATGCGGCCGGCTCCGAAGCCATCATGTTCCAGAGCCGGCCTTTTTCCTGAAGCAGGAAGGGCTGGGTTTGCAAAGCCACCTATGCATTTAGCTTACGGTTGATATGATCGAACACCGCCGTGTGTTCGTGTTGCGGGCTGAACAGGACAAACTCGGCATCCTGGTTGACTCGCACCGTGTGGCCTGGCGGCCAGTAGAACAGATCACCGGAATGCACATCTTCGGTTTTGCCGTTGGTGTAAGTGACCGTGACCGCCCCCTGGATCAGATAGCCCCAATGGGGGGCCTGACACAAATCATTTTCAAGCCCTTGGAGCAACGGGGTAATATCGGTACCGGCATCCATCTTGAAATGCTCGGCGCCAATAACATTATATGCGCTTGCATCTCCGAATTCTGTCATCTGACGTGCAACCGCACCGGGCGCATTAACCTTTATGGGAACATCGCTAACTTGTATATGCATGGTCTATGTCCTCCTATTGTCCATTGATTGAGCACACAACCGACGCTTTACCATTCACGTGTTTCCCGCTGTCGCTGATCGCTGATTTCGATTGGCCTGTTGTGGATTAGCGCCAATGGAAGGGTTGTTCAGGTTTTTCGGATCAAATTTTCCGACGAGGACTATTTTATACCACAATGTGGCACTTGTGACAACCTATTTATGTTTCGATGTTCTGCCATGGGGATCAGCACGTCAGATGAAAACAAGCCCCCACGTTGACCCCCGCCTCGATCTTCCGATTGTATATCTTGGCCGCCCGGGTATTGGTTTCGGCGATCAGCGCGATGCCCCGTGCATCGAGAAACGCTTGCAAATCGGAATCCGGTCGCATGCGGCCGCTGGTACCGGTGCCGGCGACAATGACCTCGGGTGACGTATCGGCCAGGGACCGAATGTCATCCACCGCCAGAACGTGACCGCGCTTGCGCCACCAGTTGCCCTGAACACGGCCATCAGGGAAGATGATCAGGTCGGAATGAAAGGTCCGGCCGTCGATGGTCATGGATCCAAAAGCAGTCGATTGGATCATAATAGCTGCCTTTCCAGTTTGATGATGGGCATGATTTCTCCCAATCCTTTTTTTTGCAATAGTGGGGTTTTGTTTCAGCCCCATTATGCGATGTATCGGTATAATCGAAAACAGTCTGTCTTCAAGCGGCGGCCTTACGCGATTTGGGCAAACGGATCACAAAGCGGGTGCCGCCGGTATCGACAGCGTGGGCATCCATTTCCCCGCCATGGTTTTCGGTAATGATGAAGTAGGAGACGGACAACCCCAAGCCCGTGCCCTGGCCCACCGGCTTGGTGGTGAAAAAAGGTTCGAAAATGCGGCGACGGGTGGCATCATTCATTCCCGGACCGTTGTCCTCGATCTCCACCGTTATCCAGTCCCCTTCACCGTTGACACGCAGCGTAAACATTGCCGGCCGCGTCTCACTGGCCATGGTCGCCATGGCCTCCGCACCGTTTTTGAGAATATTGAGAAACACCTGCTGAAGCTTGCTCGATTCGCAAGGTATAATGGGCACCAATCGGTCGTATTCGCGAACAATGCGGATCTGTTTGAAATCGTATCGCTTCTTCATGTCGTAATCGGTCTGCGCCAGTTCAAGGGTCTGGTCCAGCAATGTACATAAATCATGGCTGGAAATCATGCGATCGCTTTTATGCGCAAAGCTGAGCATATTCTTGACGATGGTGGCTGCGCGTTTGCCCGAAACACGAATATTCTCCAGCATGACCGCCAGGTTGCGCTTTTCCGAATATGCTTGAATGATCGCCAGGCTGGTCCCTGCCGCTTGGGCGGCCTTGTGATTGGCCGGTAAGTCACCCAACAGGCGATTTTCCAGGACGGCCATATTCTGCAAAATGCCGGCCAACGGATTGTTGATCTCGTGAGCCATCCCCGCGGCCAGTCCGCCCACCGAGAGCATCTTCTCGCTCTGGATCATCATCTCCTCCAGGCGCACCCTTTCGGTCACGTCGTCCACGCGGATCACCGCCCCCTCGACCCCATCGGCCACCAGGGGATAGATGGTGATGTCTTCAAAACGCGTTTCGTCTTTATCTTTCCGAGGCACTTTTAGATCGCGGATTACCCGCCGGTCTCGGATTGAGGTCCAGATGCGGTTCATCTGATTCTTCAGACAGGGAAACACCTCGGCCAAGGGCTGGGATTGGACAACTTCGAAACTCAGCCCGGTCAAGCGCTTGGCCTGGCGGTTCCACTGGGTCACCCGGCCTTCCCGATCCACCCCCACCAGCACCGACGGCATGGAATCAATGATGTTGGCAACAAGGCTTTGCGCTTTTTTAAGGTCCGCATAGGAAGTGGAAAGGTCCGCCGCCATGGTATTCAATGCGTCTTCGATAAGGTGCCATTCATCGCTGCGATTCAGATTGATTCGTGCATCAAGGTTGCCGCGACGAAACGCCTTGATGCCATTACAAATATCGTCCATGGGTTTTTTGATAATGCTCTTGAAAAAAAATGTGGTCAGCAAAATCAAGGCCGCAATAAGCGCCATGGAAATGGCCATCAGTGAGGCTTCAGTAACCCGCAAGGTCCCCAGGACCTTGGTATTGGCCGCGTTGACGGCATGAACGACATCTTTGTCGAGCTTTTGCATGATACCGGTTGCCTGGAATTTGGCATTTTCAACGGCCAGTATGCAATTCTTCAGTTCGACCGTTACCGCATTCAAGGCCAAAAGCGCAGCTTTATAGGTCTGAAGATTGCTGATGATTTCACGGCCCATGTTCGCGATCTGCGGGTCGCTGGCCATCAGGGTACGCAAACGAAGATTCAGTTCATCAATAGCGGCAAGCAGTGGATCACGATCCATCTCAAGCGTTGTGTAATACGTCTCCGGCCATCTTTGCGCATGCAGTTTACCGATCTCGAGCAGGCTCTGTCGGTATCCAACAGCCAATATTGAAAGCTGCTTCAAGATACTGGTATCGTCACCGACAAGTGCCGCGTCGATCAGCTTATCGGCAATGACTTCCTCAAGACCATCGATTGCAGATACCAGATGTCGATCAGCAGCACTCAACTGACGCAACGCGCGGTTGACCGCCTGGCACTGCTCAAGCAAAAATTCCAGCCGCTGGGCAAACAACCGTAGTGATGCGTCCATATCACCGCCGTTGGTGCGGCGGACCACCCCCCGGGTCACCTCGAGTAACCGCTGGCCTTCACTTTTCAGATGTGCCTCGTCTTCGAAAAAAGTGCTTAGCAAAAGATTGATATCGGCAGCAATCGATGACAGCTCCCGTTCCGTCAGTGCGTTTGTGATGACGTTTTGCATGTCGCCAGCGATCACACCGCCCAGCACGTTTTCAATGCGTTGGAAAGAGATGAGCACAGTCAAGACAATCATTATAAAAACGGTAATGATAAGGGCGATAATCGCCAGCAGTTTGGTGCGGATGCGTACATTGGAGAGTTTGAATGGTCGCCGCATGTCAGATTTTCCGGTTATTAGATTAGTCACGAATCGCTAGCGCCTACGGCTCGGTCTCAACCAACACGGTATCTTTTAACAAAATCGGTTTGGGTTTGATTCCCATTTTCCTCATCACGGTCGCATTGATATACCGTTTACCGTACTTGTTGAGAGAATTAACATGCAGCCGTCGACGGTCATCAAGCGCCTCGGCCGGCTTTGGGCAGGCGGATGACAAACCGGGTACCGCCGCCTTCGACAGCCTGGGCATCCATCTCGCCCCCATGGTTTTCGGTGATGATGAAATAGGAGACGGACAATCCCAAGCCGGTGCCTTTGCCGACCGGCTTGGTGGTAAAAAAGGGTTCGAAAATGCGCCGGCGGATATCCTTGGTCATTCCTGGCCCGTTATCTTCGATCTCCACTTGCACCCATTGATCCTCATTTTTAACGCGCAGGATAAACCGCGGTGATCGCTTGTCGTCTCGATCTTCCGCCATGGCCTCGGCCCCGTTTTTAAGGATATTGAAAAGTACTTGCTGAAGATTGCTCGACTCGCAGGGCACAACCGGCACCGATGGATCATATTCACGAACGATTTCGATTTGTTTGAAGTCGTAGTGTTTCTTCATATCGTAATCGGTTTGCACTATTTCGAGGGTCTGATCCAAAAGCACGGCAAGGTTGTGGCTGGAGATGGCGCGGTCGCTTTTGCGGGCAAAGCTGAGCATATTTTTGACAATGGTGGCCGCGCGTTTGCCCGAGTCACGAATATTGTCCAACATGGTCAGAAGGTTGCGCTGCTGCATATACGTCTGGATCGCCACCAGGGTCGTTCCGGCCGCTTCAGCCGCTTGGTGGTTGGCCGGCAAATCACCGGTGAGGCGGTTTTGTAATACAGCGGTATTTTGCAGGATGCCTGCCAGGGGATTATTAATCTCGTGGGCCATGCCTGCGGCCAGGCCACCCACGGAGAGTATTTTCTCACTCTGGATCATCATTTCCTCCAGACGCACCCGTTCGGTCACATCATCGACGCGGATCACCGCCCCCTCCATGCCATCGCCCACCACCGGGAAGATGGTCACATCTTCAAAACGACGTGTTCCTTCCACCAGGCTGGCAATCTTGGCCAACCGGATGACCCGTTGATTTGAAATGGCATCATCGATACGTTTCACTTTTTGCATCAATTGAGGATAAACCTCTCGCAATGGCTTGGCAACGGCATTTTCATGAGTAATTCCCGTAGCCGTTTGCGCCTGTTTATTCCATTGGGTGACCCGCAAGCGGGCATCGACCCCAACCAGGACCGACGGCATGGAGTCATTGATATTGGACAGGTAGTTGCGCAGTTGTTGAACCTGTTCCAAGGCCTTTTTGCGTACAGTAATGTCCAGGAACATGGCCCGGATGCTGGTCACCCGGCCGTCGCTGTCATAGTCCGGTAGCGTACGCAACAGCGAATGAACAATTTTATTGTCACGGGTCAGCAGCTCACGCTCGACCGATTGCTGACCACCAGACAACGCCGCTTTATACCCGGTGTCGAGCATTTTTTTCTTGGAATCGTCAGTGTAATAACGGGATATGGGCGTTCCCACGACCTCATCACGGTCATAGCCAAGCGTTTCCAAAAACATGTTGTTGACATTTTGGATATACAGATCATCCGCGCTTACATCGGTGACCACATACATCATGGGCGCCTCGTCGAACAGACTCCGGTAGCGCTGCTCGCTCTCTTCCAGGTCGCGTTGCCACTTTATGCGTTCGGTAATATCCTCTTCAAAGGCAACAATAAACTCCTGATCCTCGTATTGGGTGAGATTTATCCGGATTTGGACCGGAAAAATCTCACCATTTTTTCGCCGATGGCGGGTTTCGACCATGTGCGTTTGTATGGTGCGCAGCCTGTCTATCAATTCAGTGTACCGCTGGGGAGAATGATCCGGATCAATATCGAAAATCGTGAGTTTCAATAGCGCTTCTCGTGTATAGCCGAGATTGCGGCAGGCCTTTTCATTGACGTCCAATATCTGTCCGTCATAGCCGATGCGATAAATTCCGATGGAGGCTTTGTCGAAGCAAAACTGCGTAACCCGTAAGGAACTCTCCATTTTTTTACGGTCGGTGATGTCCAGCAACACCCCGTAAAAGTCAATGACGTCTCCCGCCGCATAGGGGATGGCGTTGCTGGCAAACCAGATCGTCTCCCCACTGGGTTTGATAAATCGGCCTTCATAGACCCAGGGTTTGGCCTGGTCCACGGCCTCTCGGATTGTCCGCACATAATCGTCTTTGTCGTCATCGGGAATATGATTGTAAAATTCCTCAAAGATGGTTTGCGGGTCCGGCGCCAAACCGAAAATCTCTATCGCGTTCTCACTGATAAATTTATTCGTATACACATGATCACGGGTCACACTCAACTGGTAAACCGCCCCGGGAACATTGGCCACCACCCCTTTGATCCGTTTTTCACTGGCCACCAGCTGTGCTTCACGCTGGCTGATGGTCTGGGCCATGGCCTTTAGATTCTCACCCAGGACCTCAAATTCAGTGGTTTTGGAGGGCAATAAATGCACCTCGTACTCTCCCCGGGAAATGGCCTGCGCCTTTTGGGTGTAGAATCGAAACAGACGGGAAAGACGACCGGCCCGATTCAAGGCCAGGGTCAGGGCGATGCCCATGGCAAGGACCAACCCAACGGCAGTCAGGGTAAAGGCGTCACGCAGGGGCTGCAAGGCGACAAGGTAGGGCTGCGCCACCAACACGGACCAATCCAATGGTTCAATGGTCGCCATTGCCCCCACCAGGGTCCGACCGTCGATTTGGAAGGTGATGAGCCGTTGTGTTGCATCCGCTTGGTTTATGGGAAGCGTGGCCGGGTTAAAAAGCTGCCCCTCACGCGAGCGCTTCGAGTCGGCCACAATGCGCCCCTGCCGATCCATGACCAATGCAAACAGCCCCTCTTCGCCCGGCAGGTGTCTGACAAATTCGGAGAGCTTGGTCAATGTGATTTCCCCGACGATGACCTCGCCGGCCAAGGGAACCGTCAATGCAACAGCCATCTGGCTGCTGACCGTGGAGAGAAAAGTCTGCGACCAGACGGCGCGCTTGTCTTTTTGTGTACTGAACAAGAAATCGCGGCCGGACAGATCGATTCCCATGAGATCGGAACGTTCGGGGCGCCGGGCATGGGCCAGGCCGACATTGGAGATGCGCCGTTGATCACGGGTAGCGGTAAAAATGGTCTCAAAAAAATAGCCTTGTCCGCAATTCGCATCCAAAAGCGCCGTCAATTGTTTTGGCGGGAAAGGCCCTTCGGCCATGACATAATCGGCCAAGGCGGTCAACTGGTTCTCCCCCCCCTTGAGGTGGGCCAGCACTTGTCCGGCAATCGTAAGGGCCAGGGCTTTGTTACGAGCATTGATATTGGCACGCATCTGAGGCAAGATGAACAGCCATGCGAGAATGATGATTATCACCACCGGCAGGGCAGCCATCATGGCGAATTGTATCGACAGATAGCGACGGAGTGGAATCGATCGTTTCATGGGATCATTCCAAAACAACGAATTGTTGATTCTTGACCACACTGATGGAAGCATTGGATCGCTTCACATCACCGAATGCATCAAAGCTGAACCGCTCTTGCAGCCCATTGAAATGTCGCAATGCAAGAATCGTCGTTTTCAGGTTCTCGTCTTTTTTTTGTGCTTTTAGCGCAGTCAGGATAACCTGAATCGCATCGTAGGAAAACACCCCGGGAAATCCCGGTTCCCGTTGATATCGCTCAACATAGGCCTTTCGAAAGGCCAGGTAGGCCGGAGCCGTGCTGGCGCGGTTGAACACCTGGATCACGGTAACCCCTTCCACGGCATTGCCCCCAAGCTCTAAGAGGCGTTCGGTGGCGCCCCAATCGGCCAAGGTGATTCGAATATCGGTGGTTAATTTACGAATCTGTTGGCAAAGCAGTGCCGAATCCATGGAGTTGGCAATGATCAGTACCCCGTCCGGTGCTGTGGCCAACAGTTCGCGGGCGATATCAAAAAACGTCCGGCCCTGTTTTTTTTCAAATCCGATGGCAGCAACAATCAAGCCGCCGTTGGCTTTGAAAGTGGTGCTGAAGTCTTCCAACCAGCTTTTACTGTAGGATTGATTGGCCAGATCATACGCGGCGGCGACCCGCCGCAGGTTCCCGGTTGTGGCATGGTACATGGCGCTTCTTGTGGCGTATTCACGGGTGGTTGCCGACACGCGAAGGAAAAAATCATCCTGTCCGGAAAGCGCCTGGGTGGTTACCGTAGGACTCACATTGGGAATGCGGGCTTGATTCAAAACCGGCATCACGGCAAGCGCCATATCACTGGTCATGGGGCCGACAATGGCCACCACCCCCTCGTCTACAAGCTCGCGGACGGCTTTTCTGGCAATATCCGGATTCTGTTGATCATCCTTGATAAAAAGCTGAATGGGTCTTCCCTGAATACCGCCATTTTGATTGCACTGTTCCACGGCAAGTTGAACGGCATCACGACCAGAGGCACCGAGATCGGCCACCCGTCCGGTCGTACCGGCGATAAAGCCAATCCGGATGGGACCGGACGGGTTGCAGGACCAAATACATAAGGCAGCCCAAAGCACCCATATCATCCGACGGCAACGGGTGTTGCGATTGCGGCTGTTCATCATATATTCCCTTTTGTTTTCAATAGTTGATTCAACTGGCGGTATCAAACCAATCATGGTCTTTGCCGCATGCAGTGCTTGCCGAACACGACATGCCTGTCAGTGAGCACCATTGGTTTGGAAAGCGATCAGGCGATGCAACGATGAGCAAGTTGGAACTGTGGGCACAAAGGAGGTCATGAATCGATCAGAGCAGATGCATCCAGGGCGTCATATCGCAGTATGCTGTCATTGGATCAAAAAATTATAATTTTTGCCTGACATATGGCAAGCATCGCATTTTTATTAGCTTAGATTAGATTAGATTACAACCAGGAGCAAGCCGTTTGCCAGGGTAACCGCTTTTGATTGCAATTCGTAAAAAAAAAAGTTATTCGATAAAGTCAGCCGCCAAACAGCGGGGATGATCTTCCGGCAACACCTTACAATCGTTTTGAACGGCTTTGCCAGGAAAAGGACTGCTCAGATGACCCGACCGCTTCGACGTAAAGACCGCCGAATGGACGATTCGGCAGCCATGGCATTGTTGCAACGTGGCGAATACGGCATATTGTCAACCACCAACGGCAACGACCAGCCCTATGGCATCCCGGTCCACTATGCGGTCATGGATGAAACGATTTTCTTTCACTGTGCGACAGAAGGTCAAAAAATAGACAATATTACCGCCAACAGCCAGGTCTCCTTATGTGTGGTCGGCAAAGCCCATGTAATTCCCGAAAAATTCGCCACCCGCTATGAAAGTGTAATTTTATCCGGCAATGCGACCATCGTCGATGATCCGGTGCTGAGAAAGAATGCCCTGCGTGCCCTGATCGTCAAGTACGCCCCGGACCATATTGATGCCGGTGAGGCTTACATGGATAAATTGTTCGATCAAACAGCGGTCATCCGGATCGCCATTGACCATCTGTCCGGCAAGGCCAGGAAATAGCTGGGACAGGTCGTCATTTATCCATTGCCATCCGTATTTTTCAAAAAAGCGATCGATTCAATCGATTGTAAGTCAGATAGACTGATCGCTTCCGATTCTCTTTTTCGTTTTTAGCCATTTATTCGGCCGAAAATGAGGCTTTAATCAATCGCTAATAGATCAATGGTACGCCCATTTCTCGACGCATTGCATCGCCGTTCCGAAAAAACGTTAACAAAAGGAAGCCACGCCATGCACAAGGGCTGCATTCTGCTAAATGGTGATTACACCGTACTTGGGCTGATCGACTGGAAAAAAGCCATGGGCCTTTTGGTTGCCGAAAAGATCAAGGTCTTGAAATATTCCAAACGCAAGATTCGCAGTGTGGGCCGAACATTTCTCATGCCGGCAGTGGCCGTCTTGGTTAAAGTGGTGAGAATTGTTTATCGGCATCATGTCCCTTTTTCACGCCGCAACGTATTGATACGGGATCAATTTACCTGCGTCTATTGCGGTTCACGCGAGCCCCCCATAACCGTTGACCACGTTTTTCCTCGCTCGCTGGGCGGCAAATCCAATTTTGACAACTGTGTGGCCTGTTGCCGGGCATGTAACACCAAAAAAGGCGCCCATCTGCCTAGGGAAGCCGGGATGGCACTTCGTCATCAACCCTGGCAACCCACCATTTCCGAGTTCATGCGTATCCGCTTGCGTCAGTCCGGTGTGCTCGGGCTGCTTGCCGAACTGGGCCTATCGGCTGACAGTAGGTGAAGGGATTATCCTTCTGGTGACGTTTTGGCAGTGCCGGAAAGCTTGGGCGGCACCGGGTCAAGCGTTTTCAGTTTATCCAGCAAACGCTGTGGATCAGCATACAACGCCAAACGGTCCTTGAACCGCGACAGACCGTCGATGGCTTTGACAGAGATGCGCTCGGCAGCGGTAAGGTTTCCTTGCTCCAAATGCACATACGTTCCCGCAAAGCGAATCAGGGCCTGTAGAAGTCGTTTATCGTCACCCCCGGCAGCCAGCCAATACGGTTCCAGATACTCATGGGTTTCGAAAAACAGCCGCCGGTCCCATATCACCAGGGCAACGTCCAGTGGATCGGAAACGGCGTTGGCGTCCAGTTCCGCCAACACGGCATCGTAAGCGGCTATCCGATGCTCGATATAGTCGCTAACACAGGCGGGCAGGGTTTCATTCATGAAGGCATGGGCTACATGATCCACCGGATCCAGATCCTTTTCTTCAATCGCCAATTTGAAAGCCTCGCACAGCGTATTGCGCACATTACGACACAATCGATCATTAAACGGATCAAAACGTTCAATGGGGTCCATTTTTTCGTTATCGTCTCCTGTAATTAATGTTAAAAGCATAGGGAAAAGGTTGTCAGATGCACTTGACTGTTCTATTATCATACCAACGCTTAAGGAAAAACCAATTACGCAGCCGCGATTTTCTGCTTTCGTTCATCGCCAGCGTCAATAGAACCATAGCCCCGCCGGTTTGACTTCAATTGCAAGGGTACGACTATTTTAAGCAGCACCCCCGATCCGGCCCAACCATTGCGGCCAGAACGCAATAACTTGCTTCTCTATAAAAGAAAGGACAATCACCAGTAACAATGGTTATCATTCTGCGCGACTCGACATCGTTAAAAAAAGCAACGCCATCGATCAGCATCGACGACATCACCACCCCTGGCGGGTTATGGTTCGACACGCCGACCGCCAAAACAAATCACCACCCCAAACATAGACCGGGAGGATCCCTGTGAAACCGGTAAGCGGACA
>Ga0272444_10002685_pt1 | contig 16309 bp, 6 predicted proteins | sample SSMForm13_FD_201033 | JGI IMG/M metagenome (GOLD analysis project Ga0272444, IMG submission 201033) | Marine sediment archaeal communities from Little Sippewissett salt marsh, Falmouth, MA, United States - SSM-Form-13 | ecosystem: Environmental > Aquatic > Marine > Wetlands > Sediment ...
GTTAAACTCACACAGCTCCTCTGGGGAGAGAAACGATCTGTCATAATTGTTCGCCATCAGCTCATCCTCTCTTATTTCAGCAGAAATACCTGAATACTCGCGCATCCCGTTGTTTCCCGGTAATGCGACAGTGAATTGACCCCGCGTGCTCTTCAGGGTATTCTTCTCTGCAAAACTAGGATCGGCACAAGATGCTCTTGTACTGCTCAGGAAGTCCAGTCTCTGCGATACTACGTTCACCAACAGTCAACAGTATCGCCACATTCCTTTGAACCCCTACTGAAGCTCCAAGGCTTTTTCTCAGGCCCCAATTGAGTTATGTCACTTAGTCTTCTTGACTGACACCTAAAGAAAACAAACCGATCTATGTTTGTCAACATGCGAGTTGTGTGTTTTCTGATGCTTCAAGAAGAAGACGGCGTGTTTTTCGGGAATTCTTAGCCAGTATGATGACGGGGACCAGATTCCAGTTGGGCGATATAAATCAAATCCAAGTATACTATCGATCGCTGGGCTTGACGCTTTGTGACTTCGGAGTCCCTGAGGCTGGTGATATGGCGCATCGGATAGGAGTCACTCAGGAATACCGGTTCGTATCTGGATCAGAAGTCCTCATTCAAGTTTTTGAACGCACGAGCATATCACAGTTACCATTACTGATTGCAAGCGATTTAAGCCCAATCGAGATAGAGTCTGTCTTCATAAGGGAGCGAGGAGTCATTGACAGATGCCTTACGAGGTTCCTCGACTGAGGTACGAACAGCCTATCCCATGGCCTATTGCATAGTCTATGCGATAGGCCATCCTTCAGGCTATATCGGTGCACTTCTCCCTATGAGGCATACCCCCGTCCCACCCACTTGCCGTTTTCGAATCGATCCTGATCTTGAGTTTCGCCTGTCGGATTCTTGAGGTGGGGAACGGATAACTTGATTCTAAGCAAAGTTGCGCTTAATTTTGTCAACATAGGACAGTTCGTGTTAAGTGCTAAGGAGATCCGTTTCGATGATTCTACATATTCCTCATTCGTCAGACTTCATCCCAGATGAGATAAGAGAGACATTTCTTCTGTCGGACCCAGAACTCGAATCAGAGCTTCTGGTCATGACCGATGCGTACACCGATACCCTCTATAGCGAGGACAATGAGAGTGTCAGCCGAATCGTGCATCTAGTCAGCAGACTCGTAGTAGATCCGGAAAGATTTCCCGATGATTCCCAAGAGATGATGGCAGAAGTCGGCATGGGAGCGGTATACATGAGAACATCGTCAGGAGAACCCTTGCGGAACCAGATATCAGAGGTGCAGAGGAAGGAACTGATGGACGAATATTACTATCCTCATCACGCTTCTTTTGAACAGGCGGTAGATTCAGAGCTGCGTGAAACAGGCACTGCGCTGATAATAGACTGCCATAGCTTTCCGTCAAAGCCGTTGGCCTATGAATCGGATCAGAATCCCAGTCGTCCGGACATATGTGTTGGAACCGATGAATTCCACACACCCGATTCGCTCAGAGATATAGCACTTCATAGCATCCGTGATGCAGGATTCTCAGTCGAAGTCAACCGTCCGTTCTCAGGCTCGATCGTTCCAATGAAATACTATCGGAAAAACAGATCAGTCCGTAGCATCATGATCGAGCTGAACCGGCGGCTATACATGGATGAAAGCAATGGGCGGAAGAATGATCGGTATGAAGCGACTCGGTTAAGTCTAATCAGTATCTTGAAACGAATGAGAAAAGCCTAGTGCAATACTCAAAGACCGCTTAAATATCAGTGTCCGTTCTGCCGAAATGCATTTGCAGGAACCTCACTAAACCAGGAACCCCTTAATTAAATACGGGGTGAGTGTGAGCATATAGTATCTCGTGAGATGCCAAGTGACTAAACATATGTAGTGAAGAGAAACTAGCCTGAGTGTAGATACTCATCCTCTGTTGTGTGATGACGGGACAGGCTTTTCGGTTGTAAATGTGGTTCTTACCCTGTACTTTAATTAAATTCGTGGGATAATCCATTGTTTAGAAGTCTTCAGAAAGTTTTGCTAGAAATGGATCCCAAGACTCTTGCAAGTGGATGCCGATTTGGGGTGCAGAGAATCGGAGGTGGATAAACATGAGACCGTCAGCACTGTACAAAGAAGCTCATCGACTTCACTACGAGTTCAGTAATCGTGGGAAAGCCCTTGATCTGTACAAACAGCTGATTGAACGATGGCCGGATAGCATTGAAGCCGGATATGCGGCAACGCAGATTACTAACATCGAGAAGGATATTGAACGACATGGCAATGGCATTCTCAACGAAGGAGCAGGTCAGCGTTCAGCGGAAGAGTCAAAAATCCTACTCACCACAGCCATCTCGGCACCCGGATTCGACAAATACGATGTCTGTGGTGTTGTGACATCAGAATGTGCCTTTGGGATGAATATCGTTCGAGACGCTTTTACCAGTTTTACAGATGTTCTTGGAGGTAGAAGCAAATCAACTGAGAGGGTGTTACGGGATGCTTCTTTGGCTACGCTAAGGGAGTTGGAGGGAAGGGCTCGGGAATTAGAAGCGGATGCAGTTATTAATGTGCGTTTTCACTTCAACGAAATGTCCGGCAAGGGAAAGTCAATGGTATTTCTTGTTGTGACCGGGACTGCTATCAGGCAGAAGACAGTGGCATCCAATTCGGAAACACCAGAAACCGGTTAATCCACACTATTGCAGTGAGCGGTAGAGTTGTCAGATCGAGATGTGATCCTGCGACCTCACTCTGCCTTTCTTGTACACGTACATTCTCCTCGCACATCAGTCTCTGACATATTGACATCGACCATCGCATTTAGTAGATTGGTGTGTCCATTAAATGTTTCGCGTTGTGGAATCAATCGATGGTCTCGTCAGAAGTTCAGTTGATGGTTGTTTGGATAGAGAACAACGTATCTAGACAAAAGGGACCATTCGGTGACAGAGGTAACGATAGTACTCAATCAAACGAGGAGCATTCAGAGCATTCCAGAGTAGTTGAGCTCACTCTTCGCAAACTGGTTCGTGGTGAGGACATATCAGGTCAGAAGGTGATCCAGCGCTGGCGATTCAGCAAGTCTGCTAGTGAGGGAAGGATGTAACAAGCAAATGATTCGGACGACATTTCTCAAGGGGGTGGATAGTGAACGTCTTTGATCTTCGAGACAGACTGATCACAGATTACTCCAGTTTCGTTACCAGCTTCTTGAACATTCGTGATACGAGAATTTCGCATTACGTTACAAATGAGCTTAAAAATGGGGCGCTGTGGCCTGAGCCTCTGATTCAGCTCAACCCAGCATTTGAACCAGGCGAGTCAATTGAGGATCTGGTTTCTTTGGGTGTAATCCACCCCGAGTGCTCTAAGATCTTCAGAATTAAATGTGATCCGGGTGATATTGGCCGTTTGCTTCGACTCCATCGCCACCAAGCTGAAGCAGCTAAGATTGCTAGTCAGGGGGTCAACTATGTCCTGACTACTGGTACTGGTTCAGGGAAGAGTCTTGCATATCTCATTCCTATCGTGAATTACATACTTCAGAAAGGGTCTGGAAAAGGTATTCAGGCCATAATTGTCTATCCAATGAATGCGCTTGCCAATAGCCAGCTCGGGGAGTTGGAGAAGTACATCAATTTTGGCTATCCAGATCAAAGAGGACCCTTGACATTCCGCAGGTACACTGGACAAGAATCTGATGCGGAGAAGAACGAGATAGTTGCCAACCCTCCGGACATTCTTCTCACCAACTATGTAATGCTCGAATTGATTCTAACAAGGCCTCAAGAGAGTAATCTCATTAGAGCCGCTCGGGGATTGAAGTTCTTTGTTTTAGACGAATTGCACACCTACAGAGGTAGGCAGGGTGCAGATGTTGCAATGTTGATCAGGCGGACCCGAGATGCGCTTGGGGCAAGCGACCTGCAATGTGTAGGGACATCTGCCACGTTGGTAACAGGAGGATCTTGGAGGGAGCAACAACAAGAGGTCAGTAGAACAGCATCGCAGTTATTCGGTGCTCCGGTAGCACCACACGAAGTAATTGGTGAAAGTCTCAGACGGGTTACAGCGGTAGAAGACACAGAGAGTCCAGATTTTATCGCAAAGCTCAAAAAACGATTGGGACATAACCCTCCTAAGACATTTGATGAATTTGTACGAGATCCGCTATCAATGTGGATTGAAGGCTTCATCGGCGTAAGGCAAGACGAAGCATCTGGAAGGTTAATTCGTCAAGAGCCCACAAGCATTCGTGGTCGTGGCGGAGCAGCGGACACACTAGCTTCGAAAACTGGTGTCGGATCTGAAATTTGCGTAAGTGCGATTCAGAGTGCTCTTATTGCGGGATTCTCGATTCTTCATCCAGAAACTGCTATGCCAGTGTTTGCCTTCCGTATTCACCAATTCGTAAGTCGCGGGGACACGGTCTATGCGTCAATTGAAGATGAGCAATCTAGATATATGACTCTCCATGGTCAGCAGTACGTCCCCGGCGATCGTAGCAAGTTATTGCTACCGGTAGTATTCTGTAGAGAATGTGGTCAGGAGTATTATTCGGTTTGGAGGAGTCCGCAAACAGGATCTGGGATTACGAGCTATGCCCCACGTGATTTCTCAGATCGGTCCACGGAAGGTGACGCTGATGCTGGGTTCATCTATGCTAGCTCTGTCAATCCTTGGCCGGACGAGGGGAGTGAGGAGTTCCTACGTCGTCTTCCCGATGACTGGACTGACGAAACTGGCAAGGTTGTACGCAATCGTCGCGATTTTCTACCTCAGCAGATTCTGTTACAAACCGATGGTGCAGAAGGCAGCTCTGGCTTACCCTGCTGGTATGTTTCGGCTCCTCTTAGGTTCTGCCTTCAGTGTGGGGTCTCATATGGATTCAGACAACGCAGTGACTTCCATAAACTGTCAGCATTGGGCAGTGAAGGCCGCAGTACAGCTACGACGATTCTATCGCTCTCTGCAATACGTCACCTGAAGGATTTTCCCACGGAAGAAACTGCAAAGAAGTTGTTGAGCTTCACTGACAATCGACAAGATGCATCACTTCAGGCAGGACACTTCAATGACTTCGTCGAGGTGGGGTTACTGCGCTCTGCCCTATATCGTGCCGCTCTGAATGCTGGGGATGAAGGGCTAACTCACGACGTAATTACGCGAGACACATTCGAAGCTCTGCGTCTGCCATTCGAAACATACTCGACTGACATAGAACTGCGAGGACTGGCTCGTGAAGAGACGGACAGAATACTTAGGGATGTATTGGGATACCGAATATATCGTGATCTAAAGAGGGGTTGGCGTATAACCGCCCCCAATCTGGAGCAGGTTGGTTTACTAAGAATAGCGTATCCGCATCTTGCCATGGCGTGTGAAGACTCGGAAATATGGTTAGGATGTCACCCTGCTCTTCAAAAGGCGACTTCTGAACAGCGCCTTCATGTTGCTGGGGTGCTGTTAGACTTCATGCGTCGGGAACTGGCTATTAAAGTTGACTATCTCACCACTACCTATCAAGAAGGGCTACTACAGCGGAGTCGCCAGAGGCTGTTACCACCCTGGGGTCTGGATGAGAATGAGCAAGTGCGAGATATGGTACATTCGGCTGTATTATTCCCTAGGTCTCGACGACGCGGAGATTATGGTGGGGATGTGTACCTATCTCCACAAAGCGGATTTGGCCAGTTCTTGCGCCGGTCACCTGTGGTCACTGCTCATGCAGGGCATCTATCCCTCGTAGAAACGTGCCGCATAATTGAAGAACTTCTGGATAGATTGCGTCTGCATGGAATCTTGGTGGCTGTGAGCAATGGAAATGAAGGCACTGATCCTCCCGGATATCAGCTCAACGCAGCCTCAATGGTGTGGAAGTCTGGCGATGGAACAAGTGGTTTTCATGATTTTATACGTCGTCCCACCGAATCCAGTCAAGGCACAAGAACTAACAAGTTCTTTGTCGATTATTACCGTGAGCATGCACCGGCTACAATTGGCCTAAAAGCTCGAGAGCACACTGCACAAGTACCTTATGAACAGCGAGAGGAAAGAGAGTGTGGCTTTCGCAAAGGTCAATTACCAGTTCTCTATTGCTCTCCTACTATGGAACTGGGTATTGACATTGCTCAACTGAGTATTGTCAATATGAGGAATGTCCCTCCAACACCATCTAACTATGCGCAGAGAAGCGGGCGTGCTGGAAGGAGTGGTCAACCGGCCCTAGTGCTTACGTACTGCTCTGCTGGTAGCCCACACGACCAGTATTACTTCAAAAGACCAAAACTGATGGTTTCAGGCGCTGTAGCTCCCCCTCAGACTGATCTTACCAATGAAGATCTGGTGAGAGCACATGTTCATTCGGTCTGGTTGGCTGAGACAAGACTGAGTTTAGGCACTTCGTTGAGGGAAGTACTGAGTATCGAAGGTGATGAGCCGAGTCTGGCCCTTCGCGACCACGTAAAAGATGTGATGATATCGAATAGAATCTGTCAGAGAGCTCAGAAACGCTCAAGTTCGGTGCTAGACTCTTTAGAAGAGGACTTAGCAAGATCCGACTGGTTTACCGACGAGTGGGTTCAAGAGACGATCAAACACATACCAATCAAGTTCGATGAAGCGTGTGAACGGTGGCGTAACCTCTATATTTCAGCCCTTCGGCAAGCTCAAAAGCAGGATAAGATCATACGCGACTCATCACGGCCAGCACTGGATAGAGCTCAAGCACAACAACTTAGAAGAAGTGCTGAATCACAACTGAGGTTATTGACAGAAACCACTAACTTGATACAGTCTGACTTCTATTCTTATCGGTATTTTGCAGGTGAAGGCTTCTTGCCGGGCTACAACTTTCCCAGACTTCCTCTCTCAGCATATGTTCCTGGACGTCGTCTCAAGAAAGGCAAAGATGAATTCCTCTCGCGTCCAAGGTTTCTCGCCATTTCTGAGTATGGTCCGCGCTCGATCATATATCATGAAGGCTCCCGCTATATCATTAACCAAGTGATTCTGCCTGTTCGAGACACAGATGAATTACAAACATCCGTCGCAAAGATATGTCCGAAGTGCGGGTATCTTCACTCGGATGCTGGAGATCAGCCTCGTGACTTATGTGAACACTGCAAATCTGAACTGGGAACTCCTATTAGGCAGCTATTCCGACTGGAGAATGTCGTCACCAAACGGCGTGATCAAATCAGTTGTGATGAGGAGGAGCGGCTGAAGCTTGGATATGAGATCAAGACCGTTTATAGATTCGCCGAGCGTGACGGTAGACCTTCATTTACTGTTGCCAAAATAAGGGGGAGTGACCAGTACATTGCATCCGCATGTTATGGGAGTGCAGCAACACTTTGGAGAATCAACTTGGGTTGGAAGCGGCGCAAAGATAAAGACCAGAACGGCTTCATTCTTGATACTGAGAGAGGCTACTGGCAAAGACATGACGCTGATTTGGACGGAGATGGGGATCCAGTGTCGGCTAGAATGGAAAGAGTTGTCCCTTATGTAGAGGATCGAAAGAACTGCTTAGTTTTAGATTTCGTGACCGGACTTTCTGAAATTCAGATGGCAACTCTTCAGTTTGCGCTCAAGAACGCTATACAAGCCAATTTTGAACTGGAAAGTAACGAACTAGCGAGTGAACCTCTGCCTGATCGAAATGATCGCCGGTCAATCCTGCTCTATGAAGCCTCCGAAGGCGGTGCTGGTGTGCTGAGGAGAATGATCGAAGACCCGAAGGCGTTTCCGTCTGTTGCTCGAAAAGCTCTGAGCATATGCCACTTCGATCCAGAAACTGGAGCGGATGAAAGGCACGCACCTTCTGCAACTGAGGATTGCGAAGCGGCGTGTTATGACTGCCTCATGTCCTACACAAATCAAATGGACCACCAACTACTTGATAGACATGCGATTAGAGACGTTCTTCTAGAGTTGTCGAATTCTGTCGTTGAGTCTTCTCCATCCTCTCACCCTCGCACATCGCATTCTGAATCTTTGAGACGGTTGGCTGGATCATCTTTGGAGCTAGATTGGTTGCAATACCTTGAAAACGCGAAACTGCACTTACCTACAGATGCACAGCAACTCATTGAGGCGTGTCGCACGAGGCCAGACTTCACATATAAGGATAAATTGGTAGCTATTTATGTAGACGGTCCTCCGCACGACTATCCCGATAGGCAGAAACGTGATATCGAGCAGATATCATGTCTTGAGGATCTGGGCTGGACTGTTATTCGGTTTCATCACCAAGAGGATTGGGGGGCAATCATTGCCGAGCATCCAAACATCTTCGGAGGTGATCATTGAGGTTCGCCGTAGGATCGCTGATATCCGCACGTGGTCGCGAATGGGTCGTACTACCTGGGTCGGCTGACCATCTTGTCCTAGCTCGTCCGTTAGGAGGAGTAGATGATGAGATAGCGGGTATTTCGCCAGAGCTTGAGAGCATTGAACCTGCATCGTTTGCGTTGCCCGATTCCAATCTTCTCGGGGATTTCAGATCCGGAAAACTCCTCAGAGACGCCTTACGACTGGGCTTTAGATCAAGTGCAGGACCGTTCCGCAGTTTCGGCAGCATTGCATTTGAGCCACGTCCCTATCAGCTAGTCCCCTTGTTGATGGCATTGAAACTACTATCTGTTCGATTACTGATCGCTGATGATGTTGGTGTTGGCAAGACTATTGAAGGACTTCTGATTGCTAAGGAATTGCTGGATCGCGGAGAGTGCAGCAAGCTCACAGTTCTTTGTCCTCCCCATTTGGCTGAGCAGTGGCAGAGGGAACTAATAACCAAGTTTAATATCCCCGCCGAGTTAGTACTCGCAGGTACAGCCAGGAGACTTGAACGCCAGTGTACGATAAACCAATCTCTCTACGAAGTCTATCCCTTCACTGTCACTTCTATAGATTATATCAAGTCTGATCGACGACGAAGTGAGTTCATTCGGACCTGTCCAGAACTTGTGATTGTGGACGAGGCTCATTCTTGCGCACACGACGATCGCTACAATCGCGGTCGGCATCAGCGATACGAGCTTGTCTCTGAACTTGCAACCTCTCCTGAGAGGCACATCATTTTTCTGACTGCAACGCCGCATAGTGGGAAGGAAACGGCATTTCGATCCCTGCTAAGTTTTCTGGACTCATCATTCAGTAATTTACCTGACGAATTGACAGGCAAGCACAATGAGCCGATTCGTAGACGCATAGCGTCACACTTCATTCAGCGAAGACGTGCGGATATCCAGCATTTTCTGGACAAGGAGACTGTATTCCCGGACCGGGATGACAGCGATGGTGAAATAACTTACACATTAACCCCCACTTACAAGCGATTGTTTGAGAAGGTAATCGCCTATGCCCGTGAGATTGTTCGTGATGAATCAGGAGGTCAACATAGGGTGCGTGTAAGGTGGTGGTCAGCGCTTGCTCTGCTTAGGTCACTGGCGTCAAGCCCTGCAGCAGCAGCGGCCACTCTGCGGAGCCGTAGCGCAACAGCGGAGACGGAGACCGTTGAGGAAGCTGATCAGATCGGGAGAAGGCAGGTACTTGACCAGGATGATACCGATTCACCGGATGCCAGTGATATGACGCCTGGGGCCCACGACGCGGAATTGGAATCGGGTGCTGCTGATCTAAGCAGGCGTCAGCTGCTTGAGCTTGCACGAGAAGCGGATAAGCTCCGAGGAGAACAGGATGAAAAGCTCAATAAGGCAGCAAAACTGATCAAAGGACTGGTAAAGCAGGGACATAGCCCGATTGTATTCTGTCGATTCATACAAACAGCTGAGTATGTGGCTGAGCAATTGAGAAAACTACTCCCAAAGAAAGTGAATATTGCTTCAGTTACTGGATTGCTTCCTCCAGAAGATCGTGAGCTCAGGATTGGGGAGCTGGCTACCTCTGATTCAAGAGTACTAGTGTGTACTGACTGTCTGAGCGAGGGTATAAATCTTCAAGAACACTTCGATGCTGTCTTTCATTACGACTTGAGTTGGAACCCAACGAGGCATGAGCAGCGCGAGGGGCGAGTGGACCGATTCGGTCAGCCTAAACCGCTTGTCCGCTGCATCACATACTATGGCGTCGATAATCAGATCGACGGTATAGTTTTGGATGTACTGATCAAGAAACACCGAAAAATTAGAAGGATATTAGGGATATCGGTACCCGTACCGGCCGATAGCAATTCGGTTCTTGAGGCCGTGTTTGAGGGCCTGTTACTGAGGGAACAGTCTGGTACAGACGCGCAAATATTGCTTCCAGGTATTGATGAATTCCTGCTCAGCAATGAGGCGAATAAACGCTTTCAGACGGAGTGGGATAAGGCGAAGGATCGAGAGAAGCGGTCGAGAACCATGTTCGCTCAAGAGGCGTTACAAGCGAACGTAGCGGATGTGGCTCGCGAACTGTCAGCAGTTCAGGAGTGTGTGGGGAGCTCGGAGGATGTCGAGCGGTTCACGCGGGCAGCGCTGTCTGAACTCGGAGCATCGATATCAGATCAGCCCAACTACATGAAAATCGATCTTTCGAATGCTCCGCTTGCATTACGTGAGACTTGCGGCAACATCGACAAACTGAAAGCGCGTTTTGAATTGCCTACCGATGAAGGCGTTGTGTATCTATCCAGAACGCATCCATTTGTTGAAGGTCTTTCCACCTATGTCTTGAATGCTGCCCTTGATGGAGATCCAAACGCGATCGCCATGAGGTGTGGCGTAATTTACACGAGCGACGTAAAACGACGTACCACTCTTCTCTTGCTACGGTACCGTTTTCATATCGTAAGCAAAGACAAAGATCAAGAGAAGCAACTCCTTGCTGAGGACAGTCAAGTAGTTGGATTTAGAGGAGCTCCGAACGAAGCGGAATGGATTGATTCAGATGGCGTGAACAATCTACTGAATTCCAAACCAACCCGAAATATAGACCGCGAAGTAGCTACAAATTTCATCGAGCGAGTAATCGAGGGGATGCAGGAGCTGATGCCACAACTCGAGCAATATGCGTCTGAACGAGGTGATCAGCTCCTGGATTCGCACAAGAGGGTTCGCTCGGCTGCCAAGATTACCGGCCTAAAGTACGAGGTTCGACCTGAACTGCCACCGGATATTCTTGGCATTTATGTATACTTGCCTGACCAGGGGGGCAAGCAATGAGGCGGGGCGGGGACTCATTCCAAACGATTAAGACCGAAGGTTCGATAATACCATCTGATTTTCTCCGGCGACTGTTGGATGGCGACAGCGACATACCCGGATTCAAGCCGGAAGACTATCATCTTGCGAAATCAGAGCGCTTGAATGAAGTAGCCACGAGGGCATGGAATCGTCTTCAAGGCGCATGGGAAGGCTTCAGTGATGCCATAGAGAAGCTGCCGGAATCCGATGTTGGCACGAGTCTCACACGCGAAAGGTGGCTGTTGATTCTGTTTCAGGAATTGGGCTATGGTCGCCTTACGACACGCAGAGCCACGGAAGTAAGCGGCAAGTCTTATCCGATCAGTCACGAGTGGCAAAATACACCGATTCATCTGGTCAGTTTCCGTCAGGACTTGGATAGACGAACCCCCGGCCGGGCTGGCGCGGCTCGTGTGAGTCCACACAGTCTACTACAAGAATTCTTGAACAGGTCCGAGGACCATCTCTGGGGTTTTGTCTCAAACGGCCTTAGCCTCCGATTGCTCCGGGACAATGCGTCGCTGACACGACAGGCCTACGTTGAATTTGACCTTCAAGCAATGATGGATTCCGAGGCATATAGCGACTTCTTCCTGCTATTCCTGCTATGTCATCAATCGCGAGTCGAAATCCCCGAAGGCAAGGGTCCCTCTCATTGCTGGCTTGAGAAATGGTACAACACGGCCAGCCAACAAGGTGTGCGGGCATTAGACCAGCTTCGCAACGGGGTTCAGAATGCAATAGAATCGCTTGGGGGCGGATTCCTGGCGTATCCGGGCAATCACGAGTTAAGGGACAAGCTCAAGTCGGGCCAATTGAGCACTCAGGAATACTACCGACAGGTTCTCAGGCAAGTCTATCGTTTACTGTTTCTTTTTGTTGCCGAAGACAGAGACCTGCTTCTTGATCCGAATTCGCCTGAGGACGCCCTGAAGCTCTATACAGATCACTACTCAACTAGACGCATTCGCAAATTAGCAGGTAGGACACGCGGCACACGCCACCCGGATCTGTGGCGTGGGCTAAACCTGGTGTTAGGTCAGCTCCACGATGGCTGTCCATCTCTTGGGATACCGGCGTTTGGGTCTTTCTTGTTCTCGGAAAAGGCTACCGAGACCCTGTGCGGGCAAGATATTGCCAACTCGGATTTGCTCAAGGCAATTCGTGCGCTTGCCTACACGATCGACAGAAACGTTCTTCAACCTGTCAATTATCGTAGTCTCGGGCCGGAAGAACTTGGCAGTGTTTACGAAGCCCTGCTTGAGATGCACCCGGATATTCAGATAGAGGCATCCAATCCGGCTGACCGCTTTCGTCTCACTGTAGCGGCCGGATCAGAACGTAAGACCACCGGATCGTACTATACCCCAACAAGCCTCGTCAATTGCCTGCTTGATTCAGCTCTTGATCCGGTAATCGATGAAGCGATCAGAAAGCCTGATCCGGAGAAGGCTCTGCTTGCGCTGAAAGTCTGTGATCCGGCCTGCGGAAGTGGCCACTTTCTTATAGCCGCTGCGCATAGAATTGCCAAACGGTTGGCTTCTATTAGAGCCGGAGAGGAGGAGCCGTCCCCCATACACTATCAGCACGCGCTCCGTGATGTGATCGGCAGCTGTATCTACGGTGTGGACATCAATCCTATGTCTGTCGAGTTGTGCAAGGTAAGTCTCTGGCTTGAAGCTATCGAACCCGGTCGCCCGCTGTCATTTCTGGACCATCGCATAAAGTGCGGCAATTCACTCTTGGGCGCCACACCTGCCTTGCTGGCAAAGGGCATTCCCGACGAAGCCTTCAAACCTATCGAGGGCGATGACAAGTCCTATTGTACAGAGTACAGGAAGCAGAACAAGAAGGAACGGGAATCTCGTCAGGCTGAGCTGTTTGCCAAGGATGCCATGCCGTGGGAACGACTGGGCAACCTTCCCACCGCCATCATGCAGCTTGACAGTATCACTGACGCTACTCTGAAAGGCATAGAAGAGAAAGAAAAGCGCTACGCTGAGTATGTCGAATCTGCCGGTTATCGCAACTGCCAACTTTGGGCTGATGCCTGGTGTGCGGCGTTTGTCTGGGTCAAGCGTCCGGAGCGAGATAACGGATTTGCGTATCCAATCACAGAGGAAGTCTACCGCCGTATAGAGCACAATCCATACAGCATCCCGCCGTGGATGGTCGAAGAGATTCAGCGGCTGGCAAACCAGTACCAGTTCTTTCACTGGCATATTGAGTTCCCCGACGTGTTTCGGTTGCCGCAGAGGGGGGAATCAATTGATAGCCCAGATCTAGGTTGGTCCGGTGGCTTTGATTGTATCCTAGGTAATCCACCATGGGAGAAATTCCAACTCGAGGAAAAGCACTTCTTTGCCACACAAGCACCGGAAATAGCGGCGGTGGGGAAGAGAGAGCGTGGTACGTTAATAAGTAGTCTGCAGGATTCTAATCCTACGCTCTACAACGAATACACTTTGCAACTTAGGTTAAATCTCTCCAGTGTACACATGGTGAAGACTTCCTCGCTTTTCGATCTGGCAGGACGGGGAAATATCAATTCATATTCGCTCTTTGTAGAGCTGTCACTTAATCGATGCTCAGCAGGTGGGACAATTGGTCTCATAGTACCAAGTGGATTGGGTACACAAGATACACTCAAAGAGCTCTTTGGATATCTTATTGAGTCTCGACGTCTTCATTCGTTCTTCGATTTCGAAAACTCTAGCCCGCTCTTTCCGGGTGTTCATCGCAGCTACAGGTTTGCACTAGTCGTAGTCGGATCGGCTAACTCTCGTCAAGAACCAGATTTTGCTTTCGGACTAACTTCCGTTTACGACTTGGAGGACTCACAGCGGCTTTTTAAGCTGTCATTAGAGGATCTGAAGCTCCTCAGTCCAAACACTCAGACCTGTCCGGCTTTTCAATCCAGGATGGATTCATTACTTGCCAAGTATGTCTATAGAAACTCAGAGATCATCAAAGATGTGAGAACATCGACTTCAGCATGGGGGTGGGATGCGTGGCAGATGTTCAATGAGACCCATGAGTCCAATCTTCTGATCGACCCCACAGCTTCTCATGCACCTACTCAGTTCATGCGTGTCTACGAATCGAAACTAATCCATCAATACACTCATCGCTATGCCACATATTGTCAGGTCGGCGATAACTGGGAAACCAAGGAGACGTCTATAGACGAATTACGAAACCCGGAATTCGCCACAGTCACGAGATATCTCGCTCCGGACGATATCTGGAATCAAAGAGTAGTCAAGCGAGGAGGGGCGAGATCTTGGGCTATTGGCTTTCGCTTGATCGCGAGGGCGACAGACTCTCGTACTTTCATTTCTTCGATCGTTCCACGATGCGTAACTACGTCGGGCTTGCCAATTGTTGTGATATCCGAACCAGCACGTAGCAGCCTCTTCTTACTCGCCGTATTAAACTCATTCGTCTTTGACTACGTTGCACGCACTCGAACAACTGGTACATCACTTAATCATTTCATAGTCCATCAACTTCCCATTCTAACTCCAATGGACATTGATCGTGCTCAGCTTGACATAAGATCGCATGTGCTCGAATTGGCATATTCGTCTTGGGACCTAGGTGGCTTCGCTAAGGATTGCGGTTACTCGGGACCTCCGTTCAAATGGAATGTTTCGCGCAGATTCGAATTAATGGCTGAGATTGATGCCACGATCTTCAATCTATATTTCGGCTCAGGAGAACAGTGGCGTCAGTCCCTATCGTCAGAGTTGATAGATGTGTTTCCCTCACCACGACATGCTGTCACGTACGTAATGGATTCCTTTCCAATAGTGAAGCGAAAGGACATGGCGACCTATGGAAACTACCGCACCAAACACACAATACTAGATATCTATGACGAGATGGCGGAGGCAATTCGAACGGGTAAACCATATCAAACCCGCCTTGACCCACCCCCCGGACCACCCTTGAATCCGGACGGTAGTTTTGCCAAGCTCCCGGACTGGCCTGCAGGCGCCCCAAAACCCAAAGACTGGCCCTCTCACATTCACGAACCAAGGAGGGATTAGGATATATGGCGATTCCCAAAGCCCCACAGGTCCGAGGAATGCTCCTAGAGGAGACTCTACTCTTTCTACTTAGGCAATCAGGCTACCGAACCGTTGATAGTCCTGACAATGATCCCACTCTGAAGAAGCATGGCGCAGGTATAGCTGTGAAGGGGCGAGGAGGAGCACACCAAATAGACGCGATTGCAGATTATGTGATCCAGCAGCCATTTAGTAACCCACAAAGGCTTCTCGTGGAAGCGAAGTGTCTCAAAGAGGAGATCGGAATCCCTGTGGCTCGGAATGCGGTGGGGGTACTAAAGGATGTCCAAGAGTATTGGCACAGTGGTGGCAAGACCAAAGTTGCCAAAAGTCGATATCACTACACTTATGCACTCTTCTCATCCAGCGGATATAAGAAGACGACTCAGGAGTATGCTTACGCGCAAGACATCTACCTTATTTCCCTTGCGAACTCCGCTTACATACAAGATATCTTGAGGGTCATCTGGCGCCTTGCCCCCAACAATGAAGCGGTCGAAGCATGGTGGCCAGAACGATTTTCATTGGGTGATATGCGCCGTTCTATCCGCAGACAATTGGTCGGAGGCACGGGAGATTTAGTTGCACGAGGCGACATTCTGCCGGATTTTATAAGTGCCTGTAGAACCTTAAATTTCTCTTTGTTGGGACTCATCAATGGACGATTCCCAATATTTCTGGTTCCAGCAGAAGGTGTATCGATTCGAAGTCTCTCCGGTCGGGTGACAGTACGCCCAAGGTGGGATGATGACTCATGGTATTTGTTCAGGTCCGAGGGAAATGGAACAGAAAGAAAAATGTTCTCTTTTGACCTTCCTGAGGAACTATTTTTCATGTATGCGAGAGATGGATTATTGACCGCTGAAGCAGCTCTCAATCTGAAACAGGCACAGATGAATGAGATACAGAGTGTGATACAAATCGGTGGCGAGATCAGAGTAATCCGATTTCTCACTGATAATCAGTGTGGATCGAAGATCTGCTCGCACGATCGAATCGCGGCTTCACCAACCGGGAGTTGTAATGGAAGTAGAT
>Ga0272444_10002686_pt1 | contig 16302 bp, 17 predicted proteins | sample SSMForm13_FD_201033 | JGI IMG/M metagenome (GOLD analysis project Ga0272444, IMG submission 201033) | Marine sediment archaeal communities from Little Sippewissett salt marsh, Falmouth, MA, United States - SSM-Form-13 | ecosystem: Environmental > Aquatic > Marine > Wetlands > Sediment ...
CAATAATTTCCCCTCCACAATTTTTTACTATGCCATGAACTACGGCCAAGCCCATGCCAGTGCCCTCGCCAGACTCTTTGGTGGTAAAAAAGGGATCAAAAATACGCTCCATGGTTTCGTGATCCATGCCGACTCCGTTGTCGGTAAAAGTGATCAAATAATAAAGCCCCGGCGGTAAATCCACGAAATTATAATTGTCGGTTCCATCGTTTTCCACCCGACTCATGGATATGGTCAACTGGCCGTCTTTGTCTTGCATGGCATGCGCCGCATTGGTTCCCAGATTAATTACCAACTGCTGTATTTCACTCTGGTCGGCCATTACGAGTCCCGAATCATCAGGAATATTGCTCGAAATATTTATGAGGGAGGGTAGTGAAGCCCTTAGGAAATTGATGCCCTCCTTGAGGACGGCATCTAGTCGAACCGGATATTTATTAGTTTTTGACTGGCGGCTGAATCTGAGTATTTGACGTACGAGATTCTTGGCGTTATTGGATGCCTTGAGAGCCAGATTCAAATGGGGAAGGCAAGCGTGGTCCGGGGAAATGTCTGCCGTGGCCAATTGGAGGCAGCCCAGGATGACAGACAGGTAGTTGCTGAAATCATGAGTGATGCCGCTGGCCAAGGTGCCTAGCGCTTCCATCTTCTGGGCCATGTGCAGGCGTTTTTCTAGCCGCCTGGTTTCCTCCTCCGCTTGCTTTTGCTCGGTGATGTCCAATCCCACCGCCCAACTGTCCCAGCCCTGCACGTGAAACTGTTGTGAGATATTAGACCAAGAGACAGTTTTTTTGGCGCCGTCTTTGCTGGTGATCTCAACTTCCAGGTTCCTGAACTCGCGCTTGTTTCTTTTATGCAATTCACTGACATCCCGGTATTGCTTTGGGTCGGGATATAAAAGCCGTTGGGCGCCAGTGATCTCCATTATTTCCTTTGCCGAATATCCAGTAACCCGCTCACATTCTTGGTTCCAGAAAACCAAGTTACCTCGTTCATCATGGGCATGCAGCATCACCGGCATACTGCTGATGATGCGCCTCAGCTTCTCCCAATTTTCTCGAAGGTTCTTTTCGTGATCCTTGCGCTCCTTAATGTCATGAAAAACATGTATGCCTCCCTTTACCTGTCCCTGTTGATCAATGGTGGGGGCAAAAGTGAGGGAGAAATCCCCTCCCAAGATGTTTGCCTCGAGGCCCACCACTTGTTTGCCGCCGTTGGCAAGGCATTTGAGGTAGGGGCAAAAGGGAGGAGGCTTGTCAGTACCGCAGATCAGTCGGTAGCAGCGCTGACCAAGGGCCTGTTGGAAATCGACGCCCAGGCGCTGGGCCAGGGCCTGGTTTATTCGCTGTAACCGATAATCCTGGTCGATTATGGCGATGAGGTCGGGAACGGCGTCAAAGGTTCTTTCCCATTCCAATTTGGCGCGGAGAATGTTTTCCTGGACCTGTTGCAGGCCGACAATTTTCCTGCTGAGGCGCTGATTTTCGTGGGAAAGCTCCTCGGCTTTTTGCCGCCACGGTTGGTCGTTAGCAGGTTTAGGGGAGGCAGTCAATTGCCTTGCTTGCAACCATCTGGTCCGCTGGTTTGCTATTTTGGCTAAATGGCGGCCCCTGGGCCAAGAAGATGTTTGGCTACATCAATGACATGGCATCACATGGCCCTGCATAAGGGAGGCGGACCGAGACTCCCCATGGTATTGGCGAGTGAAAACCCTATTAGCCAGAGGCTAGCTCTGAAACTTCATTCAGACCAAGCGCCTGGCTTCGCCAGGACGTGTGGGTGCCCGCTTCCCGCCATGCTTGGTCTGCCTTAGTCCTTTCATCGGCTGTTGCTTGCTCCCCGCCTTGTCTACCCGCTGTCAGTTTGGACCGGTTCTGCGTTTGGTGCGTCTTCCGATTATTGAGATAATTATCTCCATGAAAAGTTGCCTGTATCATCAATATCGCATCTTTCTTTGCGATAATTCTTGGCTAAACAGGGCCGCGCTTCATTCCACAGTGATTGACGGCTCTTGTTGCTTACCTTGAAGCACCCGTGTTTTCTCACCAGAGGGCTATGTTTTAGAGGAGGCAGGCAGGCAGGACTCCAGCTTCTGCAGCCTTTGTTCCATTCGCTGCAAGTCTTCGTCCGGCAAGGCGGTCGTTGTCTGAGCCCTTAACGCTGGGTTATTGACCCACCAATCGATGCCCATTTCCCTGGCCTTGTCCACCGAACAGACCACCAGACGAATTTGCAGGGTGAGCAACTCGACCTCGACCAGCTTGATTTTTATGTCGCCGGCGATCACCACGCCCTTGTCCAGGACGCGTTCTATCAAGTCGGCGAGGTTGGCGCTTTCCACCGAGTGCGCCGTGGCGCGTTGTATTGGCATGCCCTACCTATCCTATATGTTAAAACAAACGGCCCAGGGGCCCCAAATCCAAATTCAAATCCTCTTCCTCCAGGTTGAACTCCAGCCTCAGTCGATCCAGTTCCTGGGCTTGCCGCAACAAAGTAGTCCCGATTTTCTCCACTTGCTCTTCATTCAGGGACCCCGCCTCCATGCGGCGAAGGGCCTGGCGCTCCATGAGCTCATGCAACAGCCTCACCAGGGTGAGCACCAGTTGTCCCAGGCCGTTTTTGAGGTCTTCGGGGTCCAGGTTCAGGCGGGGCTTTGCCTCGGCCGAGGCGACGGCAGGGGCTTTCACCTCCGCTTCCGGCGCGCCCACTACCCGGAGAAAATCGTCCGGGTTGTTGGTGTGAACATGCGGCTTCTGGTCCTGGCTCATGTTTTGGCTCCCAAGCTGATCGTGGCCTCCCGCGGGGGGGGCATGGCCGTATCCAGGGAACACACCACCAGTTGCAGGCCAAGGTAGATTAGGTCCACGTCCGCGACGGAGATGGTGACTTCCCCCATGATGACCGCGCCTTTGTGCAGAATGCGGTCCAGGGCCTCGCACAGGGACAGTTGTTCTTGTTCGCAATGGGCCGATTTGTTCATGTTGCTCCGCTCAGCTCAGCTGAAACAATGGCGGCCCTGGCTTGGCTAGCCGGCCATCTTGTCGCATTCGGCGCCCGTCAATCTCCCCTTGGCGGATCTTCGTCATCAATGGGGCCTTCTCGCTGGTTTATCTCTTCCAGGCGGTCCAAAATCTCCGCTTCTTTTTGGTCGAACTCTTCCTCGCTGATATTTCCGCTTTCCAACAACAAATAAAGCTCGCTTAGCTGGGCGGTAAGCGCCTCGGCCTCGTTGGCCATCTCATGCTCGGCCGCGTTGTGTATTTCGCGGAAGACCCAAAGCAGGCTGCGGAAAGGGGCCAGCAGGATGTCGTCTATCAGCAGCATGCTAGATGGACCTCTTGCCCTGGTTCATTACAGGTCCAGCTCTATGTCCACGAAATAATGCGGCGCCCAGGGTCCGTTGTAATCAAAGGCATAGTTGTTATCAAAGGCGCCGGCCGCCTTAAACACCCCCTTTTCAAACTCAGCCTGGTCTTCGCGTTCCACCAGGCAGGCCAGATTGGCCACCACCCGTTCGCCGCGCGGGTTGTTGACCTTGATTTCATGGCAATAGGGAGCGAGCATCTCCAAGATGGCGTCCGTGTGCTCTTCGCGGTCCTGGTTCAGTATTCGGTCAAAGGTGCGCCCCACCTCAATCATGTCTTCCTGGGTGGGTTCGCGGTTGTTGCCGAAATATTGGTCGCGCACGCTCCTCAGCTCGGAATGAGTGTTGACGAAAAACTCGAAAATATTGGGCACGTCCCAGGTGATGCGCACCCCCATTTCCACCTTGCCGGCAACGTGCTTCAGCTCAGTCAGGAATATCTCTAGGTTCTCGGAAAGGATATTCTGGATAGCCGTGGGGCCGTCGGCTATTATGCCAAAAGCCATGGGAAGCGGTGTGGTGCTGGCCATCAACGCCTTGAGCACCGCTTGATGGGCTGCCAGATTCTTTCTCTCCGGGCGAATTTTCCGGTTGGGCACGTCGCTGACCACGGCGGAGGTCGTGCCGTCGCCCAGTCCGTATACCCGGCCCCCCGCCACGCCGATGGGGCCCAACTCCAGGCCCTCGCCACCGGCCACTATGGCATAGAGGTAACGTCCATCATTATTTTGGGCTTTTGGGTTCATGGCCCCATGCCTTCCTGCTAAAGGGCGGGCTTATTAGCCGCGTCCCGGGATGCCCCCTGGACGGGAAGACCTACGCAGGGACAAGCCCCGCGTTTCCAGGGGAAAACGCAGGATCCTGCCCAGGTCCACCAGCCTTTTCATCCGCCGCCGGGCCAAGCCGCGGTCGGCCTGGTCCCTGCGGGCCTCGTCCCAAAGGGGGCTGGTTACGCCCGCCATGGACTTGAGGGAAGCGCAGCCCCTTATGTTGCCGCGCCGACGGATGTGGTCCGAAGTCTTGATCCGCAACAAGTTTTGTCTCTCTCCCACCCGGCTCCTTGGGCGGCCATGGCCGGCCGCCGAGGACTCGACCGGATCGCCTCAGTACCTTACCTTGAAGACCGGGGCTTTATCCCCGATCTCCCCAGGGGAGTTCTGGGCGGGACTATGGCTGGTTGTGTTGCTTTGAGTCCCATGTCCGTGCGCGGCCAGGAGTTCGGCCTCCTCGGCCTCGATCTCCTTGAACCGTTGCTCTATCAGGGCCACCCGGTGCAGGGCGCTATCGCGTTCCTTGGTCTTGCGCGCCTTTTCCATCTCCAGGCAGGAGATGCGCATAAAGGCCCGGTAAGGCTCGGCCAGGGAGCTTACCCGCCCGGTGTGGGTGCTGATATCCTGCAAGCCCCGCAAGCTGCTTTTTGGTCTGGTCATGACCTATGCCTTTCCTTTTTAGTAAGGGCCCGCGGCCTCCCCGGCGCCCTCGTGTATCTCGCCGCAGACGTTTTGCAATGCCTCGTCGATCTTTTCGGTCATGACCGAAATGCCGTCGCGCGTGACCTTGGCGGTGTCGGTGTTGAGCACATCCCGGCACACCCAGGCGAACTGAGGATCATTCAGGGTGGCCCTGATCTCGAGGTGAGCCATGATGCGGGCTATGGCGATGGAGGCGCGGATGGTGGGGCGATGGTTGCGCACCCCCACTCCCCTGAGCTCCCGCACCAGATCCACGATCACCTCGGCATCCTGGTGGGAGACGGCGGACTTGCGCATGGTCACCGCCACCTCGGTTTCCCGGTCAAAGTGGCCCAGGGTGATGGTGATGAGGCGATCCATCAGGGCGTCCTGGGTCTTGTGCACCCCGGCGTATTCCTCGGGATTGGAGGTGAAGATGGCCCGGAAATCGGGGTTGACCTGGAGGTAGCCTGCTCCGGCCCGGCGCAGCTTTGGTAGATTGAGTATCTTCTCCTCCAGGACGCTCAACAGGGAGTTGTTGGCTTCGGGACGGGAGCGGGTGAACTCGTCGTAGATCAGGGTGTAGCCTTGGCTGCAGGCCGTGGTGAGACGGTTGTCCTCCCATATGGTGTTCATGCTCTCCTCGGTCCGCAGAACCGAGTGGATGTAGTTGTCCACCACCCTGGACCTGCGGTAGCCGGAGTCGCGCCCCACCAGGTCCGAGCCGGCGAACTCGTCGTCTCCATGTATGAGCACCACGGGCCGACCCAGCTGGGCGGCCACGTGGAAGGCCAGGGTGGTTTTCCCGGTGCCCGCCGGTCCGGCGAAGTGGACGGGATAACCAACTCTCAGATAGGCCAGCGCCCTTTGGCTGAGGTCATCCACATAGGGACTGGTGACGAACTCATTACTGGCCTCTGGCTGCACGCTGTCGCCGGAGGTGTCGGCCAGCAGGGTGGCATGGGAGACGGTCTGTAAGTTGGCTTTTTCACTCATATCGTTTTGTCCTCTGGCCGGCAGGGGCGCCCCTGGCGCCCCATCTTTCCAAACAGCGTAGCCCCGGTGGCAGGCCCGTGCCGGTTTTGCGGCCGGTTGGTCAGGTGAGCTTCCTGGCCTGCTCTATCCAACCCTCCACGTCGGCGGTTTTGGCGGCCGTCTTGCCCAGGAGCTCGCGCAGGCTGGCGGAATCGCTCTCGGCGAGCTTGGCCAAGGTGTTGATGCCTCCCAGGTACAGCTTGCCCTGCAGGCGGGGTCCGATACCCTTAATCACCGTCAACTGCTCCAGAATTGGCTCGCGGTCCTGGCTGGACTCTTGTTCCTCGGCCGAAACTTCCGGCGCTTTGTCTTCCTCTTGCCAAAGCGATTCCGGCTCTTCTTTTCCATCTGGCTCCGGCGTGGGCGCGGCGGGGGCCACCAGAGGGCCCATGGCCCGGCGGCCCTGCCAGGCCGCCCTTGCGCCGGCCAGGTCTTCGGAGAATTCGCTCCGCATGAGCCCCACCACTGCCTTGAGCTCCTTCACGTGGAGCTTGATCTCTTCCTCAAAAGACTGCAGTTGGTCCATCATCTCCTGGGACAGACGGCGGCGGTCCTGAGAAAAGCGGAGTTGCTGCCCGGTCACCTCGGCCCTTAGCTCGGAGACGAAGCCTTGGCGGGAGCCGCGCTGTTCGGCGGCGGTTGTCTCCTGTTCGCGCCGCACATCGGCCATCATGCGCGCCACCTGATCCATGAATTGGTTGACATAGGCGACTTGGTCGGCCAAGAAAGAGAGCCGCTCCTCGCGCGCGCCCCGTCCGGACTCCTTCTGGGTACTGCGTATGGCCGCCAGGAGATCGTCGGTTTCCCCGCGCAGGGCAGCCGCGTCGCGCCCCAGGCGGTCGCAGAACGCGCCTAGCTCGGCCTTGGCCTCCACGGCCATGTTGGCCCGGGCATCCAGAAAGCCGTCCAACATGCCGGTCACCGCGCTTGCCAGATCGCTTACAAAGGCGCTGCGCTCAGCTTTCTGATTGCCAGCCATCTCCTGATAGGACTGGCGCATGGCACGGCGCATCCGCGCGCTCTGCTGGTTCAGCTCCGCCACCCGCTGTTTGATCTGGTCCACCGCGTCTTGCAAGGTGTCCTTCAGGTCAGCGGCCATGTTTTCGTGCGAAGCCCGGAAGTCGCTCTGCATCGCCACGGTTGCTTCCCGCAAATTTGCCACGGCGACTTTCACGCCGGCCAGAAAGTCCAGCCGCATTTCCCGTCCCGCGACTATCTCCTCGCATAAGCGGGTCATGTCATCGGTCATCCGACCCATTTGTCTTCTCCTTTGACTTGCGCCCATCTTTGCGGGGTCGTTCAGCCGCGCCGGGCTCCGCGGTGATGGGGATTGAACTTCCGTGGGGGGCCGTGAGAAGGTGACCCCCCACGGAGGTCACTATTAGGCCGTGGCCCTTGCTTACGCCGGAGCAGCGGCGGTCGCGGTCAGGCCGATGGCCTCGGCGTACTTCAGGTAGGTCTCGACCGAAGCGATAACCACCCTGGCTTCCACGGACAGAAGCTCGATGCCCACCAGAGCCACCTTGGCCCAGGCGTCGATGACAATGCCCTTGTCCAAGATCCGATCCACCACCTCCGCCAGGCTGGAAGAGTCAGTGGTCTTCTGCACCTTTGCCATGCAAAACCTCCTTTTTCGGGTTAGCCATTAACCAGCACTGGTTCCGGATATGCTCCTATCTACTGCCAGAGACGTGCCAAGCGCGCGGAGTGTAGGCATTAAATTGTAAGCTGTGGTTATGGTTGATAAATTATTGTGGAGTCTGGGCGGGGGTATGGGCAGAGGCTATCTTCCTATGGAAGCTGTTCCCCTGGCTATGGAAGCAGCGCCATAGAGGTGTAGTCCGCACCTAATAAATACTCCTGGGAGAGCTCGGTTAGGGCAGTGCCTTCAAGATGTCCTCGTTTTTAAAAGGCTTGCCGATGAAATCAGCGATTACCTTTTCGGACAGGGCCTTTTGTACGACCTCGTCGTCCCTGTAGAAGTAGCCGGAGACCATCACGATGCGCAGGTCGCCTGCCAATTGATGCAACCTGCGTGCCAGTTCCAGGCCTTCCATGTCGGGCAGCTTGGCATCCACGAAAGCCAGGACCGGTCTGTGGGCCTGGGCCAGAGTAAGGGCTTCCTGACCGCTCAAGGCCCGGACCACCCGCTGACCGGGTTTACGCAAGATATGCTCCAGGGCCCAGCACATTTCCGGCTCGTCATCCACGATAAGGATCAAAAGATCATTTTTCCCCATGGTTCGGACCTCTTGCGGGTGGTGGGGCGGGCGGACACCTCGCATCCATGGTTGGCTCACAATCCGGGGGGGCATCTCTCCTTGCGCGAAATTATCACCGGCAGGCGCACCCAAAAGGAACTTCCCTGTCCAGGGGAGCTCTCCACCTCTATGGAGCCGAAGTGTTGTTTGATGATGCTGTAGGATACCGATAGGCCCAGGCCGGTGCCTTGGCCCACCGGGGATGTGGTGTAAAAGGGATCAAAAATTTTGTCGATCTCCCCCCGGGATATGCCCTTGCCCGTGTCGGTCACTCCGACCCGCACCTCCTGTTTTTCCATGCTCTCCACCGACACCTCCATCTCTCCGCCCCCGGGCATGGCATTAATGGCGTTTAGGAGCAGATTCATGAACACCTGTTGTAAAAGGCTGGCCACGCCGCTGACCAGAACCTGCCCGCGGGGAAACTTGGTGGTGATGGTCACCTTTTGAATACGGGCCTGGTTGGCCACCAGGGCAAGGGTGTCTTTAATAGTGCCCACCAGGTCCACCAACTCCACGGCGGCCTTTTCCTTGGGCCGCGCGAAGCGGAGCAGGTTTTCGATTATCTCGGAAGCCTTGCGAATACCCTTGTATATTTTTTCAGAGCATTCCCGGCGAAAGGCGGGACCAAGGTCATCCTCCATGAGAAACTGGGCGGCCGAGGAACAGACCGCCAGGGGATTTCTGATCTCGTGGGCGATGCCTCCGGCCATGACTCCCAGGGCGGCCAGCTTCTGGGATTGCAATATCTGCATCTCGAACTTGCGGCGTTCGCTCAAATCCCTGCCCACCGCCACCACCCCCACCACCTTGGACAGGGCGTCCTTCATGGGAGAAAGGACCCAGGAAACCGAAACCCGGGCGCCTTGTTTGGTGAGCAGGTCCCACTCGGCCATGTGATAGCTGCCGCCGCTCTTTTGCATGTCCAGGGCGCGGGCTATTTCCTCCCTGATGTCAGGGCCGCAGTAGCGGGAAAACAGCTCGCCTTGGATTTCCCGGAAGGAGTAGCCGGACACCTTTTCCGCCGCGGTGTTCCAGGTCAAAATCCTGCCGTCAATATCCATGGACAGCACGATGTCGCTGGCGCTCTCCACCACGCTGGACAGGTGGCGCTCCACCCGCCGCACCTCCTCGCTCAGCCGGACCTGCTCGGTGATGTCCTCCATGAGGAACATGACGTTGTACACCACCCCATCGCGGGAAAAGGGCATGATCCGGTAGTAGTAATAGCGCATGGGCACGCCCGGAACCCGGTAGGTCAGGCGCTCGCCGTCGGTGGGCCGGTTGCTCTCAAAGACATGCTGGATGCGGCTGACTATGTCCAGGTTGTCCAAAATGACGGCCGGGAATATTTCTTCCAAGCGGCGGCCGATGGTCTCCCCGGCGGAACACCGGCTTTTTTCCAAGAAATTGCGGTTGGCCGAGACCACCCGCAGATTCCGGTCGACCAGCAGGACCGAAGAGGGGCTGGCCTCCAGAAGGAGGTGGTAAAGCATCTCATAGTAGCTTTCCACTCCCTGATCTTTGGGGCCGTTCTGGCCAGGAGCCACTGGTCGTTTTTTCTGCATTTCCGTCAACCCCGGGGAGGCGCCGCAAAGCTGTAAGGAGGCCAGGGCCCGCTGAGCATAAGCTTGGCGTCCTGCTGAAGCGAGAACTCCGCAAAGGCCCGTTGAAAGGCCGGCACCCTGGGCCGGGGCACCAGGAAGTACATGGACAGCAGCAAGCCGCCGACCTGCTCCGTCCCCCGGGACGCCGCCGGCCCTTCGCAAAGGGAGCGGACAAACAGCCCGGCCAGGGCGGCCCGGCATTTGGCGGGCCAGTCGCCGGCCAGCCGGTCCTCTCCAGACTCTGCTTCGCGGCCGGCGAGCCGGGTCGAAAGGTAGGCCGTGCCCGGACGGGGGGAGGCCTGGGCCCGGGCCGCGCACTGCGCGCGAGAGGGCGGGGCCTCCGGCCGGGAGGCCGCTCTTTCCTCCAGGGTCCCGGCGGGGAGCAGGGCCCGGATGCCCATTTCCACGCATCCGTGCAGCTCGGTCAAAAGCGGCTCGCAAGGGTCCCGCCCCGCCTCCAGCAGGCCGGCGACCTGGTTTTGGTCCGGGCACAGGCAACCATAGCGCAGGGGGATGACCGTGCGCTGGTTGTGAAACGCCTCCACCACCTTGCCGTAGGCCTTCAGATCGGCCAGCGCTGGCGTGGAGTCGCGTCGCCCCACCCAGGAAAGCGCCGCGCCCAGACCGTTATGCTCCAACACCCCCACCTCGGCGCCTCCCACCCCAGGCGGGGTTTGAGGGGGAGGGGGGGCCTGGCCGGCGAACAGGCAATAAAGCAGCCAGGGCATCTCATGCCTCCTGGTTTTCCAGGCAAGGGGCAAAGCTGTAGGGCGGCCAGGGCCCGGAGCACTCGACAAGCAGCCCTTGGGTGGAATGGGCGGCCTGGCTCTTTTGAACTTGGGCCTGGAAGGCGGCGACCGATTCGCGGGGCACCCAGAAGGCCCAGTTGGCGGCCATCTCGTGTTCACCCTCGCGAGAGGGCAGGTTCACCAGACCCCGCGCCAGGGACTCCGCCGCATGTTGGGCCAGGGCCTGGGCCACCGGCTCCAGGGCTCGGGCCAGCCAACGGCCGAGCTCCCTCTGGGACGCTGCGGCCAGCTTTTTCTCTTCAAAGTAGCGCTGCCCCGGCTTCATGGCCGCCAGGCGCTCCGCCTCCTGCTCCTGCCTTTCCCGGCTCAGCCGCTTCAGGGTCTGGGCCTTGTCCCAATAGGCCTTGACCGCCCATTCCTCCCGGCCGGCCGCCTGGTCCAGAAACTCCTCAATGGCTCCCCAATGCGGCTGCACCTGTTTCCCCAGGGTCTCCAGCGAGGAAAAGATGGTCCCAAAGCGCAGGGGCAGCACCGGCGAAAGAGCCATGGCCTGCTCCACCACCTGCTCGTGGCGCCTGATCCGGGGCATCAGCCAGGCCGTGTCCTGCAGTCTGGCCTCGGCCTCCGGACCGCTGAAATCTTCCAATGAGACCGGGCAGACCACCGCGGCCAGGCTTCCCAGGCCGTGCAGGTGCAAGGCGAGCTCCTCCTGCAGGCCAGGGCCTTGCAAGCCACGCGCGGGCTCCTCCTTGACCAGGCAGAACAAATAAATCGCTTGGCTCATCTTCTTTGCTTCACCATGGCCAGGGCCTGGCGCAGATCCTCGGCAGTCACTTCCACCGCGACCTCCCCGCCGGCCGACTCGTCGGCCTGGGCCACGGCCCGGCTCACGCCGCTCAGGGCGGCCAGGTTGCAGACCGAGGCGATCTCCGCGCCGCTGAACTCCTCGCTCTCGGCGGCCAGGCCGGCGGGGCTGATGCACGAGGCCAAGGGTTTGCCGGCCAGATGAACCGCGAAAATGGCCTCCCGGTCCCCGGGGCCGGGGCGCCCGATTTCCACCAGTTCGTCAAAACGCCCGGGCCGCAGCACGGCGGGGTCAAGCATGTCGCGCCGGTTGGTGGCCCCCAGCACCACCACACCCTTGAGCTCCTCCACCCCGTCCATCTCCACCAGGAACTGGCTGAGCACCCGGTCCGCCACGTGGGAATCAGAGGCGTCCCCGCCCCGGGAGGGCAACAGGGCGTCTACCTCGTCAAAGAACAGGATGCAGGGCGCGGCCTGGCGGGCGGTGCGAAAGACCTCTCGCACCCCCCTTTCCGATTCACCCACATACTTGGACAGCAAGGCCGGCCCCTTGACCGAGATGAAGTTCACCTGGCTTTCATGGGCCACGGCCTTGGCCAGCATGGTTTTGCCGCAACCGGGCGGGCCGGCCAAGAGGATGCCCTTGGGCGGGTTCACGCCGGCTTGACGATAAATAGCGGCATGCTGCAGGGGCCACTCCACCGCCTTGCGCAGACGCTGTTTCACCCCGGATAGGCCCCCCACGTCGTTCCAGCCCACGTCGGGCACCTCCACGAAGACCTCACGGATGGCCGAGGGCTCCACCCCCTTGAGGGCGGAGAGAAAATCATCCGCCCCCACCTCCAGGCGCGACAGCTGTTCATAGGGGATGCTGGCCTGGGAGAAATCCAGGTCCGTCATTATGCGGCGCAGGCAGCTCATGGCCGCTTCCCGGCACAGGGCCTCCAGGTCGGCGCCCACAAAGCCGTGGGTGATAGCCGCCAGATGGTCCAGCTCCACGTCCTCGGCCAGGGGCATGCCCCGGCTGTGGATCTCCAGTATTTCCCGGCGGGCATTGCGGTCCGGGATGGGGATGGATATCTCGCGGTCAAAGCGGCCCGGTCGCCGCAGGGCGGGGTCCAGGGCCTGGGGCAGGTTGGTGGCCGCGATCACGATGAGGTTTTGCCGGCGGTTCAGGCCATCCATCAGGGCCAACAGCTGGGCCACCACCCGCTTCTCCACGTCGCCGACCACCTGCTCCCTCTTGGGGGCTATGGCGTCGATCTCGTCCAGGAAGACGATGCTGGGGCCCTTGGCCGCCGCCTCCTGGAATATCTTGCGCAGATGGGCCTCGCTCTCGCCATAGAACTTGTGGATCACTTCCGGGCCGCTCACCGAGAAGAATCTGGCCTCGGTCTCATGGGCAATGGCCCGGGCGATGAGGGTCTTGCCACAACCGGGCGGGCCGTGCAGCAACACCCCCTTGGGGGCGTCGATTCCCAGGCGCTCGAAGACCTCGGGGTAGCGCAGGGGAAGCTCGATCATCTCCCGGACGCGGTGCAATTGAGGACCCAGCCCGCCGATGTCCTCATAGGACAGCTCGCGCCCCTGGTCTTCCTGCTGGGGCTTGCCCACGGTCAGCAGGGTGGTGGGGTTGATCAACACCGGCCCCTTGGGCACGGTCCGCTCCACCTTGAAATTGGCCGAGCGGCTGCCAAAGAGGTTGGCCCGTATGCGGTCGCCCTGCACCACGGGCAGCCCGTCCAGAAGCCCGCCGATGTAGGGCAGGTCCCGGGAGGCCGGCCGGATGTTGGTGGGCCCTAGCACCACCTGTTCGGCCGGGCGGCAGGCGGCCGGGCGCACCAGCACCATCTCGTCCACCCCGACCCCCGTGTTATCGCGGCTCAGGCCGTCAAGCTGCACCCTGGCTTGGCCCCGAATCTCCTTGTAGGCGGGCATGGCCTTGCAATAGGTGCGGTGCGCGCCCTTCACCTCCACGATGTCGCCTATGCTCACCTGGAGGCGCTCCATGTCCTCGGGACCCATGCGGGCAAAGGCCCGGCCCATGTCCTTGGCCAGGGCCTCGCTTACGCGCAGCTTGATGGCTTTGGCCTTGCTATCAGACATTCGGTCTCTTCCGTATCTGGGCTGGACAGGGGCCTAATTGAGGCATTTGATTTCCAGGATGCCGTTGTTGCAGATAACCTGCATCCGGTCCCTGGAGTAGGCGCGGGGCAAGAGCACTTCCTTGAGATATTTCTTGTCCCCGCTTTCGGCCTGAATGGTCAGCAGGTCGTCGATGACCTCCAAACGGACGTCCTCGGCGCTTATGCCGGGCATCTCGGCCACGATCAGGGTGTGGTCCTGCTCTTCGAACACATCCACCATGGGCTCGCGCACCTCGTGGATCACCGATTCGCCGCTGCTGTCGTCGCGGCGGATGTTGCCAAAGGGCTCGACCTTAACCTCCTGGTCGTCCAGCCCCATTTTGACCGAAAAGCCGTAAAATCCCTTTACGCCCTTGCCCGCGCGCTCCAGATCGATCTCGCCCGCGCGGGAAAGGCTTTGTCCCTTTTCGGCCAAGTCGCCGAGCATTTCCACCAGGTCCCCCAGGCCCTTGAGCATCCCCCCCAGGCCCTCGCCGCTCCTCTTGCCAACCATGATTCTCATCCCTTCTCGTCATGCAGGGTATTGAGCCCCAAAGTTTTCACCTTGGTGTGCAGGGTCTTGTAATCCACCTGCAACAGGCGTGCCGCCTTGGCCTTGTTGCCGCCGGTCCTTTGCAGCACCTGGGCGATGACCTGGCGCTCCACCGTGGCTATGCAGCCGCGCACGATCTCGCGCAGGGGTTCGCCCTGCCATGGGAACTTATCGTCCTTGGAGGGCAGCTTTTCCGCGCCGCCCAAACCGTTTTTCAAATCCAGGTGCTGCTCCCTGATCACCCCGTCGCTGAGCAACACCCCCCTCCGGATGGTGGTCTTGAGCTGCCGCACGTTGCCCGGCCAGGCATAGGACACCAGGGCCCTGACCGCATTTTCACTCAGGCCCCTGATCGGCTTGTCCAATTCCTCGCTGGCCTGATCCAGGAAGCGCTTGGCCAGGTACAGAATGTCCTCTTTGCGCTCGCGCAAGGGAGGAACCCTTATGGTGAATTCGTTCAGGCGATAGAAAAGGTCGTCCCTGAAGTTGTCCTGGGTGGCCCGCCCCTCCAGGTCCCTATTGCTGGCGGCCAATACCCTGACATCGACCTCGCGAGGTTTGGTGCCGCCCACCCGGTAAATCTTCTTTTCCTGCAAGGCGCGCAGCAGCTTGGACTGGGAGCCCAGGGGCATGTTGGATATCTCATCCAAAAACAGGGTGCCGCCATGGGCCATTTCGAATTTGCCGAGCTTGGGATGATCCGCCCCGGTGTAGGCGCCTTTTTTGTGCCCGAACAGCTCGCTTTCAAAAAGAGGCTCAGGTATGGCCCCGCAGTCAATGGCCACAAAGGGGGCATCGGAGCGCTGGCTGCAACGGTGCAGGGCCTGACTCACCAACTCCTTGCCCGAGCCGGTCTCCCCTAGAATGAGCACACTGAAATCAGTATCAGCCACGCTGTTGACCTCAATGATCAGCCGGGTGACTATGTCGCTGGGTCCCATCAATTCGCGAAGAAATTCCTTGGCTTGAACCCGCCCGCTGAACCGCCGCAGTTCGCGTTTCAAGCGAACTTCAGACAGGGCGCGATGCATGACCCGCACCACGTCTTGATTGTCAAACGGCTTAGATAGGTAGTCAAAGAAACCGGTCCGCATGGCTTCCACCGCGCCCTCGACGTCGGCATAGGCGGTAATCATGACCACCGGGAGGTCGGGATCAATGGCCTTGGCCTTGTTCATCACCTCCATTCCGTTCATTCCGGGCATCTTGAAGTCCACCAGCATGAGATCCGGCTTTTCTGCGGGCAGTTTTGCCAGGGCCGATTCCCCGCTGGGAGCGGTCAGGGATTCGAAGCCTTCCTGATGAATGATGTAAGTGAGCATTTCACATACCAAGGCTTCGTCGTCCACGATCATTATGCGTGGCTTTTTATCCGACATGGTCATGTCCGTCCCGGCTTTGAGGAGAATAAAGGGGACAGGCAATCTCTATGTCATCTGCCAGCCCAGGGCTTAAGTCATGAAGCATGCCCAGGAAAACGATTCCTACCTCACCGTGGGCCAGGGTGTGGTTGATTCGTTCGGCGATGAATTTGTCCCGTTTTTGCAAATTCGTTTTTAAGGCTCCCTCTGGCTGCTCCACCTGGGGACCTGGCACTGATTGGTTTTTATTATCAAAGCCTTGCCTAATTAGTTCGTATTCGCGGATCAACAGCTCAGCCGATTCAGTGCCCATCAGGCGGGCGCCTTGCTCCACCAGTTTCAAAAGCAGCCGGTGATTCGGGCTGCCCAGCTTAGCCAAATCATTGGTGATATTTAGCTCTTTCCCACAGATGGGCAGCCCGTCCTGGTAAATTTTGACCTTGCGGTAGGGCAACCGCAGGGCCTCCAAGGCATTTTCAATCTTTTGCCACATCTGAAGGACAACCTCCTGTTTTCGCTGCCATTGTTTCTGACCGCCCTGTTGGAGTGAAAGGGTGCGAACAACTCCGCCGAGCCCGCCCATGTCGCTAAGGGTGTGAATTATGGGGAAATAGTAGAGAAGTCGGCGTGATGGCCCCGTTTGCCTGAATCGTTCCATGCTGGCTTCAAATTATGAGTTTGGTGTGCAAGGGGCAGGCATTATGGAATCTATTACATGGAAACAGATCCAGTCATGCTGGTATTGAATCCATATTATACGGAGGCTCCATGTTTCTAATCATCCAAATAGGCTCCAATTTCCGCCGGGAAAAGATCCTGAACGATGATGCGGAATCAAGGGTTTGAATGTCAAAGGAACCTTATCTTGCGCAGGGTTGGGCCTGGGCAGTGACCGATGAGTAGTTGAGTAGAGGTGGGCAGGGGTTCAAAGCGGTCTTCCCGCTTCGCGTAAATATTGCACAAACTATTCCACTAATAAAAGGTATTATAT
>Ga0272444_10002689_pt1 | contig 16288 bp, 10 predicted proteins | sample SSMForm13_FD_201033 | JGI IMG/M metagenome (GOLD analysis project Ga0272444, IMG submission 201033) | Marine sediment archaeal communities from Little Sippewissett salt marsh, Falmouth, MA, United States - SSM-Form-13 | ecosystem: Environmental > Aquatic > Marine > Wetlands > Sediment ...
CGCCGTCCTGACCGCATCCAGCTCATGGCCCTGCGGCGACCAGCCCTGAACGACGCTGTCTAAAATCGTGTCCATGAACGATCGGGTGTCCAGCGCCGCCGAGATGTCTTCCAGATGCTCGAAGGTCGACCATCGCCCGATCTCCTCTCCATCGGCGTCGAGATGGATGATCCCGCAGAAATGCACCCTCAGGCCACGGTACATCTTCAGTTCCCGGTAGAGGGCATAGAAGGTCCCGTCCGGGGCCCGGGCCACGTCATGATGCACAGGAAGATCCCGCTGCCACAACAACTCCGAACCCCGGTCGATGCGCATCAGCCGGGATTCCTTCCTGATGATCATCAGGTCGCCGTCGTTCAGCAGGAAGGCGAAATCGGTGCCCCCCGGCTCATCCTCCCCGGCGGGCGGCAGCCGCCAGCGATGCACCTCACGTCCTCTCATATCGAACAACCGGGCCGATCCGAACGTCAAGCTGTTAAAAAAGTTGTAGCCGTCCCAGGCCAGTTCGGGAAGATAGACGGCGACACTGGAATCGACCTCGCCAGCCTCGCTCCGGGAGAACGCCAGATAGGGCACGGAACGGAGCATCTCCAATCGCCGCTCCCAGTCCTCGGGCTTCGCTTCCTCATCCGCAGCCGCTGGACCGATCGCTGATAGAAGAACGATCACTATTATGATGTGACAGAGAATATTGACCTGCGAAAATTTAAAGTGAAAAATTTCTCCGCCCTCTCTCCATCGGGGAATCGGGAACCGGAACAGGAACACAAGATCCGGGGATCGGACAGCGGATATCCCGGCCACGGTGGAATCGATGATCGGATGAGACCGCCTATCTCAACCTCTCTAAAAATTTCAACGATGCCAGCGGTCGATGATCCTCGGCGCAATGGGCTGCAAACTCCTCCACGATCGCGGCCACCCGCCGCACGTTCCCCCGTCCCGGATCGAGCCGGCCGATGGCCTCGAACTCATCGCTGAGAAGATGCTGGAGAAGCTCAAGCACCTCCTCGGTGATGACCGCATGAGCGCTCTCCGCAGCGCCGCAGCGGCGGCAGATCGCCCCTCCCGTGGAAGCGCTGAATCCCTTCAGCTGCCCGGCCACGGGACGTCCGCACCGCGAGCAGGCATAGAGCTGAGGACGAAATCCCAGCAGGGCGACGATCTTGAGCATCAGGGCCGAAAGAAGCATCGATGGACGGGCCTGTCTCTCAAGCGCCCGGAATCCGCCCAGAAGGAGAGGAAAAAGTTCCGGCGCCGGTTCGGATCGCAGCACCATCCGGTCCACCATTTCCACCACGGCGCTGGCCCGCCCCAGCCGTTCGGCATCCTCCCGAAGTCCATAAAAATCTTCCAGCATCGCGCTCTCGGTGACCAGGCCAAGATCTCTGTTCTCCTTGAGATACAGAATGACACTGCTGTGAGCGAACAGATCCAGGCTGGCGCCGAACCGGCTTTTCGGGCGGCGGGCCCCCTTGGCCACGGCGGCCAGCTTGCCGAACCGCTCGGTGAACAGGGTCAGGATCTTGCTGGTTTCTCCCAGATGACGGGATCTGAGTACGATGGCCTCCGTCTTCCGCAGAGCCATAGGAGATCCTCAGCTTCAGGCCAGCAGCCGAAGAAGCATAAAGGCCAGGCCGAAATAGATGAACAGCCCGACGATATCGTTGCTCATGGTGACGAACGGTCCGGTGGCGATGGCCGGGTCGATATTGAACTTCTTGAAGACCAGAGGAACCAGCGCACCCATGGTGGCAGCCACGGTGATGGCGCTGAGCATAGCCGACCCGACGATCACGCCGAGCAGGGCGTTTCCCTGCCAGACAAAGGCCACCAGACCAACGATGCCGCCGCACATCACCCCCATGAGCAGCCCGATGCGCAACTCTCGCAGCAGCCGGCGGGCGATGTCGAACAGGCCGATCTCGCCGGTGGCCAGCCCCCGGACCACGATGGCCGAGGACTGAATGCCGATATTGCCGCCCATGGCCGTAATCACCGGAATAAAAAAGGCCAGGGCCAGCAGCGATCCCAGGGTGCCTCTGAAGTGGCCGATGATGGTCCCCGACAGGATCCCCCCCAGGAGGCTGATCGCGATCCAGGGCAGGCGGATGCTGGCGATACGCAGGGCCGAGTCATGGCGGATCTCCTCGTCGGTGGTGCCGGCCATCTTGGAGATATCCTCCGAAGCTTCGTCGACGATGACGTCCACAATGTCGTCGACGGTGATGCGGCCCACCAGCCGGCCGGCGCGATCGACGACCGGAACGGCGGCCAGATCGTATTTTTCCACCAGGGCGGCCACCTCCTCCTGATCCATGTCGGTGGGCACGCTGACCGCATCGCTTTCCATGACCGCGGAGACCTTCTGGTCGGAGCGGCTCAGGACCAGCTGGGCCAGTGAAACGAATCCCGCCAGGGCGCCCCGTCTGTCGGTAACATAGAGAAAGTGGACAAATTCCACATCGTCGAGGGAGGCCCGGATGCGCTCGATGGCCTCCTGCACAGTGGCATCCTGCGGCACGCTGACATATTGCTTGGACATGATGCCGCCGGCGCTTTCCTCGTCGTAACGGAGCAGCTGCCGCAGTTCACTGGCCCGCTCCGGGAGGATCTGATCGAGAACCTCCTCGGCCTGTTCGGCGGGCAGCTCGCCGACGATATCGGCGGCGTCATCGGAAGCGGTCTCGTGGACGATGTCGGCCAGACGCGAGATCTCGATCGTTTCCAGCAGCTGATCGCGCGAAAGATCGCTGACCTCCTGGAGCACATCGGCGGCCATCTCGGTGTTCAGCAGTTGAAACAGATAGCGTTTCTTTTCCTCGGGCAGGTGGTCGAGCATCTCGGCGATCTCCACCGGATGGCGATCCTCGACCAGCGCCAGAGCGGATCTCGACTCATCCTTCTCGATCAGGGCGGCCAGTTCGGCGACGAGTTTTTCGAGGTTTTCTTCCATGGCTCTCAATCCTGTGCTCTGTTTTCGTCCACGATCCGGGCCCCCTGGTGTCCGAACTTGACACGCTCCCTGGGCAGCACGGACCCCCCCGAGATGACCAGCTTGACGGCCTCCTCGATCGTCATCTGCAGGGGCTGCACCTTCTCCCGGGGAATGAAGAGCAGATAACCGGAGGTCGGATTCGGCGAGGTCGGCAGGAAAACGCTGAGCAGTTCGCGCTTGGTCTGGCGCTGGATCTCACCCTTGACTTCCGAGGTCTGGAATCCGATGCAATAGCTGCCCTCTTTGGGAAACTCGACCAGCACGGCCCTCTGGAAGACGGCTCGTTCTCCCGAGAAAAAAGCCTGGCTGAGCTGCTGAACCGCCGAATAGATCCGGTTGATCAGAGGAATGCGGTTGACGACGGCCTCCCCGACCTGGATCATTTTCCGTCCGATGAAATTGCGGGCCACCACACCCACGAACAGGACCAGCAGCAGCACGGCCACCACGCCCATGCCCGGTATCCGGTGTCCGGTCAGCTCGTGAAGCTCGCCGCCGAGTAGGCCGTCGATCTTGACGAACAGCTGATAGAACACATAGGCCGTGACCACAACGGGGGTCAAAACCAGCAGGCCGGTGAAAAAGATGTTGCGCAGTTCCTTGAGCATCTCAGATCTCATTCTCCAGGGTATCGGGCGGGGTCACGAACTGGTACACTCGCTCTCCCGGTTTGATCATGCCCAGCTCTTCCCGCACCTTCTTCTCGATATAGGTCGAATCGCCCTGCAGCTTCAGGCACTGCTGCTTCAGGTCGAACTGCTCGGCGCGGAGGCGATGCGTCTCCTGCTCCAGCTTTTCGACCTGGCGGCGCTGGGCCCAGATATTCACCAGGCCGTAATCGCCCGCCAAAAAGAAATAGCACAGCAGCAGAAAGATCAACACCAGGACCAGGCGGCCGAATTGACGCTTTCTGTACGGCTTTCGGAGAAAACTCTTCAACTGTTCGTCGCGGTCTTGGGCCTGTGGCACGCCGTTTCCTCCGAAACCTATCCGCGGAGCCGGGACAGCAGCTCCGGACCGGCATAGCGGGCCGTGTCGCCCAGGGCGTCCTCGATGCGGAGCAGCTCGTTATACTTGCTGACCCGGTCCGAGCGACAGGGCGCGCCGCTTTTGATCTGACCGGCGCTGGTGGCCACCGCCAGATCGGCGATAAAGGTGTCCCCCGTTTCCCCCGAGCGATGGGAGATGACGACCGAATAACCCGCCTTGGCGGCCGTCTCGATACAGTCCAGCGTCTCGGTGACCGTTCCGATCTGATTGAGTTTGATGAGGATGGAATTGGCCACGCCCAGACCGATGCCCTTGCGAAGACGGTCGGTACTGGTGACGAACAGATCGTCGCCGACCAGCTGAATCCGTCCTCCCAGCCGCTGGGTGATCAGTTTCCAACCGTCCCAGTCGTTCTCGGCCAGGCCGTCTTCTATCGATACGATGGGATACGTGTCCACCAGGGCGGCATAGTAGTCGACCATCTGCCGGGGGCTGAGCTGTTTCTTCTCGGAGGCCAGATGATATTTCTTTTTCTTTGTATCGTAGAAGGTGCTGGCGGCCGGGTCCAGGGCGATACAGACATCCTTGCCGGGTTTGTATCCGGCGGCTTTGATGGCTCTGACGATGAGCTGCAGAGCTTCTTCGTTGGTCCGCAGGTCGGGGGCGAAACCACCCTCATCGCCCACGCCGGTGGCGTACTTCTTCGACTGGAGGACCTTCTTGAGATGATGATAGACCTCGGCGCCCATCCGCAGGGCCTCCGCGAAGCTCCGGGCCCCCAGCGGCATGATCATGAACTCCTGCAGGTCGACGTTATTATCGGCATGAACCCCGCCGTTGAGAATGTTCATCAGGGGCACTGGAAGGAGCGTCGTGTTGACGCCTCCCAGATGGCGGAAAAGGGGCACCTCCATGGCGTTGGCCGCCGCCCGGGCCACCGCCATGGAACACCCCAGCATGGCGTTGGCGCCCAGGCGGGACTTATTCTTGGTGCCGTCGAGCTCGATCAGCAGCCGGTCGACGGCCGCCTGATCGAGAGCATCCTCTCCGACCAGTTGTACCCCGATGCGATCGTTGATGTGGCCGACGGCCTTCCGAACGCCCTTTCCCATGAATCGTTTGGCGTCCTTATCGCGAAGCTCAAGGGCCTCGTACCTGCCCGTGGAAGCTCCCGAGGGAACGGCCGCTCTTCCAAACGCGCCGCACTCCAGGATGACCTCGACCTCTACCGTCGGATTTCCCCTTGAATCCAGAATCTCGCGTCCATACAGGTCGATGATGGTGGTCATACCTTACCTCCTTGGCCGTTTTCGAATGTCATCGACGCCGGGATCATGGCGCCATCATTGCGTCCGGTATCCGTGACCGGCACCTTCGGCGATACTTCCGCTTAAATACTGACATTTGGCGGAAAAGTCAAGAATTTTATCCGCCCCCGGGAGCCTCCGGCCGGCTCAATCCAATCGCCCGGCCAGCACCACGGTGCCCTTTCGGCGGCACACCACGCCGCGGCGATCATCCAGAGCCTCCAGGTAGACAATGTAGATGCCCATCTTCAGGGATTCGCCGGCATCGGTCTGACCGTCCCAGAGAAAGTCGCCCTGAGAACCGCTTCGCCGGCCGTCGGCCAGCGTGCGAACCCGCCGTCCCCGCACATCGAACAGAAACAGGCGCAGATAGGCCGCCGGAGTGGGCAGACGGTAGGATATGACGGTCACCTCCCGGCGGCCGTCCCCATCCGGTGAAAAGGGATTCGGACGGATAAACAGCTCCGTCCGGCCGGGCACCACCGGAGTGAAAATGCTGTTGGCCGCCCCGGGAGTGGCTCCCGAGGGATGAACGCACCAGCTCCAGTTGAGAGGGTCGTTGGAGCCCAGATGGGGATTGATCCGTTCCAGGGAGATGCCGCCGCCGCCACCCCAATCATCGCTGTACAGAACGCTGTCCACCGTCGTTCCGGTGGGATCGCGCAACAGAAGAAGATCCTCTGAGTTGTTCAGGGACGGCAGCCCTCCCGGGGGAAACAGCACCGCGCCGGTGACCTGCGGATAGGCCTGCCGAAAGGCCTCCGGATCGCCGGCGGCGATGATGGCATACTCCCCCGGGCCCAACGCCAGACCGGTATCGCTCAGGACCTCCGGTTCGCCATGGGCGTCCTCGACCGTCCAGCCGGCCAGGTCGATGGGACCCTCGGCCAGGTGCAAGATCTCCAGCCACTCGGGTTCCAGCTCCGATTCCTCCCCGGCCGGAGCCGGCTGGTACATGATCTCATTGATGACCACGCTCCAGGGAAGATACCGCACCTGCAGGAGGGCCAGGGCCAGATTGTCGGCCGGGTCCTCATCGGCCCCGAAGAGGGCCCGGACGGCCATCAGGTGGGCGCCGGAGGCGGGCGGCAGCCAGACTTGCTCCACGGTAACCCTCCCGCCGGGCGGGATCTGTTCGGCGATGCGGTGCGCGGTGCCGATCTGCTCCCCGTCGCCGGGCAGGCTGTCGGCATCGGCATCGTGAAAAAAGAGCACCTCGATGCCGCCGGCCGGCATTTTACCCTGGTTCTGAACGGTCGCAGCGATGATCACCGGCTGGCCGGGATACGGGGGGCAAGGGGCAAACGTCAATTCCCCGGGGGGAACGGCCACATCATAGCGAGCTCGCGCTAAACTGTTTCGTCGTCCTGGCGTAGAGCCGTGGGGATGCCCGCAGGGGGCCCAATTTCCCGGCTCATCCCCCTCCTGGGGCTCGATCTTCTCCCAGGACAGGCCCTGGCCGGGATCGGATTGCCAGCCGAAGGCGACCAGCCACGTTCCCCCAAAGCCGAGCCGGACGATGTCGCCGGCGTTGGTCAGGCCGTTGCCGATGGTGGTGTCCTTGCCGATGGTCAGCAGGACCACCCCGTCCGGATCGGCACCGGCCTCCAGAAAGGCGGTGTATTCCCCGGCGTATTCCGGATCCACGATGACGGCGAAGCCGCCCACAGGGATGACGGTGCCGGCCAGGCCCCAGTCGTGGTCACCGGTGTAATCCTCGATCAGGTCGTTGGTGTCGGCGGCATCGGCCAGCATCCAGCCGGCCACATCCACGGCCGCCTGGCCCCGGTTGAACAGCTCGACGAACTCTCCGGTGTCCTCATCCAGGGGATTGGCCAGCACCTCGTTGATGACCACATCGGCTGACGGCGCCTGCGCGGCGCACGCCGGCGCTTCAACGGTGGCCGACAGCGTTTCCCCGGCGGCGTCAGCGGCACTCAGGGCCAGCAGGCCGGATATCACCACGGTCATTGCTCTCATCACAGCTCCTCCTGTTGTCGTTGTCCTCTCTCGGCAGCATAGTCCAGTTCACGATGTCTTTCGCGGAGCCGGCTCATCGCCGGGCCGGATGACAGCCGGATCGGTCCGGCCGATCCGGCGGCCGGTCGGGTATTCCGTTATCACCCCCTTTGATAGAGAGAGCTTACAGCAGCCGGTTCTTCTTTCTGACGGTCCATTCGGCGGCCAGCAGCACGATCAGGGCCGCCAGGACGATCGGGTGGTTCCACAGCTCCAGCTCCCGCCGCCGGGAGACCTCCCGGCTGATCAGGGGCAGCCCGGCCGGCAGGGCTCCCGCCTCGGCCAGGGGGAAGTAACGGCCGCCGCTGATCCGGGCGATCTCGCGAAGCAGCGGCTCATCGAGCTCGACCCGTTCGAACTCCAGGGTGTACTCCTCCACCAGGAACCGGCCCTGATCCTCTCCCACCGGCTGACCTCCCAGGGAGACCTCGGCGCGATAGTCATATTCGCCCGCCGGCAGAGCCGGCAATTCGCCCCGGTAGTTGCCGTCACGACGACCGCTGGCGAACAGGTCCCCGGTCACCTCGGTTCCGCCCGGGGCATCTTTTCTCCGGGCGGAGACCTTCACCTGGGCCCGGTCCATGGGCCGGTAGCTCTGATCGAAAATCCGGCCCTGGAAGATGATCCGCTGTCCGCTGTGGAACACGTTCTGGGCCGGCCTGACCCGGATCGGACGGCCTTCCTCCCGGGTGGCCAGCCAGCGGACGGCATTCGACCAGAAGCGGTCATAGGTCCGGCCGGTCCGGCCCAGTCCCGACATCATGAAGGTCCAGCGCCACGATGGATAGGCCGCGACGACCAGGCATTTTCCGGCGCCGGCCGGTCCGGCCGCGACCAGGGGCATGGCCTCGCCGCCGCTCTCCCGCTGCGGATGAACGGCCAACACGCTGGCGCCGGCGGTGGGCGGTCCCATGGGATTGAGCCCCAGAAAAGGCGGCAGACCCTCCCAGGACTGTTGCGGATCCAGGGCCTCCTCCTCCAGGACCATCACCGGGTGGACCCGGCCCGCCGGTGTCAGCCGCACAGAGAAACGGTCCTCGACCGGGCCGGACCGGCTGGCTGGCACCCCCAGCGGCGACAGGCCGGCCAGGGGACTGCCGGTGGTCAGCCCGAAATCCGTGCCGCCCACCAGGAGCAGACCCTTGCCCTCTTCGGTGACCGTCCGGGCGATCCATTCCTGCCGCTCGGTGGTCAGCTGACGGGCGGCGGAACCGCCCAGGATGAAGGCGTCGAATTCCCGGAGCTGTTCCCGGCTCGCTGGAAAATCGCCGAGAAAATACTCGTTCCGGCCCTTGAAAACCAGGGGAACCGGCTCCACGCTGGGATCCTGTTCCAGGCTTCTCCGCAAGAAGGAAAAATCCCAGGCCGGATGACCCCACAGCAGCAAGACCTTCAGCTTGCTTTTCAGCACCCGGACCGACACCTCGCGGCGATTGTTCTCGGCGGTCAGCTCGCCCTCCTGAGGGGGCAGGGAGATCTGCAGCTGCAGCAGGCCTTCATCCCGGGGAGTGTATTCCAGCCGGATCGTTTGCTCGAGCCCATCGCCGCTCAGGATCATCGTCCGGCGGTCCAGCACCTGACCGGCGGCGCTGAGGGTGACCGGTATGTCCAGACCGTCCATTCCCCGCGATTGGATGGTGACCTCAACCGGGACCCGGTCGTCCCGGTAGACGGCCTGGGAAGTGAGCACGTCGGCGATGCCGATGTCCCGGCGGGGCTCGGCCGAGCCGATGCCCACCGTGAAGATGGGCAATCCATAGGTCCGGGCCAGGTGAGCCGGATTCCGGCCGAGGTTGTCCAGACCGTCGGTCAGCAGGACCACGGCGCGCAGGTTCTCGTCGGCCAGCTCCCGTTTGACCGTCTCCAGGGCCGCGGTCAGGTCGGTGGCGGGACCGTCGGCGGCCAGCGAATCGCCCGGCCAGCGCTGCGCCATTGCGGCAAACTGATAGAGGATCAGCCGCCCCCGGGATCCGATCGCAGCGGCCAGATCATCTTCCAGAAGGCTTCGAGCCAGCGCCAAACGGTCGGTCTGACCCTCGGGAATGGACATGCTGGCCGAGCGATCCACCAGCACGGCCAGCACGGGCTGATCGGTCCGCCGCCAGACCAGGCTCAGGATGGGCTCTACAAGGGCCAGGCACAGCAGGGCGATAACGACCGTCCGCAGGATAAACAGCAGAATCCTGAGTCGCCCCGGCAGGGGTGGATTGGTCCGCCGGTAGGCCCACCAGGCCAGCCCCAGGCCGAGGATCAGGGCCGCCAGCACGGCCGTCCAGTGATGGCCGCCGATGTCCAGTCCGATGCCGTCAAACACGGGTTCGACCTCCCTGAAAAGTTCTCTGTCAAGGTAATGAAATTGCGCCGGGGGTGCAATGGGAAATCGTCAAATACCGTGTTCGTATTCGTGATTCGTGGCCGTGATAAAAAAAGGGCGCGGCCCAGAGCCGCGCCCCTGCTCGACTGATCTCTGCACCGGCTTCACTTTCGGATCCGGCTCAACTCCTCCGCCACTGCCTTGGCCCGCTGTTTCGATCTGGCCCGCCGATCATATCCCACCTTCATGTGCGCGGGATATCCATGGGCCTCCGGATCGAGCAGCTCTCCGCGGTTACATAGTTCGTTGTCCGGTCCCTTGTCCTCTTCCACCGGCCGGCGGCTGTTCCGGGCCACCGGATCATCCCGCTGGGCCATGACCATCCAGGCCACCTCCCCGTCGGACTGACCGTAAATCCGGAAGCGATCCTGTCCGGCCAGCCATTCATAACCGACCGGAAAGGGTCTTCCGACAGGCGTCAGGCTGACCGTGGCCCCGTCCTCCGCCGTCAGGGCGACGAAATAATCGGGCATGGCTACCTCCGTCTGGCCGTCGCCATCGAGTCTCGCCGATCCCCGGTAGACGACCAGCCGCTCAGGTGATTCCAAAAAATTGTGCCTCAGCAACTTGTTTTCAGGGTCCAGGGGATGGTCGCTGACCCCGGCTCCTTTCTTGTTGAGAATATATCCCTCAACCATCAGATCCCCCGCGATCCATGCATTATGATAGAAGTCAGCTGACCAATCAACTTCCAGCGTATACTCCGCTCTCAGGACGCCGTCGAAATAACCAGCATACCCTGGGAAGCTCTGCTTATAGCCATAGACACCGAACAAGCTCGTGCCCAGCATCCCGTAGTTTCCGCTGTCGGCGTGCGCGCCATACACCCCGGCCTGCCACCCTCCCAGGTAGCCGTACGTTGAAGAGCCGGCGTATTCGCCATAGCAGCCGTAGTCGCCACTGGCCAGCAGCCCGAAATTGCCGGAGTTGTTATGGAGGCCATAGACGCTATTCAGTTCGCCGCCCAGATAGCCGAAGTTACCGCTCGAGGCCTGCTCGCCTTTCACGCCATAGGAGCTTCCGGACCCTCTCACGCCTGTGCTGCTGGAACCCAACTCACCCCAATTGCCGGTGCCCGCATGCTGGCCATAGGCCCCCAGGGTGTTCCCTCCCAGATAACCATAGTTACCGCTGGTGCCGTACCTCCCGTAAGCGCCCCGTACTCCGCCCCCCAGATAACCCCAATTCTCGCTGTCAAGGTCTCTCCCTACAACGCCATAGTCTTCCTGGCCCACGTATCCCTCGGTCGGATCCAGCACACTGCCGCCCTTGCCGTAGACCGCGTTAGCTCTCCCCATGAGTGGTAAATTCCGAACGTCGAGCTTCGCCGCCGGCTCGGTCGTCCCGATGCCCACGTTGCCGCCGCGCTCGATGTGAAAGGTGCCGTCCTCGCTGCTGGTCAATCCGATGAAGAAATCGCTCTCCTCCTCGGTGAGCTCATTCTGCACCCCTACGCGCCAGTCGCCAGACTCTCCACGGAACACCACCACCTCGCCACCCCCATCGTGCGCCGTGCTGTCCCCGCCCACCATAACATCGCCCAGCACATCCAGGGGCTGCCCTGGCGTGCTCGTCCCGATGCCCACGTCTCCTGCGCTATAATAGATATCACTGCCGCCGGCCGACCAGTAGGTGTCCGATGAGCTGCCCACCGGTACCCCATTGATGGTGAACCCGTCGGCCTCCACGCTGCCGGCCACCTCCAGTTTGGCCCCGGGGGTGGAGGTCCCGATCCCGACGCTGCCTGGCACTGCGGCATACATGTGGTGACCCGAGAGGGTCCAGTCGCTGTCGGCAGCCGCCGCCAGACCGGTCAGATTGGAACCATCGCCAAATAAGGTATCGGCACTGATCGAGCCGGCCACGTCCAGATCGAAAACGGGCGTCGCGGTTCCGATGCCGACCTTTCCGGTCGGGCGATAGATGTCATCCCCAGCTGTCGACCAGATCGCAGAAGATGGGCAGTATGCGGCGGTATCGGCATGAACCGCATATTGGGTCGCTTCGGTCCAGTTGGCGGTATCGGCATGAACCGCGTGCTGCGCATCGGCGGCAAAGTCGGCTGTGGCTGCCTGATCGGCCTGTCCGGCCATCTGGCTGTATGCCACGCTGACCAGGGGCTTGCGGGGCACCAGGACCTCGGTTCCCACCTCGGTCTGAAGCCACAGGGGTGTTCCATCGAACAGCCCGCCCGGGAAGGGCGTCGCACTGCCCAGAAAAACCTGGAACAAGCCGCCCTGAACCTCAACCGCCGGGTGGGTTTCAGACCAAAGCTCAGCCCCCTTAGTCTCCGAATCATACAGCCGGAAGGTCATCTCCAGGGTGGCGGTGACGGCCGAGGAATCGGACGCGTCGGCCAGATACCCCTGGTAGCTGAGCCGATCGGGAACGAACGCGGAGCGCTCCAGAATGTGCGCTTCGGTATCGACGTTCTCCGCCATCCGATCCGCCACAGCCCCGGCGGCGGGAAGCAACAGAGAAATCAAAACCATCGCAACCAGACACGGCAGCCGATCCCTGATCCTCATGCTCGCCCTCCTCTGAGAAAGAGATTGAAAGAAGACGGAAATGAATGTTTACAGCTATGCGAAAACAGATATTCCGATCAGAATTAACACCATTGTATCACACAAGAAGTTCTGTGTCAAGGAATTTATTAGACCATAAGAAGAGTGAGTGAGAAGATGAAATAAGAATTCCGGATCTTTGGGGAACGGCATTCTCGGAGAGATCCCGCCCCTACCTTCTTATTGCCCTGGCCATTCCGCCCCCAGCCTAGTGCTGCTTTTCCTCCTCATCGAGGCGCCGCATCGCCTCCCGGTCCTGATAATCCTTGCCCATGCTCTCCGGATAGCCGTAGGCGGTGGGATAGAGCAGCTCGCCCCTGTCGCACAGCTTGTTATCCGGCCCTTTGTCCTCCTCCACCGGCCGGCGAAGCTGATGGATCACCGGGTCGTCACGGTCGGCCATGACCATCCAGGAGACCTCGCGTCCGGGCTCGCCATAGGCAGTGAAGCTGGCCCCGCCGGCACTCCACTCGTAGCCGGCCGGGAACGGCCGGCCCACCGATGTGAGATGGACGGTGGCCCGGCTCTCATCGGTCAGGGCCGGGAAGTAATCAGGAAGCTCGACGATGGCTTGGCCGCCGGCGTCGAGCCGAACCTTGCCCCGGTAGATCAGCAGGTTCTCCGGCGACTCGACGAAGCTGTGGCTGAGCAGTTTGTTCTCCGGGTCCAGGGGATGATCGATCAGAAAGGTGCCGGAACCCTTGGAGAGGGCGCCGGTGACATGCAGGGGACCGAAGAAGTAGCCGGCATAGTCGAAGTCGGACAGCCCGTAGACGCCGACATCGTATTCGCTCTGGCCGTAAACGCCTCGATAGTATAAGCTTGATCCATGAACTCCGTTCTGGTTGTTACTGTTTCCAAAGACACCGGAGGTGCTATGGCCCACGTAACCGTAATTCCCGGTGGTGCCATCCTGGCCCCTGATCGCTAACCCCATGGATTGGTAAACGTCGAGCTTGGCGATCGGGGTGGTCATGCCGATGCCCACATCGCCGTCCTCCTGGTCGGCGAAGAAGACAGTCTGGGCGCCGGTGCCGTTGTAGATCCTGAGGCCATCGTCGTCGGTGGCGCTGTTGAAGATGTGCCATTTTACTGTATCACCCGAATAGAAACGAATCCCGGCATCGGCGGCCGAATCGCTCTGCAGAAATACGAAGGACCGCGGGTAGCCATTGCCCTTGACATGGAGACCCGCCTGCGGACTGGTCGTTCCGATGCCGACATAATCGCCGAAGTAGGCCTGGCCACTATATCCGATAAACCATCTCTCTATTCCTCCGGTTCCGGTGTTGCCCTGCCGGCAGGCGATCGCCCTGGGGGTCGAGCCGATGGCCTTGGACAGGAAGGCGATCTCACCGAAGGTGCCGCCGTCATCCTGACGCATGGTGCCCAGGATGGGATTATCCTGGCCGCCGTAATTGTCCCCGAAGGCGAATTTCTTGATCACAGCCGGTCCGGACCCGTAGTCCGGAAATTCCGTGGTGTACGTGTCGCCGAGGCCCAGGACCCCATCGACGTGCAACTTGTAACCCGGGCTGGCGGTGCCGATGCCGACATTGCCCGACACTCCGGCGTACATGTCGCTTCCGGAGATGGTCCAGTCGGCGTCGGCCGTCCCTGAGACGCCGGTCAGATTGGAGCCGTCGCCGTAATAGGTGGTGGCGTTGACCGAACCGCCGACGTCCAGCTCGGTCAGCGGGCTGGTCGTGCCGATGCCCACCCTGCCGGTCTCGCGGTAGATATCATCGCCTGACATGGTCCAGGCGCTGACCCCGGGCACGTAATCGGCCGTGTCGGCCCGAACCGCCTGCTGCGCGTCGGTGGCAAAGTCGGCCGTGGCGGCGTGATCGGCTTTTTCCGCCTTCTGACTATAGGCCACGCTGACCAGGGGCTTGCGCGGCGTTAGTGCCTCCGGGCCGACCTCGGTCTGGAGCCACAGGGTGGAACCGTCGAACAGTCCTGTCGAAAAGGCGGTCACGCTGCCCAGCAGAACCTGGAACAGACCGTTTTCGACCTCGACCGCCGGGTGGGTTTCGGACCACAGCTCGGCCCCCTTGGTCTCGGAATCATACAGCCGGAACGTCATCGTTAGGGTGGCGGTGACGGCCAAGGAATCGGACGCGTCGGCCAGATACCCCTGGTAGCTGAGCTGGTCCACGACGAACCGGGAGAGCTCCAGCGGGTGGAGGCTTCCGTTCAGATCCGTTCCCCCTCTCTCAGCGCGGGCCTGAGCGGCCGGGAGCAGCAGAAAAATCAGAGCCGCCGCGATCGCCAACAACCATGGATTTCTGGAGTGCATGAATCACCTCCGGGGAGGGTGAGGATCCGACTCACACGAATATCAGAAGAACATCGAGGCGCTCTTCTGGTGAAAAAAATGAAAATTTTTCGACATCATTCTAGGAAAAATAGCGGTCCTTGTCAAGTTATTTTTCAAGATGCGCAGGACCCTTATAAAACAGGGGGATAATTCCATCCTTAATGCTCATTCATTAAAAAAGGGCACGGCCGGCAGCCGTGCCCTTGAGTAAAAGTATTTTCATCCGGTTCGGCCGGCCCTCGATCTACCAGGTGCTCAGCGCCGCCCGTTTCCAGCCGTCATCGGTCTTGACGTAGATGTAATCGTCATCCCAGGCGATGTCGCCGACCTCTCCATTGGTGTCGTCCGTGTCCGTCGGCGTATAGGAGGCTCTCAGCCTCAACTGGGCGAAACCCTCTTCGGCCTCGACATCCACTCTGGAGGTGGGATCCATCGCCCCCACGCCCAGGTGGCCGGTGAAACCATCGACCACGGCCCGCTCGTGCCAGCCGGTGGGGATATCATAGGTCCACAGTCTCAGGTTCTCATCGCCATCGAGGTTCAAGGCGGCGAAGTTATTGCCGTCCCAGCCCTGGAAGGCCAGCCCGCCATCCTCCCAGTCGGTCGACTTCCTGATGGTGAATTTATACAGGTTATAGGTGGTGCCGATGCCGATGTCGCCGCCGGCCTCGATCATCATCCGGGTGTGCATGCCGTCCTGATAGCGCTGGTTGATCTTCAGATCGGTGTCGCTGCCCTCGGAAACTTGCCACCACAAGCTTCCCGATATGGCGTTGTCCAGGAAGACGTCCAGGGCGGTTCCGTATCCGGGACCGATCGGCCCCGTTATCGGATTCCGGCGCAGCGACAGGATGGTTCTGATATCATCGGTGCCATCGTCGATGCTGATCAGGTGCGCCAGGACGTCGATGGCGCTGGGTATTTCTCCCTTGACCTGAAATTTATAGTACAGATTGGAGGTCCCGATGCCTACCCGGCCGTTGGTGTCCACCGCGGCCCACTGGTTCCCGCCGTTGGCAAGGATGAACTTGCCGGTGCCGTCCTCGACCAGCATGTTCCATAACTGGGCGGCCCCGGCGTTGCCGGTGTTCATCAGATAGATGCTGGGGGCGGAGGAACTCTGGGCCTGGATGCCGTCGCCGCTCAGGCCGGAGACGACGTGCAGTTTCCTGCCCGGAGTGGTGATCCCGATGCCCACATTGCCGGATACGCTGGAGTAAAGGTCGCTGCCCGAGATGGTCCAGTCGCCGTCATCGCCGCCCCCGCTGCCGGCCGTCTTCATCGCGTAGGGCACGCTGGCGAACCGCTCCCGGGGCGACATCTCCGGGTCGCCGCCCGCCTGGACGCCCAGCCAGCGGTCGGGATCACCGAAAACGCTGTCATCGATGGTGTTCACCCGCCCCAGCAAGACGTTGAACAGACCGTTTTCCACCGCCACAACCGGCTGCGTCTCGGTCCAGATGAGGTTTCCCCCGGTTGAGTCGTCATAGATCGAAAAAGCCATGGCCACGGTCGTGTCCAAAGCAGTCCCGTATTCGTCGGTCAGCGTGCCCTGGTAATTGATCAGGCCGGGCACAACGGCCAGGGCGGCAGCCGGCACAGCCATTGTCGACAGAACTGCGGCTGAGAAAAGCACCAGCGACATCGCTACAGAAGCGATCGATTTCATGTCGCACCTCCTGTTTGGGTGAAATATCGACAAAATAAAAACAG
>Ga0272444_10002691_pt1 | contig 16285 bp, 16 predicted proteins | sample SSMForm13_FD_201033 | JGI IMG/M metagenome (GOLD analysis project Ga0272444, IMG submission 201033) | Marine sediment archaeal communities from Little Sippewissett salt marsh, Falmouth, MA, United States - SSM-Form-13 | ecosystem: Environmental > Aquatic > Marine > Wetlands > Sediment ...
GTTCGAATGAAGACCTGACTTATGAAGGGATTGAGACTTTCGGCAGGCTGGAAAGCCTGCCCCACAGTCATTGTTCGAATGATGACCTGACTTTGGAAGAGATTGATAACTTGCTATAGAAATTGGGAAAGAGAAAATAGGAAAGAGATTTTGGAAAGCTACCTCATTAAGAAAAAATCGAGACTGGACAGGAACAAGAAGGTGAGGAAATTAGAAGATCAGAAGGCTGGAGAGTTAACCTGATTACGAAAAGGTCAAGCACTAAGGCGAAAGGGATTAGGGATTTGTAAAAAGGAAAAAGAACACGCTACGTCTCTTATTCCCTAACCACTTTTTCTCTTTTGGCCGAAGGCGAGGACCTGATTGATGATAAAATTTCTCAATCCCATAAATGAATCTGCCCGTCCACTGAAGTGTTAAATTAAGCGGTCGTATCGGTCACGTGTGAAAAACTCAGGAATTGTCTTTTTAATTTTTGGCTATGGTATTCCGGTGACGATATTTTCAGGTATGATCCAGTGAAGCGTTATAAAGTGGTAAAATTGCCTTAGGGTCCAGACTCGGAATTTTGTAACATGAATTGAGGGGGCATAGTAGTCGACTATAAAATCTATTAGATGCCTATAGCTAACCCTTGAGCAGTTTTAATTACATGCTTTGGACAACAGCCCGTCAAAAATTGAAACCAATAGACACATCCGGCGACAGTGATAGACTAATGAGAGGATGATTTCAAGGAAGGAGGCACTGATGACCGAAAAGAAAAACTCATCGCAGACTAAGATTTTGACTGAGAAAGAGTTTGAAGAAAAATTTTCTACTTTAATCCATCAGTTCACAGAATGCTTGCAGAAACTCTCTAAGGACGCAATAGACCATACTCCATTTTACCTAATGATTTTTGGCATTGCTCTAATTCTTCTGGCAGTTTTTCTCAAAGTAGAAATACAAGGCCACAGATTATTGAATCTTGAACCTTCGGAATTCATAGTATTAATCGCATCTGCAATTTCACTTCTTTTTCTTGTGTCTATAGTTCGCTTATATCAGTATAGAAAGTTGCAGGAGATAATCAGAGAGCAACAGAAATTAGGTGAATATCTGATGAGACTGCAAGAACGTGCAACAGAACTATTTTATGAAAAATCATTAACGTGGCAAGAGATAATTAAAGAGCAGGAGAAGTTGGCTCAAAATTTGAAGCAACTGAAAAAACTAGTTTATAAAAACTCAAAAAGGAATACAGAAAAGACAGATGTTACAGAGGGCGATAACAAGCCAGTTTTGCAACAAAGTTAAGCAGCTTCGATTCGTTTTTTGGAGTTAATGCCCTAAAGACTTGATGTGCTTTCCGACAAACGTGGAGAATTGCATCAAGTTGCTATCGATAGTGTTTTCCGCGAAGTTATATTTGGAGACATGAAATGGAATATGAAGCTGCTTAGATTTGATGTTTAAAAATGTGAACACAAATAAGGAGGTTAGTTAATAATGGACAGCATAAAAAGTCTTCTAACAATCATCACTTACCTCTTTTCATTGATTGCTGGATTGGTGACAGCTTTATGGGCATACACTAAGTATGTTTTAGAAAGAGGATACCTTCCACCTGTTGAGTTCTCTCTAACCGGCAAGAAAGTAGGAGCTGTGAAAAATGGGAATATAATAGATATCAAGATACATTTAAAGAACGTTGGATCTTCCACTCTTATTGCGCGAAATATCCGGATAGATATACGATATATATTAGCAGAAGATGAAACTCTAAAGTTTTTTGAAAAACAAAGCGGGGCGGGGAGATTAAAGTTCCCTGAGTCAGTTATTAAAGATGCTGGAATTGATCCTTCAACCTTAATTCCCATAAAGATTAGGAAAAATGAGAGAAAATTAGGTTATTGGATGCAGCAGAAGCATCGTGGTTTTTTAGTATTGGAACATGATACGTTTGTACAGGCTGGAGTTGACCAAGTCTATACGTTCGTCACAATGGTCCCTGAAAATGCAAGATGCTGCTTGGTATGGTGTTCCTTTCAGTACGCTCAGAACTTATCGAGTTGGCAGGATCTCCTATCTAAGATCAGCAGAAAATTTGGGCTAATACAATATACATTGAAACATGCTGTAAAAGAACATACAATTGAAGATGTGTTTTGGATTGAGGACAATGTTCAGCCAAAAATTGAACCGGACGGACAGACAACACACACAACTTAATCCAAAGTCCCTTGGTCCGCCGCTTAACAATTATAGGGGGACTCTTGGGGACGTCCATTGGAATATTGGTTGATAACTGATTGTGATTTTTTGGGGGTGGTGATGTTGAACATCCACAACCTATTGATACAATATTATCAGAAATCGAACATTTCACTATATGGCTGTGTTAGAATAGCGATGTAGGACATCCTCGACCAAGTCGAGAATAAGAATCCATATCAAGTTGGAAAGAAAATATGCGTGTAAAATCATAATAATACATACATAAATGCCTTCCAACGGCTAAGGATTATTTGAGAACTAGTTTTTGAATGCTTGTTGTAGGGCAGCGGAAATTCCGATTGAACGGGGATGCTTGATGACGCTTGGTCAAGGAAGAAGATCAGGCCGCTATTGTCTGTTTGTTTGTCGGGATCTTGCTTAAAATCAATTCCTTTAAATCCAACTTGTGGGAGGCATTATCAATATCAATGCCGACAAGGTTTCCATCCGAGTCATAATCAAGCACGACCCCGGGGGAAACTTCTTTGCTTTCAGCGCTCTGTTTTGCTGAAAAGTCAATATACATTGAATCTGTTTCCGGGTAATAGGCTATTTTCATGGTTTGAATCCTCTGTCTGGGAAAGCATTGTGTATGGTCACCTGATCATCAAGCGTCACCACGCGTAAAAAGCGCCCATCGAGTTCTTCAATAGGTGCCCAGTAACGATATCGGTTATGTTCCTGTTTCTCGAATTTCACAGGATTTTCCAAGACTTTAATACACCACTCTTTTTGAATATAAGAACGTTTTCTTAAAACCTCTTTCTCAAAATATTCCGTGAATTTATAATTTTTCATAAAATAATATCATATCTTACCCGAATGATAAAGTAAACGTTTTCTCAATGTTCATAGCTAAAGGATAAATAGAACTGTGCAGGGGCTCAATGGAGACTTGGGCACGTTGATGAAGAGCGTGAACAGCCTATTAATGCAATATTTTTAAAAATTGAACTTTTCACTATATGGCTGTGTTAGAATAGCGATTTAGGGCAGTCCTGACCATGTCGAGAGTGAGAATCAATATAAAAAGTGGAAGAAAATATGCGTGTAAATTCGATAAGATGCATACACATTTAACCTTCGAACGGCCAAGAAATTTCTGGATACTGGATACTCGTTACTTGTTACTCGTTGCTGGTTTCTGGTTAATGGATGATAGTCGGAGTGAAGTTCACCCCGTGAAACCTATGGGTCTTTTCTGTTTATCTGGGGCGGAGATCCGGTTTCATCGGGGATAAAAATGTGGGGGGCCTTCACCTGTCATCATCACCCATGATTTCCGGAAAATTATGCACAGCATACAAGGGGATGTTGCATATTTTTCCGTCCTTTTTCAAATTCAGAAGCGTTGTCCTGAACAACACCGGTGGGTTGAACTGGGTGTCGTAGGAAATAAGGCTTTTGCTTTTTGGGCTGATTCCGGCTTTGGCTTCCAGTGGGTGAATGTTTCCCTGGATCTAACACAAAAAGTCCAATTCAGCCCTTTTGCCTTTGCTGGTCCAATAATATAGGTCGATTTTTTTATCCGACTTAAGTTGCTGGGCTACATAGTTTTCTACGAATGCGCCTTTATATTCATTGAAAAGATGGGTGCCTTGAACCAACGATTTTGGAGGTATGCCTGCCATAGCCGCCAAGATGCCGACGTCCAGAGCAAACACCTTAAAATTTTTTGGGTTCATAGAGCTCTTTAAGGCTATATTTGTGAATTAAATCACATTTTATGCGCGAAAAATGTGATTTTTGCCTCTATTATGGGCCAAAAAAGAGGCTCTTCGCAAAAAACCGCTCAACAAGGTTTAAGAATATTTCTCGGGGATCATAATTTGAGAATTACCATATGACGTGAATTGGATACATTTGAGATGCTTTATCACTGCTTATCACGGGCAAGTCTTCCGTAATACTCTGGGCAATTATTAAACGGTCAAAGGGATCTCTATTATGAAATGGCCGCTTGATTACATTTGAAAGATGGTTTAATTCTATCGGCAAAATATTTACAGAATTTATTTCAAGCTGTTCCGGTATAAGCTGATCAAAGGGGCGTAGCAACTCCAGCTTCTCAAGGCTCGATTTGATAGCTATCTCCCATAGACTTGCAACACTCAAAATGAGTTCATTTTCCAAATCAGCGATGCAGTTACGAGCATTCATGCTCAGCCGATCACTATCAGAGATAAACCATAGGAAAGCACCCGTATCAAGCAATGCCCGCATCACATATACCCCTGAAAATCTTCAAGCGGTTTATCAAAATCATCGGATATTTTAATAAGGTCCTTTGCCGTGCCAAACTGACGCTGCTTTTTTTGTTTGGAAATACCGACTATTTTGGCAATCGGCTGACCGCCTTTAGTGATGATGATTTCATCCCCGCTGATGGTCTTCTCGATAAGTTCAGGCAAGCGTTTCTTGGCTATGTTAATATCAACATTTTGCATTGAAATATCCTAATATTATTAAATATATAAGAAAAATATTGCAGTGTTTAAGAGACATATAATCAAAAGTTAATGGTGCTGTTTAAGAACACCCTGTAATCTCTATTATCTCCTAACGATTTTTAATTATAATAAAATTTTAATGCTTTTCGCTTTCAATGTCAAACTATAAGGCGTTAGCCTATGTCCATCTGTCTTTTCTATAAAAACTGATAGAATTCCTTAAATATTCAATATGACTATGGCATAAATCATGAGAAAACATGATGAGATTTCAATAAACGGGTACTAAATGTTTGGGTTTTTCATGTGGCAGATTGAAAATGATCGGGGGGTTGGGCATATGGCGCGGGAAAATCCACCCCCAACCCGGCAAGGGCCTCTTTGCCCCTTACCGTGAGATCGGTGATGAATCGGAACTGATCCCGGGGATCCACGGGATATGCCTTTAACCGGTATTGGGTTGCCCAGGGTTTTTCCCAAGCCACGACGTTTATGGGTTTTAGAACCTGCAAATATGAGCTGGTCAATGCGGTATCCAGCAGGGCCTCGATCACGGCTTTTGAATTATGGCAAGGATGCAGATAAAATTCCGCCGCGCACTGTAGATTGCGGGTGCCGTCGTTGGAATTGAATATTTTTTTGTCCCAGAGTTTTAAGTGGGGAATCACCACCACCGTGTCATCCGGGGTGATAATTTCAAAGGATCTCATGCCGATGGACTTGACTTCGCCGTAAGCGCCCTCCACCGATACCCAATCGCCCAGCCGGTAGGGAATTTCATAAAGGGCTACAATACCGGCGATCAGGCTCCCGGCGTAATCTTTAAAGGCGAAACCTAACGCCAGGCCCAGGGCGCCCAGCAGGGCAAAAAGATTTTCTATGGTGGGCTCGATGATTTTGGAGATGATCATCCATGCGGCCACCCCAATGATCATGAGCCGCAAAACAGGCACCGAGGCAAGAACATATAACCGGTGACGTCCGGAGAACCTTTCGGCCAGCCATGGCAATATTCGCTGGGACAGGATTATGAGCAGCAACGCCGCCGAAATAACGATAACCACCTCGATGATCACCATCTGATTCAGATTATGTAAGATTTTCATAAGGCTTAGATCCCTTAAAACGGGTCGGTTAGATACCCCTCTCCATTCAGATACTGTCTTACCACGGGATATCCGGCCGGCGATACGTTCCACAGGCCTTGATTTTCTTCTATCAGGCCCGCATCCTTGAGCACCAGTGCCGTCCTTGTGATCACATGGGGAGAAAACGGTAAAATTTCCGCTAATATGGCTTGAGAAAGGCCGTTGTGAAGCAGCAGGCTGTGCAAGAGAATGGATGTTTCGGGGCTGATCGGGGAGGGCAGGGCCGGATGACCCAATTTATCCCATGGCAATACCCATAGGGTGGTTTTTCTGTCTGACGGGGTTTCCGAAAGAGACGTGTCGGCCATTGTTTTGTCCGGTTCCATTCTCAAGGCCTTTCGCCATAAGCAAAGGGCGATCCCCGGAATACCGCGACTGTGGGCGGACAGTTGATCAATAAAGGCACTGACCTGGGTGCTCGGCGTGTCAGGTCCGGCATGGCCGGGTTCAATGGGAAGGACGGGCTTTCCGTTATCTGTCTGACGAAAAAGGATTGGTTTTTGAGACCGGCGTGACGCCAGTTCATTCAACCACCGGGATAATCTGCGGTCGCCAAATGCTTGCGCCACCCATGCCTCGGGAAGCCGTCCCGGCACCACATGTTTCAAGTAGGCCAGGGCCCAGCTGTCACATCCGATAATGCCGTTACCCATGGCTCCGGTGTTGATTTTTTCGAACAGTTGACGCACAAGGGCCAGACCGTGAACGTGGCGCAGGTAGCACCTTTCCAGCGCCGGAACCACCCAGGGGGTGTGGTTGTTTTCCATTTGCTTCAACCAGTTATGGTCCTGTGAAAGGATCTGTTCGGCGCTGGGTGCGGTGATCAGCGGCCACTTGAGTGCCCGGGCCAAAACGGTCAGAATTTCGGCGTTGCCGCCGTGGGGAAGGCCCACCACCAGGAACGTTGGTTTTTCATCGGGCGTCGCCCCGAGCCTTTGATTAAGGGCGGACTTTAAATATCCGGCCGGCAATTGCCAGTCAGGATTCGGTGCCATGTTTTCAAGGGCTTGATCGGGAATGTGCTCAAGGTCGGATTCGGATTTTTGCGGATCTTCGGGCTGCTTCCCGGAGGCCCGGAGCCGTTGCCACAGACCTCTGATACCGCCTTTGATGGTTCGGGACATGGTTGTCTGGGGCAGGGCATAGTCTGACAGGGGAACATAGTGCCAAAGTGGCGGCTTTTTCTCAATTTCTTTCATTGGCTATACCATATGCGGGTTATGAATGATTTCCCTCCGCCTTATGAATCTTCACGTTAAGATCGGGTGCGGCCGTTATCTCGAAAGTTGCCGAACCCAATTTGACCCGTCCTTTCGTTTCATGGATCCGGGTGAGTAAGCGCTCACAGATCAGATCCTTGGTGGTTCGCCGCTTCTTATAGTCCACAATGTATCTAAGGGTGTATTCAACCCAGTTGTCGTTGGTGAGCATCGTGACAACCGGTGCCACATTTAGGTCCTCTATCATGTATTTGTCGGTCATCTGGTGCCAGATGGACCTGGATTCGGCGGCGTATCCGCCGGTGATTTCCTCAAGAATACTGACAAATGTCTTCCGTGCAAGGGCATAATCGCTTCCATAGCGGACCGGGACCACAATTTCATCCCATAGAAAGGGAAAATCGGAAGAGTAATTAAAAACGGGTTCCTTGAAAATAAAGCTGTTGGCAACCCGGACAATTCGACCGTTGTACTGATCGCCGTTAATCCATCCGCCGCACTCCATAAGGGTGGTTCTCAGCATTCCGATATCAATGACATCGCCCTTGATACCGCCAAGCTGCACGCGATCGCCCACCTTGTAGAATCGACCGAAAGACATGGCCACCCATCCGGCAAGACTGGCAATGACCTCCTGGAGGGCAAATGCGATACCGGCGCCGGCCACGCCAAAAGCCACCGTTAAACCGGATAATTTTTCGCTGTAAATAATGGAAATCAGAAAAATGGCCAGGATAAAGCCCAAAATGCCGATGATTTTTTTCAGTCGATACCGCCGCTCGGTATTCTGCACATACCGGCCTAAAATCCGCTGAGAAAAACGCACCACGGCCAGGGTGAACAAAATTGCCGCCAGGGAAAACACGATTTTGCCCACAATGGGGTCAAAAAGCCATTTTTTAAGGAGATCTTCCATGAACTGCTCCTCATATGATTTCGTCGCTTTGAATTGGACAGCCACCCGAGCCCCTTTATTGATGATTACCAATATTTGAGGCGATTGTAAATAGAAAGAAGGATTCATGAGTCTGTTAATTAATGGTCTTTTTGCTTGCCCAGCCTGCCCAATGGAATTTGTTTTTCTTTTTATTCCATCGGGGTTAAATCCGTATTTAATATTTAACCGGGGCACAATCCGCCGGAGGCGGACAAGTCTTGGCGTTATGATCAAAAAATTAATTCGCCAAAGTTGACGGTTTCGTAAAAAGTCCAACTTCTGCGTTGTGCTGCATTTCGCAATCATTCAACGTACGAAAAGTACTTCTGATGATTACAAAATTTGCACGCCTTGAATTTGAACTTTTTACGAAACCGTCTCAATCGGACTTTTTACGAGTTCATCAAAATATTTGTGATTTACAAAAAAAATCTCCATTGATATTAATGTTATCCTGATTCAAGACTCAGGCACGTTATGTTGAAAAAAAATCGGAATAAGGAGGAAGGGAAAACCAGATGAGCGGAATATGTGCTGAAATTTGCCACCTTTAGGTGGCCCATGGTTTTATGACCGCTTTGAGCGGTTCACAATCAATCCTCCGGTTTTGCCGGAGGTCACTGAAGAGGATATTCCAATGGTCAAGAGACCAACCTATGAAGAATTGAGGCAAAGGGTTAAAGAATTAGAAAGGGAAGCTACTGAACTCAGGCGGGCAAAAGAGATGTTTAGACTGAAAAGAGATAAGTTGCAGTCTCTTATGGATGGATTGTCTCGCGCAGAAATTGGTATTGACATTATTGGGGTTGATTATGCGGTTCTTTTTCAAAACCAAATTTTGGAAGAGAGGTTTGGTAGCCTCACTGAACAGTTATGCTATGAAAAATTCATGGGACTGGAAGAACCTTGTGAATTTTGTTCCATGATAAAAGCGGTAAGAAACAATAAAGAAGAACGCATTGAATTAATTGCTAAGGACGGAAGAAATTATGAGGTGCTTTCAAGTCCACTTCCCAATCCGGATGGAACCGTCGACAAAGTAATTGAAATCGTCAGAGACATAACCGACCGCAAACGAGCGGAGGAGAAACTGCGGGAGAGTGAGGAGAAGTACCGATTGTTAATAGAGAATCAGACAGACCTCGTAGTCAAACTTGATTCTGAAGGAAGGTTCGAATTCGTTAGCCCATCTTACTGTGAAATGTTCGGCAAAGCAGAGGAAGAGTTGATCGGTAAGAAGTTCATGCCCCTGGTTCATGAGGATGATCAAGAACACACGGCCAAGGCAATAGAAGCTCTCTATCAACCGCCATATACTGCCTATATGGAACAGCGTGCCATGACAAAGGATGGATGGAAATGGCTTTCCTGGGTTGATACTTCCGTACTCGATGAAAACGATAATGTGGTTAGTATCATTGGTGTTGGAAGGAACATCAACCATAGAAAACAGGCAGATGAGTCGTTGCAGAAGAGCGAAGCTCAAAAAAGAGCCATCCTTGATGGCATAACAACAAACCTTGCTTTTGTTAATGAAAACTTGGAAATACAATGGGTAAACAAGGCCGGTGCAGATTCGGTTAAAAAATCACCCCAAGAGATGATTGGACGCAAATGTCACGAATTTTGGGGTGATTCTGAAACACCCTGCGATGATTGTCCCACTATAAAAGCATTCAGAACCAAGAAAACAGAACACGCCATTATGCATACTCCTGATGGAAGAATTTGGGATGTCAAAGGTGAGGCCGTTTTTGATGAAAGCGGAAAAATGATAGGAGTACTTGAGATTGCTCATGACATTACTGAGAAATTCAAGGCCGAGAAGGCACTGCGGGAGAGTGAAGGAAAACTCAATGCCATGTTGAAGTCTATTGGTGATTATATGAGCATGATGGATAAAGACTTGAAAATTATCTGGGCCAATAAAATCACAAGAGCGGTGTTTGGTAATGATATTATAGGTAAGAAATGCTATGAAGTATACCATCAAAGAAAAGGGCCCTGTGAACCATATCCCTGCATTACGCTTAAGGCATTTCAGGATGGAGAGGTTCATAAGCATGATACCCAGGTGATCGATCAAGAGGAGAAAAAGATATTTTTCCATTGCACTGCCAATGTCGCGTTAAGAGATAAACAAGGAAACCCCGCAGCAGTATTGGAAATTTGCAGGGACATCACCGAGCACAAGAAGGCAGAATTAGTTCTGATAGAAAGAGGTAAAGAATTAGAGAATAAAACTCAGGAGCTTGAGGAAGTCAATGCTGCATTGAAAGTTCTTCTAAAACACAGGAACGAAGATCAACAAGACTTCGAAGAGAAAATTGTTGCCAATGTAAAGAAGCTTGTTTTGCCTTATGTTGAAAAACTGAATAACAGTCAACTAAACCATGGGCAGATGGTGTATTTAGATATTGTTAAATCGAATCTTGAGGATATTATTACCCCCTTTCTACACCAGTTGTCTTCAAAATATTTTAATCTTACCCCTAGAGAAATTCAGATTGCCGGGCTTGTTAAGGATGGCAAAACAACCAAGGAGATAGCTGAATTGTTGAATTCCTCCAAGGGTACCATTGATTTTCACCGCAACAATCTTAGAAAGAAACTGGGTCTGCGAAATACAAAAACAAACCTAAGGTCCTTCCTTTTGTCCCTGGCCTAATATAAGTTTTAGCCCCATATTAAGACTATAGTTTTTAGCCATTTACTTTTTGATTATTTATTGAGAAGTTACATTAGAAAATTAGAACCTTAATTACCCATTAAACCTTAAGGGTTAAAGAAATGAGCAAAAACTCCCTAAAAGAAATTAGAGAATCTTTTATGGTCAGCAAGGTCGAACTTGCAAGAAAGACCGATCCATCACGCAAGACCATTATACGGATCGAACAAGGCATGGCATGCGGAATGAAGACAAAACGAAAGATTATTAAGACGTTAGGGAATATAAATTTAGATGAGAACGAAGTTATGGTGTCATTTATCAGAGACAACGGAGGTGAGCGTTTAGGATTAGATCGGCGTCAATTTTCATATGACAAGCATATTCCCGAGCGCAGGTCTGCCAAAGATCGAAGAAACGGACTTGATAGAAGATTGAAACCTAGAATATCATGTAATTATCGATAGAAAGTATAAACAGGAGGTTAGCGTGGACGATAAGAAAAGGAAGGAGTTAGAAATTAGACTTCGAAAAATGCTTGGCCTCAACAAACACTCCCAATTCACAAAAAAACAACCACAGGTCAAATCTGATATTGGCAATGTTATTCGCCGCAGAAAAGGTGAGCAAGATAAACGGATTTTCCGTATGCCAAAAAATTATGATTTCAAAATCTGAAACCGGTTGCCGCTTATGCCATATTATAAAGATGAGGAAAATGATTTTTTCTTATTTTAATGAGGTGTGAGTTACCATTCAATATAGAAGTCCGCATAATTTTATGTCAAAAACATATCCTGAATGTCCACTATATAATCACGATAATTGCAAAGATCTTCATAATCCCAAAGTCTGTGCCATTGTCAGAAAGGATAAGATTTGTCTTAAAAAGCATCAAAAGCCTAAATCAAATAAATGAGTCTGACGCAGATATTGGCGAAAAAGACAGTTTTCGTTCAGGCACTATTTAACCGGGGCACAATCCGCCGAAGGCGGACAAGTCCTGGCGTTATGCTCAAAAAATAATCCTCGGAATATCAAATATATGCCTGCCTGTCCCGTAGGTCTGTTAGATCGTACCGGGGGGGGGCATCCACACCAGAGGCGGGCAAGCCTCGATTTTTGCTCATTTAGGGTTCGCGCAAAAATAACTTCGCAGAATTGGCGCTCGGATTTGGTTCAGATTTGGCTGATCCGAGAGAGCAAAACCACAGGAATAGCGAGCTATTTCGCGGCCAATTTTATAAGATCGGGTGCGAGTGAGGTATCAGCCAAAGATGGGCTGAAGCTGAGATGTAAAAATGTGAAGTTATCCCTAACGTTGCAAAAGTCGAGGGTGCTGCAGATCCAAGGCGTCAAGGGTGCAGCTGTAGTAATTTACCGCAAGCCCTTGACAACGCTGGAGATGCGGTGCCACCGGCTTTCCCGTAGGGTAAATAACATGGCTGTTTTTCACTGATTTCAGGATGCCATCTGGAGTTCATTCCAGCAGAACAGTTAAAAAAGGTTGAATGGTCTGTAATTATTACTTTTAAACACATTTTGCCATGTTATTTATGCAACTATAGGGTTATTTTTACGCGAGCCCTTAGGGTTGTAATAATCATTTGGATGCTTATTTTGATTGTTTGGCTTTTCTATCCATTGAAATTTTAATAAATAGAAGCGTATATTCCGTGAATAACAATTTAAGAAATGAAAAAATAAGAAACATCGCGATTATCGCGCATGTTGACCACGGCAAAACAACCCTTGTTGATGCCATGTTCAGGCAGAGCGGGCTCTTCAGGCCGGGCCTTGAAGTTGATGAGAGAATCATGGACAGCATGGACCTGGAAAGGGAAAGAGGAATAACCATTGCCGCAAAAAACTGTTCCGTTCAGTGGAACGGCGTAAAAATTAACATCATCGACACTCCCGGCCATGCGGATTTCGGCGGAGAGGTCGAGCGCGCCCTGTCCATGGCGGATGGTGCGATTTTGCTGGTGGATGCCTCTGAAGGGCCGTTGCCCCAAACCCGTTTTGTATTGAAGAAAACCTTTGAGAAAGGCCTCAAGGTTGTTGTGGTGATCAACAAGATCGACAGAAAGGATGCCCGTCCCGAGCAGATTCTCGATGAGATCTATGATCTTTTCATAGACCTTGATGCAGACGGTGAACAGGTCGATTTTCCCTATCTGTATGCCGTGGGACGCCAGGGCATCGCAAAAAAAAATCTGGATGAAAATTGTGACGATCTTCATCTTCTTTTTGAAACCATCCTCCATGAAATACCGGCCCCTGAATACGATCCCCAAGAACCGTTTCAGATGCTGGTGTCTGATCTCGGATATTCAGATTATCTGGGCCGGCTGGCCATCGGAAAAATTTTTAACCAAAATGCCCGGTTCAATGACGCCATGGTCTGTATCAACGACAAAGAAGAACATCTTCCGCTCAAGATATCCAAGCTTCAAGTATATGACGGGATGAATTTGAAAGCGGTTGAAACGGCAGAACCCGGTGATATTGTCGTTCTTTCCGGAATCGAGGATGTCAAAATCGGTGATACCATCTGCACAAAAGAATTTCCAAAACCCTTAAAGAGAATCACCGTGGACGAGCCTACGATTTCCATGGAATTTACCATCAACACCTCTCCCTTGAGCGGAAAGGAAGGTAAAATCGTACAGTCCGGCAAGATACGCGAACGGCTGATCAAGGAGACCCTTAAAAACGTTGCCGTCAGGCTTGAACAGACCGAGGACAGGGACAGATTCATTGTAAAGGGCAGGGGAGAGTTCCAGATGGCCATCCTCATCGAAACCATGAGACGGGAAGGATTTGAACTTTCCGTGGGCCGTCCAAAGGTAATTTACAAACATTTAAACGGAGACATGCTCGAGCCCATTGAGACACTGTTTGTGGATTGTGATGAACATTTTTTGGGTGTTGTCACCGAAAAGCTTTCCATAAGAAAGGGAAGGCTGACAAACCTTGTCAATAACCAAAGCGGAAGAATAAGGGCGGAATTTTCCATTCCCTCACGCGCTTTAATCGGTTACCGGGATGAATTTTTGACGGACACAAAGGGAACCGGAATCATGAACACCATTTTTGCAGGATATGAACCGTTTCGCGGTGATTTTCCCACCCGGTTTACCGGATCTATTGTTTCAGACCGGCAGGGGAACTCTGTTGCATACGCACTCTATCACCTGGAACCCAGAGGCCGCCTTTTCATTGTGCCCGGAGAACCGGTTTATGCGGGAATGATTATCGGTGAGCATAACAAGGGCGTTGATATTCACGCAAATCCAAGCAAGGAAAAAAAGCTCACCAACATGCGTGCGGCCGGAAAAGATGAAAGCACGGTATGCTCGCCGGTGCAGCCCATGACCCTGGAAAAGGCCATAAATTTTATAAAAGACGACGAGATAGTGGAGGTGACCCCGAAATCCATCCGGCTGCACAAAAGAGTGCTTTCTCTAAAGAAGCGAAAACATAAAAACGGATTGAACTAACGTTGACGGTCTCGTAAAAAGTCCAACTTCTGCGTTGTGCTGCATTTCGCAATCAATCAACGTACGAAAAGTACGCCTCATGATTACAAAATTTGCACGCCTTGAATTTGAACTTTTTACAAAACCGTCTAAATCGGACTTTTTACGAGTTCATCAACGTTTAGAGACGTTTAATAAATACATCATGAACAATAACAAAAAACAAATCGACAAACGCCGGACCTTTGGCATCATCAGCCATCCGGACGCAGGCAAGACCACATTGACCGAAAAGCTCCTTCTTTACGGCGGCGCCATTCAGCAGGCCGGCTCCGTAAAGGCCCGCAAAGCAGAAAGATATGCGACCAGCGACTGGATGGCCATTGAAAAGGAACGGGGCATATCCGTCACCACGTCGGTGATGAAATTCAATTACCGAAACTTTGAGATAAATCTTCTGGACACGCCCGGGCATCAGGACTTTTCCGAGGATACCTACAGGGTTCTGACCGCCGTTGACAGCGCCCTTATGGTCATCGACAACGCCAAGGGGGTTGAGCCCCAGACCGAAAAGCTCATGGAAGTCTGCCGTATGCGCAACACGCCCATCATTACCTTTATTAACAAACTGGACCGGGAGGGCATGACACCTCTTGATATTCTTGATGATATTGAGAATAAGCTCCAGATCGAATGCACTCCTCTTTCCTGGCCCATCGGCATGGGGAAACGATTCAAGGGGGTTTACAACCTTTATAAAAAAGAGCTTCACCTTTTTACGCCCGGTCGTGAATCCCGCCGCAGGCAAGGAACGGTGATAAACGATATCTCTGCCACCATACTCGATGAGATGTTAGGAAGCCAAGCCCATGACTTAAGAGAGGATATTGAATTCATCGAGGGCGTTGCAGCGCCCTTTGAACTTGACCATTACTTAAAAGGCAACCAGACGCCTGTTTTTTTTGGGAGTGCCATCAACAATTTTGGTGTAAAAGAGATGCTGGACGCCTTTGTGGAGATGGCGCCGTCTCCGGGTCCCCGGGCGGCGGTGACCCGAAACGTTTCTCCCTATGAGGAACCCTTCTCGGGTTTTGCGTTCAAAATTCAGGCCAATATGAATCCGGCACACCGGGACAGAATCGCATTTATCCGGATCTGCTCGGGTAAGTTTACCAGAGGAATGAAGGCCGTTCACCACAGAATCGGAAAAGATGTTACCTTTTCAAATGCCACCATCTTCATGGCCAATGAGCGTGAAAACGTGTCGGAAGCCTATCCCGGCGATATCATCGGCATTCATAACCATGGGACCATAAAGATCGGTGACACGTTTACGGAAAAGGAGCCCTTAACCTTCTGCGGAATTCCCAATTTTGCCCCTGAAATTTTCAAAAAGGCCATTTTAAAGAATCCCATGAAGGCAAAACATCTTCAAAAAGGACTGGTCCAGCTCGCAGAAGAGGGGGTCGTTCAGGTTTTCAGACCGGTTGCCGGAAACGGTTATATATTAGGGGCTGTGGGCATGCTTCAATTTGACATCACCATGGAACGCTTAAAATCCGAATATGGCGTTGATGCGGTTTACGAACCGGTTGATTATCGTGTTGCGCGGTGGGTCGAATGCGACGATCCTAAAAAGATGGCGGATTTTGAGAAAAAAAACAGGTCCAACATGGTCAGGGATGCCGAAGGATCCAGGGCCTATCTCACCACCAGTGAATTCCAGCTCGACTATTGCATGAAAGAATGGCCGGCAATCGCATTCCACAAAACAAGGGAAATCAATAACTCCCGGACCACCCAACCACGAGCAGCTTAGCAGTCACTTCAAATATGCCTGTTTCTGGAATTTTTTAAGGCAACCCTCTTTTCGTGCTTGAATTCCACAACGTTTTCACGAAGCCTTGATACGATCTTTTGTGTCATTAAAAACGTATGAACACAGAACCGTACTTGGTTTGGATCGATGGTTCATTTTTTAAACCAAAAAAGTTGGTTTTTGTTTTTCGCAAAAATCGTACACGTCCAGCGCGAACCTTTCCATGAACAAATTGTAAAATAAATTTATCCCAATATAAAATCTATTTTAAAACAATAAGTTGTAGTGGGTTAAAATAAAAG
>Ga0272444_10002692_pt1 | contig 16284 bp, 17 predicted proteins | sample SSMForm13_FD_201033 | JGI IMG/M metagenome (GOLD analysis project Ga0272444, IMG submission 201033) | Marine sediment archaeal communities from Little Sippewissett salt marsh, Falmouth, MA, United States - SSM-Form-13 | ecosystem: Environmental > Aquatic > Marine > Wetlands > Sediment ...
GTCCTATAATCTTTGGATATGAATGTTGACCATCACCAATAAAAATGAATCTGTGCAGATTTTCCCTACGGAGTTCATCCATGCGAAAAATTTCCTTATTGGTCATTATTCTCGGTTGCGTTTTTTTGTGGTCATGCGGCGGCCTGTTCTACAGTGCAAAAACCGACAATGTAGAAGGAATTAAAAAATCGCTTGCGAAGGGAACGCCAATCGATAAAACGGATGAACAAGGTCGTACAGCATTGATGATTGCAGCATACAGCGGAAACGCTGCAGCCGTTGAATATTTGTGCCAAAAAGGTGCAAATGTAAACCTTCAGGACCGATATAGTAAATGTACGGCGTTGCTTTATGCAAGCTACTATAATTTTGTGGATGTTGCGGAAATATTACTACGACACGGCGCCGATCAAACGATTACCGATAAGTATGGCCATACACCGGTTTATTACGCCGAAGAATTCTTATACGGGCATATGATTCAACTATTCAACGGTCAGTACGCACAGGATTAGCTAAAGCATTTTAAGTTCTATATTCTCGCCACTAAAGACCTCCCGGTGGTATCCACGTCCACCTTTTTTGATTGGAATATCCCCTCTCACCGGTCTAAAAAAGCCAGAATTGTCAATATTTTCTCGCTGACATTTAGATGTAGGCCATTTTTTTCCTTGCGATGCCCCCACGTTCTGGATATGTAGACATGTTAACTATTTTGTTGATACTTTGTCATTGAAAGGAAGCCAGTATCATGACCGAATCATCCGCCCCGAAACGGATCATCATCGGTTGCGACCATGCAGCCTATCGGCTTAAAGAAACAATCAAATCAGCGATGGCCGACCAAGGCATCGATGTTACCGACGTCGGCACCCACAGTGAAACCTCGATGGACTACCCGGAAACCGGTAAAATCGTTGCCGAAAAAGTGTCGTCGGGTGAATTCGAGCGCGGAATTCTGATCTGTGGCACGGGGTTGGGCATGTCCATGGTGGCCAACAAATTTCCCCATGTCCGCGCCGCCCTTTGCAATGACCTGTTTTCGGCTGCCATGAGCCGGCGCCATAACAATGCCAACATCCTGGTCATGGGCGGTCGGGTCATCGGCGATATTCTGGCCCTGGAAATTCTGCAGACCTGGCTGGAAACGCCTTTTGAGGCCGGTCGGCATCAGCGCCGGCTGGACATGTTTGACACGATTTAAGAACGATTCAAGACGCAGATATCGGGTTCATACCGAAGCCGAGAATATTAGAAAGAGAGAACCACCGTTGAATACAGAGTTAATTCGAAAAGTCGATCCTGAAATTGCCCGGGTCATCGAAGATGAAGCCGCGCGCCAGCACTCCCACCTGGAACTGATTGCCTCGGAAAACATCGCCAGCCGGGCAGTCATGGCAGCGCAGGGCAGCGTTCTGACCAATAAATACGCAGAAGGCTATCCTGAAAAACGCTATTACGGCGGCTGCGAATTCGTTGACCAGGCGGAACAGCTGGCCATCGACCGGGCCCTGGCCCTGTTTGCGGCAGACAGCGCCAATGTCCAGCCCCACTCCGGCTCTCAGGCCAATATGGCGGTCTATTTTGCACTGCTCAATCCCGGAGACACCATCCTGGGCATGGACCTGGCCCATGGCGGTCACCTGACCCATGGATCCAAGGTCAGTTTTTCCGGGCGCCTGTTCAATTTTGTGCATTATGGCGTGAGTCGGGAAACGGAAACCATCGATTACGATCAGGTCAAACAACTGGCCCAGCAGCACCGTCCCAAAATGATCGTGGCCGGTGCCAGTGCTTATCCGCGGCTCTTCGATTTCGCGGCCCTGGCTGAAATCGCCCGCGCCGTGGATGCCTTTTTAATGGTCGACATGGCGCATATCGCCGGTCTGGTGGCCGCTGAGGTCCATCCCTCCCCGGTTCCGTATTGCGATGTGGTCACCTCCACCACCCATAAGACCCTGCGCGGCCCCCGAGGCGGACTGATTCTGGCCCGCGAAGCCTTTGGCAAAAAAATCAACAGCCAGGTCTTTCCCGGCATCCAGGGCGGCCCCCTGATGCACGTTATCGCCGCCAAAGCCGTCGCCTTCAAGGAAGCGTTGAGCGCTCCTTTTCGCCAGTACCAGAAAAATATCGTCACCAACGCCGCCACCCTGGCCGAAACACTCTTGGCCAATGGAATCGACCTGGTTTCCGGTGGCACGGACAATCATCTGATGCTGGTCAACCTGACCCGTCTGAATGTTACCGGGCGGGATGCGGAAGTGGCCTTGGGGCGTGCCGGCCTCACGGTCAACAAGAATGCCATTCCCTTTGATACCCGCAAGCCCAACATCACCAGCGGAATCCGCCTGGGCACGCCCTATGTGACCAGCCGGGGAATGAAGGCTGACGAAATGAAAATCATCGCCAATCTGATCAGTGATGTGCTGCGTGATCCTCAAAATGAAACGGTGCTGAAAAAGACACGCGATCAAGTGCAATCGCTTTGCGATGCCTTTCCACTTTATCCCCCGTCAGACGATTAGGGACGATCAGGAATTGACCCCATGAAACCAGCAGCAAGCGGTAAACGATCAGATTATCTTTCCTGGGACGACTATTTCATGGCCGTGGCCCTTCTGTCGGCTAAGCGCAGCAAGGATCCCAACACCCAAGTCGGGGCCTGCATCGTCAACCGCCAGAAGCGGATTGTCGGTGTGGGCTACAACGGCTTTCCCACTGGTTGTTCCGACGACACCCTACCCTGGTGCCGTGAGGGAGATTTTCTTGACACCAAGTACCCTTATGTCTGTCATGCAGAGCTCAACGCGGTTTTAAACAGCGTGCCCGGCAACCTGACGAACTGCATCCTGTATACGGCGCTGTTTCCCTGTAATGAATGCGCCAAAGTCATTATTCAGGCAGGCATCCAGGAAGTGGTCTACCTGTCCAACAAATATGTCGACACGGATTCGGTTCGCGCCGCCAGGACCATGTTCGATCAAGCGGGCGTTGCCTGTCGGCAATTGTCTCCATCCACGTCGATGGTCACCATCACCTTAACGGAAGGCGAATGAAGTGTGATTCATTGGATCATATAAAAATCGATGAACTCGTAAAAAGTCGCCGTTCGGACGGATTCGTAAAAAGCCCGAGATCAAGGCTTGCGAATCCTGAGGAATGAGGTGTACTGACCGTACTCCGCAGTGACGAAGGATGAAGCGTAACGCCGATCTCGGGCTTTTTACGAATCCGTCAAGGATTGTCAACGTCAGCGGGAGGGCTAATTGTATGAAATGTCCATTTTGCGGTGAGCTTGATAACAAAGTGATCGATTCACGGGTCAGCAAAGACGGTACCGCGATCCGCCGCCGTCGGGAGTGCATCGACTGCACCAGGCGTTTCACGACCTACGAGCACATCGAAGAAATTCCCATCATGATCATCAAAAAAGATGGTCGGCGGGAAGTCTTCAGCCGGGAAAAGGTCGGATCGGGCATCCGTAAAGCGTGCCAAAAATTGGACATCAGCATGAACGTAATTGAAGAGTTTCTCGATGAATTAGAACGGGATTTGCGTGAAACCGGCGAAAAGGAAATCCCTTCCCACGTTATCGGTGAACGGGTCATGGCGAAATTGCACGAGCTTAGCGATATCGCTTATGTTCGTTTTGCCTCGGTTTACCGTGAATTCAAAGATGTGGAAGATTTTGTATCGGAACTCAAGCGGCTGCTGAGCCCTGTCAACAAGTAGGAGCGAACCATTATTCGTCCTTTCAGTTGAGGCAGACAATGAATATAAACACCTTCTTGCGTTAAGATTAGCCACCCCATGGACGACCAAACATTCATGCAACAAGCCCTGGCCCTGGCTGAAAAAGGGCGCGGATGGACATCGCCCAACCCCATGGTTGGTGCCGTTGTGGTTAAAAACGGAACAATTGTCGGCCGCGGTTATCACCAGCGCGCCGGTGGTCCACACGCCGAGGTCAACGCCATTGATGACGCCGGCGATAAGGCCGATGGGGCCACCATTTATGTCACCCTGGAACCATGCAATCATTTCGGCCGCACCCCGCCATGTACTCGCAAAATTCTGGACGCCGGGATAAAACGTGTAGTCGTGGCCATGCCGGATCCCAATCCGGGCGTCACCGGCGGTGGCAATCAATACCTTCAGGATCAGGGGCTGGAAGTGACCACCGGCGTTTGTGAGAAAGACGCCCGGCGGTTAAATGAAGGCTTTGTCACTTGGGTCACCACCGGCCGGCCATTCGTGATTGCCAAATGTGCCGCCACCCTGGACGGACGGATCGCCACGAGAAATGGGGATTCCAAATGGGTCACCGGTCCGGCGGCCCGTGGGGTGGTGCATCAAATCCGCCATGCGGTGGACGGCATCCTGGTGGGCGTGCAAACCGCCATTGCCGACAACCCCAGCCTGACCACGCGCCTTACCGGTGATGAGCTTGGATCAGATCCGACGCGCATCATTCTGGATACCCGTTTAAGCATGCCCCCCACGGCAAAAATGCTGCACCAGGCATCCACCGCGTCGACCTGGGTGATCTGTGGACCGGAGGCCCCGGCGGATCGACGAGCGGCATTGGAAACCGCCGGTGCCCGGGTAATCACAGGGGCAGTGAACGCGAATCGTATTGATCTTGCCCTGCTGATGGATCAGTTGGGCGGTGAAGGGATTACCAGCCTGCTCATCGAAGGCGGGGGCACGGTCATGGGCTCGGCACTTACCGCAGGTATCGTGGATAAGATTTGTTTCTTTTATGCCCCAAAGATCCTTGGCGGTGACGACGGGATTCCCATTTGCCGGGGCAAGGGTCCGGAAACCATGCAGGAGAGCATTGCCGTTAACGATTTGACCGTATCGCAAGTGGGGCCGGATGTGATGCTTCAGGGCTATCTCACCCCCCGCTAATCAATTGACAACAACCGTTTACACCTTATTTTAAAGACCATGTTTACAGGAATTATCGAAGGGTTGGGCACCATTTCGGCCATTGCCAATTCCGGCCAGGGCAGCCGCATGACCATTGCTGCTGATTTTGATCTGGATGGCACACGAATTGGCGACAGTATTGCCGTCAATGGTGCCTGCCTGACAGCGGTCACCCTCCAAGGCCGGCAGTTTACCGTGGATGTATCCCCTGAAACGTTAAATCGTAGCGTGTTGGGGAAAATCAAAATCGGCGACCGGGTCAATCTGGAACGGGCATTAAAGCTATCCGATCGGTTGGATGGCCATCTGGTTTCCGGCCATGTGGATGGGATGGGCATGCTAAAAAAAAGAAAGAGCCTGGCCAATGCTATCATTATCACCTATACGGCTCCTCCCCAGCTGGCCCGTTATATGATCGAGAAAGGCTCTGTGGCTGTTGACGGGACCAGCCTGACCATCAACCGCTGCGATTCATCCTCCTTCGACGTCAGCATCATTCCCCACACAGCCGGTCTGACCACCATTGGCCTCAAAAAAGTGGGTGATGCCGTCAATATTGAAACGGACATGATCGGCAAATATGTCGAGCGGTTCGTCCTCAACCCGGCACCGGCCAATCAAGCCGAGGCAAAGTCTGGTGGCAGTGTCGATATGGCTTTTCTGGCCAAGTCCGGATTTATCTGATAAAGACGCACAGGGGTGTAGCAAATCCACAGGGGTTGTTGGTGATACAAGGATGGTCCCATTGCATAGCCCCCGTCATTAACATGGACCATCTTTAAATGATTTTAGGAGATAACGTCCACCATGCCAAAAATTTCCATCGAACAGGCCATAGAAGACATTAAAAACGGCAAGATGGTCATTCTCGTTGACGATGAAGATCGGGAAAACGAAGGTGACCTGACCATGGCCGCTGAAAAAGTAACTCCCGAAGCCATCAATTTCATGGCCAAGTACGGTAGAGGGCTGATCTGTCTGTCGCTCACCAAGGAGCGCTGTGCCCGGCTGAACCTGCCGATGATGGTAGAAAACAATACCAGCCCCTTTGAAACCGGGTTCACTGTCTCGATCGAGGCCAAATGCGGTGTCACCACCGGCATCTCCGCCGCCGATCGGGCAACGACGGTTCTTGCCGCCGTGGCTGACGATGCCAAGGCCGGCGACCTGACCCGCCCGGGCCACATTTTTCCGTTGCGTGCCCGTGACGGCGGGGTCATGGTACGAGTGGGACAGACCGAGGGCAGTGTGGATCTGGCACGGCTGGCCGGCCTCAAACCCGCTGGGGTGATCTGTGAAATCATGGACGATGACGGCACCATGGCCCGCATGCCCACGTTGGAAACCTTCAGTGAAGAACATGGGATTGGTATCTGCACCATCGCTGATCTGGTAGAGTATCGCATTCGCACGGAAAGTTTTGTGCATCGGGCAGCGGAAACCGTGATCCCCACCCTCCACGGCGGTGATTTCAAAATGATCGCTTTTGAAAACGATGTCGACGATCTTACCCATATCGCATTGGTCAAGGGAGACATCGATGCCGATACCCCCACCATGGTCCGGGTCCATTCGGAATGCATGACCGGTGACATCTTCGGCAGTCTGCGCTGTGACTGCGGCGACCAGCTCCACAAGGCCATGGCAATGATCAACGAAGAGGGGGCCGGCGTGATTCTTTACCTGCGCCAGGAAGGTCGCGGGATCGGCCTGATCAACAAGCTCAAGGCGTATGAGTTGCAACGCTGCAAAGGCATGGACACGGTGGAAGCCAACCTGAAGCTGGGGTTTAAGGATGACCTGCGCGATTATGGCATCGGTGCTCAGATGCTGGTCAATGTCGGTGTCCGCAAAATGCGCCTGTTGACCAACAACCCCAAGAAAATGATCGGGCTTGAAGGTTACGGCCTTAGCGTGGTGGAACAGGTTCCCATCGAAGTTGAACCCAACGAATACAACCGCTGTTATCTGGAATGTAAAAAGTTGAAAATGGGTCACACCCTGAGTTTTGAAGAAACCGTAACGCATCAATAAGGAGAGGAAAACCGTCCCATGCCAAATATTATCGAAGCCGGCTTGGTGGCCAAAGGAAAACGATTTGGCATTATTGCCAGCCGTTTCAACGATTTTATTACCGACAGGCTCGTTGGGGGGGCCGTGGATGCCCTGACCCGTAGCGGTGCCAAAGATGCAGACATCGACATTGTCAAGGTCCCCGGTGCGTTTGAAATTCCACTGTTAGCCCAAAAAATGGCCAGAAGTAAAAAGTACCATGGGGTGATTTGTCTGGGTGCTGTGATCCGCGGGGCCACCCCCCATTTTGATTATGTTTGCGCCGAGGCGTCCAAAGGGATTGCTCAGGCAAGCATGGAGAGCGGATTGCCTATTATTTTCGGCATTCTCACCACCGATACCATTGAGCAGGCCATTGAACGGGCCGGCACCAAAGCCGGTAACAAGGGGTGGGATGCCGCCGTGGCCGCTGTCGAGATGGCCAATCTGATGGAGGTCGTGGGAAAGGGATAATGGGAACCCGTCGAATATCCAGAGAACAGGCCCTGCAGGCCCTGTTTTACATGGACATGCACAGGGATCCGGAAGAAGATCCCGTCGAACTATTTTGTAGCTGTTTTACCCAAGACAAGCCGGCCGGCCCTTTTTTTCATCGGCTGGTGGATGGCGTCAGAGAAAATCGTGAAACCATTGACGCAGTGATCGAGCAGTTCTCCAGCAACTGGAAGATCTCACGCATGTCTTGCGTAGATCGAAATATCCTGCGCATTGCCGTCTATGAATTGCTCTATTGTGCCGATATCCCCCCCAAAGTCTCCATCAACGAGGCCATTGATGTGGGAAAACGATTTGGCACAGAAGAGTCCGGTGCATTCATCAACGGTATCCTGGATAGCATTCGCTTGGCCATGGAAGCAGACAAGCTTCAACGCATTCCAAAAACCGATGAATAGCGATTCCATCCATCAACTGTCGATTTCTGGCCACCTTCAATACTTTGCATGGTAAAACGCTGACTGGAATTATTTAGGGATACAAATCGTAAACTGGTTATAAGATGAGATTGCGTCACGGTAAGGTAAGTGACGCCATCTCATATTCAGGGAGGATTGTCTTGATTATCCGTCAAATGCCTTTAGGCCCCATTCAGGCAAACTGTTTTATTCTCGGTTGTGAAGAAACCCGCAAGGCCGTAGTAATCGATCCCGGCGATGATTCGGATCGGATTCTGACCACGCTGGCAGGTGATCAATTGACCGTCGAGCATATCATCAACACCCATGGTCATTTCGATCATGTGGGCGCCAATAAAAAGCTCAAAGACGTGACCGGTGCCGATATCCAAATTCATAGCGCGGATGCGCCCATGCTCAGCCAACTCGCCGCCTCGGCCGCCGCCTGGGGGATGCGGGCGGAGAATTCTCCGGCAGCCGACCGGCTGCTGGAAGATGGGGATACGATCACCTTCGGCACCCATACCTTGACCGTTCTGCACACACCCGGTCACACCCCCGGAGGCATTTGCCTGTATACGGAGTACGATAAAAACGGTGACACGCAAAAGGCCGTATTTGTCGGTGACACGCTCTTTGCCGGCTCCATTGGCCGAACCGACTTTCCTGGGGGCAGTTTCGAGGCCCTGATCAACAGCATCCGAACCAAACTTTTTGCACTGGATGAAAATGTAAAGGTTTATCCGGGACATATGGGCAATACCACCATTGGCGTGGAAAAGCGCAGTAATCCATTCTGCGGAGTCGGTGCCTGACGCATGCAGGAGTTTCAACGCAAGATGCCAATATCTATCGCTCGAAAAAAAACCCGCCGGATCATGGTTGGTAATGTTGCTGTTGGCGGTAGCGCCCCCATCAGTGTTCAGTCCATGACCAACACGAAAACCGATGATGTGTCTGCCACGATCAGGCAGATTCAACAGTTGACCGCCGCCGGGTGTGAGATCATCCGCGTGGCCGTGCCGGATCAATCAGCAGCTGCCGCCATTGATCGCATCAAGCAAGCGATCACCATTCCCCTGATCGCGGACATCCATTTTGATTATCGCCTGGCCATTGCCGCAGCCCAGCATGGCGCCGACGGGCTGCGATTCAATCCGGGCAATATCGGCAGCCGTAAAAACGTTCGCGCCCTGGTTGATTGCGCCAAGGACCACGGTATTCCCATCCGCATTGGTGTCAATGCCGGCTCGTTGGAAAAGGACATCCTGGACCGATATAAAGGTGTCACTGCCGCCGGCATGGTGGAAAGTGCCCTGCGTCACGCGGCACTGCTGCAGGACCTGGATTTCCACGATATTAAAATTTCCATCAAAGCCTCCGATGTTCCCCGAACCCTTGAGGCGTACCGGCTGCTGTCCCAACAGACCGACCTGCCCCTGCATGTGGGGGTTACCGAAGCGGGATCACTGTATTCGGGCATCGTTAAATCGGCCCTGGGCATCGGAACCCTTTTGGCCGAGGGGATTGGCGACACATTGCGGGTGTCGCTGACGCGGGACCCGGTGGAGGAAATCCGTGTGGGATATGAAATTTTGCGGGCCCTGGATATTCGTCATCGGGGACCGGAAATCATTTCCTGTCCCACCTGCGGGCGATGCGACATTCCCCTTTTCGATATTGTCGACCGGGTGGAAAAGGCCCTGTTGACCCGCACCGTACCGGTCAAATTGGCAATCATGGGATGTGTGGTCAACGGTCCGGGTGAAGCCCGTGAAGCGGATATCGGCGTTGCCGGTGGCAATGGGGTCGGTATTTTATTCAAAAAAGGGCAGGTGGTCAAAAAGTTTCCTCAAGCCCAGCTGGTGGATGTGGTACTGGAAGCGGTGGACGAATTTGAACAGCAAACTTAAGCCGCGTTGACATTTTTACTGGCCGACAAAACTGATAAACTCGTTGAAGTGGCATTTCAGACGGATTCGTAAAAAGCCCGAGATCAAGGCTTGCGAATCCTGAGGAATGAGGTGTACTTAGAGTACTCCGCAGTGACGAAGGATACGCTTAAACGCCGATATCGGGCGTTTTACGAATCCGTCAAAAGTGGCCGGTGACCAACACGATCGATAGATGATAGAGAGGTAGGCATGGGAAAACAGCCAAAAAACGCCATCTCGCCTTCACGGGCGGAAGACTATCCGGAATGGTATCAACAAGTTATTAAAGCCTCTGACATGGCCGAACGATCCCCGGTTAGAGGTTGCATGGTGATCAAGCCCTGGGGCTATACGCTGTGGGAGAACATCGTGGCTCAGATGGATCGTATGTTCAAGGCCACCGGGGTTAAAAACGCCTACTTCCCGCTCTTTATTCCCGTAAGCTTCCTGGAAAAAGAAGCCGAGCATGTGGAAGGCTTTGCCAAGGAATGCGCCGTAGTCACCCATCATCGGCTGGAACAGACCACAGACGGCAAATTGGCGCCTGGCGGTGCGCTTACCGAGCCTCTGGTGGTGCGTCCCACCTCCGAAACCATCATTGGCGATTCCTTTTCCAAGTGGGTCAGCAGCTATCGGGACCTGCCCCTGCTGATTAACCAATGGGCCAATGTTGTGCGCTGGGAGATGCGCACACGGATTTTCCTACGCACCAGTGAGTTTCTGTGGCAGGAGGGACACACAGCCCACGCCACAGATACAGAAGCGATCGAACGCACCCAAATGATGCTGGATGTCTACACGCGTATGGTTCAGGACTATTTGGCCATGCCGGTCATACAGGGAAGAAAAACCGCTGCCGAGCGGTTCCCCGGTGCCGTGGATACCCTTTGCATCGAAGCCATGATGCAGGACCGCAAGGCCCTGCAGGCCGGAACGTCTCATTTTCTGGGTCAAAACTTCGCCAAAGCCTCAGACATCCGCTTCCAGACCGAAAACGAAACTGAAAGCTATGCCTGGACCACCTCCTGGGGAACGTCCACCCGCATGATCGGCGGCCTGATCATGACCCACGGTGACGATGACGGCATCATCATGCCGCCCCGGGTCGCACCGGCGCATGTGGTCTTGCTGCCCATTTACCGAAGCCCGGAAGACCGGCAGACAGTGATGGAGTATGTCAATGGCCTGGCCTCCGCACTGAGAGACATCCGCTACGCGGACAAAGATGTGGTGGTGGAGATCGACGACCGCCAGATCGGGGGTGCCCGGGGATGGGACTGGATCAAAAAAGGAATTCCTGTTCGCGTGGAGATCGGTCCCCGGGATATTGCCCAGGACTGCGTATTCGTGGGTCGTCGCGACAAATCCCACCGGGACAAAACCGCCATGCAGCGCGAAGCGTTCATTGGTCAGTTGACCACGATTCTGGACAAAATTCAAACCAACCTGTTTGAACGGGCCTGCCAGTTCAGGGATGCAAATACCCGTGAGGTAGACGATCGCAAGGATTTTTACGACTGGTTCACCCCACAAAATTCTGAAAAACCGGAGATCCACGGCGGCTTTGCCATGTCCCATTGGTGCGGAGACGGGGCGTGTGAAGCGAAAATCAAGGAGGATCTGAACGTCACCATTCGTTGCATTCCCCTTGAGGCCACCAAAGAAAAAGGTGCCTGCATTTGCTGTGGTAAGCCCAGTGATACACGGGTGGTCTTTGCCAAAGCCTATTGACCATGATTCGAATCACCGACATCCTCGATAAGGTCACCGAAAATCATCCCGATGCGGATGTGGATATCATTGACCGGGCCTATATTTTCTCGGCCCGGGTCCATGACGGCCAGATGCGACTGTCTGGTGAGCCGTATCTTTCCCACCCCCTGGAAGTAGCCGGCATCCTGGCCGATATGAAGCTGGATTCGGTGAGTATCGCCGCGGGATTGCTCCATGATGTCATCGAGGACACGCACGCCACGGAAGAGGAAATCGGCGAGATCTTCGGGCACGACGTCCTGCACATCGTCGCCGGCGTCACCAAATTAAGTAAACTGCCCTTCAACAGTGCCCAGGCCCGGGAGGCGGAAAGCATTCGTAAAATGCTCCTGGCCATGGCCGATGATATCCGGGTCATCCTGATCAAACTGGCCGATCGTCTGCACAACATGCGCACCCTTCAGTATCATAAAAGCGAGGCCAAAAAGAAAAAGATCGCCAAGGAAACCATCGATATCTACGCGCCCATTGCCGCACGGCTCGGTATCTACTGGATAAAAAACGAGTTGGAAAACCGATCGTTTGCGTTTCTCAATCCCGAGGCCCATGAAGAGCTTCGGCGGCGGGTGGCCAAGGACAAGGAAGACCGGGAAAAGTATGTCGCGACTGTAAAACGCTACATCGAAAAAGAACTGGAAAAAAACAATTTAAAAGCCGATGTCATGGGCCGTTACAAGCATTTTTACAGTATTCACCAAAAAATGCTGAGTCAGAACCTGCCCTTTGAAGAAGTCTATGATATCATCGCCTTCCGGATCATTCTGGATACCATTCCCCAATGCTACGAAGCCCTGGGGCTCATGCACAGCCTGTGGCGTCCCATCGCCAAAAAATTCAAAGACTACATCGGCATGCCCAAGCCGAACATGTACCAGAGCCTGCATACCACCGTCATTGGTCCTTTTGGCGAGCGGATCGAGATCCAGATTCGCACCGTTGAGATGGACCGAGTGGCCAAATCGGGCATTGCCGCGCATTGGAGCTACAAAGAGGGCAAGGTCATTGACGAAAATGTCTCTAAAACCTTTGCCTGGGTGCAGAATCTGGTGGAAAACCAGGAGGCGTTCCGGGATCCCAATGAATTTCTGGAAAACGTCCGCATCGATCTGTTTCCCGATGAAGTCTATGTGTTTACCCCCCAAGGAGAAATCAAGTCGCTCCCCAAAGGCGCGACGCCGGTGGACTTTGCCTATCTGATCCACTCCGAAGTCGGGGCCCAGTGCGTCGGGGCCAAGGTCAACGGACGCATGGTACCCCTCAAATATGAACTTCAAACCGGTGAAATCGTCGAGGTCATCACCAGCAAGGGCAACCATCCATCCAAGGATTGGCTCAACTTCGTCAAAACGGTCAAGGCGCGTTCGCGCATCCGCCAATGGATCAAAACCCAGGAAAAAGAGCGCAGCATCTCACTGGGCCGGGAAATGTGCGAAAAGGCATTCCGCAAGTTCCGGCTGAATTTCAATACCATGCTCAAATCCGAAGAGATGGAAAAGGTGGTGGAAAGCTTCGGGTTCAAGCAGACCGAAGATCTCATTGCCAGTGTGGGCTATGGTAAGATTACACCGCTGCAGATCATCCGCAAAATCACCCCCCGTGAAGAAATCGATAACACCGAATCCATCTTCAATAAAATCGTCGCCAAAGTTAAGAAAAAAAGGGAAAAAGGCGGGGTGGTAGTCAAGGGGATGGACGATATCCTGGTGCGTTTCGGCAAATGCTGCCAACCAGTGCCCGGCGACCCCATTACCGGTTATATTACGCGCGGCTACGGGGTAACGGTCCACCGCACCAGTTGCATCAATGCCATGAAGATGAGTCCGGAACGTCAGATCGAAGTAGAGTGGAATCAAGAAACCACAGACGCCTACCCGGTCAAAATCCTCGTGCGATCCATCGACCGGGTAGGGTTATTGGCGGATGTGGCGGCCAACATCAGTAAAAGTGGCGCCAATATCTTGAGCGCTCACACCGAAACCCAGGAAAATCAAACCGTTGACGGCTACTTTACGGTGTCCGTCCAAGGCACGGATCATCTGAACCGTGTCGTGGAGGCACTCAAACAAGTGAAGCAGGTGTTGGAAGTGAAACGACTGGGTTGAGGCACGCCATTAAGGTGCCTTGACCACATTACCCGACTTGATGCACTGGGTGCAGACCACCATCCGTTTCACCTGCCCGTTATGCAGTGCACGGACACTTTGCAAATTGGGGTTGAAACGACGTTTGGTGATATTATGGGCGTGGCTGATATTGCTTCCCACCATGGGTTTTTTCCCGCATATTTCACACATCTTTGACATGACTGGTTTTCTCCGTTCTTTAACGTTGTTACCTCTATGGGAATACTGAATAGATGCTTTTCAAACTTGGTTTTGTTACATTAATTCATCCCACATGTAAAGCGATTTTATGATGGCTTTCCAAAAACCTTAATCTGTTTGATTGGCCGAGGGCTGCTCTTGGGATTGAATCCAGTTCTCGCAATTGGCCAGATAGGTCAGGGACTGTTCATGGTACCCCACATCCGGATAGTTGTTTATCACACTGGCAAAGCGAATCTTGGCGGCCTTGTAATTCTTGTTCTTGTAATAAAATACCCCCACATAATACTCGTGGCCGGCAAGGCTTTGATAACAGGCCAGCATATCGCTCCGGGCCATCCCGGCATAAACATCCGTGGGATATTGCTGAACCAGGCGGCGGTAAGTTTCAAGGGCCTTTTTGGCATTGGTCTGGTCCCGATCAATGGTATCGATTTGGTTGAAATAGGATCTGCCAATTCGAAAAATAACGTAGGGAACCGCTTCATTGCGGGGATGCAGCTGTTCAAACTCCTCGTAGGCAAAAATGGCATCCGCATAAGACTCCAAATTAAAGTACCCATCCGCGATTTTTAGTTCCGCCAGAATCGCGTATTTGGAAAAGGGGTACCAATCCCTTAAGGTTTCAAATTCTTCAATGGCCTTTTTGTATTTCCCTTCTTCAAAGAAAGCAACGCCATCTTGAATCAGCTCTTGGGCGGTTTTTTCTTCTTTGGGTTCGGTTCCCGCACACGCGACCATCAGAATCAATGCACTCATGCAAACCAGAAGCAACCGTTTCATGGTCAACAACACTCTCTTTTTTGTAGGCACCGGTTTTAAATTTTTGGGATCCCTCGGAGGAACAGGCAGACTTTCGGAGCGGTGGTCATCCCCCGACCCATGGCACAGACACAGATGATATGGTCCTTCCCGCCCATACAACCACTACCGGCGATGTCCCTGCAATGGTGGTGGGTGGGTCATCGCCGGCAATTGATCGACCTTGGTGCAATGGCCGTTCGTTATCAGGAAAGCACGTTATTCAGGGCCTCCTCCAGCTTGCCTTTGGCCACCATGCCGGTAATCTGGTCCGTCACTTCACCATCCTTGAAAAAAATCAGGGTCGGGATGGCTTTGATGCCAAATTTACCAGGCGTTATCGGATTGTCGTCCACATTACATTTGGTGAATTTGACCTTTCCGCCATAAGTGGTGGCCAATTCGTCAAGAATCGGGCCAATGGCTTTACAGGGACCGCACCAGGGCGCCCAAAAATCAACGACAACGGGTTTGTCGCTCTTCATCACTTCTGTATCAAAACTGCTGTCTTCTATTTCCTTGATGCCTGCTGCCATGATGGAATTTCCTTTCAAGTAAATGTTAGGACTGACAATTTGATAGATCAAATATTGACGGATTCGTAAAAAGCCCGATATCGGCGTTACGCGAATCCTTCGTCACTGCGGAGTACTCTAAGTACGCATCATTCCTCAGGATTCGCAAGCCTTGATCTCGGGCCTTTTACGAATCCGTCCGAACGACAACTTTTACGAGTTCACCCAACAATAGTTTCTGACGCGGTTTTTGTTATAAAAAATTCAATCTAACATAATAACATGCACCTATCTTGTCAACCGTCACCGTATGCCAGTAGCACCATAATCACAGCGATTGTTCACAATTTAAGGGTTCTTTTTTCAAGCGGCTTTGGTGGTAAGATCACTCCACTCACAGGCCTTTAAATAGAGGGAAGGCAGGGTCGCCAGATTGAGTTTCAAGGCTGTGGCCAGGCGGGACACACGCTGCCATCGCCCCGCCTCATAAGACCGCACCAATTCGATGTATCCGGCAAGGCGCCCCTTGGCATGGATCAGGGCAAGCTTAATGGGGCTGGACAGGGGAAGGTCGTCCAATATTTTCTCCATGGGCTGATCGATGGCGGCGTCAATCAGCGAGAACATACCCAAGGTAAACATCTCCGAGGCGGCAACCGGTTCCTTGGCGTCAAGGCCCAAAAGCTCACAGAACTTGCCGCGAATACATGCGGCACGAATCAATTCGCTGGGTTTACCGGCGGCCAGACGAGACATGGCAATCAGGGAAACAAAACGGCGGATTTCTTTTTCCCCCAGATACACCAGGGCTTCTTTCACCGAAGAAACCTTGCTGGCACGTGAAAAAAACGCTGAATTGAGATATTTAAACAATTTATAAGAAATGCCCATGTCCCGGGCCATCAGTTGTTCCAATTCATCCAGGCTGAAATCGTCATTGTTGACCTGCGCCATAATGCGCATCAGATTGACCTGAGAGCCTTTGACTTCGCGCCCCTGGATAATCTCCGGCTTACAAAAAAAGTATCCCTGAAAC
>Ga0272444_10002693_pt1 | contig 16284 bp, 13 predicted proteins | sample SSMForm13_FD_201033 | JGI IMG/M metagenome (GOLD analysis project Ga0272444, IMG submission 201033) | Marine sediment archaeal communities from Little Sippewissett salt marsh, Falmouth, MA, United States - SSM-Form-13 | ecosystem: Environmental > Aquatic > Marine > Wetlands > Sediment ...
CTCCTGGGGGCGTAAGGGGGGCCGCCGCAGGAGAGGCGGGCTCTCAGTGCTGGGCGGCGACGTGGTTCCTGTGCAGACTACAGTTGTGGCACGGGTGCCGCGGCATTCAGTTCAGCAACCGCGCTTCGCAAACGTTGCGGGCATGGCTGCGCAAGAGCAGCACCTTCTCTAACGGTTCTGGCCGGCGGCTTTCTTGACGCCGTCGAGGTAATCCTGCACGTTCTCCCGCGGCCTGAGTTCCTGGGCCCGCTCCAACAGCGGGATGGCCTCGGCGTACTTGCGGGCCTGCTGGACCAGAACCTGAGCGTGGTAGACCAGGGCATCGGGCTCATACTCCTTGATCTTGGCTGCCCAGGCGAAACGCAGGATGGCCTTGTCGGATTCGTTGTTGCGGGCGTAGTATCGGCCGAGCAGGATCAGGGCCTCGCCGTCGTGCGGATCGATTGCCACCGCTTCTTCGAGGGCCGCGGCTTCTTCGGCGTCGTTGCCTTCAGCGACGGCGATGCGTGCCCGAAGCTTCTTCAGGGCCAGGCGGTCAGCGTCGGCCAGGGTGTCGCGGCGTAGGGTCTCAATGCCGGTCATTACGTCTCGGGCCTCGTCAAGGGCTCCGTGGCCGATGAGCACACGGGCCGCCTGCATGGCCCGGTCGGGCCCAGCCTTGGCGTCAACCTCCAGGGCCCGCAAGTAGTTGCGGATCGCCAAGTCGAACATCTCCTCGCTCATGTAGATGTCGGCCAGCACGTTAAGGTTCTCGGCGGTGGCCTTGCCCATGCGAATGGCAAACTCGTAGTTCTGGGCCGCGTCGCTGAACTGCTTCATGCCGATGAAAGCCTTGCCCTGGAGGAGCCACAGGTTGGCGTTGTTCGGGGTCTCGGCGATCAGGACGTCGCACAGGGCGACCGCTTCCTCGAAGCGCCGCTGCATGAAAAGGCTCTGGGCCAAGCCCATTTTCCAGTGCTGCGACTTGGGGTCGAGTTGGATGGCCTCACGGAAGGCAAACTCGGCGGCGGCGGAATTGCCGACGGCGTTGTAGGCCATGCCGAGCAGTCCGTAGGTCAGTCGGTCCGCGCCACCAAGCTCTACCGTGCGAGTCAGTGCCGGCAGAGCGGCGGTGTAGTCGCCCAGACGCGCCGCCACGAGGCCGAGGTTGCGCCAGGCCCGCCGGAAGTTCGGGTGCTTGTCGTTGCGGACGGCCGTCTGGTAAGCCGCCGCGGCGTCCTCCAAGCGGTCGAGCTGCCAATAGATGTTACCGAGCGTGAAGTACAAAGCGGCACTGGCCGCAGGGTCGCTTTCGATGGTCTTCTCGAGCATCGCCGCCGCCGCCACGCGCCGCGATTTCTCATCATCGGCCCTGGCTTTGTCGAGTTCCTTCTTGGCCGCGTCCGCGGCAGCGCGAGCCTCCGAGGCCAGGTGTTGGGCCTCCTCGGCCCGGGACTGGGCGCCTGACCTGCCACCATGGGCTTGATCAGTCAGTTTCTCGGCCTCAGCAACCCTTCGTCTGGCCGCCTCCTCAAGTTTCTTGACCGCGTTGTCCTGCCGGCTGATCGCCTCGTCCTGGCCGGCCATCAGGTCGAAGACGTCCTGCTGCAGCTTGCGTTCCGCTTCGGTGGTCCGCGGCTCCAGGTCGCTGACGGCGATGTAGCTGCGCGTGAACTCAGTCCTGAACTGCGGTTCATGCCAGAGGGCCAGTTCCTCTTCGCTTTCGCGATAGGGTTTCCGCACGACGGGGGAGGTAGCACCTTGCGAGGCCGGCGGCGACTTGGGGCCCAACAAACGAGTCAGGATGGTGCGACATCCCGTTGCCGAGGACAGACCCAGGAGCAACGCGGTCACCATGACCAGTCGCCACCGGAGGATCACAGCTGGCGCGGGCCGATGGCAAAGATGGGAACAGGAATGGTCGGAAGAGAAGATGCTCATGGGTTCTACCTCAAGACTTCGGGAACGTAATCGGGACACGCATGCGGAACGACACGGGCCGACCGTTGCGCTTGCCGGGCTCGAAGCGCCAGCGTTTGATGGCCGACAGGGCCGATTCGTTGAACCGTGGATTCGACGATCTCTGTACCACGGGATCCTGGACCCGGCCTTCGGTGCTGACGATGAAGATGATGTAGACGGTGCCGCCTCCCTGTCCGCGCATATCCTGCGTGATACGCGGCATCTCCTGGTAGAGGGGCCGCGGCTTCTCGTCGAGGTCACCCATCCGGGCAATCTCTCCCGCGTCCTGGGCCCCGGCGACCACGCTGTCGATGTTCAGTTGCGTCCCGCCGAGGCTGCCGGACCCGCCACCCAAGCCAGCGTAGAGGGCGTTGGTCAGATCCTCCAAGCTGGCCTGTTGCGATTCGTCGCTCAACTCGGGCTCTTCGGTCGTCGGCTCGGGTTCGGGTTCCGGCTCGGTCTCCTCGATCTCCTCCGGCTGGTCGTCGATCTTGGCCGTGTCGGCCGGTCGGATGTCCAGGTCCGGTTCCTCGGGCGTAATGATCGACTGCATCAACGGCAACACCAGGAAGAAGACCAGCGTCAGACCGACGGCGCCAAGGATGACCAGCAACAGGTGCAGCAGTCGCCGCATGGAAGACGCCGGCCGTCGATGACGCCGCGAAGATGCGTTTGCATTCTTATTCATGCCGTCGCTCCTCATTTCCCGGGCCTGCGGGTCGCGACATTGACTTTCACGGCCCCGGCCAGTTTGGCGTCCTCGATGATGCGCACCAGCATCCCGGCGGGTGCCGCCTTGTCGACCTGGATGATGACCGGCGTCTGACTGTCTTTCTGCAAGATCCGTTTGACTGTCGGCTGCACGTTGGTCAGACCGATCTCCTGCCCACCATAGACGATGCTGCCGCCGGAGGTCAGAGCGATCAGGATACTGGTCTTCTCCAGTTGCACGCTGGAGGCGGCCTGCGGGCGGTCGACCTCAACGCCGGTCTCCTCAACGAAGGTCGTCGTGACGATGAAGAAGATCAGCAGAATGAACACGCAGTCCATCAGCGGCGAAATGTCAATTGCCCCTTCGCTGCCTTCATCTGTCGGGGCTTCGTTGAATCGTCCCATGACGGTCCTCACTCATTCCGCGGCCCGGCGGCGGGCGGTCACCGCGCCGAGGCCAGGCTCACCTTGGCCGCCCCGGCCGAGCGGGCCTCGTCCATGACGCGCACCAGCAGGCCGGCCGGGGCCAGTTTGTCGGCCTGCAGGATGACCGGCGCGTCGGGGTTCTTGTACAGGCCGTTCTTGATCACGCTCACGACTCCCGCCAAGCCGATGGAGGTCCCCTCGTGGCTGACCTGGCCGTCGGCCGTGAGCACGAGCACGATGCTGGTGTTCTCCTTACCGCTGGACTGCGGCACCTGCTGCGGGCGATCGACCTCGAAGCCGACCTCCTCGACAAAGGTCGTCGTGACGATGAAGAAGATCAGCAGGATGAACACGCAGTCCATCAGCGGCGAGATGTCAATCCCGGTTTCCCCGCCGTCGTCCCTGGAGGCTTCACGAAACCGCCCCATGGCTGCCCTCCGCGTGTGACAGTTCTGTCGAACCCAAGCCGTCGGTCTGCTTTGCCGGGCCCGCGCCGGCGTCGCCGCTCCGAAGCCTGTTGTACATTTCCTGCGTGCAGACGGTTTCCAGGTGGGCCAGGAAGGACTTGTAGGCGTCGTACTTGCGGGCCAACTGGTACTGGAAGAACATCCCGGGCAAGGCGATGACCAGCCCGGTCTCGGTGGTCACCAAGGCCTGGCTGATGCCGTCGGCGATCATTTGCATCGTCTGCTCAGATCCCGACGACGGCGCGGCCAAGGCCTCGAACGTCACGAGCATACCCGTCACCGTTCCCAGCAAGCCCAGCAGCGGCGCCGCCCCGACGCAGATCTTCATCACCCGCAGGTCGCGGTTGAATGGGGCCATTTCGGTGCTTCTCAACTCGCGGAAGAGAATGCGGGTTTCCTCCAGCGACCGGGCTTCGGCGACGAAGTTGAGCAACTGGCCGATAGGACCGCGACGCTCGCGGGGATTGCTCAGCCAGCGGCGCCATCGGCGCTCCGGCACGCTCTTGAATCCCGTCTCACCGAGTTTCAGGTGGACATGGGCCCCCAGGGCAAACATCAGCAGAGCAATAGCCGCCAGGCCCGGCATGCACCAGCCGCCGGAAATCCAGATGGCCACCGCCTGGGCCCAGATATCGCGAAACTGTTCGATCATCGCGGTCAGTGTCTTGCCTCCCAACAGGTTCCAGCAGTCTGCGGTGCGTCATGCAGACTCACCATCCCGGCCGCCCAGGCGTCACGTCGTCGCCGGGGATGCCGTGCCGCTCGGTCCCTTTGTCGGCTCGGTGGGCACAGAACCCCCGTCGGCTGCATTGTCGTCGTCGCCAAACCGCCCAGCGGGTTCGTCCATCTTTCCTGTCTGATTAACCAGGATGATAGCCGACTTCTCCATCTGGTCGATCACGCCGCGGGCCTTCCGCGACAGGAAGGCATAGATCAGCAGCGACGGAATGGCCACGATCAGTCCCCACTTGGTGGTGATCAGGGCCTGGCCGATGCCGCCCGAGAGGCTGGCCACATCACCGGCGCCCTGCACCTTGATCACGCGGAACGTCTCGATGATGCCGGTCACCGTGCCCAACAGGCCCAGCAACGGTGCCGACGAGGCGCTGACGGAGATGAATGGCAGCAGGCGGTACAACCGGAGCCGCGTCGAAAGCACCTTCTCGTACATCACCTCTTCCATCAGGTCGCGGGGCTGGTCGATGTGCTCGACGCCTACGGTGAGCATCTCACCGACCGGGCCGCCCAGCGCGGCGGCCTTCTTGCGGGCCTCCTCGCGGTCGCCCCCCGCCACGAGGCGCATCATTTCGGCCACGCGCTGCTGGGACGGGGTACGAAGAAACGCCAAGCTGAGCCACTTCAGAAGAGCCACCAGCAGCGCGGCGCCAGCCAGGAAGAAGATCGGCCACATGACGGGCCCGCCCTGCTCGATTTCCTCCCACACCGGGACTTGCGTGGCTTCGCTCTTGTGAGCGGTGCCCAGCGTAACATCGAGCGGGAAGCTCCCGCGACCGGTAGCCACCAGTTCCGCGGCCGCCTGGGTGTTGCCCGCCCTGGAGAACTCGACAATCGTGGCCTCCAGCGAGTTCACACCGACCGGCGACGTGCCAACGCTGCCCCCATCCTTGCTGGCAAACAGCACGGCCGGGCCGAGAAGGACAAACGTGCCCCGCTTGACGTCGCCAGCCGCGTTGACGGCCTCGCCCTCGATGCGGGTTCCGCCGAGGGCAGCCTCCAGCCGGTCAAGCGAACTTGAGAGCACCTCCGTCTGGGCGCGGTACACGTCCTTCTGCGGTCGCTTGGTGTCCTTGCGAACCTCGGCTGCCGCATCCAAGGTCGCCCGGTACTGTCGGATCTCCGCGATGTGCAGCCGAGAGTCGAAGTCACGCGTATACTCGTCGAGCAGGTTCGACAGATTCGTGGCATCGTTCTGCCGCTGCTTGACCTCGTCCTGCAGCTTGCTGAGAGTGAAGACGATCTTGTCGCGCTGCCTGTTGGCCTCCTGGCTTTCCGTCCGAGCCGTGGCCAACTGTTGCTCCAAGCGGGCAAGCTTCTCGGCCAGCGGTTTCCGCTCGCGATCGATCTGCTCACGGAGGCGACCGAGTTCCTCCAGGCTGTCCTTCAAGTCCTGGCTGAAGCCGGAGGTCACCTCGCCGATAGACCGCCTGGCTGGTTGCGACGGCGTCTCTTCGACGCCTTCGGCCGCAGGTGCATTTGAGCTTTCCTGTCGCGTACGATCAACAGCGGACGACTCCACTGCCGCGGCAGGAGAGTCGGGCGGCACCTGGGCCGCGGCCGAGCCGGCCGTCAGCAGAATGATCAGAAAGCACACATGCTTGAGATTGATCATGGCTTGTCTTCTTTCACGCTGGAGTTGACGTCGACCGGCACTTCGACGAAGGCCGGCAACTCTTTCTTCTGCCAGATGGCGATGATCCTGGCGATCTGCGGGGCGGCCTCGTTGGCGGGTGTCCAGATCCATCCGTCGGCCGAAGCCCTTCCAACGCTGGCGATGTCGCCGCCCGGGCTGACGTAGTAGCCGTGACCCAGCCCGACGAACAAGGCCGTCACCAGGACGTCCTTCCCGTCGTGCTGTGTCCTCATCTCACTGACAGTGACCTCGCTGTTGAATCGGTTCACTTCCTTGAGAATCCCCAGCACCGTCTGGAACCGCTGCAGCAACGTCAGTTCGGTCTTGGTCGCGTCCTCGGGCAGTCGCTCAACGAGAGGCCCGACGCGTTCGCGTAGCGGGGCGGGCAAGCGCACGAGCAGGGCCGACGTGCGGCGTTCCAGGTCTTCCAATGTGGCGACGAGACCGTCGGCGGCGTCCTTGCCGGCCTTGTTCTTCTGCTCCTCCTCGTCCAGCGTCTGCTGGCGCCCCTTGATTTCCTCACGGACCTGCCTGGTCTTGTCCGTCAGCGTGGTGATGTCGCTATCGAGCATGGCGATACGGCCTTCGAGCAGTTCGCGGCCACGACGCCACTGGCTGCGTTCTTGGGAAATCTCTCGCCGCGTCTTGCTGTACTCTTCGACGACCTTCCGTGTGGCGGCCAGTTGCTCCAACCGCTGCTCGGCAGTTCCGGCGTCGACCTTGTCTTCGTCGGCCGTTGTCTCCGCGGCACCGGACGACTCCCCGGCTGGTGCGTCGGCATCCACTGGTTCCTCGGCGGAAACGTCGGTCGACTGGCCGACTGCCCGGATCTTGCCGGACGTGATCACGGTGGCTCGCTGCTCGACGACCGGCGCGGTCTGGGCGGCGGCCGAGAAGGCCCCCAGGGCAACGGTTACAGCCAAGAGCAGGGCCGCTGGCGTCCCCGGTCGGTGACGTTGTCCTCTGGTTTCTTGTTTCATGTTCGGATGCTCCATTGTTTCGTTTCCTGTCAGGGGCCGGTCGGCCACGCCGCCTAGAAATTGAACTCGGCGCTGATGCCGATCGACAGATCGATGCCTTTGCGATACGACGACTTGACGACGTCATCGAGAATGTACTTCGACCGGTAAATCTCCTGGATCTGCGGGTTGGTCAGGTTCTTAGCCTGGAATTTCAGCCGCCAGTGCTTACCGAGTTTCTGGATGACGCTGAAATTGAGTGTACCGTACTCGGCCTCATAGATGCTGGGTGTGAACCCGGCGGCCGATCCGCCGACGCCGGCCACAAGCGTATCCCCGCGAACGGTGTAGAACAGGCCAAGCTGGGTGGCCCAGTCCTTCGTGAGGTGCTCAGTGCTGTAAGTCATGTTGAAATTGAACAGGTGCTCCGGCGCGTTGGTCATCGGCCGCGTGGACATGTCGAGGTTGCCGAAGCGGGCTGCTTCGGCCGCCGGCAGCGTGACCTCCGATTCGATGAACGTGGCATTGGCCCCCACGGTCAGACCTTGCAGGGGTTTCCAGGTCCGGCCCATTTCGTGTCGCACTTCGAGCTCGACGCCCTGCAACCAGCCTTCGGGGTAGTTCTCGGGGCCGCGGTATCCGAACCCGGCGTCTTTCTGCACGTACTCGATGGGATCCGTGACATCCTTGAAGAAGTACGATGCCGAGACCAGTCCACCGGGGTACGGGGCGTAGTCGACGCGGAGATCGTAGTTCTTCAGGGCGCTCATCTTCAGGTTGGGGTTGCCGATGAAGACCGGTCCGCCCAGATACTCCATCTGCTGGATCGGTGTCATTTCCTTGAAGGTCTGCCGGGCCACGGTCTCGCTGTAGGATCCACGAATTGTCACGTCCCTGTGTGGCATGAGCACAAAGCCGAGCGACGGCAGAATGTCGCTCTGCTCGAAGGTGACGTCGGCGTCACCGGGGTTGAGCTTGATCGGCAGGCTGGCCCCCGGAGGCACCCAGGTAACGTCGGCCTCAGGATGGTTGACGATGCTCAGGTTGGTGTTCTCGTAACGGACGCCGCCGATGACCTTGAAGAACGAGCAGAGCGGAAGGTCGACCATGTAGTACCAGGCGCTAATGTCCCGCTGACCGTCGTAGTCGACGTCGATGTTCCCCGCCGTGAGCGGATGGTTCTCATACGGAAAGACTTCGCTCCAGTGTTCCTCCCAGTCGGCCTGGTAGCCGGCCCCAGCGTCGTTGAAGTTGCTGAACGAATCCTGGTTGTACGTGCGCGACACCTCATCGTTGAACAGGCCGAGTTTCAGGTACCCTTCGTTGCCGCTCCACTGCTTGAACGGGAACTTGACGTCGATGAAGTACTGGTCGCTCTCCTCGGTGATGTCCTTCCAGACTCGCTGCAGGTTGCCCAGCGTGGCTAAGGCGGCGGCCTTGTTCGGCAGGTGAACGGCTGGATCTGTGAACGGTGGCACCCACGGCGGAAAGCCCGGGTCGAACCTCGCCCCGTGCCACAACTCGCCGAACTGCCGCTTGTCCGGCTGGTCCATTGTGGCCGAACTGTGAGCCACGGTCCAGTCCACCTCCGGCGGCAGGAACGTGATGACCTTCGGCCACTGGAGTTCCGGGTCAATCAGCACGTGATGCCCGTTCAACTGCAGCATCTGGGTTGTCCGCTCGGTGTAGGCCAGAGTCTCGTTGCGAATGTACGGGGCGGCATCCGGCTCCTGGTTGCCGGGGTCGGACGGATCGTTCGGGTCGTAGCCGGGATAGTAGTAGGCTTTGCCGCGCGTATCCTCGGCCAACGTGGCCTTGGCCTCGGCCACCCGAGTGTAGATGTAGATCAGGTTCACGGCGTCGTAATCGCCCTCGATACCGAGCGTGCCGAGCCAGCCCCACTGCACCTTCTCGCTGCCCTGCGTGATGTCGAACAAAGAGGTCTTGAACTCGCCCAGGGCCGGGGAGCCCTGACTGTAGGCCGGCGTCATCGGGCCCGGGCCTCGGGCCACATACGAGTCGTCGCGGCCGTTGTCGAAGAACGAGCTGTCGCGCTTGTAATAGAAGTTGCTGAACCCTCCGACCTTGACGCCGCTGCCAAGGGTGAACCGGTCGCCCATTGAGAACGACCAGTTGTGATCAAACGGTGACTGCTTCCGCGACGTGCCGACCGCCAGATCAAACGCTCCGTTAGCCGGAATCGGCCGGTTGTCCATACCCCAGAAGTTCGGCGCCCCGCCCTTGAAGGTCAGAAAATCATCGAGATTGGCCGTCTGTGTGTTCATCCCGCTGCCGAAGCTCAGCTTCTGGACCGGCCCGACGGGGATGCCCTTAAGCACAACGTCCACCGTGCCGGCCGAGGCGTCGCCTTGCTGGTCGGGGGTGAACGTCTTGCTGACCCGGATGCTGCCGATCACATCCGAGGGAAACTGGTCCAGTTCGACAGACAGCTTCTCGGCGTCGGCCGTCGGCAGGCGGACGCCCGTCAGCTTCGTGTTGACGTAACGGTCGGAGAACCCGCGAATCGACGGGTACTTGCCATCCTGCACCGTGGCCCCGGGAACCAGCGTCAAGGCCGCAGCGGCATCGCCCGCACCAGCCCGGTCCAGTTCGAGGCTGCCGATCGTGTTGAGAAACGATGGTGCTTCGGCTCGTACCTGGAGCAGCCCCTCGGTCGACGTGGCGTCGACCGCCAGATCCTGGACGACGAACTCCGGCAACTCCTCAAACTCGCCGGTCATTTCGACGTCGACCCGCATCATCTGACCCTCGAGGACCGCCACGTTTTTGGCCAGAACTCTAAGCCCTTCCTTGCTGAACACGACCGTGTACCGTCCCGGCGGCACTTGGCCGAAAGCATACGTGCCGTCGTCGCGGCTGGCTGTTTTCTGTTTGGTCTCGGCGATCAGAATCTGCGCCCCGGCCACGGGCCTGTTGAAGTCCTGGTCATGCACCACTCCCCTGATGGAACCGGCCTGCTGCCCCAACGCCGGCGCGGCGTGCAGCAGCACGATGCTCAAGACCAGGCCGCAGGTTGATCGCCACTTGACCACGCTCCGCCCGACCTTCCACCAATCCGCTCTCGCTGTAACCTGCAGCCTCTGTCAGAAACCATCCTTGCACAATCCCTGGTCGCATGCGCACGCTACTGTGGCTGGCCAAGGCTCCTCCTGATGTCGTGCATCCGTTTCCACAAAGCCTCATCAGGCTCGACACCATGAACGGCCATCGAGCAACACGTCGCGGACAGGTCCTCCGTCCGCGGTCTGAGGTTGGGATTCACGGCACCGGCCTCGACAGCCCGGCGGTAGATCGAGAGGGCGGTTGCCGCATCGCCCATCTGCTGGTAGGCCTCGGCCAGCGGACGCAACACGCCGCCGCGGTCGAAACTCTGAATCGCGTCTCGCTGTGAATCGAACTCGGCCAACGCGGCATCCACGTCCCCCCGGGCCTTCGCCGTGTCGCCGGCGAGGAAGCGCATTGCAGCCAGACGTCCGCGCAACGGGATGCCGAACCGTGCTGGCCATTGGGCGCTGTCCATCAGGCTCTGGCTCGTGTTAACCAGGGCCAGGGATCCCGCTGGGTCGCGGTGCTCCAGGGCGAAGCCGGCCATCTTCAGCATCAGGTCGATGCGGACAACCAGGGGAAGCGTCGCCGAACCGGACTCAATCTTCTTCTCAATCAGCTTCCGCCTGTCGGTGTTGTCGTAGTGGCGGTCAAAGACCTGCGTGTACGACAGCAAGGCGTTCTTCATGACGTCGAACTGGCCTCCGGCGATCAACGAATCGAGGGCGGCCACCTGGGCATCGAACGCCTCATCGTCACCCACTGCGGCGGCAGTGCCGGCCAGCTTGCCTGATTCCGACGGCTCCACGTCCGCGGCGAACCTGGCTGCCAACTCAGACTGCCCCAGCAAGGCATGGGCCTGTGCGATCCTGACTCGGACACGGTCCCTCCGCCAGTCCTGCGTAGCCGTGTCGGCAATCTCTGCGGCCAGGTCGAGTAGCGGCTGCACGTCATGGCAATCGTGTTCGACACAGTAGACGGCCATGTCCGCATAAGCCATGCCGCGGCGCCAGTTGCCGATGTCGGGGATGAAGCGGGAAACCAGTTCCGGCTGCCCGAGTTTCAGGCATGCTGTGACAACGGTCCCCTGGATGCGACTCCGGTTTTTCAGGTGCGGCACCACGGGCATCGACGCCGGTGCGTCAAACGCCAGTTCCAGCAGGGCGGTCTGGAATGCCGCCACGGGCTGGTTCTTCAGAGGACACATCGGCTCGGCGCGGCCCGTCTTGCCGCCACCTTCGCCCTGTGGAGTGCAGCCGGCAAGGACCACCAGAAGAATGGCCATAGACACCACGCTCCGTGGCCGCCCTAACACCATCGTCATCCATCGTAATCGGCTCATTATCATATACTCACACAATGCACTTGCCTCATTAAGAGAATCTGATGGCAGGGCTTATGGCCCTGCCACCAGACCGTTTCTTTAACACGTCAGCGTTGCCGCTAGTCAGTCAGAACAACCTTGTAGAACTTGGAGCTGTCGATCGGGGCCACGTCGGTGATCGACATCAGGGTCCCATCACCGACCACGGTGGCGATAACGGACCAGGTGACCATGTCCGAAGACTCAACGATGTCGTAGCTGACACCGGCGGTCGACTGCCAGTAGGTCGTCATGGTGACCTGCTGCGTCGCCGGCTGCTCGTTCATCGAGACATCCGCCAGGCCGTAAGCGGCAGAAGCGGCCCAGCCCTCGAGCCAGTTGTAGGTGGCGCTGAAGGCGCCGCGGTAATTGGCGGGGGTGAAGAAGCCGTCATCCGGAGCCACGGCGGCGCTGGTCGCGGCGGCGTTGGCGGCACAAGGATTCAGGCTGACCACCGGGAGAATGCTGCCGTTGCTGAGAGACAGCAGCGGACCACGAGTCAGACCTTGGATCGGCATGTTGTCATCGGGGTTGGCGACATTGTAGGCCGCCAGGACGTTGTTCTTGGCGGTGTCCATGACGCCCCGGGCCGTCGCCTCGGTGTAAGCCGATCCGTTCAGGTTGCGGAAGAAAACGCTGTCGGTGATCTCGGCCAGCTTGCCCGAGGTCTGGACAGTGTAGAGGACAGCCGGGTCGCCGACCGTGCCAACGCCACCGGCGTTGACCGCCGAGGTGACACTGTAATCGGTCGTCCAGGTGTCGGCCCACGACAGGGTGCCACTGTCGCCGTAGCCTTCGGCTCCGTCGCCGTCGTCGTTGTCAAACTTCACCAGGACCTCGCCGAGGTCCATGAAGATGCAGTTGCGGTACTGGACCCGGGCATTGTCACGCCAGGCCGTACCATGATCGCCCTTGATGGGCTGGCCGACGACGGTGCAGTTGTAGATCGTGGAGGTCGTCACCGGCTGGGCGAACGAGGCCTCGGCGCCATCGGTCTCGAAGCAATTGTCGCCAATGCCGGACCCCTGCTTCTGGTCGGTGCTGTAGCCCTGCACGATAAGGCCGAACTGGGCCTTGCCGCGCCAACCCTGATCAACGTCGAAGCTGTCATCGCCGATGTTCCAGATGCTGAAGTACTTGTAGTTGACGGTGCCGCCCCAGGTCTCAATGCCGTCGTCAACGTTGTTCATGATCTCGACGTGATCGACGTCGGTCTCGCGACCGATGCCGCCCATTGACAGACCGTTCAGTTCGTTCGTCAGGCTGACAACCTTGCCACCATAGCGAAGCGACAGGTAGTGAATCTCGCCGCTGTCGTCGTCGTCGTTGTCGCCACCGTAGATCACGTTGTAGTCGCCAACACCTGTGGCAACCAGACCCTCCATCGGGCACTGGTTCAGACCGGTCGGGGTCGCGGTGTTCGGCGTACCGTAGACATCGCGAACGACACGGGGGGTCGGAGGGTTGCCGCCGGGGTTACCGGTGTGCGAGGCCGAGATCAGGGCGTCGCCCATGATCGTCAGGTTGCCCCACTCCTGGCAAGCGGCCCGCCAGGTGGTCATGTCGTCGTTGGTGCTGGTCATGATGACCGGCTTCCACTTGGTGCCCATGATGAAGATCTGCGAGCCGCGGCAGACAGCCAGGCTGCCCTGCTCGGCTGGCCGTGTGGCGACAATCGTGCCGGCCGGAATGGTCAGGCTGGCGCCGTCCTTGACGTAGATCTGCTTGGTCAAAGCATAGACTTCGTTGGCATTCCACACCGTGTCGACAGTGATGTCACCCGTCACGTCCACGGTGGGAACCGGGTTGGCCGCACTGGCCGTACCCGCAGCGACGAGCGCCAGAACGATACTCAGCAGAGTGGCTTTCACAAGGTTTCTCATTGATCAGAACTCCTTTTCTTGTCGGGTTCGTAATGTCCACTTGGCTCTCCGAAACTCGGGAGCCCTATTCCAGGGATCGTCAGGCACTCTTGCGATTGCGGCGGCGGGCTGCGGCCAGGCAGCCAAGGCCCAAGCCCAGCAGGCTCATCGTGGCCGGCTCCGGAACGGCAACCGTCTTCAAGCCGTTGACCAATTCGGGACCGTACGTCGTCGGCGCATAGTCGCCGGGATCGGCACCGAGGGTTCCACAGTCGTAGACGCTGTAAGTCACGTCCGCGCCGGGAGCAGCGCCCATGGGTGCGTCGAAAGCCAACACGTAGTAGTGGTCCACGCCAGCCGTGTAGCCGGCGATGCCGGTCGTGTCGATGTTCGTGGCCGTCGGGAACGCCATGCCGCCGCTGAAGACGCCCATGTCCATCATCCAGTCATCATTGTCCCACGACCAAGCCGATGCGTTATCAGCCGGAGCTGCTGCCTGGGTCATGTACCCAAAACCGTCCCAGCCGTCGTTGTCCAAGTCGGCCACCATCACGTAGGTGCCGTCGGTAATGGGAAGGCCGAGGACGTACGGCGTGTAAGTCACCTCTGCCTGAGTGGCGCCGGCCAGGAGGCCGAGAGCCAGAATCATTATCGCTGTCTTCTTCATAACACTGCCTTTCTGTTCCCTTTTGGGAATGCGTTGTATTCGCTTGTCTGTAATCGTTGGCCCGCAGACCCCCATGCGTGCGGGCCTCCCACTTCACTGTGTGGTTCGTCTACGGATACGGCTTGCTGATCGTCACCTTCAGACCTGCCTCAGTGGCGGGCAAACGAAGCTTGATGACTTCTGACGGAGTCAGCGTCATGTTGGCGCCGGCACCGACCCACATCGTTCCAATCCACAGAGCCGAGGCGATGGCCGACTTGTTCTGACCGACAGCGCCGTTGTCGTAGAAGAAGACCGTGCGGGAGAGACCTTCCAGTCCGGCCGCCGACAAGGCGACAGGAACCGGGTACCCGGAGCCGATGACCAGGTCGCCGTCAGGAGCGATCAGCATGCTGATGTTGTAGTCCGGCACGACGCCCTGGGTGATCACCGTCAGCGGGGTGGCCGACGGGTTGCGGACGATGAACTGTGTCTCGGGCTTCAGAATGCTGTTGGCTCCGCCACCGACCCACACGCCGCGGGCAGCACAGAGAGCCGAGGCAGCCGAGGATGGGTTGTCCGTCATGGCAGCCAGATTGTTGTTGTAGATGAACACCGTGGTGCCCTGCTTGTGCGACACGTTGTACATCCCGGCCGGGAACAGGCTCTTCACCGTGTGATGCTTGTAGACGCGGAAGGTGTCGCCGGCGGCGACGTAGCCCAACACGGCCGGCGTCTCGACGGTGAAGCTGCCGGCGCCGTTGGTGGTGATGGTGCTCCAGAGCCCCTCGCCATTGCCGTCGATGAAACGGACGTAGAAGTCCATGCCGAATTCGTCGGGCGTCAAGGCCGGGGCAACCGTCACGGTGATCACACCGGTTCCGGTGTCAACCGCGTCGACCGTGAACTCCCCGTCCTCGTGCGGCGTGAACGGTACGGTGATCTTGGCGTCACTTCCCGCGGGCACAACCACTTTGTTGTAGCCCATGACTGTCGCACCGGCCGACGCGGCCACCAGTGACGACAGCAATGCTGCGAGTACGGCCATTGCTGTGATTCTCATACCATAGTCCTCCCTTGACTTGTGTTACCGAACTCCGCTCACAGTCCGGACCCCCGTAATAAGAGCTGGTGAGTTGAGCGGCGCCCTCCCTCAAGTGCCGACAGAAGAGTACCCCAGGACTGTGTGAGACAGGTTAGACCGACATTAGTAATCGCTTATCCTTTCGTGTGTCCGGATGCGCCTCCTTTCCCTCCGCCCGGTGAGGAACCACAGAAGCTGACAAGCCCGCGGCGAACTCACGGTCTTCAATAGCGTGGCTGTCGGTGACGCTGACCCCAGCGCGATTCGCACCCAAGCCAGGACTGCCTGTTACTGCTGGAGGCCCGACAGATCGCCGGTGGCCGCAGGTCCGCCCTCCACGCACGAAGTATGACCTCGCGGAATTAGAGAAGTGTGTCCGTTCGATTGCCTCTCGAATAGATGCGGAATTTTTTGTAGATGCGGGATTTCTTGGCGATGGTGAGGAACGTCGAGGCCCGACGTGTGGGAAGGCGAAGGCTCAGGCGTGTCCGCTCCAGCCGTGGGCGGCTGGCTCGCCGCTCGGGCGGCGGGCGTCGTGCTTCCTTGCCGTGCGCCGGGCGTCGCGGAGTCGATAGCCGACGCTGCGAACGGTCTCAATGTAATCGCCACACGGTGCGAGTTTGCGGCGCAGATTGACCATGTGCACGTCGATGGAACGATCGGCGATCGCGACGTCCCTCTCCTGGATGGCCTCGATGATCTGATGGCGGGAGAACACCCAGCCCGCCCGGTCAGAAAGGAACTGCAGGATGCGAAACTCCAGGTACGTCAGCGACACGGCTTTCCCGCGGACACACACCTCGTGCCGTCGAGGGTCCACTGTCAGGTCGCCGACCTGGGTCACTCCCACGTCCCTGATGCCGCCGGCATCGTTGCGCCGCAACACCGCCTTGATGCGTGCCGACAGCACGCGCGAACTGAACGGCCGCGTCACGTAGTCGTCGGCTCCCAGTTCAAGGGCCGCCGCCATGTCGGCGTCCTCGCGGTTGTCGGTCATGATGATAATCGGCAAGTCACGCGTGTCCTGATCCTGCCGAAGTCTGCGGCAAATCTCCGGCCCGTCGGCATTTGAAAGCATCGGGTCGATCAGCACCAAGTCGGGCCGCTCGGTGCTGATCGATTTCGCGGCCTGCTCCCCCGTCGTCGCACAGGTCACGACGTAGCCGTTGCGCACCAGTCTGTTTTCCAGAAGTTCGAGCACGTCTTGTTTGTCGTCAACGATTAGAATACGTTGCCTTGCCATCGATCTCCCTGCCCAATAACCACGCGATTCCTCAACAATACTGCGCCGCGGATGTTGTCATTCGACAAGGGCAGTACGAATCGTCGGTTAGAGTTGCGCTTGGCTGCAGCGGCGCCGGCAACTGCGCAAGCACGCACCCTAACAC
>Ga0272444_10002694_pt1 | contig 16282 bp, 18 predicted proteins | sample SSMForm13_FD_201033 | JGI IMG/M metagenome (GOLD analysis project Ga0272444, IMG submission 201033) | Marine sediment archaeal communities from Little Sippewissett salt marsh, Falmouth, MA, United States - SSM-Form-13 | ecosystem: Environmental > Aquatic > Marine > Wetlands > Sediment ...
TCCCCAATCAAAATATATATAATGATCTAGATAATAATATAATATGCATAAAAGCCTCTTGGTTTTGGGTATAGTTTCTCTGGTTCTAGTAAGTGGATGTACACAACAATCACCAAAAGATTCATTCAAAGATCTTGTTGAAAAGGGGAAGAATATTCCAAATGGAAAATACGTGTATAGAATGGATATCACAATGGGCGATAGTTCTGGTTTAGGTGCCTTATTTGGTAATTTAGGTGCAGATATAGTAATTTATAGTTATAATGGTGACAAGAAAACTCTTGTGGATTTAATGGGTATGGTTGCAGCTACATTCGATATCGGAGATCAATATATAACATGTACTGAAGGGGGCCTTTTTGGAATCACAGACGTACAATGTACAGAGTCACCAGATGCTGTTACAGGAACATTTGATACCAATGATATAGTTGGATCATTTGACGAGTTTGTTGATGAGATAAATATAGAGATGAATGGAGAAGCAACATACGCTGGAAGGGGATGTTATAATTTCAAATTTGAGAGAATCATAGAAGAAGGAGACACTAAAGAAAACTCCTTTATGGGAAGTATGGGAAGTTATGAAGGTGGAATTTCTCAATATGACATTTGTTTGGACAAACAATATGGATTTCCAGTGTATACAAAAGTTACAATTCTGAGAGACAGTGAACTTACAGGAGAAAGAGTAGAGGTTGTATCGGTTTCACTTGAGTTAGAGCAGTATAACCCTTCAGGAGCATCAGCTTCTGATCTTGAATTGCCTGTAGCTTTTGGTATAAGTGAGCTTACCTGTAGCGACGATCTTGAAATGAAACTCACTGCATTCAAAACAGTCAATGGTAATTTAGATGTAAAGATGGGTAAGTACACATACGGATCAGACACAACAGATTTCACCTTCAATACAATTTACAGTGCTGGGAATATGAATATAGGCGATTTCAGAGAGGTAGTCCTCGATGTCGGAACGCTTGATTCAGGTTCATATAAAGTAGAGGTTTGCACTGCAACAGCAGAGTGTACTTCGAGTACTTGTTACCACTATGCTTCGAGTTAGTTTTCAATATAGAATTTTATATACGGGCAGCAGCTTTCTGAGCAATTAATCTAAGATCTTCTAGATTTACATCTTGTCCGTATATACTTATTTTTTGAAGTACATTCTTCTTTGTGAATGTGATACCGTATAATTCAAGGTTTAGATCTCCCTTAAACCAGTAAACAAATTCATTATCTCCAATACCTTGTGAAGGGAACACTTTATGCTCGTTTATGGTTCCGTTCTCGTCAACTAATTTAATACCGTAATTAGCATAACCGCCTATAACAGCTAGCTGAATCTTTTCTTCCTCAGTTCCTGTTATGAATTTAGATGTCGTATTAATAGTTTCATTCACCATAGGGAAGACTAAAATTACTTGAGTAGCATCATAGAATTTCTGGTCCTTTAGATCATCAGGAAGTGTGAAATCTGTATTCACTCCATATTTTGTAAGATATGCGTTCTCCAGCCCTTCAGTTACATATTTTGGGCTTATATAATTTTCATAAAATTCATACTCTTCAGTCAATTCGGCTTGTTCTGTAATTCTCACTGGAAGATCGAAGTCAGCTTCAACTAAAGCTATATCTGCAGCATTTCCTTGAAAAATAGGTTGAGTACATCCGGAAATCATGACGACAAACATCAACATTCCGATTAAAATCATTTCTTTCATAAGATAAGATTTGAACTCCTAATTTAAATAGTTAAATCTGAGAAAGACTAATTTTTAATTGATGGAGAAATATTTAATATTTATTTTGGTAATAATATTCGTAGCTGCAATTGCAACTTTTACTGGAGAGGAGCTCATAGAAGAGCTAGAAAATCAAACCATCACATGTGATCCTCCATATATACTAAACGGAACTACATGCTGCTCTGATGAGAATGAAAATGGAGTATGCGATGAGTATGATGTGGAGATGATCACACAGAATCTAAGCATAACAGAGGATGATATCATCTTCCTTCTTGATACTTTTGAATGGAGTATATTCCAGCAAAGGAGTTGTGAGAGATGTGTCGAAAACCCAACATTATTTGAATGTAAGGATCTTGTAAAACCACTGGATTATGAATGCAGTCCCCCAGAAGGTGACACGCAGATGAATTGTATTGCGCATGTAAATGGTACAAAACACAACAAGGAATATTCTTTTGTATGTGATGATTCAATCTCTACAAATCAGATATTTGTGAGTCTTGCTCAAGTAAACCATGTAAAGGTATGTTGCACGCTTATTTACTGGGATTACCCACAGCAGAAATATGTGGAAGGTAATACAGTTTGTAGAACAATAGATGTAGATCCTCCCTGTGAGATAGAATGATATTTAAGCAGTCGAATACAACTTTTAATTAATGGCAAAGAAGAAAGCCAAAAAAGCACAACCTAAGAAGAAAACCAAAAAGAAAAAGGTCACATCAAAGATTACAAAAAAGAAGAAGCAGATGAATACGAATCTGATTGGTATGGCTGTTATAATAATCGTGCTTGCTGTAATAATTATTTTTGGTACATCTGGATCAGATACAGCAACTGAGCCAGTGCCAGAGACATGTGACCCACCAAACATACTCCACAATGGACGATGTTGTATGGATGCGAATCTGAATGGTTTATGTGACTCAGATGAGAGAGGAGATACCCAAAACGGCGGTTCTGATTCAGCTGGGCCTGTCATAACACTTGGTCAGAATGACATAGTAATCGAAACAAGCATATTTGAATGGAGTTTAGGACAGAGAAATAGCTGCCAAAGATGTGCTGATGCGCCTCACTTATTCGATTGTACAGGAATAGTAAAGCCACTTTTGTATTCATGTGACAATCCAGACGAGGATAGTAGAATAGATTGTATTACTACAGTTACAGGAGATACATACAATGAGGAAGCAACTAGGATTTGTCATACAGATGACATAGCATCAAACCAGATATTTGTGAGATTAGATCAAACCAACAACGTAAGGTTGTGTTGTCAGGTAGTTGATTTTGATGGCACTCCAAAAAGCAATGAAATATGTAAAACAGCTGTAATAGAGCCTCCGTGCGAGATTTAAAAGTTCCTTCTAAGACTCAAATATGAAAGATATAGTAGATACACCTCCAGATTATTTGATACCTTATCTAATCCATTTTGGTGAGAAGAGAATAACACCCAAGGTTTTAGGTGTAGAAGGTGGAGAAGCTCTTAGATTAGAAAAAGTACCAGGAAGAAGATTAGGAATGCTACTGCAAGATGAAAATGATCCAGGCCCACTCAGACTTCGAGAGATCTACAGTGTTTTAGGTAGACACGTAGGATACATAGCAAAATTCAATGTAATTCACACAGATCTACATACAGAGAATGTAGTGGTAGAGGACGATTATCCAATAATAGTAGATTGGGAAAGGGGAGAGTGCCATCCATTTCTAAACAGTGATCCTATGTATTGGCATGGACATAGTTCTGATCTTCTTTTGAAAACAACAAAAGTGAGGTTGGAACAAGCTGAATTTCCACAAATGTATGAAATCCTACAACGATACTACACTGATGCATTTTTAGAGGAACTTAATACACATACAGAAATTGATAAAGAAGAACTTTACAGAAAGGCTAATAAGATGGGTTGGTTCTAATTTTTAAAACAAAATTTAACTTGTTTAAAAAGTTTTTGAAACACTCAACATGGTCTTAATATTAGGTATTTAAAATTTAGTAATAAGAGAATATCAACTTCCGGAGGTTTAAACTCTAATTATGGCAGGTTTGAATAGTGGCTTGAGAAGGGTTGCTGAAGTCCAGCAAAAGCATGCAAAGAAGCTTCTTGTAGTTGTACTAATACTCACACTTTTCATGGCAGCTGGGCTACCAAACTTAAAGCTACAAACAGATTTTAGCAAGGAGATGCCACAAGACCTTCCAATCACAAAATTAAATGATAGGGTGGCAGACACATTCAGTGGCCAAGATACCATGATTGTACTTCTCACACTTGATGATGATGCAGATGCTGCAACAGCACTTCGTGACATACGGGATCAATCTGTGATAGAATATCTGACAGTTTTGGAAGACAGTCTTAAGTCAGAGAGCGATGTAGTAGATGTAGTATCACCTGCCACATACTTACGAGGAGTTCCAATTACATCAAATGAGATGCTTAAAGAGATAATTACAACTACACCAGCAGGCGCATTCGTGAGTGACGACTATGAAACAATGCTCATGTTTGTTTCAGCTGATGTAGGAGCAGCTGATGAAAAGATAATTGCTCTTGATAGCTTAATTAGAGATAAAGTAGAATCAGCACCTAAACCACCTGGAGTCGATGTGATGGTTACAGGGACACCGCAAATAATGGTTACGCTTTTTGATCTTCTAGGCCAAGATGCTTTAAACACCATTATATATGCATCTATTATAATACTGATACTTCTCTTCATAATACAAAAATCAATTGTTCGAGGTATAGTTGTATTTACACCTCTTGTAATAGGTCTGATCTGGGCATATGGAACACTTGGTTGGCTTGACATCAGAATATCCATAGCTACTGCAGGCCTTGGAGCTATCATACTTGGATTGGGTGTAGAGTATGGAGCTTTCATGCTTAATAGGTATAGAGAAGAGAGAGCTACAAAGACACAATTAGAATCACTTCAGATAGCTGTACCATCCATTGGTAGAGCAATCATGGGATCCGGTGTTACAACAATAGTTGGTTTCCTAGCACTTACATTCTCTGTCATGCCCATGCTTCAGAACTTGGGTTTCAGCCTAGCCATTGGTATATTCTATTCCTTACTTGCTGCAATATTTGTACAGCCTCTCATCATAGTTTTCAGAGAAGGTTTCATGGAGAAATACAACAAGAAAAAGCTCGAGAAGTACAAAACCAAAGTCAACAGGAGGAGAAAATGAAAAACCCATTACATATATATTCGCACTTTGTAGCGAATCATACCTTGATCATGTTGGCAATTGTTGTAGTCATAACTATAATCATGACGATAGGTTCTGGCATGGTTGGAACAAAGTATATGGAAGAGCGTGATATAATACCTGAAAATCTACCTGTAATCCAAGCATATGATTTGTTTGCAAATAGTTTTGGTTCAGATACAACTTTGATGATAGTAATAGAGCTAGATCCAGAGCACATAGGTTCTGATGAAGTAAGGGATGTGAGAGATCCACGCGTGATAAAATACCTAAATATACTTACAGAGGCAGTTGAAACAAGCAAACAAGTTGAAAGTGCTGCAAGTGCTGCATCATTACTAAAGTCCTTCAATAATGGAGTGCTACCACAATCACAGAGAGAGATAATAGAGTTATCCACTAACCCTCTCATGGATCAGTATATAGGCTCTAAATACGAAATGACAGTGCTTCGTATGCGTTTGATTGATGTAGAAAATACAGACGAAACAACTCAGATTGTAAATGATGTACAAGATGTAATTGACCAGATTGAAGCACCTCCTGGATTATCAGTGAATGTCGGAGGAGAACTTGCAGTAGGTCCTATTGTCACAGACTTGGTTGGACCTGACATACAGAGAATCCTGAGCGTTTCTTTCGCGCTTATAATAATCATATCATTCTTAGTATTTTTCTCGTTCAGATATGGAATACCACCACTTGCAGTTATCTTCATAGGTATTGTCTGGGCAACAGGTTATATAGGTTTCTTAGGTATAGATTTGAGTGCTCAGACATCTGGAACAATTTCCATGATTATTGGTATAGGTATAGACTTTGGAATACAGATAACAAATCGTTTCAGAGAGGAGATTGCAAAGCTCGCTCCTGAAGCAGCTATGGAATTAACCATGAATAATGTTTTCGTACCTATGTTCACAACAACACTCGCAGCTTTGATCGGTTTCAGAGCAATGTCTTGGGGACAGCTCACATTCTTCGGTGAGTTTGCAGACATCATGACATATGGAGTTACAGCTTGTTTCCTTGTTGCCATCACACTTGTACCTGTAGTACTTGTCCAAGGTGAGAAGATCTGGGCCAAGATCAAGAGAACGCCTCAAGCAAGAAAGGCAAGCATGCTTATCAAAAGAAATAAGGAGGTGAAGAAATGAAAGAATTAATTATAGCTGGACTACTAACACTATTGCTGATTGGAAGCGCTTCTGCACAAACTACACCAGAGCTCATCCAAACATTCCTGAACCAAGATCCTGATCCTTCAGAACCAGGAAAATATGTAGAACTGCGATGGAAGATTGACAAGATTGGAAATGCTAAAATCAGGGATATAAAATACACACTCGAAGTTGAGTATCCATTCTACTTTGATGAATCAGATACACCTGAAAGAAATCTTGGTGATTGGGAAGGATTCTCTGACGAAGATCAGTTTTTCATACTGTTCTACAAAGTGAGAGTTGCACCAGATGCAATTGAAGACACATACAAAATCAAGCTCAAGTCCAATACAAATTCCAATGACTTCTGGGTTACAAGGGAATATGATGTCAGAGTTGGAGACAAGGAGAGGCCGGATTTCATAATCGGACAAATAACAACATCCCCAAGCAAGCTGGCAAGTGATTTAGATGAAGCTGAATTGAGTGTTGAGATTGCAAACATCGGAGATGGAACTGCAGAAAACGTAGTAGTTGAATTGAAGCTTCCAGAAGGTTTCACACCATCATATAGTTATTCAGATCGTGAAGCACTTGGAACAATCATGGCAGGAACAAGCAAGGTAGCAACATTCCATGTTGATATAGATGAAGATGTTGCAGGCGGAGTTCACGAAGCAAACATGTACATAAGCTACAAGGAAGCAGACGACGACGATAATGAATTGAAGAATAGAGTAATCACAATCGACCTTCCACTTAAAGACAAGCCTATGTTCAAGATAGATGAAGTGAAGATAATTCCTGAAGTTGTATATCCAGGCACAGAGATAGAAATGCATCTGAAGATAAAAAACACAGGCGGTGAAGAAGCCGAATCTGTATCTATCAGACTATTCAAGGATTCTGCACAACAACTCAGCTTAATCGAAAAGTCAGATTTCATAGGTAAACTGAAAGCTGGTGAAATAGGAGAGGCAATACTCAAGATAGATATTGAAGAAGATGCAGCACCAAAGACGTACATACTTGATCTAGAAATAAGAGCAGTGGACAATGATGAGGTTTTGATACAAGAAAAAACAGTCTCATTTGATGTACAAGCTGCCGAGACAGGCGGATCAGGAATGACAGGAGAAATAATTGCTGGATTATCAACAACAACTCTAGCTGTGTTTGTAGTTATCTTACTTGTGGTAGGTTATCTAGCATACAGATCCGGTAAAGGTCGGGGAAAGGCTTGACCTACCTCAAGCCTCTTTTCTTATTTTATTTGTATCTCAATCTAGATGTCATAATTTAGTTGTTTTAAAATCAAAGCGTTATTAACTTCTTCCATTTGTCTCATGTTTTCATCAACTCTGTCCATAGATTCTTTACGTCTTTCATAATCTGTTTGAATAGGCTCTACGTCTAGATCTACTCTCTGCCATGGAGGCGTATTGTCATAGATCTCATAACCTCTTTCGGGTATGAATCCTCCATAGTGGTCATATGCGTATCCAGGTCCATGAAAATTCATACCTCCTGCTCTTCTATATAATTCCGTTGTTATCTGACCTGGAGTAAAGCATCCAGGCGGTAATACAGCTCCACTTCCCATAAAATCACCTCATTTAAATTACAGAGTTGTATTTTTGATACGTATTACATGACGTAGAATTGTAGCACTGTTGTATCATCTATTGGCATATTGGCACGCTACTACCGTAAAACCTATACTTATACCATCTAATTTTTCTACATGGAGATACTAGATAAGATCAGAATACTCGGAGACGCAGGTAAGTATGATACATGTGCGTCTTCATCCTCAAATAGAAAAACAACAACAAATGATAGAATAGGTAATGCAGCATCTGCAGGAATTTGCCATTCTTTCACACAGAACGGAAGATGCGTCTCCCTTTTCAAAACCCTTTACAGTAATTCATGTATATATGATTGTAAATACTGTTCCAATTCTACGTGCGCAAAAAAGAAATCACAAAAAGTAAGCTACACTCCGGAAGAGCTTGCCAAAACTTTCATGTCCCTTTACGTGCGCAATTATGTGGAAGGACTCTTCCTCAGTTCTGGTATAGTAAAGGATCCAGACAAAACAACAGAAGACATGCTTACAACAGTTCAACTACTCCGAGACAAATACAAGTTCCACGGCTACATACACTTCAAGGTGATACCTGGAGTAAATAAACATCTCTTGAAACATGCATCTGAGTTTGCAGATAGGATGTCTGTCAACTTGGAAGCTCCGAATAAATCCCGACTATCAGAGATCTCTTCAAACAAAGACTACAAAATAGATATCATACGCCGTCAAAGATGGGTGAAACAATTCAAATTACCCGCAGGACAAACAACCCAGTATGTAGTCGGAGGTTCAGATGAAACAGATATAGAGATACTCAAGAGAACACGATGGGAATATGAAAACGTGAGCTTACGTCGCGCATACTTCTCAGTCTTCCTTCCAGTTCGCGGAACACCATTCCAAAACAAGACACCAGAACCACTTCTTCGAGAGCATAGGCTTTACAACATAGATTTCATGATGCGCCAGTACAAGATAAAACTAAAAGAGTTTTCATCCATCATGCAGGATGGTATGCTTCCGAAAGATGATCCCAAATTATTGCTTGCAAAGCAAACTCTAACAAAACCAGTTGATGTAAACGAGTCAAGCTTCGAGCAACTAATTCGCGTACCAGGTATAGGACCGACATCTGCAAATCGTATACTCAGATTACAGAAAAACAAACAAAAGATTACAAAATATGAAACGCTTCATAGCATGGGAATAGTTTTGAAACGTGCAAAACCTTTCATAAAAGTGAACGGTAGAGCTCAGACACACCTAGGGAGGTTTGTTTGATGTTCAACTGGGCTTCCAGACATAAAGACTTCCAGAAAGATGTATTTGTGAGAGGAGCTAGACAACACCACGCTCTTCTCAGGTCCAAAGCAACACCAGAAGCAAAAAAGCTTCACAACTGGAACAGGCAAGTTGGTATGGGATACTGTAAAACAATATCCTTCTTACGTTTGAAAACAAGTAAAAAGGGAATCCTCTACGGTGAGATAAATCCAGAACATAGGATAGAAGATCTTGTTACTCGCCACTTCATGAAACGTTTCCCAACTTATATGATACTCATAGGCAGTTCTCGTGGAACATTCCTTGCAGTTCGCAATAGTTATCGTGGACATGTAGACCAACCCCTGAAACAGTTTCTCCACCAGCTTGAATCATACCTATCAGACGATCACATACTCGCAGATCTGGACTTCGATGAATCCTGGTGGGAGACATACTACGACAGCCAGGAAATACCCGAACGTGAAAACAAACGCCTTTTCTTGCAGTTCATGCCAAAGAAGTACCACTACATGACAGATCATGAAAGAAAACAACTGAGTAAAATCCGTAGATTGGACAGTTTCTAGACCAAAAACACATCTATATGGCAATGTATAAACTTTTTAAACTTAGTTTTAATATCTAGACATCATGCTCTACACTACTCACACGTTGACATATCTGAAACAATCAACCTGTTTTAGATCATCAACAAAAGCATCTTAGGTAAACATCATGAGAATACAAAAGACATGGAAAGTCTTTTGGACGATGTGATATGTCTAGAGTTATTTTTGTAGCAGAAAAAAAAAGAAAAATAAAAAGCGAGGTGTGAGATGCCAACAACCAAAAAGCTAAGATTTCGCAAGGTGATAGTAGACGGGAAAGAATATAATATTCCCGAACCATGTCCAGCAGGTAACTGTTTCATGGATTGTCCCCTCTACAATTGCGGTGAATGTCAAGGGGGATTTGGTCATAATGTAGGGGGAATGGGTTTTCATGGATATGTAAGGAATCTGCATCCTTACGTTGGATGTCCATGGCATCAAAAGTAGATAGCTGATCGATTAAAATAAAACTGAAAGGAACAAAGAAATGAGGAACATCACAATCCTCACAGTTCTCGCCGCCCTGATATTTGTATCATGCGGCAGCGAAGAAGGAATCACTAGGTATTCAGGCAGTGTAAATGGAGTTCACTACGACTATGAAAGGGCCGTGGGTGATAGTGTGTATCAACAGCTCCATTTAGACTATATTGATTCCACTATTTATGTCCTCAACAACGATGAGCTAAACAGCAAGATAGGAAACAATGACGGGGACAAATACAACGTCAACACCAGCGAAGGCAGCAACTGGGGAATCGACGTTCTGAATGGTTTTCTGTCTGTCCATGCCAGTGGTAGTTACAATCACATCGTTTTCACCTCTGATGAGCGAAATGATGTGATGAATTGGACATCCAGTCTGGTGAAAGCGTTTGATCTCTGGTGCCGTAACGGAGAGCCTGAACATTCTGATCCGTTCGCAATAGCCGAAGGAGATTATATAATAAACCGCCTGTTAAATTCCATATTCGATGGCAACCAGGAAGATACCCTGTTCATATCCATAGTCGACTCGATTGAGGCTAATAATCCTCTTATGGCTAATCTGTGGAGTCAGATTGCTAGGAACAGTATCGTATATACCCTTCATCTCAACATGGCCAAAAAGGTCTTCGAAAGCACCTTCGGTTTATGGCAGCATCCAAAAGAGATGGATCGTCGCAATCGCCTCGCAAGCAGGCTTCTGGCAAGAGGATGTGAAGGTGTAACCACCTTCAATCAACTCGCAAAGATAAATGAGTATGGAGAGGAGGGCTATAATCGTCTACTCTCCCTCCAGGAAGGATTCCTGCCAAACAGTCCTGAGGTTCAGATATTCTTACTCAAGCGGGGCCCGTACATCATATCTACATGGGACTACGACGGCAATCGTATACCTGTCGAATTCAAAGGTAACAGATACCTCTTCTGGTATCCCTCTGATGGTGTGGCTGCAGTCTTGGATGTCGATCCCAATAGATGTGACATCTTCGATTTCGGAACTGGCGTTTCTAGGGAAGCAGAAGTCTGGAGACTCCTCAGATATATCAAAACTAAAGAGGAGTTTGAGGAGATAGTCTGGTCTAGAGGCGATGAAGGTAGGTTTATCTACAACTTCCTACCCACTTCAATGTATATATACACTCTTGATTGGTTCGAGCCTGACCCAGACTTCATTCAGATGATCCGAAACAACGGCCTCGAGTGGGATCACATCTTAATGGATGAAGAAACATATTCATATTCGAATGTGCAGATTGATGACTAAAATCATGGATAGATGAAAGGAAACATAGAATGAGAAAACTAGGATTTCTCATAGTTGTCGCCGCCTTGATCTCTGTATCATGTGGTAGTGACGAGACGACTGGAGAGTATAACTTCAGTTCTAGTGTCTGCCGTCTAACATCAATTGAAGAGACCAAGCAGACATCTGTAGAGTTTGTTGATACAGCTCTCTTCACTCTGGAGCATCGGACTGATGAAGGCATCTTCAACGGAAACAATGCCTTGAACAATTTCTGGTTTGCCTGTGCCAAAGCTGGTGTGGTCATCAATGACACAACAAAACCAAGGAAGTTGCAGGTAGATCTGTGGATTCGCGAGAGTAACAGAGCTCATGCAGATCACATACTTTCACGGCTGAGAAACGGCGAAGTTAATAACATCACCTACGAAGATAGAAGTCTCAGGCGGGAGTACAGAGAGAGCATCATAATATCCCGTCACATCGTCAACGAAGACTTCTACTGGAGATGTCAGGAACATCTTGATCTCGAGCTCGCCATTGCTGAAGTAGGTCTTCAATACGCTTCCATCAAGTTTAGTGAATATGCGGCGCAAGAGAATTGGGAAAGACCCATACACAACGTTGTCAATATGTTCGATTGGATGGATACTTCCTCCTTCAGCCTCGATGAACTCGGTCTGCGACAGACCTACGATTCCATGCTTGTATACGCCACTGAAATCGAGATCAAACCAAAGATTGACATTTTCGTCACAAATGTTGTCTCAAACGGAGTTTTCAAATTCAATCCAGTGAAGTCCCTCTTCAGCGACTACAAGAAGCGGGGTGGAACAAAGACCCTTGCATATTTCGGCCTGCCCCCGGAACGTATAGAAGGTCTTCGTCTGTGGCCTTACAGGATGAAGGCAGTGGAACATCTATCGAATGCTTATGCAGCCTGTTCTCCCGGAGACTCCGACTGCGATAGAGTCGTGGAAGAGATGCATGAGGCTGAGATCTATGCAGACTCGGCTCAGGTAAGCCTGGCACTTATATCTGACTCTACCGGCATTCCTCAGATGTACTTAACGTGGATGCAGCAGACAGCCGGCCAGGAAATATCCTACCCCGAGTATCTGGCAACAATCGAGTCAGTCGACTACTTTCCGTGTAACGAGTAGTTCGGGGGAGGAGGTACATATTGAATAATATAGCCATCGTTTTTGTGACACTTGCTCTGGGTTTCTATACCATCTCCATTTGGTCAGAAAGGATACAGAAGATCCTGAAGACTTGGATGGTTGTGTTGTTTGGTGTTGGTCTTGTTTGCGACATCATCGGAACAACTATGATGGCCATAATCTCAACTATCCCATGGTATAGAAACACTCATGGCTACTGTGGATACTTGGCACTCATAATCATGCTTGTCCACTTTGTTTGGGCAATTCTTGCAATCACCAAGAATGGGAGGTATGAGAAATTGTTCAACAAGTGGTCTGTCTGGGCATGGAGTGTCTGGGTCATAGCATTTGTCACAGGAACAATTATTGGTATGTGCAGATAATGAACAAACCCCGGGACTAAATCCTCCGGGGTATAACCATATGAGGAAAAAATGGATATTGGATTAATCACAGGGACTAAGCTCAACTGTGCCAATTGGCAGATAGAAGGATTGTTGCGCATGCTCCGGAATAATGTTATGCAAGGCGCAATACCTGAAGAGCTCATCATCTATGGTGGCACAGGAAAGGCCGCCAGAAACGTGAATTGTTACGACGCCATTGAAGCGGCTATCAGACGCCTTGAACCAGATGAAACTATGATCGTCCAGAGCGGAAAGGTTGTCTACATAGCAAAGACTCACGTCGGTGCTCCCCGTGCCTTGATCGTGAACTCTATGCTTGTTCCCCAGTGGAGTACATACGAGAATCACAGGAAACTCGAAAAAATGGGTCTGACCATGTACGGTCAGATGACCGCAGGTTCCTGGGCATTCATTGGTCAGCAGGGAATCATGCAGGGAACGTATGAGACCTTTGCAGCAGCCGGAGCAAAGAAAAGGAAGTTCATCCTCACATCCGGCTGTGGTAATATGGGCGGAGCCCAAGCTCCTGCAGGCGTTATGTGCGGTGCAGTGACTTTGATAGCTGAGATCGATCCCTCCAAAATCTCTCGCTGTCAGGCAGAGGGCTGGATTGACGAAGTTTTTCCGGCTGCAACCGATGATGACGATGAAGACATACTGAAAGCTCTGCGTAGAGCAGTTGATGCCGCCAAGGCAGGTGAAGCTGTTGCCATCGCAGTTCAGGCCAACATCATCGATGTTCTTCATCAAGCCCTTCAACATAATATTATTCCGGATATCGTCACCGATCAGACAGCTGCACATGATCTACTCAACGGCTACTTCCCAGTAGGTCTCAGTTTCGAAGATGCTATGAAGATGCGCCAGAAAGAACCTAATAACTACATCGAGAAGTGTATGGATTCGACGAGGTTGCACGTTTCTTATCTTCTGGAACTTCAGTCCAAGGGCGCTACTGTGTTTGATTATGGAAATGGTCTCAGGTTCCATGCAGAGGAGCGGGGAGTTGCCAATGCATTTGACATCAAGGGATTCGTTCCCTTGTATGTTCGTCCCCTATTCTGTCAGGGTCGTGGTCCTTTCCGTGTCGCTGCACTCTCCGGCGATCCTCGTGACATCGAAGTTGTTGATTCGATCATCCTCGAACTCTTTGAGGATAACGATCTTCTTGTCAACTGGATCAAGAATGTTCAGGGGGCAATTGACTTCAGCAAGCAGCCTGGATTGCCTGCTCGGGTCTGTTGGCTTGGAATGGGAGAACGTGCAAAGGCTGTGGAATGGATTTGGAGAGCTGTTCGTCGTGGCCATATCAAGGCTCCTATCTGGGTTGGTCGTGATCATTTGGATTGTGGTTCTGTTGCGTCACCCGGCCGTGAAACCGAGGCCATGATGGATGGAAGTGATGCAATTTCTGATTGGCCGATCCTGAACGCTCTTCTAAATGCAGTCTCCGGTGCTACTTGGGTCTCCGTTCACAACGGAGGTGGTGTTGGTATTGGCAAGGCTACTCATGCTGGGCAGTGTTTCGTGATAACACCGGAACCTGATTGTCTGGAAAGGGCTCTGCGTGTGTTTACACATGATCCAGGTATCGGTGTCGCTCGTCATGCTGACGCTGGATATCCCGATGCAATCGAAACTGCACGTGAACATAACATCGACATTCCTATGATCACAGATCTTTCATCAGGTTAAGTTAAGATAGAACCCCCCGGGTCGTTTGTGGCCCGGGGGTAAATTATAGGAGTGTTTATGTTACCAATTGTAATAACTGAAGGCGATATCGTGGCCTTCATCCTTTTTTTCATCCTCATCGGAGCCGCTGAATTCTGCCTCATCGGTTACCTCAAGGACGAACGGAAAGTGGAAAATGTTTCCAAGACGCTGTTGATCATAAACTCCATGTTCGTGGCCGCCTTCTTCGGAACATGTACAGGTCTGCTTATCTTACTTCCAGCAGGACTTCTCGCCGGTATAGGGATATTTCCTGTTGTAACGATGATAGTCGCTGTGTGCTTTCTGATAACCGACAGGAAAGAAAAGAAGAGACTTCTCGAAAGTGAGAAAGGAGATTGAGTCGTGCATTATTACTGGTTAATGGGGTGGTTACCTATACTTATATTTCAATTGGTAACATACCTCTTAGTAACTCACTTCGCAGAAGCGAAGTATAATTGGAGGTGGATGGCATTAGCGAATCAGATTTATCTGATTCCTCTCATCACATGTTCCATTATATTTCGAGATAACTTACTACTACCATTCTTAGTTGAATCTATGGCTGTTATTATAATTCTACTCTTCGTTTCTAATGTGAAATGGAACGAAGTCAGTAAATACGCTGGTAGAAGATAATAGTCCCAAGTTCTGTTTTAGGAAAGGAGGAAAAAATGCCCTGGAAACTAACATTTATGAAAAGAAATCCCTACATATTAGATGATGATACCCCAGTGGTAGGAAGTCTTTGTCAATTGGATTTCGTTTTCACCAAAACTCCCAAATTAAAGGGGTTGGTCTTAGATCCGATACCCACCGATAATCAAGGTAGTGTTGAGTTTTCTATTGATGATGCTGAAGGTGAAGAGGTTGTGATTTATCTCGATGGTAACAGTATCGATCCGAAAGGCGATGCAAAGTTCGTTTATCGTGAAGGAGGTACCGAAACAATTACTGTCGAAAGTAGATGGTCCATCATAATCGAGTAATTCTTCTCATTCCAAGTTCTAATTTAGGAAAGTACGCTTTGTGCATACTGTCCTTTTCCTTTGCATTGTCTAGTAAAAGGGATATAAAGTGTCCAAGATCCCTTCAAAAAGAATTTAATTCTTTTGGTCAAGTTTTAACTATGAAGGGAGCGTTGGTTGTAGGAATCGTGATGAGTATAATTCTAATTTTTGCCAGTGGAGCCTACGCCAAAAGTATATCTTCCAACGCTGAAAAAACATTGTTGAGTACAAAAGGAAACTGCGGAGGCATCGTAGCTTGTCAGTGTGGAGACACTTTAGTTTCTGATCATGTCATGTGGTATGATTTAAACGGATGTTCAGGGTATGGTATAGTAATTGGAACAAACGATGTGAGTTTGGACTGTAATGGTCATACTATAGATGGAACTTTAGGCACATTTAATTACGGAATTGTTATGAATAGCATAAACTCAGCTAAGGTAAAAAATTGTAATATAATGGAATTCAATCGTGGATTTTCTATCTTCACGTCATCTTTCAATAATATCAGTTATAACAATATCAGTTATAACAATGAAGGCCTATTGACATCATATAATTCTCTGAATAATACGATTTCCGGTAATATTGTAACCGATAATTCCATTTCAGGACTTCATATACATTATAATTC
>Ga0272444_10002697_pt1 | contig 16275 bp, 13 predicted proteins | sample SSMForm13_FD_201033 | JGI IMG/M metagenome (GOLD analysis project Ga0272444, IMG submission 201033) | Marine sediment archaeal communities from Little Sippewissett salt marsh, Falmouth, MA, United States - SSM-Form-13 | ecosystem: Environmental > Aquatic > Marine > Wetlands > Sediment ...
CCCCCGGGACGGTGTTCAGTGAACCTGCCAAGGCCCCCGCCCGAAAACCGAAGCCAGCCCGAAAACCCGGGGAGAAGAAACCACGAGCTCGCCGGCCGGGCAGGAAGCGCAGACGCTAACACATTGCTAAAACTCGGCTTACCGTTGCACAAAGCCGAGCGCCGGAGGCCGGAAACCTGCCCCCACGTGCCGGAAAAAGGGGTTGCGTCGACCGCGGTGCAGTTCTATAATGCGTGCTCTGCCGGCGAGTGTGACCTGCGTCACATATAGCCCCGCAAGGCCCCAACATCTTGTATGACAACCGACTGAGAGGAACACATTGAGCAGGCAACCGCTTTCCACCCCACTGGCACGGGTCGCTGAGAGCGACCACCCTACTTGGGTCGAGTTCTGCGGCTGGCGCATGGCGGTCCAGTTCGAGGGCACCATCGCCGAGCATCTGGCGGTCCGTCGCGCGGCCGGGTTGTTTGACGTGTCGCACATGGCCCGTCTGGCGCTCTGCGGTCCCGGCGCCGACGAGGCGGTCGAGAGACTGCTCACACGCAAGACAGCCGACATGGCACCGGGTATTGTCCGCTACAGTTTCATCGCTGACGCCCAAGGCGCTATCCTTGACGACCTGATGGTGGCTCGCCGCGACGACGGATGGCTTCTGATCGCCAACGCGGTCAACCACGAGCGTGTCGTCGCCCAGATCCACGGCGCCGGCTTCGGCGGCACCCTGGCCGATCATACCCGCGAGACGGCCATGCTGGCCCTCCAGGGCCCGCAGTCGGTCGAGATGATGCAGCGGGTCTGGCCTGCTGCGGCACCCGATGAGCGCAAGCGTGGGCGACTGTGGTCGGCCGAACGGGGCGGCGCCGAGCTTGTCGGATCGCGAACCGGGTACACCGGGGAGGACGGCTTCGAGGTCCACGGTCCGCCCGGCAGCGTGGAGTCGTTGTGGGCCGACCTTCGCGCCGAGGGCGCCGCACCGTGCGGGCTGGCGGCGCGCGACTCGTTGCGGAACGAGGCGGCCCTGCCCCTCTACGGCCACGAGCTTCGCGAGGACACCAATCCGTGGGAAGCCGGGCTGGCCTACAGCGTGAGTCTCGACAAGGACTTCATCGGCCGCGACGACATGTTGCGGCGACGCGAGCACGGCGTACGCCAGAAGCGGGTGGGCCTGGTGCTGGCCGGCCGACGCATCGCGCGCGAGAACATGCCCGTTCTCCGCGGTGACCGCACGGTGGGCACGGTCACCAGTGGCACCTGGTCACCGCTCATCGAGGCCCCGATCGCCCAGGCGTATCTCGACACCGCGGTGCTCCATGAGGACGGGAACGTGGAGATCGACGTCCGGGGCCGCAGGGAGCAGGCCAGGATTGTGCCGGTGCGAGAGCTTATGCGAAGACATTGACCACAAGAGGAGGGCCGAATGGCACATCCGACAGACCGCAAGTACGCAGCCACGCACGAGTGGTGCCGCGCCGACGGCGACACGGTCGCCATCGGCCTGACGCAGCACGCCGTGGACCAGTTGACCGATCTGGTGTACGTGGACCTGCCCGCGCCGGGCAGCGCGGTGACCGCCGGGTCGCCGTTCGGCGAGGTCGAGAGCGTCAAGGCGGTCAGCGAGATCAACGCGCCCGTCAGCGGCCAGGTCGTTGAGCGCAACGAGATCGTGACCAACGATCCGGCGAACATCTCGTTGGATCCTCATGGCAACGGCTGGCTGATCAAGGTGAAGATGTCGGACCCGGCCGAGTTGGACGCCCTGATGGACGCCGCTGCGTACGACGCATCGCTGGCTGACTGAGGCCAGCATCGAAAGGAGCCGCGCGTGGCCTATCTCGGCAATCCGCCGTACGTTCAGGAAGAGATGCTGCGATCGCTGGGCCTCAAGAGCCATGCGGACCTGTTCCGCAGTGTGCCTCAGGCGCTCAGACTCCAGGACAACCTGAACGTCCCGGACGCGATGACTGAGATGGAGTTGGACCTGCATGTTCGCCGCCTGGCCGCCAGGAACCGGCCGGCGACGCGCATGGTGAGCTTCCTCGGCGCCGGCGTGTACGATCACTTCATACCGGCCGCGGTTGAATTGCTGGCGGCCCGCGGAGAGTCGATCACGCCGTATACTCCGTACCAGGCCGAGGCCAGCCAGGGCACGCTCCAGACTCTCTACGAGTACCAGACCATGATCGCCGACCTCTACGCCATGGAGGTGGCCAACGCCTCGCTCTACGACGGCACCAGCGCCGCGACCGAAGCGGCCCTGATGGCCCTGGCCATCACCCGGAGACGCAAGGTCATTGTCTCCCAGACGGTGCATCCCGAGACGATCGAGTGCATGAAGACCTACCTCGTCAACAGCGACGTCGAGTTGGTGACCGTGCCGTACCGTGAAGGGTGCACGGACCTGGAGATCGTCGCCAACCTGCTCGACGACCAGACGGCGTGTGTCATCGTCCAGGCTCCCAACTTCTTCGGCATCGTCGAGGATGCGGACAAGCTGGTCGAGATGGCTCACGCCATCGGTGCCCTGGCGGTGGTCAGCGCCAACCCCATCAGCATGGGTCTGCTCAAGGCGCCGGGAGAGTACGGGGCCGACATCGTGGTCGGCGAGGGACAGCCGCTGGGCATTCCGATGAACATGGGCGGGCCCTACCTCGGGCTGATGGCCACCCGCCGGGAGTTCGTCCGCCGGATTCCCGGCCGGTTGGCGGCCCGCACGGTCGATCGCCGCGACAACGAGAGCTTCTGCCTGACACTCCAGACGCGCGAACAACACATCCGCCGCGAAAAGGCCACCAGCAACATCTGCACCAACGAGGGCCTGATGACGCTCCGGGCGATGCTCTACCTGTCGCTCGTCGGGGCGGAAGGCCTGGCGGAGGTGGCGCGGCTGTGCGCCGCCAAGGCCCATTACCTGTCGCGGCGGCTGGTGAAGGTCAAAGGCTTCACGGTGCCGTATGCCGCGCCGTTCTTCAACGAGTTCATCCTCCAGTGCGACCAGCCGGCGGACCGCGTGCTGGCCCGGCTGGCGAAGCGCGGCATCTGGGGCGGCGTGCTCCTGTCGAGGTTCTATCCCCAGATGGAAAACCGAATGCTCGTCGCGGTCACCGAGAGACGCACCCGTGAGGAACTCGACGCCTATGTCGAGGCGGTCCAGCAGTAGCCCAGGAAAGGAACTCCACGACCGATGCCCGAACCGTTGATCTTCGTCAAATCGCAATCGGGACAGCGCGGCATCAGGTTCCCCGACAGCGACGTCCCGGACAGCGGGCCGGTGCTGCCCGAGCGGCTCCTCAGGCGACAACTGCCTCCCTTGCCCGAGGTCAGCGAGCGAAGCGTCGTCCGACACATCACCATCCTGTCGCGCGAGAACTTCTGCGTGGACACCAACTTCTACCCCCTCGGGTCGTGCACCATGAAGTACAACCCGCGGTGCAACGAGCGGCTGGCATGCCTGTCCGAGTTCACCGACCTGCACCCGTACCAGGCCGACGAGGATTGCCAAGGCACGCTGGAAATGCTCTGGCACCTCCAGGAGCTGCTGAAGGAGATCACCGGGCTGCCCGGCGTGAGTCTCCAGCCGGCCGCCGGGGCGCACGGCGAACTGACCGCGCTGCTGGTGTTCGCGGCCTGGTTCCGCGACCGGGGCCAACAGCGAACGACGATCCTCGTTCCGGACAGCGCCCACGGCACCAACCCGGCCAGTTGCCACATCGCCGGCTTCGCCACAGCCGAGGTCAAGTCGAACAAGGCCGGGCTGGTGGACATGGACGACCTGAGGTCGCACCTCGACGAGTCGGTTGCAGGCATGATGCTGACCTGCCCGAACACCCTGGGGCTGTTCGAGACGGACGTGGCCGAGATCGCACGGTGCCTGCACGACGTCGGGGCCAGGCTGTACATCGACGGGGCCAACATGAACGCCGTCCTGGGGATCACCCGGCCGGGCGACTGGGGCGCCGACGCCATCCACATCAACGTTCACAAGACGTTCTCGACACCGCACGGCGGCGGCGGGCCGGGCGCCGGGCCCATCTGCGTTGCTGAAGACCTCGAGCCCTTCCTGCCGTTGCCCATCGTCGAACGGGCCGAGACAGGCATGTACCGTCTCCGGACAAGCGGCGAGAAGAGCATCGGCCGCGTGCGAGGGTTCCTCGGCCAGGTCGGCGTGCTCATCCGCGCCTACTGCTACATCCGGCGCCTCGGCGGTCAGGGCCTGCGGGGCGTCGCAGAGAACGCCGTCCTCAACGCCCGGTACCTGCGCGAGCGATGCCGCCAGGACCTCGACCTGCCCTACGACGGAGAGTCGATGCACGAGTTTGTCCTGTCGGCCAAAGGGCTCAAGGATGCTTGTGGCGTGCGGGCCCTGGACATCGCCAAGCGGCTGATCGACCACGGCATCCATCCGCCGACCGTCTATTTCCCCCTGACGGTTGAGGAAGCCCTGATGATCGAGCCCACCGAGACCGAACGCCGTCGGACACTGGACCACTTTGCCGACGTGCTGCACGAGATCGTGGCCGAAGCCCGCGAGAAGCCTGACGTGCTCCACGAGGCGCCTCACACCACGGCGGTTTGCCGGCCCGACGAGGTCGGGGCGGCACGCGAGTTGGACCTCCATTTCGACTGGCCCGAGCACGAGCCGAAGAGTCACGACTAGGGGCGTCGCGGTGGATTCGACATGGCGGCTCATCACGCATCCCCCGGCACCCGGTGACTGGAACATGGCGGTCGACGAGCTACTCCTGGAGCAGGCGGCAGCTGGCGGGCCGCCCTGTCTGAGACTCTACGCCTGGGACCGGCCCACCGTGTCGCTGGGGTACTTCCAGTCGCTCGACGAGATGCCGGCCGGGCATCGCGACCGGTTCGCGGTGGTGCGCCGCCCCACGGGCGGAGGGGCAATTCTTCACGACCGTGAACTGACCTACGCCGTAGCCGTGTCGCGAAACCGGATGGACGGCGCGGCCCTCTACGATCGGGTCAACCGGGCCCTCCTCCGCGCGGTGCGGGCCCTGGGCGTGGAGGCCGACGTCCGGGAACCACAGGGGGAGTCCCGGGCGCAGCGCGGACCGTTTTTCTGTTTCGCACGCACCGGGGCCACCGATATAATCGCCCGCTCGCGAAAGCTGGCCGGCAGCGCCCAGCGACGGCGAGGCGGGGCCGTACTCCAGCACGGGTCCATTCTGCTGGAGACCGACCAGGCCGGGGCCGTCGGCATCGCCCAGGCGGCCGGCCGGCCGGTGACGTTCGCCGACCTGACGGTGGAGACCGTTCGCGGGTTCGAGCAGGAGTTCGGTGTCCGGCTGGAGCCGCACGACCTGTCGGCCGAGGAGACCCGGCGGGCCGATGAGATCCGCCGGCGCCGCTACGGCAGTCAGCAGTGGCTGATGCGCGGCAACCGAAAGGGACACCCGTGAATACCGACAAGCTTCTGGCAGATGCCCGGGCGATGCAGGACCGCATCGTCGCCTGGCGACGCGACTTTCACCAGCATCCCGAACTGGGGCTCGAGGAGGTCCGCACGAGCGGCATCGTCGCCAACGAGGTGGAACGGCTCGGCTACACGGTCCGGCGCGGCGTGGCGAAGACCGGCGTGGTGGCCGACCTCGACGTGCCCGGCGCCGAGGGGCGACTGCTCCTCCGGGCCGACATGGACGCCCTGCCCGTTCAGGAGAACTCCGGCGAGGAGTTCACCTCGGTCAACGAAGGCAAGGCCCACCTGTGCGGACACGATTCACACACCGCCATGCTGCTTGGCACGGCCAACCTGTTGATGGCCTACCGCGAGGAACTGCAGAGCAGCGTGCGGCTGATGTTTCAGCCGAGCGAGGAACGAACGCCCGGCGGGGCCATCGTGATGATCGAGGAAGGCGTCCTGGACGGCATCGACCTGGCGCTGGCCATTCACGTCTTCAGCGCCCAGCAGGCGGGACGGTGGGGTCTGATTCCGGGGGCGGCCATGGCGGCCACCGACGCGCTCGACATCACCATCACGGGTCGCGGCGGACACGCGGCGACGCCCGAGGTCTGCATCGACCCGGTCGTGGCGGCCGCCCAGACCATCATGAATCTCCAGACCGTCATGAGCCGGCGCATCCGGCCGCACGACTGCGGCGTGCTGAGCCTGTGCACCATTCACGGCGGCGACGCGTTCAACGTCATCCCCGAGACGGTCAAGATCGGCGGCACGCTGCGGACCCATTCCGAATCGGCACGCACGCAGGCTAAGACGTTCATCGCCGACACGCTCAAGGGCGTCGAGGTCACGACCGGCGTGACCATCGAGCTGGACTATGCCGCGGGGTATCCGGCGACGGTGAACGACCCAGAGGTGATCGAGGCGATCCGCGGGACAATCGTGGACCTGTTCGGCGAAGGCGCCCCCGAGACCATCGCCAAGAAGTTCGGCGGTGAAGATTTCTCCTACGTGCTCGAGCGGGTGCCCGGCGCCATGGTGTTCCTCGGCGTCGGCAACGCCGCGAAGGGCATCACCGCGGCCCACCACAACCCGGGGTTCCGGATCGACGAGGACGTGCTGTGGCAGGGCACGGCCCTTGAGACGGTCATGGCCCTGCGGCATCACGCCGAAGACTAGCACTGGAGCCGGTGCGGCCCGTCCGGAGATGGCGGGCCGTTGGTCTGCGCTGACCCACGTTGCCGCGCTACTGGCCGCCGGCCGCCTCGGCCGCCGGTTCAGCAGACTCGATCGCGTCGAGGACTTCCTGCCATTCGGCGAGGTTGTACTTGCACCCCGGGTCGCTGCGGCGCAGGTCGCCGAAGTAGCCCCAGCTTCGCGCGCGGCACCCGCCGCAATAGAGCTTGTACTGGCACACCTTGCAGTGGCCGGTGCGATCCTCGCGGTCGCGGAGCACCTTGAGCACGGGGTGGTTGAGCCAGAGTTCCTCGAAGTGGTCGTCCCGGATGTCGCCGATCTCGATGGGCATGAAGACGCAGGGGGTGATCTTCCCGTTGGGCTGAATGGCGCAGTAGCACCGTCCGGCGCCGCAGCCGCCGACGTATCGGGCAAGGAGGCGGGTCTTCTTGCCGGAGGAATACCCGTAGTGGCCGGTGTTGATGGGTGACTCGGGGTCGCCCAGCTCGATGCAGGCCCGGCCGTACTGCGTGGCCGAACTCATCACCGCGATCTTGTCCTCGACCAGGGTCTTCTGGAGAATGCCGAGCATGCGTTCGCGCTGGCCGGGCGATAGGTCCAGCTCGACGATGTCGCGGCCGCGGCCTGTGGGGATGAAGTTGAAGGCGTAGAAGGTGTTGACTCCGCGGTCGATGCACCACTGGATGATGTCTTCAAGCTCGTCGATATTGAGCCGCGTGACGGTCGTGGCCACGCCGACCTTCATGTTCGGATTGGCGATGCAGTTGTCGACACCGCGCACGGCGGCCTGCCAGTAGCCGGCACCGCCGCGGAAGTCGTCGTGCTTGGCCGGGTCGACCGAGTCGAGCGAGACCTCGGTGTAGCCGATCTTGCAGTCGACCAGGCGCTGAACGTTGTCCGGGGTGCAGAGTGAGCCGTTGGTGGCCACGGACATATGGAAACCGACCTCTCCGGCGTGGCGTGCGACGTCCCAGAAGTGGGCGCCCATGAGCGGCTCGCCGCCCGAGAAGGCGAGCATCGGCACGTCCAGGCCGGCCAGCGTGTCGACGACGCCGATCTTCTCCTCAAGGGTCAACTCGTCGTCGAGGGCCTTGTGGGCATCCTGGTAGCAGTGCCGGCACTTGAAGTTGCAGGCCTGGGTGAAGTTCCAGACAACCATCAGGGGAGCCACGAAGTTCTGCGGCTCGGTGAGGCCCAGGCGACCGACGCTGCGGATGGTGTTCACCAAGGCCCGGGCGGTCGGCCCGTGTCCGAAGACGCGCCGGGCCAGCGTGTCGCGCGACGCGCCGACGCGTTTGCGGACGTACTCGGTGAGCCACAGCGGCACGGCGAACTTGAGGCGCTCACCGAAGCTCATGCGCCCCGTGGCGTAAGCCCTGAAGAAATCATCGAGCGTGCACCGGCCGTCGCTGCGCCGCCGGGTGATGCGGCGGAACACCGCCTGGACACTGGGCCGGCCGAGCAGGTTGACGATTCTTTCCGGGTCCGCCATAGACAGGGTTCCATCAGCGCGACGGCATCTCGACCGGGCACCTACTCCACCTGGGCCATCACCTCGTCCGAGATGTCGAAGTTGGCGTAGACCTCGTTGACGTCCTCCTGCTCGTCAAGAAGGTTCATCAGCCTGAGCACCTTGCGGGCGGTCTCGGCATCGAGCGGGACCGTGGTATGCGGCACAGGTTCCACCTTGGCGCTCTCGGTTCTGATCTCCGCGGCCTCGAAGGCGGTGGCCACACTCTCGAACGCCTCGGGGCTGCAGGTCACCTCGTGGAGGCCCTGGTCGGTGACGACGTCGTCGGCCCCGGCATCGAGGGCGATTTCCATCACCCGGTCCTCGTCCGCCGCATCGGCCGCGATGGTGATGACACCCTTGCGCTGGAACATGTGGGCGACGGCGTTCATGGCGGCCAGGGTGCTGCCGTTTTTCTCGATGATGTTGCGGACCTCGGAGGCCGTGCGGTTCCGGTTGTCGGTGAGGCACTCGATCATGACGGCCACGCCGCCGGGGGCGTAGGCCTCGTAGACCAGGTGCTCGATCTGCGCCCCGCCGAGTTCGCCGGTGCCTTTCTTGAGGGCCCGCTCGATGTTGTCACGGGGCATGTTGACCTCGCGGGCCTTCTCGATGGCGTAGCGGAGGGCAAGGTTCATCGAAGGATCGCCGCCGCCTTGCCGCGCCGCCACGGTGATCGCCTTGGCCGCCTTGGAAAACGCAGCACCGCGTTTGGCGTCCGCGCTTGCCTTCTTGCGTTTGATCGTCGACCAGTGCGAATGCCCGGACATACGTATCCTCTCCTCTGTTCGAACTAGTTCCCGGTGCCTGTTCCCAGGGGCGCGACCGGCACCCGCTTGCCTTTGCGCAGGGCTTCGAGCTTCCTGGACAGGCGTTTCTTGAGTTTCTCGTCCTGATTCGACGGTCTGCGATCGGGCTTCTTGAGCATATCGCCGGCCCGCTCGTACGCGGTCCGGGCCTCATCGAGTTGTGTCATCCGGACCAGGACATCGCCCACGTGGTCCCAGACCACCGGGTCGATCTCCGGGTCGATCCGCACACTTCGGCGCAGGTAGACCAGGGCCTCGTCCATCCTGTTCTGCTTGTACAGGGCCCAGCCGAGGCTGTCGAGATAGGCGGCCGACCCGGGCATTTCCTGGACGGCGCGGCGGATCATGCGTTCGCTCTCTGCGAGCTTCTCGCCGCGGTCGGCCCACATGTAGCCCAGGTCGTTGCTGGCCCCCGTATGGCGCGGGTGGTCCGCCAGGATACCCCGGAGGGTCTCCTCGGCTTTCCGCTCGTCGCCGCGCTCGGCCTGGAGGCTCGCCAGCAGGTAGACATGCTCGGGCTGGTCTGCCTCGGCGTCGATCAGTTCGCGAATCAGCTTCTCGGCCGGTTCGAGGTCTTTCCTCGCGATGAGCACACTGGCCTTGAGAGACTTGGCCAGATTGTGGATCTGAAGCTCCGCCATCAGGTCATCGCACAGCCGGAGCGCCTCATCATACCGTTTGAGTCGCGACAGCAGCGGGACCTTGTAGTACATGAGCATCTTGTCGTCGGGCAATTGTCCCAGGCCGCGGTCCATGACCGTCAGGGCTCTATCCCAGTCGCGCAGGAGGTAGGCGTAGTAGTGGGCCGCAGTGACATACGAACTGTTGACCTCCGGCCGGTCGGCCAAGGCCTGCTCGATGACGTGTTCCGCCTCGTCCGAGCGGCCGATGCGCACCAGCACCCTGACCAGATCGTAGCGAGCACGGGTCGCGTCGGCGCTGAGCCGGATAGCCGTCGTGTAGTGGCCGATAGCGTCGGCATCGCGGTCCAGGAGCTCACAGATCAGCCCCATGGTAATCAGGAGCTTGTCGGCCAGCGCGCGGTCTTTGACCCGCGCGGTTCCGCCGCGGAGCGTCGCCAGGGCCTCGGTGAGCCGATCCTGGCCGATCAGCACAGCCGACCGGCGACGGTATCCGGTGATGAACTCCGGATCGACCTCAACGGCGGCCTGGTAGTACTCTGCGGCCTGCGAGGCATCGAACTCCTCGGCAAGCATACCCAGGACGACGTCGGGCCCCACGGTTTTGTCGCGCCCCTCGTTCATGGCCTCGAGGACTGGCCGGCCGGCCGCCATGGCCGCCTCCGGATCAGGCAAACCGGCGACGAACCTGGCCAGGTCCTCCATGACAGGCTCCAGCGACTCCGGGTCGCTGTGAGCCGAGACGGTCTGGGCGTAGAGTTTGAGCGCCTGCTCGGACCTGGCGCCGGTCTTGTAGTGTTCCAGCAGGACTTGCCGGGCCTGCGCGCCGAGGTCGGCTCCCTCGTCCATCAAGGGCTTGAGCGCCGCGACGCCTTCCTCTTCGCGGCCCATCGCGAGGAGCTTCTTGCCGAGCAGCAGCGGGATGGCACGGACTTGCGGGTGCGTCTCGTGAAGCCGACGGAACGTCTCGATGAACGTCTCGTCGTCGCCGGTCTCGTCGAAGATGCGCGACAACATGTCATAGGAGGAGGACACATTGGGCCACCGCTGCTGTGCGGCCAGCGCGACCTTCAAGGCCAGGTCGGTCTTCTTACGTTCCAGCAGGGCGTTGACGATGGACGGCACGATGGCCTCGGCGCCGACCTCCTCCAACCCCGCCTGCCGGGCCACGACTTCCTCGACGAGCGTGCAGGCTTCGTTGTCCTTCCTGGCTCGCAGGAGTCCCTCGGCCAGGAGCAGCTTGATGATGCTCCGCTCGGGGTGCTCCTTCAGGAACCCGCGGAACGTCTTGACGAACCCCTTGTCGTCGTCCTTCTGCTCATAGACCTTGGCCAACAGGCGGTACGGAGCACCGTCGTCGGGCCGGTGCTTCTGCATCAGCAGGGCGACCTCCAGGGCCAGATCCACCTGCTTGTCGTTCAGCAGCGAGATGACCAGCAACGGGCCGAAACCGGGCTTGGTGATCAGGTGGGCGGCCGATCGGCGGACCCAGCCGACCGCCTTCTCGTGCTGCTTGGCCTGGAGATAGAGCTGCACCACCTTGGCAACGATGGACTCCTGTTGGTCCATCAACTGGCCGACCTCGGCGTCCCGGCGCAGCGTTTCAGGCGCCGCCTTGAGCCACGCCACCAGACGATCGAAGACCTCCGCCGCCTCCACGTAGCGACGTTGCTCCTCCAGAAGACGGCCGTGGCGATAGAGTGTCAGACCATAAAACCGTTCCTTTTGCGCGTCGCCGGTGAGGGCGATGCCCTTGGCGTAGTAGTCCTCGGCTTCCTTGGGGCTTCCCTCGGCCTGGGCCCATCGCCCGAGGCCGTAGTACCTCTCGGCGTCGGTCGCGGCGGTCTTGCGGATCAGCCGCGCGGCGTTCTCCTTCTCCTTGGCGCGGAAGTAGAGCTGCACAGCCTTGGCGATGATCGACTTTTCCTGCTCGATCAACTGGCCGACTTCGCGATCGCGGCGCAGCGGCTCGGGCGCCTCGGCGAGCCACTGGGCGAGCCGCTCGAAGATCTCGGCTGCTTCACCGTAGCGCCGGCGCGTGTCGAGCATGCGGGCATAGCGATAGAGGGCCAGTGCGTGGAAGCGACTCTGCCGGCCATCGCCCTGAACCTCGAGGCCCTTCTGGTAGGACGCTTCGGCCTCTTCGAGATCGCCGGTCTGCTCGGCGAGGCGGGCGAGCCGATAGTAACCCTCGACATCCGACGGGTCGATCTCGACGGCCTTCTGCAGGGCCTCTCTGGCGGCGGCGATATCCCTTTTCTGAAGGTAAGCCGACGCCAGATCGCGCAGGACCAGCGTACTGGACGGGTCCAGTTCGGCGGCCTTCTTGTACTCGGCGATGGCCTCGTCGATCCGGCCGGCCTTCTGATGGTCGCGGGCCAGGGCATAGTGGTAGAACGACTGGGGATCGATCGGCTTGGCGTCCGGAGGTGTCTTGTCGCCGGCGTTGTCCGGTGTATCAGGCGCATCGGTCTCGGGCGCAGACGTTGCCGGCCCCGACGGGTCGGTCTGCGCGGTCAGCGGGACGGCCCACAGCAGCAGCAACACCGCCAGGACCAGCACGGTCATTGTCCACCAAGCCGAGGGTGTAGTGCGGCGCCTCACGGGGCGTCCTCCTTAACAGGTTGTGCCGCGCGGGGATCAGGGAATCACCTTGTTCAGGGGATACACGATGATACCCGAGGCCCCGATCTTCTTGAGCTGGGGAACCAGTTGGCGCTCTTCCGTTTCCGGGAGAATGACCTCCACGGCCACCCAGTCGGCCTCCACCAGGTTGCTGATGGTCGGGCTTCTCTCGGCGGGCAGGAGTTTCGACACATCGTCCAGCTTGTCTCGCGGGACGTTCATCTTCAGGCCGACCTTCTCCCTGGCCGCCAGGGCCCCCATGAGCAGCAGGGCCAGGTCCTCGATCTTACTGCGCTTCCAGTCATCCTGCCAGGTGTCGCGGTTGACGACCAGCCGCGTGGTGCTCTCCATGACGGTGTCCACGACCCGGAGCCCGTTGGCCCGGAGACTGGAGCCGGTTTCCGTGACGTCGACGATGCCGTCCACGAGTCGGGCTTTCGCCTCGGTGGCCCCCCATGAGAATTCGACTTTTACCTGTACCCCGAGGTTCTCGAAAAATGCGCGGGTGACGTTGACCAGTTCGGTGGCCACGATCCCCCCCTCAAGGTCGCCGGCGCTCTCGACCGACGAGTCCAGGGGCACGGCAAGCACCCAGCGGACCGGTACCATTCTGGCCTTGGCATAGACGAACTCGGAGACCTCGATCACGTTGCTGCCGTTCTCGACAATCCAGTCATGGCCGGTCAGCCCCGCGTCGACAACGCCGTCCTCGACGTAGCGGCTCATTTCCTGGGCGCGGAACTGAATGATCTCCAACTCGGGATCGTCCACCGTCGGGAACAGGCTGCGCGAGCCGCTGCTGATGTCGAAACCGGCCCTGCGCATCATCTCGAACGTGGACTCCTGAAGGCTGCCCTTGGGCAGGCCGAGCTTCACGTTTCTGGCCATGTTCCCATCTCCTCCCGCCCCGCGCTGAGCCCGGCGATTCCCGCGGCCGCCTACGTACTACGTCGTTTCTTCCTGGCCGCCGGCTTGCCCGAGGATTTCTTGCGGGCCTTCCTGGTTGCGCCGGACTTCTTGGCGGCGGCCTTCCTGGCAGGTGCGGCCTTCTTTCTGACCGCCTTCGCCCTGCGTGCCTTCGCGGCCTCTTTCCTGGCCGACAGCCGCCCCGCGCCCGTGGGACACATGGCCTTGAGGGTGCAGCGGCCGCAGAGCGGGGCCTTGGCCAAGCACCGCGCCTCGGCAAGTCGGCGCACCAGGGCCCAGGTCTCAAAGCCCTGATCACTCTTGAGGGCCCGCTCCAGGAATCCTTGGACGGCCGCGATCTCCTCGTCAGGCCCGACCAGTTCAAGCCTCAGAATGACCCGGTGGACGTCCGTGTCGGCCGGCACCGCATGCCCGGAAGACAACAGCAGGACCGCCGCTGCGCCCAGCACGGCGTCGCCCCCGTCGACGTTCTCGAAATACTGCCGCAGCTCGCGAACACCCATGGACCGCACGAAGTCCCAGTCCATGGTGTTATGCCGCAGGAAGATCGCATTGAACAGCTTGATCAGGCGGGCGGCCTTGGCCTGCGCATTCGGGATCTTGGGAATCACCTCGGCGATTTCCCTGGCCAGACTGACCCGCAGTTCGTTCAGATCGACGAACGCCTCTGCGATTCTGCGAACGGCGTCGTCGACAGCCGCACGCGTACTGCCCTCACTCAGGATAAACCGCAGGAGCTGCGGGGCAATATCCTCCGCCTCGTCGCGCACGGGCTTACCGTACGCCTTGCGAAGGGCGCGGCGAGCCCTCTGGAGCAGCGCGGCCCGTTCGCTGAATGTCTTCATGGCTCCGGTTCCTCCTCGGGCGGCGGTGCTCCAGCCGCGTCGCCCGGCGCCTCGTCCTGCATCCGGTACTCGCTCCTGGCCAAGTTAATCAGGCGTGAGATCTCCACACTCTTCTTGACGCTTTCGTCCAGTTCGAAGCGAAGGCGCGGCACGACCTTCATCCTCAGGGCGGAGAAGACCTCGCTCTGGATCCTCCCCTGGGCATGCTGCACGGCCTTGAGACACAGATCGGCCTTCGTCGGATCGCCCAACACGCTCAGCTTGACCGTCGCACGTTTCATGTCCGGCGACACGTCCACCTCGGTCACGGTGACAAACCCCATCCGCGGGTCCGCCAGTTCGTAGATGAGGATTCGGCTGACTACTTCCCTGATCGATCGTGCCACGCGGAGCACTCGGCGGCCAGCCATCGGTTCCCACGTCTCCCACCGCCCGCACGGCGGTCACAGGACCTCAATCGAGTAATCCACCAACTCAGCGGCCACGGAGTTCCGGACGAAGTCGGCGACCTTCGACAGAACCTGGGTGGCGTGGCGTGAGTCGTTGCTCACGATCGCCGCGCCGAGGTGTGCGTGCTGGCGATGGTCCAGGGAACCCACTTCGGCAATCGACACCGGGAACCGGTGACCGATGCGGTCCTTGAGGCCTTTGACCACTCGACGTTTGTCTTTGAGCGTCTGTGCGTCGCGGACCAGGATCCGAAGCTCCAGCGTTCCGACCACCATCCCTGCTCTTCGTCTACACTCAGAGTGTGCGCTTCACTTCCACTGTCTCGATCGCCTCAAGGCCATCATCCACCTTGATGTCGTCGAAGCCCTTGATCTTCAGGCCGCACTCCAGCCCCGACTGTGCCTCGCGGGCATCGTCCTTGAACCGCTTCAGCGACTCCAGCTCTCCTTCGTACATCACGATGCCCTGCCGGCTGACACGGACCTTGCTGGTGCGGCGAATCACGCCGTCGGTTACGTAGCAACCCGCGACCGTACCCAGCCGCGACACCTTGAACGTCTGCCGGACCACCAGGTGCCCGGTCACCTCTTCCCGGGTCTCCGGCGCCAGCATGCCCTCCAGGGCCTGCTTCAGGTCGTCGGTGATCCGGTAGATGACGCTGTAGAGGCGGATGTCCACGCCCTTCTGCTCGGCGAGCGACCGTGCCCGCTCGTCCGCCACGACCTGGAACCCGATAATGACGGCATCACTGGCGTCGGCCAGCAGGACGTCGCTCTCGTTGATGCCACCGATTGCGGCGTGGAGCACCGAGACCTCCACCTCGGGGTGCTTCAGTTCGCCCAGCGATTGCCTGAGGACCTCCACACTTCCCTGGACGTCGGCCTTGAGGATCACGTTGAGCTGGCGGACCTTCTGGGCCTCCATCTGCTCGAAGAGCTGTTCGAGCGTGACGTGCGGGCGCGTTGCCAGCGACCGCTCGCGGGCCTTCCGCTCGCGCTGCTCGGCATACTCTCGGGCCGTCTGGAGGTCCGTGAGCACGTAGAACCGGTCACCGGCACTGGGTACGCTCGAAAGCCCGCTGATACTCACAGGCACACTGGGCCCCGCCTCCTGCACGGCGCGGCCCTGATCGTCGGCCATGGCCCGAACGCGCCCGTAGGCCGTCCCGGCCAAGACGATGTCCCCCACCCGCAACGTGCCCTGCTGGACCAACAGCGTCATGACCGGCCCGAGCCCTTCGCGCATCTCGGCCTCGATGACCGCCCCGCGGGCGTTCGCCACGGGGTCGGCCGCCAGTTCGAGCAACTCGGCCTCAAGAGCCAGCGACTCCAGCAAGTCGTCCACGCCCTGCCCGGTCACCGCAGAGGTCTGGACCACGATGCTCTTGCCGCCCCACTCCTCCGGCGTCAGGTCATGCTCAGCCAGTTGCCCATACACCCGCTGGATGTTGACTCCCGGAAGGTCGATCTTGTTCAGCGCCACGACAATGGGCACCCCGGCAGCCCGGGCGTGGTTGATGGCCTCCTCGGTCTGCGGCATGACGCCGTCGTCAGCCGCAATGACCAGCACGGCAACGTCCGTGATCTGAGCGCCGCGGGCCCTCATGGCGGTGAACGCCTCGTGGCCGGGCGTATCCAGGAACGTTACGGCGCGGTCGTTGATCTGCACGCGGTACGCGCCGATGTGCTGGGTGATCCCGCCCGATTCACGGTCGACCACCCGCGTGCTGCGGATCCGGTCCATCAAACTGGTCTTGCCGTGATCCACATGGCCCAGGAACACGACCACCGGCGCCCGGGGGACGGTTTCGCCTTCGCCTCTGCCTGCGTCGGCCTGCGTGATCTCAGCCTCGATGGCCTCC
>Ga0272444_10002699_pt1 | contig 16267 bp, 16 predicted proteins | sample SSMForm13_FD_201033 | JGI IMG/M metagenome (GOLD analysis project Ga0272444, IMG submission 201033) | Marine sediment archaeal communities from Little Sippewissett salt marsh, Falmouth, MA, United States - SSM-Form-13 | ecosystem: Environmental > Aquatic > Marine > Wetlands > Sediment ...
GTTATGGCGATCCTGATGGCCTGCGCCGCCTCGCAGCAGGGCGAGCAGGTCTCGACGGAGTTTGATAAGGCCGCCCTGCGCGAGCAGGCTCGGGCCGACTCCATCAAAGCGGCTCGGGAATTGGAGATTCGCAAGATCAGAAGCACCGCATCGGAATATCACAAGAACCGGCAGTACGTCGACGCCATCCCGCATCTGGAGAAAGTGCTGGAACTGGACTCCAAAAACGAAGGTGCTTATTTCATGCTGGCCGATTGCTACTTTCGGCTGGACCAGCTGGATGAGGCCATTGCCGTCTATCGCCGGGCGATCCAGGCCGATCCCGAAAACGGGAACTTTCATCAGTATTTAGGGTATATGCTGGACCGCAAAGGCGAGACCCAGGAAGCCATGGCATCCTATCAGAAGGCTGTCGAGCTGATGCCTGAAAGCCTGGAGGCGCACCTGGCTCTGGCCAATCTCTATCTCGGCCAGGAGATGGATATGCCGGCTATCGAGCATTTCGCCAAGGTGGTGGAGATCGACGACACCCGTTCGGAGGTTCTCACGGTACTGGCCAAGCTGTATGCCAAGAACGGGATGAAGGAGGACCTGGCCGGCACCTACGAACAGCTCCTCAAGCTGCACCCGCAGGATCCCATCTACATGCTGGAGCTGGGCAAGGTCTACACCGAGCTGAGCCGCAACGAGGACGCCATTCTGCTGCTGCGCGACCTGCTGGCCCAGCAGGAAGACAATGTCATGGCCTGTCTGTACCTGGGAACGGCGCTCAATAACAGCGCCCAGTGTATCGAGGCCATCGATATCTTCAACCGGGCCCTGGAGCTGGAGCCCAGGAACCTCCGGGCCCTCAGCGATATGGCCTACTCCTACAGTGAGAACGGCAACCACGCCAGGGCCAGGGACATCCTCGGCCAGGTGGCCAAGCTGGATGCCAAGTACGCCTATCGCTATGTGGTCCGGGGGGAGATCTATGAGAACGAGGCCGAGCCCCATATCAAGGAAGACGGGACCGTCAAATATGAAGGCAAGGTCAAGTTCGAGAAGGCAGTAGCGGAATATAAAAAGGCCCTGAAAGATCCTGAGTGGGGCAGTTATGCCCGGCGGAAGATCGATTATCTGACGCCGTTTCTGCCCACCGATGAGGACCGGTTCTTTCACGGCCAGGAAGGGTAGATCCGGAGGAAATCCTCCGGGGGACTATTCCAACAGCTTTCTCAATTCTTCCATAAATTCCTTTTTGTCCTTGAATTTCCGATAGACGGAGGCAAATCGGACGTAGGCCACCTCGTCCAGCTGGTGGAGCTTTTCCATCACCAGCTCGCCGATCTCCTTGCTCTTGACCTCACTTCGCGAGAGATTATAGAGCTCGTTCTCGATCTCGTCGACCATGTAGTCGATACGTTTGGTGCTGACGGGACGTTTCTTACAGGCGGTGACGATGCCCTGGAGCAGTTTCTGCCGATCATAGGGCTCTCGCCGCCCGTCGCTTTTTACCACTGTGAGAGCGACTTTCTCGATGTATTCATAGGTGGTGTAGCGCTGTCCGCACTTGAGGCATTCCCGCCGCCGCCGGATCGCTCTGCCCTCCTTGCTGGACCGGGAATCCACCACCTTATCCTCCTCATAACTGCAGAAGGGACATTTCATCGGCGCCTCCCCCTTTCGAACCCCGTTCGGGTCTTCGAATCCGTATCCTTACGAATATCTTCCTTCCCCGGCCTCCTGGCCGGCCGACGTCGATCCCGGTGAGTTCATCTGGCAGACTTCCAGACCTGCTTCCCGAATGATCTCTTCGGCCAGATCATCCGGATAGCCCTCCAAATAGACCACCCGCTCGACGCCGGCGTTGATCAGCATCTTGGTGCACAATACGCAGGGAAAATGAGTGGAATAGAGCGTGGCGCCCCGGATGCTGACCCCAAAGCTGGCCGCCTGGATGATGGCGTTCTGCTCGGCGTGCGTCCCCCGGCAAAGCTCGTGCCTTTCGCCCCGGGGCACGCCCAATCGATCCCGCAGACAGCCCACCTTCTCGCAATGTTCCAGTCCGGCCGGCGCCCCGTTGTACCCGGTGGTCAGGATCTTCTTGTCCTTGACCAGAACTGCGCCCACCTTGCGCCGTAAACAGGTGGCCCGTTGAGCCACCCGCACGGTGATGTCCATGAAGTAGTCATCCCATGAGGGCCGCGGCATCGATCTTTCTCCCTTCGTTCCAACGGTGTTTCATATCAGCAGCTCCAGGCAGCGCTGCGACCAGGTCTCCAGGGAATCCCTCCGCCGGGACAGCTCCTCGATCGGTAGAAACTCCCCCCGTGTGATCTGGCGCTCCCGCCGCCGCACTGCCGGCCGGTCCAGATACCAGAGATGGACGACGCCGAAATGGACCCGGCCGACCGCATTGGAATCGTCGTTGAGCAGCCCGATGATCTCCTCCCGATGGTCCGTCTCCACCCGCACCTCCTCGGCCACCTCTCGAGCGGCCGCCTCCAGATACAGCTGACGCAGCGGGGTAAACAGGTTCAGGTCCCGGGGCTCGATATGCCCGCCGATACCGATCGATCCCCTGGCCCGCAGCCGGGCCTCTCCCGATTCCCGGCCTCGAACATAATGAAAGATGCAATTCTGATGCCTCAGGATCACATAGGGAATCAATTGTTTATAGTCAGGATCCTGCTCGGCCAGGTCCCGGGCGATAAACCGGCTGTGTCCGTCACCGAGAATGGCATCGAGATAGGATTCGGCCTCCCGGCACACCCCCTGAAATCGCCCCAGCTCATCCAGCAGTCGGCTTTCAAAGACCAGAACCAGCTCTTTCCTTTCACCGGAGTTCGGCATCGAAGCTCATCCTCCCCCGTCGTCTACAGCTCCGGATACAGCGGGAAGGCCTGGCACAGCTCACGAACCTCTTTCTTAACCTTTTCGGCGACGGCCTCATCGTCGACATGATCGATCACCTCGGCGATGAACCGGCCGACCTGCTTCATCTCATCCTCCTTCATTCCCCGGGTGGTCAACGCCGGTGTGCCCAGGCGAATGCCGCTGGGATTAAACGGCGTCCGGGGATCGAAAGGAATCATATTTTTATTGCAGGTGATGTTGGCCCGGTCGAGGGCCTCCTCGGCCTGCTTGCCGGTGACCTCTTTGGTGGTCAGATCCACCAGAATGAGATGGTTGTCGGTGCCCCCGGAGACCAGCCTGAGACCCCGGGCCAGCAGCTCCTCGGCCAGGGCCCTGGCGTTCCTGACGATCTGGGCGGCGTATTCCTTGAACTCCGGTTTGGCCGCTTCATGGAAGGCCACCGCCTTGGCAGCGTTGACATGATCGTGAGGGCCGCCCTGCAGGGCGGGGAAGACGGCCCGGTCGATGTCCTTGGCGAACTTCTCCTTACACATGATGATGGCGCCCCTCGGCCCGCGCAGGGTCTTATGCGTGGTCGTGGTGACCACATCGGTGAAGGGCAAGGGACTCTGGTGCACACCGCCCACCACCAGGCCGGCGATGTGGGCGATATCGGCCATGCTGACCGCGCCGACCTCCTGGGCGATCTCATGGAAGGCTTGAAAATCGATCTCCCGGGGATAGGCGGTGGCCCCGGAGACGATGATTCTGGGCTTTTCCTGACGGGCCAGCTTGCGGACCTGGTCATAGTCGATCAGATGGGTCTCGGGATCGACACCGTACTGCAGGGCCCGATAGGCCTTGCCCGAGAAGCTGACCTTGTGTCCATGGGTCAGGTGCCCGCCGTGGGCCAGGCTCATGCCCAGGATGGGATCGCCGAACTCCAGCAATCCTACGTAAACGGCCACGTTGGCCGGACTGCCGGAATACGGCTGGACATTGACGTGCTCGGCGCCGAAGAGAGCCTTGGCCCGCTCGATGGCCAGATCCTCGGCCTGATCGATGAACTGATTGCCGCCGTAATAGCGCTTATGGGGATATCCCTCGCTGTATTTATTGGTCATCACGCTGCCCATGGCGGCCATCACCGCGGTGCTGGTGAAATTTTCCGAGGGAATCAGCTCCAGGCCGTATTTCTGGCGCTCGATCTCATGGCTCATGATCTCGGCTATCTGCGGATCAATGGCCTGCAGAGCTTTCAGTCCGGTGGTATTCATGCTCGTCCTCCTGCGCTGGGTTTCTTTTCGCGGGCCGTATGGTTTTGGTCCCGGCTGTTCTTATTCGTCCTGCGGACGGTGTTCTCCATCGCCCGGCCGGTCCAATTTCCGTATCCGCCGCTGATGCCGGCCGCCCTCGAACTCGGTGCTCAGCCAGACATCAAGGATCCGGGGGGCCTCTTCCGCCGAGACTTTCCAGCCCGACAGGACCAGCACATTGGCATCGTTATGCTTGCGGCTCATTCGGGCCGTTTCCTCGTCCAAACTGAGGGCGGCCCGAACTCCCTTGACACGATTGGCCGTCATGGCCATGCCCTGTCCGGTGCCGCAGATCAGGATGCCTCGCTGGTGTTTTCCGGCGGCCACCCCTCTGGCGACGGGGAAGGCGAAATCGGCATAGTCCACCGATTCCTCCGAAGAGGTACCGTAATCGGTGACCTCATGACCCTGCGATTGAAGATACTCTCTGACGGCCTCTTTCAGCCGGTAACCGGCATGATCGCTGCCCACGGCGATATTCATCTGGTTCTCCTCATGAACACAACGCCCCCAGGGCGATGGAATTCAACTTGGCCTCGACGGTATCGGACCGGGACAGCAGCACGATGGGCCGCCTGGCCCCCAGGATCAGGCCCCCGACCTGAGCGCCGGTCAGATAGACCAACCCTTTGACGCCGATGTTTCCGGAGGCGATGTTGGGTACGATAAGGATGTCGACATCCCCGGAGACTGCGCTGGACACACCCTTCATCTCGGCCGCCCGGGAGGAGACGGCGATATCCATGGCCAGTGGACCCTCGATGACGGCGTCGGGCAGTTCGCCTTTCTCGCTCATGGAAACGATCTCGACGGCATCGAGCGTCTCCGGGATGTCCGGATGGACGGTCTCCAGAGAGGCCAGCAGGGCCACCTTGGGCCGGTCGATGCCCAGCCGGTTGGCCAGCATGATGGTGTTGCGGAGGATATCGATCTTCTGCTGCAGGTTCGGCTGGATGACCATACCGCCGTCGGAGAAAATCAGCAGCTTGGGATACCCCTCGACCTTGACCACGGCCACATGGCTGAGCAGACGGTCACCGCGCAGGCCCCGTTTCTCCTCCAGCACCAGGCGAAGGATATCCGGCGTGCTCAGCTTCCCCTTCATCAGCAGGTCGGCCTCTCCCCCGGCCACCAGTTCCACGGCCCGGGCGGCGGCCTCGATGGGATCGTCCAGGTCGATCTGAGGGTATGCGGACAGATCCAGTCCGATGCGGTCGGCGATCTCGGCCATCCGGCCGGTATCGCCCAGCAGGATGGGATCGATGATCCCCAGCCCGGCAGCCCGGCTGACGGCTTTGAGGACCTCCTCCGACTGAGCCGCGGCCACCGCCAGACGCTTGGTCGTCCCCCGGCGGACCGTCTCCAGAAGTTGCTCGAAATCGGCGATCGGCATGGTCGGTTCCATCTCCTTCGGATTGATAGTGACCTCTTCTATCCCTCGCCGTTCAGGACTTCCCGGTCCGGAATTGAAAGGCCGGATTCATCTCAAGAAACATGGGTCAGCCAGCCGTAGGTGTCCTCGGCCTGCCCGGTGACGATCTGGAAGAAGCGCTCCTGCAGCTCTCTGGTGACCGGCCCGCGCTCTCCGGCGCCGATCGGAATCCGGTCCACCGAACGGATCGGACAGACCTCCACGGCGCTGCCGGTGAAAAAGAGCTCATCGGCGGTATAGAGCATCTCCCGGGGGACGAACTGCTCGACGATGTTCAACCCCATCTCCCGGGCCAGGGTGATCACCGAGTTGCGGGTGATGCCCGGCAGAATGGACGCGCTCAGAGGCGGCGTGTACAGTTTATCCTGAAACAGAATGAACAGGTTCTGGGCGCTCCCCTCGCTGACGTACCCGAAAATGTCCAGGGCGATACCCTCGGCATACCCGTCCTGGAGAGCCTCCATCTTGATCAGCTGTGAGTTCGCATAGTTGGCTCCGGATTTGGCCATAAACGGAAACGTATTGGGCGCCATCCGGTTCCAGGATGAGATGCGCACGTCAACGCCCTTCTCGATGCTCTCCTCGCCGAGATACTTGCCCCATTTCCAGACGGCGATGCTGACATCGACCGGACACTTGCTGGGATCGACCCCCAGGGTCTCGTAGCCGCGATAGACCAGGGGGCGGACATAGCACTCCTCCAGCTCGTTGATCTTGATCAGCCCGACGATGGCCTCCTCGATCCGCTGCGGGGAGAAGGGAATCTCCATGCGATAGATCTTGCAGGAGTTGAACAGTCTCCTGGTGTGATCGGACAGACGGAAGATGGCCGGCCCTGCCGGAGTCTTGTAGCAGCGGGCTCCCTCGAAGATGGAGCTGCCGTAATGGACCACATGGGAGAGCACGTGGATGTTGGCATCATCCCAATCGACCAATTTCCCGTTCATCCAGATCTTGGCGCATTTTTCCATGAAGGATCACCTCTCTTTGGGCTCTATGAGTTTTGTATCGGCCCCCCGGCGGCATCTTCTTCGAACGGCACGCCGTAATCCCTGACCTTCTCCTCCCCGGTGAGAATCCGCAGGGCTCCCAGGGCCAGCGCTTTCATCTCGTCCTCCCCGGGAAAGACCAGCACCGGGCCCAGAAACGAGACCTTCTTCTTCAGGGAATCGATCAGATACCGGCAGCGAGCCAGCCCTCCGGTCAGAACCACGGCGTCCAGCCGGCCGTCGAGCACCGCGGCCATGGCCCCGATCTCCTTGGCGATCTGCAGAATCATAGCTTCGTAGACCAGACGGGCCCGGCGGTCCCCCCCGGCGATGCGCTGTTCGATCTCCTCGCCGTCGGACGTGTCCAGATAGGCCAGCAGACCGCCCCGTTTGGTGGCCAGTTCCAGCAGCTGCGCCCGGTCATACGTCCCCGAGAAGCACAGTCGGATCAGGCCGGTGGTGGGCAGACCGCCGGTCCGGGTGGGGGCGAAGGGCCCGCCGTCGACGGCGTTATTGACGTCGATCATCCGTCCTCGGCGGTGGGCGCTGACGGTGATCCCGGAGCCCAGATGAGCCGCCACCAGGTCGGTGTCGCTATAGCTTTTACCCAGTGAGGCGGCCGCCTGACGGCAGACCATCTTCAGGTTGAGCGCATGCGACATGCTGGCCCGCTCCAGGTCCGGAAGACCGGACAGCCGGGCCTCGGGGACGAACTCATCGACCGAGACCGGATCGACGATGAAGGCCGGAAGACCGGCTTCCTCGGCCAGGTCGTAGGCCAGCAGGGGGCCCAGATTGGAGGCGTGGTCGACGAACACCCGGCCGTTTCGTATATCCTCCACCATCTCCGGCACCACTCGATAGGTCCCGCTGCTCAGCGGCTTCAGGGCGCCGCCCCGGCCGACCACTGCGGAGAAGGACCCCGGTTCAATCCCCCGGCCGCGCAGCAGATCGAGGATGACCTGTCGGCGGAATTCCTCCTGACCGATGACGCCGGAGAAGCGGCCCAGCTCATCGCTGGAGTGCCGGATGGTCTCCTCAAACTCCGCCGCTTCATCTCGATAGACGGCCACCTTGGTGGAGGTCCCGCCGGGATTGATGATCAGAAGTCTATGAGACATGTTTCTCTGGGTGAATGGAACCACCGAGCCTGCCGGCAGCTTCTCACCGCCGGCTGCCGAGCGCTTGCAGTCGACCGCCTGCAACCGATCGCTTGCCGTTTAGGGTTTCTATTCACCGCTCCCACTTCGGCTTGCGCTTCTCCAGAAAGGCCGCCATCCCCTCGGGGGCCTGGCCGCTGGCGAAACAGAGCCCGAAGGCGTCGTTCTCCATGGCGCTGCCGGAGGCCAGATCGACCTGCAGACCTTTATGAACCACCGATTTGACCAGCGAGACGGCCGCCGGACCCTTGGCAGCAATCTTCCCGGCCATCTCCATGACGGCGTCCATCAGCTCCTCGGGGGCCGTCACCTTATTGGCCAATCCGATCTGCCGGGCGGCCTGGGCGTCGATGATATCGCCGGTCATCAACAGCTCCTTGGCCCTTCCCTCGCCGACCAGCCGGGGAAGCCTCTGGGTGCCGGCAAATCCGGGGGTGGTGCCCAGATTGACCTCCGGCTGGCCGAATTTGGCCTTCTCCGAGGCCACCCGGATGTCGCAGGCCATGGCCAGCTCACAGCCTCCGCCGAGGCAGAATCCATTGACGGCCGCGATGACCGGCTTGTCCAGAGCCTCGATCTGTTCGAACACCTTCTGCCCCTTCAGCGAGAATGCCCTGGCCTGAAAGGCATCCATGCCTTTCAGCTCGGCGATATCGGCCCCGGCCACGAAGGCCTTGCCCTCGCCGGTGATGATGATCGTCGAGACCGATTCGTCGCCGTCGAGCTTCCCCAGGGCGTCGGACAGCTCATCAAAGGTCTCCGAATTGAGCGCGTTGAGAGCCTCGGGTCGATTGATGGTGATGATCGCCGCCTGCTGCTGCCGGTTGATCTTCAGATTGTTGTAAGCCATACTCTCTGCCTCCAAAATGCTATTGTTAGGAACCGACTTCAACAGATTTCAGAATAGACCCGGCCTCAGGGATCAGATCCGGTTCCACCGCGCTGGGTCCCAGCTTACGAATGTGCTCGGTGAAATCGGCCATCACCTCGGCGAAGCGGGTGCCTTCACCGGCCGATATCCATTCCAGACGCAGCCGGCCGGGATCGATCCCGAACTGCTTCAGCAGCCGGCGGACCAGCGCCACCCGGGCCTGGGCCTTGTAATTTCCGGACAGATAATGACAGTCCCCGGGATGACAGCCGCCGATAAAGACGCCGTCAGCCCCCTGTGCGAAAGCGGCCAGGATGTGCTGCATATCGATGCGGCCGGTGCACATCACCCGGATGAGGGTGGTATTGGGCGGGTAGGACAGCCGGGAAGTGCCGGCCAGATCGGCTCCGGCATAGGTGCACCAGTTGCAGGCAAATCCGACGATGTGCGGCGACCATTTTTCAGCTGACATGATTTAACATCGCTCCTATCTGGGCCAGAATTTGACGATCGGTATAGTGTTTCAGAGTGATACAGCCGGACGGACAGGTCGCTCCGCAGGAACCGCAGCCTTTGCACAGGGCCGCATTGACGGTCATCACTCCCTCCTCCTCATCGAAGCCGAGGGCGCCGTATTCGCAGACCGCCTCGCAGGTGCGGCATCCGGAACAGCGCTGCTCATCGACGAAAGCCGTGATCGGCTCCACCGCCACACGGCCCCTGGCCATGGGGGCGATGGCCGAGGCGGCCGCACCCTTGGCCTGGGCTACGGTGTCGGGGATATCCTTGGGTGACTGGCAGCAGCCGGCCAGATAGATGCCGTCGCTGGCCGTCTCCACCGGCCGCAGTTTGGGATGGGCTTCCATCAGAAAACCATCGGCCGAACGGCTCAGCCGCAGGATGCTGATCACCTCCCCGGCGCTGGCGCTGGGCTCCATGCCGGCGGCCAGAACGACCAGATCGGCCTCGATCTCCTCGGTTCGGCCCAGCAGGGTATCCTCGGCCCGCACGGCCAGGCGATCGCCTTTGCGATAGATCTCCGAGGGACTGGCCCGGCGGTAGGAGACTCCCTCTTCCTTGACGCGGACATAGAACTCCTCAAACCCCTTGCCGAAGGCCCGGACGTCCATGTACAGGACGGTCACGTTGGTCTCGGGCAGCTTCTCCTTGACCAGGTGGGCCTGTTTGGCAGTCGCCATGCAGCACACCCGGGAGCAGTATTCGTTGCCCACCGTCTCATCCCGGGAGCCGACGCAGTGAATGAAGACCACGTCACGGGGCTCTTTCCCGCCGATCAGCACATGCCCCTCGGTCGGCCCGGAGGGAGAGACCAGGCGCTCGAATTCGAGGCCGGAGATGACGTTTTCATACTGGTCGTATCCCAGCTCGGGTTTCCGGGCGCAGGCGAACTGATCATATCCGGTGGCCACCACGATGGTGCCCACCTGAATCTCCTCGATGCGATCCTCCATCTCGTAGTCGATGGCCTCCGGCCGGCAGACCTTCTGGCATTTCTTGCACCCGATGCAGGCCTCCTGATCGATGACAAACTTATTGGGCACGGCCTGAGGGAACGGACGATAGATGGCCTTGCGCCGGGAAAGCCCCATGTTGAATTCGTCGGGCACCTTGACCGGGCAGGCGTCCACGCAATCGTTGCAGGCGGTGCACAGGTCCCAGTTCACCCAGGTGGCCTTGCGCCGAATGCGGGCGGTGAAGTTGCCGATGTAGCCCTCCACGCTGTCGACCTCCGAGTAGGCCAGCAGCCGGATGTTGGGGTGCCGCTCGACCTCGACCATCTTGGGTGTGAGGATGCAGGCGGAGCAGTCCAGCGTCGGAAAGGTCTTGTCCAGCTGAGCCATATGGCCCCCGATGGTCGGCTGCCGCTCCACCAGGTGGACGGTAAATCCGGCGTCGGCGATATCCAGGGCCGCCTGGATGCCGGCAATGCCCCCGCCGATGACCAGTGCCTCCGGGACGACGTCCACCTCTTTCACCTCCAGCGATTCCAGCAGGCGGCTGCGGGCCACCGCGGCGCCCACCAGTCTCTTGGCTTTCTCGGTGGCCTCGTCGATCTGGTCATGGACCCAGGAACACTGTTCCCTGATATTGGCGATCTCCAGAAAATAGGGGTTGAGCCCGGCTTGCTGGAGGGTCTTCTGGAAAGTGGCCTCGTGCAGGCGCGGCGAACAGGTGGCCGTGACCACTCGATTGATGCCCTGGCGTTTGATATCCTCCACGATCAGTTTCTGGCCGGGGTCGGAACAGACGTAGGGATACTCCCTGGCGACCGCCACGCCCGGCAGAGAGGCGGCGAACTTGACCACCTCGGAGACATCCACCGTGGCGGCGATGTTCACCCCGCAGTGACAGACGTAGACGCCGATCCGGGGCTCGTCTTTCCGCCGATCGCCTTGCGAACGGTTCTCTTTTTTCGTTGCCAAGGACCTCTCCTTCGAAGGCGAATTCAGGAATTCGTTTATTTTCGGTTTGGTGCTCAAAAGAAAAAAACCGTCTTTTTTCGGGCGGCCGATCAACCCTGGCCGGTCAGCTTCGCAACCCACTCGTCGATCTGTCTGCTGTTTTCCTCGGTCAACTGCTTCTTCACAGCGAGGGCCAGTGTGCCGACCGGTTCCCCATCGGAGAGCAGCCCTTTCATGATCTCGAACGTCTCCTCCCCTCCCCGGGCGCTCATGGTGCAGAAGAAAGCCGCCCGTTTGCCGGTCAAATCGTGAGCCGCCAGGAAGGTCCGCACCGCCGGAGCCGGGTGCGATGCCCACACCGGGGTGCCCACCACGATGAGATCATAATCCTCCGGCCGGCGCTCCAGGGGGGCCAGCTCGGCCTCCTTCTCCTTGACGGCATCGCGCCCCGACTTGAGCCAGCCGATCAATCCCTTTCGCGAGCTCCGGTCGACCAGCTCCTGGAGGTCGGCAGACAACTTTTCAGCCAGCATCTCGGCCGCCTGCCGGGTATGGCCCGACCGGGAATAATAGACCACCAGTACCTTCATCACTTCCTCCCGCTCTATCAGCTCCCCCTGGTCTCCTTGATCCGTTCGGTCAAAGCCGGAATCACCTGGAAGAGGTCGCCGACGATGCCGTAATCGGCCACCGAGAAAATCGGAGCATTGGGATCTTTGTTGACGGCCACGATCGTCTCCGACCCGGTCATTCCGGCCAGATGTTGAAACGCGCCGCTGATACCCACGGCCACGTAAAGCTTCGGTTTGACGGTTCGTCCGGATTGACCCACCTGGCGGTCAGAAGGCAGCCAGCCGGAATCGGTCACCGGCCGGGAGCAGGACAGCACCCCGCCCATCGCCTGGGCCAGATCCTCCACCAGAGGCATGTTTTTCTCCTCGCGGATCCCTCGTCCCACCGAGATGAGCACATCGGCCTGGGTGATGTCCACATCCCCGACGGCGGCCTCGACATACTCCAGGAATTTCCGGTAGGCGATCTCCTCGGTCAGGGGAGAATCCATCCGGGCCACCTGGCCGTCCAGGTCGCCGGTCCCCACCGCGATGGCTCCCTGACGCATCATCACCAAACAGGGGGTTCCGGCGAAGGACATCTCGGCATTGAGCTTGCCGTTGTAAACCTGACGAAGAGCGATCGGTTTTCCGTCCTCCAGCCGGAGGTCAAGACAATCGGTGACCAATGGAAGATCCATCTCGACCGCCAGCGCCGGGGCCAGATCCATCCCGTAGGAGGTGTGTCCGATGAGAGTCACATCGGGGGTTCGGTCCCCCAGCAGGGAGGCCAGCACCCGCTGGTAGGCGTCGGCGTTGAAATTGGCCAGCTTCTCGTCCTCGATCAGTACCACCTGATGGGCCCACTTCTTCAGATCCTCCGCGAACTGCTCCACCTGATGCCCCAGGAGCCCGGTCACCAGCTGGGCACCGGTCTCCTCGGCCAGCTGCCGTCCCCTGGTGAGCATCTCCCGGGTGACGTCGCGCAGCTCACCCATGCGATGTTCGGCCAGCACGAAGATCTCCTTCATCTACACCACCCCCTTTTCCCGGAATATGTCCACCAGCTTCTGAGAGACCTCATCCGGTCCGCCCTCCAGAATCTGAGCGCCCTCGCCCTTGGGCGGTACGCTCAACGTGTCCAGGAAGACCTTGGAGCCGTCCCGGCCGACCTCTCCTTCGGCCAGGCCAAGATCGGTCAGCGTCAGCACCTTAATGGGTTTTTTCATGGCCTTACGCAGGCCTAAAATAGATGCATATCGCGGCTCGTTGATGCCGGTCTGGATAGTCAGCAGGGCCGGCAGGTCGATCTCCAGGCGTTCATGGGTGCCGCCCTCCAGCTCCCGTTCCACCTTGATCTTGCCGTCCAGGACCTCCAGGCCGATGACCATGGTGGCATGCGGTATGCCCAGCAGCTCCGCCAGGGCGGCGCCCACCTGGCTGTACCCCAGATCGCTGGAATAGCATCCGGTCAGCACCAGATCATAGGACAGCGACTTCAGGGCGGCGGCGAGGATTCTGGCGGTGACATAAGCATCCGACTCGTCAAAATGCTCATCGGTCAGCCGGACGGCTTCATGGGTGCCTTTGGCCAGCAGCGAGCGAAGGGTCTTGTCGGCCGATTCCGGGCCCAGATTCACCAGGGTGATGGTGCCCCCGAACTTCTCGGTCAGCTGCAGGGCCTCCTCGACCGCATAATTATCGGCCTCATTGACGTCGAAGACCAGACGGTCCTTCTTGATATCACGGCCGCTGCTATCGACCATCACCTCGGCCTCTGCGGTGACCGGAACCTGCTTGACACAGACAATAATATCCATCGGATCACCCCCTGCACAGGTGAAAGCATCCTGTCTTGCGAGTGTTTTATCTTAAGAATTGAGCCGGCGAAACATCGGCTACAGAGCCGCGGCCACCACCTCGATCAGATCCATAACCCTGATCTTCTCCTCATCGCCGGTGGTCTTGACGGCGTCCTCCAGGGTCAGCAGACAGAAGGGACAGGCCGTGACCAGCACCTCGGCGCCCATTCCGACGGCATCCCGTACCCGGATCTCGGCCAGCCGCTCCTGGCCGGCCACGTCCTCCGTCCACATCCGGCCCCCGCCGCCCTCGCAGCACAGGCTCCGTTCCCGGCAGCGGTCGAATTCCACCAGCTCCACTCCGGGAATGAAGCCCAACACCTCACGGGGCTCATCGAAGATGCCGTTCTGTTTGCCCAGGAAGCAGGGATCGTGATAGGTGACCTTCCAGCCCAGCTCTTTGGACAGCTTCAGCTTCCCCGCGGCCAGAAGGTCTCTGATCACCTGGCTGTAGTGCATCACCTCACCGGTGAAATCAGTGTATTCGTTCTTGAACACGTTGTAGCAGTGCGGCGAGGTGGTCATCAAACGACCGGCTCCCCGTTCCCGGAACAGCTTGACATTGTTCTCGGTCAGCTCCTCGAACAGGCCCAGCTCGCCGATACGCCGGACCTCGTTACCGCAGCAGGATTCCTCATTGCCCAGGATGCCGTACTTGATCCCGGCGGCATCGAGGGCTTTGACCATGTCCTGAGCCAGCTTCTGCAGCCGGGGGTCATAGGCGATGGTGCAGCCGACATAGTAAACCAGATCGAGATCCTCGGCGCCGGAGGCCTCCTTGACGTCCAGCCCGGCGGCCCAGTCGGATCGCTTTTCGCGCGGTTTCCCCCAGGGATTGCCGTGCAGAAAGGTGCTTTCCAGGGCATCCCGGAGACCCGGCTGGATCCGGCCGGACTCGATGAGCTGGCCGCGAATCTCGATGATCACGTCCAGCGGTTTGATTCCCTTGGGACATCGCTGGGTGCAGGTCATGCAGGTGGTGCACTGCCACAGCTCGGTGGCCTCGGGGCTGAGGATCAGGTCCGGCTGAAGAAGGATCTCATTGAGCAGCCGCCTGACGTTGAGACTCGAGTTGGTGGACACCGGGCACCCGCTGGTACACCGGCCGCACTGGATGCACCGCAGCACATGATGTTCCCGGGTCAGCTCCTGTGATGCGACGTGAACTTCCATCATCAGTCCTCTCACCTTCTGTGAACGAGTCCGTTCCGCTACCGGAGCAGCTGCCGGGCGATGACCAGCCTCTGAATCTCGGAGGTGCCCTCGCCGATCTCGCACAGTCGGGCATCCCGGTAATAGCGCTCCAGAGGGTGGTCCTCCATATATCCCCGGCCGCCCCAGATCTGGATGGCCTGATGGGTCACGAAGGAGGCGGCCTCCGAGGCATACAGTTTGGCCATGGCCGACTCCCTGGTGTAGCGCTGACCGGCATCCTTCAGCCGGGCGGCGTGATAGATCAGCTGCCGGGCGGCCTCGACCTCCACGGCCATGTCGGCCAGCTTCCACTGAACGGCCTGGAAAGTCCCGATCGGGCGGCCGAACTGAATCCGTTCCTTGGCCCGGGGGATGGCCTTGTCCAGGGCGCCCTGAGCGATGCCCAGGGCCATGGCCCCGATGCTGATGCGGCCGCCGTCCAGGGTGACCATGAACTCCTTGAAACCTTCGCCCTCCTTGCCCAGCAGGTTTTCCGCCGGGATCCGCAGGTTCTCGAAGAACAGCTCGGCCGTGTCCGAGCCTCTCAGGCCCATCTTGTTCTCCTTCTTGCCGACGTTCAACCCCTTCATGCCCTTTTCCAGGATGAAGGAGCTGATCCCGTGGGCTCCGGGCGCGTCACTGGACCGGGCCGTGATCACATAGGTCTCGGCCACGCTGGCATTGGTGATGAAGCACTTGGAGCCGTTGATCACCCAGCTGTCACCGTCCCGCACGGCCGTGGTCCTGGTGCCGCCGGCATCGGAGCCGGCCTCCGGCTCGGTCAACCCGAAAGCGCCCAGCTTCTCGCCCCGGGCCAGCGGAGGAACGTAGGTGCGCTTCTGCTCTTCGGTACCGAACAGATAGATGGGCGCGATAGCCAGAGAATTATGGGCCGCCACGGTGATGCCGGTCGAACCGCAGGCCCGGGAGATCTCCTCCACGGCAATGGCATAGCAGACCGTATCCAGTCCCATGCCGCCATACTCCCTGGGGTAGTTGACGCCCATGATGCCCATCTGGCCCAGTTTTCGGACGATCTTCCAGGGGAACTCGCCTCCGTGCTCGATCCCGCAGGCTATCGGTTCCAGTTCTTTGAGGACGAAGTCGCGTATCGTTTCCCGGAATTGGTTCTGTTCTGGTGTCAGATTCACTCTCCTGGTCTCCTCCCGTGGTCGGTCTTCGCCTCAACGCAGCATGTCACGGGCGATGACCATGCGTTGTGCTTCGGATGTTCCCTCGTAGATCTCGGTCAGGCGGGCATCCCGGAACAGACGCTCGATGGTATAATCCTTCATGTAACCGTATCCGCCGTGAACCTGCAGCGACTTGGTACAGACCCAGCTGGCCGTCTCAGAGGCATACAGCTTGGCCATCGAGGCCGCGGCGCCGAACCGCTCTCCCCGGTCCTTCAGGGAGGCCGCCCAAAGCGTCAGCAGCCGGGCAGCTTCCACGCGGGTGGCCATGTCGGCCAGCATGAACTGAATCGCCTGGAATTTACACAGCGGGCGGTCAAACTGCTGCCGCTGCTTGGAGTACTGAATGGCCTCATCCAGGGCCGCCTGGGCGATACCCACCGCCTGCGCGGCGATACTGATGCGCCCGGAATCGAGAGCCGTCAGGGCGATCCGCAA
>Ga0272444_10002700_pt1 | contig 16267 bp, 12 predicted proteins | sample SSMForm13_FD_201033 | JGI IMG/M metagenome (GOLD analysis project Ga0272444, IMG submission 201033) | Marine sediment archaeal communities from Little Sippewissett salt marsh, Falmouth, MA, United States - SSM-Form-13 | ecosystem: Environmental > Aquatic > Marine > Wetlands > Sediment ...
CGGCGGTATTCATCGCCGAACCGGTCGATCAGCAGGCGCTCCTCATAGCGGGAGAGGTAATGCAGAAAACCGATGGCCAGCAGCCAGATGACGACCGCCGCCAGGGAGATGTTGAGGGATAAAAATCCGAGGTACAGCAGGATCTCGCCCAGGTAGATGGGGTGCCGGACCAGGCCGAAGACGCCTGTGCGGATCACTCCGGGCGTCTCCCGGACCTCACCGAAGACGATCCCCAGGCCGCGGAAAGACAGGTATGCGGACAGAATGAAGAAAACGGCAGCCAGCGGGAGCCTGACGGCCACCGGGACGATCTCGTTCAGAAAGGAGGTGTATCCCAGGACGAAGGTATCGACGATCCATACCGCGGCGAACAGACAGGCCAGGAGAAGCTGTCCGATGTCTCCCCAGCGGTACTCGCCGGCCAGGTCGTCGCGGTTTTGGTTCTCACGGCGTCGTGATTGTCTCATGTCTTCTTCCATTCTTCGGCTCGCCTGGTGCGTCTCATTCGGTCTCCGGGCCCAGCAGAGGCCGGAGAAACCGGACGAAGACCTCCGCCTGGCGCATCATGCCCAGGTCGTTGGGGTGGCAGCCGTCCACCGTCCCCTCGGTATCGCCGCCCAGCATGCCGGTGTTGGGCAGAAAAAGGAGATGCTCGTCCCCCTCCGCTTTGAGTTTGCCGTAGATCTCCCGCAGGATCTCTCCGTCCCCGGTGGGGCGGTCCATGAAGTGCGAGTCCTCCACCAGGACGATGGGCGTGTTGGGCCGGGCCTCTCTGAGGATCCTGACGAACGGCTCCACTCTCTCGGAGACCATCTCCGGGGTCATGTTCCACAGGCAGTCGAGCACGAACACGGCCGGATCGAGCTCGCCCAGCAGCTCGGCCAGCTCCGGCTCCATGCGGCCGTTGCCGGAAAAGCCCAGGTTGATCACCGGCACATCCAGCCGCCGTCCGGCGATGGAGGTGGCGGCCATGCCCGGACGGGAGGCGCAGCCGCCCTGGGTGATCGAGGTGCCGTAGAAGACCACCTGATTGTCCCGCTCCTCTGACGATGGCTCCGAGGGCTTGAAGAAACGGGTCCTGTAAGCGCCCAGCTCCACACTGCTGACGCCGTTGTACAGGGGCAGGTAGAGGGCGTACTCGCGGCTCTCGGGCAGCTTGAATTCGGCCTCGTTGGTCAGCCCCGTGGGCCGCCCGTTGGCTACGAAGATCCACCGGCCGCTCTCATCCCGGGCATACAGGTCAATGCCGCTGGCCCCGGTGGCCGGCATGTGCGGCATGGCCAGTTCCTCCTTGGTCAGGGTCCAGCGCACGGTGATGAAGGTGGCGTCCGAGGTGAACCGGATACGCAGCCCGGCGCTGTGCCGGCCCAGGTTCCAGACGGCCTCCCGGACCAGTGGCCGGGCTTTGGCCGGCAGCCGATCGTAGGGGTGCTCGGTCTCGGTCCATCCCTGGCCCTCGATGGTCAGCGAGCGGGCATCGTGCCTGCGGATGTCCTCGTCCTGCTCGGCGGCGCCGCCGGGCGGACAAAGAATCTCCTCGCCGAGCAGCAGGGAGAGAACCAGGATCATCGGTGCGATCGGTCTTATCTTCATACGCTCTTCACTCTCCTCGGCGAAAAGACATCCGCGATGTCCGGGGGCACCGCGGTGAAGAATGGAGGAAACACGAATGATGATCGCGAGCGGCGACTATGAGCCATGAACACGGCCACGGCGGTTACTTCAGATAGACCAGCTTTCCATGCTGACGGAGCAATCCCGATGGCCCGAGACAGGTAACCGTATAAGGATAGATTCCGGCCGCCAGGTGGTCGGGGAGGTCCACCCGGATGGCGAAGGGGCCTCCTGCCGGGAGGTCGAGCGTTCTGCGGTACACCTGCTGTCCCAGGATGTTGAAGATGCACACCTGCAATTGTTTTGCCCCTGGCGCGGTTCCGCTCAAAATGGTCGAGCCGTTGAAGGGGTTGGGATGGGCCGCGGCGATTCGAAAACCGGTCGGTCGCCCGTCATCGCCGGCTTCCGGCGCAAACGTGGAGCCGACGTTCTCGAAGTAGTTAAAGGTGCCGTCGTAGTTGCCCACGGCCAGATCCAGATCGCCGTCGCCGTCGATGTCTCCCAGGGCTGGGGCGGCGTTCTGGCCGGCGACGATGCCCTCGGTCAGAGAGGGATTCTCCACCCAATCGCCGGCGACGTTCTCGAAGAATTGCACCTCTCGGAACAGGTCGCCGGTGAACAGATCAAGATCGCCGTCGCCGTCGAGATCGCCCAGGGAGGGGGAGCAGTTGTTGCCCACATCGATCCCGCCGAAGAATCCGGGCACCTCGTTCCAGTCGGCCGAGTCAGGGGTTCCGGCGTTGTGAAAATAGAACAGCTGGCCGTCCTCGTTGCCGGCCACCAGATCGAGATCGCCATCGGAGTCCATGTCCACCAGCCGGGGCGCCGAGGTGCCGTTCAGATCGATATCATCGAAGACCGCGGCATCGTACACGAAGCCGGAGCCGGTGTTGCGGTGGAGGAAGAGCTGTCCGCTGAGATCGCCGACCACCGCGTCGGCCAGGCTGTCGCCGTTCACATCACCCAGGGTGATGGAGGAGTAGATGGAATGGTCGATGGAGCTGAAATAGGTGTGGTCGGGCTGCCAGGCCGGGGCCTGGGCGGAGCCGACATTGCGGAAGAATTTGATATCGCCCAGCTGGCTGCCGCTGACCAGGTCCAGGTCGCCGTCATCGTCCAGATCGAACAGGAACGGTGAACTGGCCCCGCCGGCGTCCAGCACCCCGCCGAACAGGCTGAATTGCTCGGTCCAGGCCGGCGACGCCGCGCTGCCGGTGTTAACGTAGTAGTTCAGCGGCCCGTCAGCGGTACCGTAGATCAGGTCCTTGAGGCCGTCGCCGGACAGATCTACGAGACAGGGAGAGTTCCAGTAGGTGGTCAGGGCCAGGCCGGCGAAGACGGAGTTGTCCGCCTGCCACTGCCAGACGGTGGAATCGCCGATGTTGCGGTAGTAATAGAACCGGGTGGCATCGCGGCCGGTCATCAGATCTACATCGCCGTCGTTGTCCAGGTCGGCCAGCCAGGGATAGGCGTAAAGGCCGACGTCGTACCAGGACTGAGATTGGGACTGAATATAGACGGCTGAATCCGGATCGCCTCCGTTGGGATAGAAGACCAGCTGGCCGCTCTCGCTGAGGCCCAGCAGCAGATCCAGGTTGCCGTCGGCGTCCATGTCGGCCAGGGCCGGCACGGGATACATGTAGTCGGTCAGGCCGGCGAAGAAGTCCTCCGCCTCGGCGAACTGGGCCAGGATTGAATCGCCGGTGTTCTCGAACAGGTGAAGGCCGGTGAAGCCCCCGGTGATCAGATCCAGGTCGCCGTCATCGTCCAGGTCGGCGCAGACACCCACCTCGGCATCCAGCCCGGAGACGGGGGCGAACAGGTCCGGGCCGGCCTGAAAGTCCGGCGCCATCGGCGTGCCGGTGTTCTCGAAATAGAGCGGCGGCTGGTCGATGCTGCCCAGGATCAGGTCCAGGTCGCCGTCGGCGTCCAGATCGGCGAACCGGGGCTGGGAGAAGGAGACCGAGGGAATCCCGCTGGGATTGAAGATGAGGTCGTTCTGCTGCCAGGGCTGGGCAGAAGCTGCAGAGGGGCAGACGATCAAAGACAGCAGGGCCGCGAGCAATGGAATGTCAGATATGAATCCGTTTTTCATCATGGTTGAGTCGTCTCCGGAATAAGGAATTCCCGGCGAATTCGGAAGATGATCAATCCGAGAGTTCCTCTTGCTCCAGCGATCTGACTCTCCGGCGGCGATATTGGTCGTAGTCCGGGATGATGCGGTCGTAATCTTCATCCATCAGGGGCGAGGAGATCATGAAATCGGCTGTGGAGCGGTTGCAGGCGATGGGGATATTCCAGACCACGGCCATCCTCAGCAGTGCTTTGACGTCCGGATCATGGGGCTGCGGCTCCAGGGGGTCCCAGAAGAAGACCAGCAGGTCGATCTCGCCGTCGGCGATCCGGGCCCCCAACTGCAGGTCCCCGCCCAGAGGACCGCTCTGCAGCTTGGTGATCCCGATGCCCAGCTCGATCTCCAGCAGCCGGCCGGTGGTGCCGGTGGCGTATATTTCATGACCTTTCAGCAGGGAGCGGTTGAACTGCACCCATTCGATCAGCTCCGGCTTCTTGTTATCGTGGGCCACCAGGGCGATCTTCTTCTGTTTGCCCATGGGAAGCTTTTTAAACAGCATGGGATCTCCTCATTGTTTATCTGTGATCCACAGCGGCCTGGTGAACTGCCTGTCGTTCTCCTTGGAGATGACCAGGCACTCCAGATGCGGGATGGTCAGGTCCGAGCCGGTCTTCAGCATGATGGTTCGCAGATCGATGATCCTGCCGGCGGCATAGATGGCATCGCCCCGGGAGACCGTCTGGATCAGATCTCCGATGGTCGACTCTCGGGGAAGCGGATGGTCCAGAAGAAGGACGAAATGATTCCAGGATTCCTCCCGGCCCTTGGACGCGATCAGGAGCTTGTCGTCCCAATTCCGAACGATGTCGCCATGCCATTTGACCACCTGCCCACGAACCGCGTCGATGCTGTCCATGGCGTCCTCGCAGGTGATCAGGGGATCGACCCTTTCCCTGACCGATGCCACATATTGTTCGGGGTCGAACACCGGCGTTTTCTCGGTACGGATCTGCTCGGAGATCGTGCCGGCACAGCCGAGGATGAACAAAATGGCAGCCATGCCCCAACCGATCGGATGCGCTGGTCTGGGGAGCATCTTCAGTGAGGTCCTCCTGCTTTCCTGAGGAGAGGAGTGAGGATTTCTGTGCTGGCGGAAAAGGCCTCACTCTTTCTCGGCGAAATCGCCCACCTGGGGCCCGACCAGTTTTTCGAAATCGGCATAGTGCAGTTTCATCAGCTCGGCATGGGAGCCGGCGTTGAAGGCAATCTCGTCGTCCTCCGGCAGAGGATTGGACACATAGACTTTCATGTCGTAGAGATTCCCGAACGGGGGCATGGCGCCGATCTCGCACTGGGGGAAGAGCCGCTGGAACTCGTTCTCCGAGGCCAGCTCGACCTTCTTGACCCCGGCCAGCTTTTTCAGGCCTTTGAGATCGACCCGGTAAGAGGCCGGCAGGACGGCCATGGCCATATCGCCGTCCATCTTGATCATGACGGTCTTGGCCAGTTCCTTGCCGGGGATGTGCGCCGAGGCGGCGATCTCCTGGGCGGTGAAGGCCGGGGAATGCTTGATCAGGACATACTTAATCTTCTGGCTGTCGAGGTATTGAGCCACTTTTTTCGCCGGCATGACAGCCTCCTTTCTGGAGAAAAGGAAGAGAGAGGGGGGGCACGAGCGCTGAAGTCGGTGGATAAGACATCTCATTTCCCTAAATATTTCTGCGGGATCGCCGTTCCCGGCCGCTCGATGTGAAAGATGATCCCGGCGATCCTCCAGCGTCCCTGGCGGCGGAGCACCCGCACGCTGTTGATGCCCCGGGCCACCGGCCGGCTCCGGGGATCGCCCGCCCGAGATTCGTAGGTGCTGAAGATGTGAGCGATGTTGCCATAGCGCTCCATCCGGCGGAAGATCTCCGGCCTCGCTGCAGGGAACGGCCGAAAGTACCGGAAACACTCTTAATGAGCACGGCAAATAGGAACTTGTCAAGCGGTTTTTTTACAGCAGCGCTGCATCGATGAATACGGCGGCGATGCGGAACAGGGTCTTCCAGATGGGGGCGTATGTTTCCATGGCTACGGCGGTGGCCGACTTCTTGTCGTCATCGTCTATCGGGGTCGGGTCTTCGTCGAAGTAGGGAGCGGAGTCGTTGCCCGAGGACCACTCGTCGATCCTATGGAACTCCAAAGCCAGGGTCACTCCCAGGCAATATCCCTGTTCGGGAGTATTGGTGATTCCGTATTCAACATAGTCGATGATATGATCGGCCGGTTCCTCGCTCTCCGGGTTGTGCCCGATGCAGATGACCTCGATCTGGTCCAGATAGGTCCGGCACAGGGCCGGATCGTTGTCATCGATGGCCGCGAGGCACGGCCCCATTTTTTCCTTCAAGGCTTTGAACATCGCCAGAACCCGGTTGAAATTGATATCTCCGATGGCGATGCCGCTGAGGAGCCCGTTGGCATAAACCTCATCCTCGCTCAGTTGGATAACCACGGGCATCTCGTTGCCCCAGTCGATGGCCTTCTTTATCGAGGTCAGGATGGCGTAGACCTCGTTGAAGATGGTCGAGGCCACCGAACCGACCATTTTTTTGACCACATATTTGACCACTTTTTCGGCGTAGGATCTGGCCCGGCTGCTTACGGAGTTGTCCATACGGTCGTCGGGGACCTTGCCGAAGATGGCCAGCGAACGGGCTCCATAGTTGATGATCGGGAGTAGGCCGGAAGCGACCAGATTGGAGAGGTTGGACTGCGTGTCGAGAAACTCCCTGGCGTCCTCTCCGTAATCGAGCATTCCCAGATTGCCTTTCAGGCCATAGAGCAGAGCCACCTGCCTGGCCTCGGTCGTGTAAGTCTCCCAGTTGCTGGGGAAAACCCAGACCACGACATCGTAATCCTTGTCCAGGGCCTCGACGGCGACATGAAACAGGGTCGGCCTGGTGATGCTGACGGCCGGATAGGAGAAACCCAGCCGGTTGTTGTTCTGAATGACATCCTCCTCCGTCCGTTCCTCGTAGCCGTCCGATTCGCTGAAGGATTCCTCGTCGATAAAGAGCTCCGTCGTCCCGGAGTCGGACATCCGAGTGACCTGATACTTGATCGAATAGTTGCTCTCCTCGAACAGGTCCGTCAAAACGCCTTCCGGGCAGCCTATCCTGTACAGCATGTTGAAATATATATCCTCGGCCCCGTCGGGCAGAATGAAGATGTGGTTGCTAGCTTCGGTCAGGTTCACCGAGCCATGCACCTTGACGCCGACCACGTCGGTCAGGGCGCTCTTGTAGTAGGCTTCGCCCTTCAGCAGGATGGCCACGTAGCGATACATCTCGACCGTCTTGGTGCGGTGAATGGCCTCGTCCAGACGGACACCCAGCTCCTGGGGGATATAGCCTTCGGCGAACAGCTTGACAGTGTAGTGGCCGGTCTCCAGATCGCTGAAGGTGTGCGAGCCGTCGGCGCCGGTGGCGGCCTTCTGGTAAAATGCCTCATCATCCTCCCGGAACAGTTCGGCCGTGATGCCCCTTTGCGGCTCGCCGTCGACCAGCGTGGTCACCGTCAGCAGTGGTTCGGCCAGCAATTCCAGGGTAATGGTCGGGGGGGAGAAACGTCCGACGGAACGGATGTCTGTAAAGGCCAGCTCGACCCCGGCCCGGGCATCCAGATAAGCCACGTTCAACCGGACCGGATGGTCAGGGAATCCGGGGGCCAGGCCGCCGACCGTGACCCGGTTGCCGCTCTTGGTGACGGCCAGAGAAGAGGTGATGTTCTGACCTCTGACATCGGTGATATTCAGCAGCCCCAGATCGATGTCCCGCAGATTCAGGGCCCGCCCCGTCTCCCGGTCCTGGAAGCGAATGAAGAAGGTTCGGGTCGGCTCGATGGTCAGATGGGTCTGAAAGGTCTTCTCGAATTCCTGAGCGCCGGCCCGCAGCCGGATGGTGGCACCGCCCGAGACCTGGTAGCCGTTCCACCGGGTCACGAGGTCGTCGGGAACGGCCAGCTCGGTGCGGACGGCGACGCTCTGACCGCGTTGGGCCTGGACCCGCTCGGGTAGCGACGAGCTGGTGACGGTCAGGTTCTCGGTGGCCACCTCCCACGCCAGGCCGTCGATGTTTCGGTTGGTCCCGTTGGTCACCTGGCCGGAGATGATCAGTCGATGCGGATCCGGCGCCTGGCCGGCCAGCTCCAGGGTCAGGGCGTCGGAGACCTCGATGACATCGATGTCGAAGGCTCTCGAGAGGGGTCCCAGGGAGGCGGTGATACGGACAATGCGCTCCTCATCGGGGGTGTGCCAGTCGCAGCGCAGGCCGGCTCCGCTTCTCCGGGAGACCTGGCCGGCCTTGACATCGATGGTGATCATCTTCTCCAGGGAACGGTCTGCCTCGAACTCCAGCAGCACGTCGCTGCCGGCATAGACCTGGTCCATCGTGCCGGTGTTGGGCTCCACCTTGACCAGCTCGATCTCGAACCAGCCGGGCTCATCGGCCGAGAAGGACAATAGCCGGGTGCCTTGATCCAGGGTGGGGGAGGTCTTGAACCGGGGGGTGGCGAAGAGGTAGGCGGTATTTTCGTATATTCCGGCCAGCTCGACGCGGTCGTCCGAGGAATAGGCATACAGCCCGGTCGCCTGGCCGGTCTGCGCCGAGCATTTGAGGAAGAGATTCTGTCCGGCCTCGGCCAGGATCTCACCATCGGCCAGAATGCGGAACTCTGGCGGACGGTTGAACCATTCCGGCAGGGGCGCCCGGGAGACCAGCCCGCCCCCGGCATCGAAGACGGAGATGAAGCACTGGTCCTGGCCGGGCGGCTCCTCGGAGATGATCATGGCCTGCCCTTGTGGGTCGATTCCTGCGGTATACTTTCCTGAGAAAGTGAGCACCGTGTCGATCTCGCCCGAGGACACGGCCAGCAGGGCGTGACGCACCGGGTCGTCGCCGCCGGTCTCGGTGAACAGGCGGCAGGAGATGATCTTCCGCCCGGCGCAGTCGTCCATCACCTTAAAATCGTGCAGCCAGTCTCTCTCCCGGCCGTCCTCCTGAAGCACATCGATGCCCAGGTCGGTGAGTGGATAAGACTGAATGATTCGGCCGGACCGGTCCAGAAACTCCACATGCCAGCGGCCGTCCCGGTCATAGCGAAAGAGGGGCAGGGAAAAGGAGCGGATGGCGGAGTGCTGTTCGGTGGGCAGATGAACCTGGACCGGGGAGGCCGTAGCCAGCGTCCACAGCACCTCGCCGTCGCCAGACAAGGCCTGATATCCGGCCGGGTTTCGTCGCTCGGTGTCCTTGACCGAGCAGATGATCTGGTCTTCGAGCACCAGCCGGGGAGTGTAGAATTCGTCATCGTACCCGGCTGTGACCGTCCAGCTGGCGATATCCACCAACTCGTCCCGGGTGACCAGGGTGCCGCCGGAGGTGAGGCCCCGGATGGAGCCGGGCCGGCTCTGCTGTTGCCCGGTCGACAGGTCGACGCGAATGATCTCATCCCGGGTCATATAAACGAGAGAGTTCCCGAAGATGGCCGGATGGATCAGGTTGCTCTGCGGGTAAGGCTGCTGGCACTGATAGACGATGCTCCCGCTTTCAAGATCGACCACCCGGAGGTTGATCGCCGCCCCGCCCTGGCTCTTATAGGTCAGGGCCAGATACTTCCCCTCCTGGACGGACTCCAGCAGGGATTCACCCGGCGCAGGATCGAGCTGCAGGGCCGCGGTGGCGGTGGTCAGAAAAAGAATCCACAGGATCCACAGAGAAAGCGCTTTTCTCATGATCGGTTTCCTTCCGAGAGAAGTCTTCGGTCAGCAGGTGTCGGTTTTTCCAATGGCTCTCCAATTTAGAATCCCATGAACAGACCGACCTTCGTCAGCACCCGCTGGGAGGTCTGGCGACGGGCGGCCGGATCATCCCATTGCTCGTCGTAATTGAAGGCCAGGTAAAGGACGTTTCTGCGGACCGGCTCCCAGGCCAGCAGCAGATTGATGTCCCGGAGCTGGTCCCAGCCGTGGGTCTCGTTGGCTTGCAGAAAGGCCCTCAGGCAAAGGTTCTCGACCATGTCGAGACGGGCGGTCAGGTTGGTCACCCACTGGTCCGGCCAGCCGATCCGGTTCCGGGTCCCATCGAAGGACACCCGGTTGGTGAACAGATCCAGGGACAGCCGGTCCAGCAGCCGCCACCGCGCCCAGGCCTCCACGATGTCGGCCATAGCCCCGAAGGACCGGGCCCGTTTGATCCGCAGGCCGATATTCTGGAAACCGGCGTAGTTGTATATCCAGGAGACGTAAGCCTGCCAGTTGTCATAGATCGTGCCGGCTGCCTGCTCCCGGGACCACTGGGCGTCGAAGCCGTTGGCGAACCAGGCCCCGAATAATTGGTAGAAGATGCTGATATTCTCGCGAAAATAGCGGTAGTTCAGCCGGCCGCTGTCCCGTGACCGATACTGGCCGAAGAAGGAATTATAGTGAACATCGTGAAGGCCCAGGGAGGGGGCCGGATCCATGTAGGTGATCGTTCCGTCGAAGCCCCGAATATTGGTTCGGCCGCCGAAATAGCCGGTGTTGAGAACGAAATCCGCGTCCCTGTCGATGTGGCTGAAAAAACCCTCGAAGTGCCGGCTGTAGTGGTTCACATCCACCCTCCGCTCCCAGCCCTCCGTCGGGCCGCTGCCGAGGATCTCATCCCGCTCGGCCGACAGACTGGCCTGTGCGTTGAGGACGAAACCTGCCGGCAGGCTGACCCCGGCATCAACGCCGGCGGCCCGGCTGTACCCCCTGCCGTTGGACCAGTTCACCGCCGTGAGGCCGAGAGAAGATGCCCCCGGGAGGTCGCTTTTGACCCGGGCGGCCAGGAAATTGGCCTCCTCGTCCCGGAAGGACTCGGACTCGCCGTCCTCCCCGGGTGTCTGCACATCCACGACCGCCAGGTTGAACCGGTCAGCCTTGCCGGTCAGCTTCCCGCCGGCGGTGATCTCGCCGATGCGCCGGGAGTAGAACAGGGTGGTGGGCGTGCTGAACAGGTCGCCCCCTTCCAGGAAGAAGGGGCGCTTCTCCGGCAGCCACAGCTCCTCGGTGGACAGGTTGATCTGGTCGGGATCGGCCTCGATCTGGGTGAAGTCCGGGTTGATGGTCAGGTTGGCGGCAACCGTGAAGCTCGGCTGAACTTTCACATCCAGCCCGGCGTCGCCGCTGAGGTCCTCGTCCGGGTGGCGACTGTTCCCCACGCTGAGCGTCAAAGGACAGATTGTAGAAGGGGATGGAGAACTCGGCGGACCATCCCCAGGAGGCCATCTGTGAGCGGACCTGCCAGTCCCCGTCCCAGATGAGCTCCGAGGTGGTGCCGTTGCCGGTGCAGCGTCCGTCGGTCTGGGTGCCCAGAGGGTTGGTCACGAAATAGGAGCAGGACTGATGATCGTGATAACTGTCGATGAAGATCTCCACGGCGTCGTCGTTCCACAGCTCGTCGTCCCGCTGGGTCATGTTGGCCGCGATCCGTTCCGGCCGGCTGTCGTAGCAGCGGATGCCGAAATACAGGTTCTCGGCATCATAGAGAACGATCACCGTGGTCGATTCCGAGGGCGGTGACCCGTAATTGGGTCTTCTCTGCCGGAACGCGGCGCTCTCCAGGCCCTGCTCCCAGGCAGGCTCTTCCAGCAGCCCGTCGAGCTCGATCGGGGAGTCGATGCGCACGGCCCGGATCTCGCGGATGGCGGTCAGGGCCGCCGGGCTCTCTGCACCCGGCAGAGTCTGTGCCCGGCCCGGTTCGGTCCACATGAAGGAAGCTGGCAAAGCCATGAGGAGAACGAGAAGCCGCAGCTGTCTTCTTCTGCTGGATGTGTTGAGGAACATTTTGAAGCGATTCATCTCACATGAAAAAGGATAACCACCGCTGTGGCCAGGAAGATGGCCGCGACCCAGTACCCGGATCGGCAGATCCATGAATCTTTGTGTCGGTCAAAGATGGCTTCCCAGATGACCATCAGAAAGGGCGGCAGGGTCATGGGCAGATACCCGATCGGTTCCGGGAGCACCCGTTTGGAGACATAGGCCAGGACGATGATGCTGATCCCGGTGGCCAGGGCGATGTGAATATGGGGCGAAGCGATCGCCTCCTTGAGCCCGGCGATGAATTTTTCTTTTTTCGTCATCCTCAGACTTCCCCCCGCAGGTAGGCCAGCCGGTCCTCCCGGGGTAGCTTCTCGATGGCGTAGCGCAGCATGGTGCGGGGCATCAGCCGGCAGTTTTTCTTCAGAAACCGTTCCTCCATCGGACGATCCCGATTGCCCACCTCGCGCAGCATCCAGCCCACTGCCTTGTGGATCAGATCCTGCTCGTCGTTCAGCAGCATCCGGGCGACGGCCAGGGTGTCGTCATACTGCTGGCGCTTGATGAAGTGGAACGTGGCCAGCACGGCGATGCGCCGCTCCCAGAGACTTTTCGAGCACGCCAGACTGTAGATCGGCCCTCTGTCCCTGTCAAACAGATACGCACCGACGATATGCTCGGCCGAGCAGTCGACCAGATCCCAGTTGTTGATCCAGACGGTGTGATCGAGGTACGCCTGATAGACGGCCAGTTGCTCGGCGGGGGTGCCGACCGCGCGGAACTTCTCAACCAGGATGAGCAGAGCCATAAGCCGGGCTTCGTGAAGTGGTGACCGGAGCAGCTCAAGGGTATCGTCCAGCCCTATGTGGCGGTATTCCCGGACGCACGTCCTGATCACCGGCACCCTGATTCCGACGAACCGGTCGCCCTCGCCGTATTCGCCCGGGCCGGTCTTGAAGAACCGCTGCGACTGGGCGGCGATGGCCGGATCGCCCAGGTCGCTTAGCCGGTGGAGGATCTGTTCGGTCACGGTGCTCATCTGGGAATATCTCCATCTCTTCGAAAGGTTCCAGCAGATGAACAAGGTCGGGTCCGCGTTTTAATTCGCGCCTCCATGATAGTAAACATGGGAAATGTTGTCAAGGGAAAAGGGGGAGAGGTCAGAGGATGATCTATTCTGCGTGCCCCGGCAGAAAAAACTCGTCGAACCCCTTGACAAATCACCCCGGTTGTGGTAAACTGATAGAAAGAACTTTATCTTCCTTTCACCCGGTCGCTGACGCTGTTTTTACGAAAAGGAGATCGGGAAAAGGGAGACGTATATCCGTGACCGATGGAAGCAATATCGACCTGTTGATACATGAGAGGATCGAGCATGAATTCATCTGAATCTTGTTTTCGAACTCCCATCTCGCCGACCCCACAGGCCGCTCCGCCTCTTCTCTTTTTCCACAAGACTTCCTACATCGGTCTGATAGAATATCTCCCGCGCCGTATCGTTCTGGCAAGTGCTATCGCTATCGTCGCGGCCTGCCTTCTTCTTTCCGCAACTTCCTCCGCCGAGCCGATCTACATTGCCTTCCTGTGGCACATGCACCAGCCGATTTACTGGCCCTATGAGAGCATCGTTACGACCGAGGCCCGCGGGGTCTATGATTTCAGCCTCTACGCCGTGCACGACGACCGGGCCGGACCTTACACCGACTGGCCCATCGATGCCGTCGAAGCCGGCATGTCGGCCTCCGGCTCGGTGAGCGATCACTTCGGCGCCCAGGTGAGCTTCTCCGGCTCGCTGATGGAGAACCTGGACGCCCTCAAGGACGATGGCGACGCCAACTTCGCCGCCTGGGAGAGCCGCTGGATCGCCGGACGGGGATACACCACCACGCTGGGCCATCCCCGGGTGGAGATGGTCGCCTTCGGCCATCACCATCCCATCATGCCGTTGATCGACCCCGATGTTGTCGCCCGCCAGATCGCCTCGCACAGGAACATCTTCTGCGGCAACTTCGGCTGCTCGGTGGATTTTTCAAGGGGCCTGTTCCCCCCGGAGAACAGCTTCGGCCTGGAGGCCATTCCCGGGGTGCTGGCCGAGGGGGTCGAGTGGGTCCTGGTGGACAACATCCACCTGCAGCGGGCCTGTCAGGGTTATCCGTGGAACTCCGGGGGCAGCGTGGTCGAGCCCAACCCAGCCGATCAGATCAATACCGATCCCGGGGGCTGGATCAGCCTGATCGGCCTGTGGGCGCCCACCCCGGTGAGCGCCCCATGGAGCTACCAGCCCCACCGGGCCGAGTACATCGACCCGGTGACCGCAGAGAGCCACCGGATCATCGTCGTTCCGACCGCTCGGTATATGGGCAACGAGGACAGCCGTGGCGGCTTCGGGGCTTTGCAGTACGAGACCGTGATGAGCCAGCTGGAGCCTTACAACACCGATCCTGAACACCCCATCCTGATCGTCCTGCACCATGACGGCGACAACCACGGCGGCGGCGCCGACAGCTATTATCACTCCAACTTCAATAACTTCATCGACTGGCTGGAGGACAATCCCGACCGTTTCGTCTGCACCACCATCGAGGACTATCTGGAGATGTTTCCGCCCGACTCGGCTGATCTGATCCATTTCGAGGATGGCTCCTGGGTGGGGGCCGATGCCGGAGACCCCGAATTCCACAAATGGAACGCGGATCTCTATGCCGGCTACAGCTCCGACCGCACCTCCTGGGCCGCCCTGGTGGCTGCGGCCAATCGGGTGGCCACGGCCGAGGCCATCGACCCTCTGGACACGCACACCCAGCAGGCCTGGCGCTATTTGCTCAACGGGCGCACCAGCTGCTACTTTTACTGGGACGGCACCGATCCCTGGGACAGCCACCCCACCCGGGCGGCCAACCTGGCCACCGCCGAGGCCGATCTGGTCATCGCCGGGGGCAGCGATACAACCGGGCCGTCGATCTTCCCGCCCCAGCGGGAGCCCTTCAATCCCGGCGGCAACGAGTGGGGTGTCGCCCAGCCGGCTGACTTCGACGTTTGGACCCTGGTCTACGATCTCTCCGGCGTGGCCGCCTGCTCGCTGTACTATCGCCTCGACGCCGATGGCGCCAACGACCCGGCCACCGCCGACAATGAGACCTACGCCGGCGGTCCCGATGTGGGCGGCTGGCAGCGGCTGGCCATGACCGGCGCGGACCTGCCCACACCGCTGACCGATCCGCTGCCTGATTATCGGGCCCGCTACTGGTCGGCCCAGATCGCCGGGCAGGAGGAGGTGCTGCTGGACTACTACGTGGCCGCCTGGGACAGTCTGGGAAACATCACCCGGTCGATCATCAATCAGGCCTATATCGGGCTGGCCGGGGGCTCTCCCGGCGACACCGCGGCCTACTGGATCCCGGAGGAGCCGGAGGCCGGCGACACGGTAGCCATCTACTACGATCCGGTGGCCGGAGCCCTGCCGGACGGGACCGATCCGGTGTACATCCACATCGGCCACAGCGGCTGGCAGGAGATCGTCACCCCGGATCCGGCCATGACCTATCTCTCCGGCATCGGATACTGGAAATACGTCTATGATGTTCCCGCCGGGGCCAGCAGCGTCGACTTTGTCTTCACCGACGGACTGGGCAACTGGGACAACAACAGCGGCGCCGACTGGCACGTGAGCGTCTCCGGCGGAGGCGGCGATTTTGTCATGGACGGAATCTTGGACGCCGGGGCGACGCAGATCGCCACGGGGAACGGAATGGACCTGTGGGCCGCCTTCGACGGCGCCCAGCTCTATGTGGCCACACAGGCGGCCTCGGCGCCGGATGACCGATTCATCTTCCTGGCTCAGACGCCGGGCGGCCTGCGCTCAGCGCCCTGGGCCAAGGGCGGCCAGGTGGCCGACTGGGACGCCTTCCTGGCCAATGAGGGTGTCAACGAGTATACCGGCTGGTATGATCATTCCGGGGCCGGAGTCAGTACCGCCGGAACCTATCTGGAGGGCATTCTGGACCTGGCCGGTGAGTTCGGCGCCATCCCCGGGTCGATCTGGCTGGCGGCGGCCTCCTACGAGACGCTCGACCTGGGCTGGATGCTGGATCAGGCGCCGGCGGGCGATGAAGACGACGATCTGGAGGCCGGCGAATATGTGGAGTTTTGCCTCGACGTCATCCCGCCGGAGCGGGTGGGTGGTCTGACCATATCACTGGCAGGGAATTTGCTTCTTCTCCAATGGACCGCCGTGACCGTCGATACCGCCGGCGGTCCGGAGCAGGCAGTCTCCTACATCGTCTATCGCGGCCAGACGCCCGATTTCACACCCACCGCGAGCGAGTCGCTGGGTGCGACGGCCGGAACCAGCTTTCCCGACAGCAGCGTCTACTTCAGCCCGATGGTCAATTTCACCTATCTGGTCCAAGCCGTCGATCCGGGCAACAACAGGTCGGCCGAATCCGGCCGGGTGGGGGAGTTCGACCGGGATCTTCCGCCTTTAAAGTAGATCGGAAGAGGCTGGAATTCGTTCAGAAGACTTTCTCTTGAACTGAAATCTGCTTGAATCAATAATCGATGACCATCAAAGGAGCCCTCATGGATAGAAGTTATCTCCCGGCCGTGATGCTGGCGGTTCTGGTTGCTCTCTCGGCCGCCGCGGCCTCCGCCGAGACCATCGACCTGACGGCAGAGTTCTCGCCGGAGGACCTTTCGTTCGCCGTCCGGGACGGCTACGACCAGGTGACCATGAACGGCCTGGACCTGTCCTCGGAGGTCGG
>Ga0272444_10002702_pt1 | contig 16260 bp, 19 predicted proteins | sample SSMForm13_FD_201033 | JGI IMG/M metagenome (GOLD analysis project Ga0272444, IMG submission 201033) | Marine sediment archaeal communities from Little Sippewissett salt marsh, Falmouth, MA, United States - SSM-Form-13 | ecosystem: Environmental > Aquatic > Marine > Wetlands > Sediment ...
GCCTTCTGCGTCCCGGAGAAGCAATACCTCATGCTCAAGATCATCGTCAAATTCTACGAGCTCGCGGCCCAGGCCATCACGAAAGGGGCGACGCTGGTGAGCATAAAGAAGCTCAAAGCGGTAAGAAATATCATGCAGATGAAATATGACTACACCAATGAGGGCGCAGACAAACTGAAGGACCTTTACAAAAAGGTCGAGAGGTCACTTGATGAACTCGCAGGCATCTATTCCTGATCCCAGGGACTACCGGCTGCTTGACCGGCGCGAATACGTCGGCGTGAACGAGATCTCGGGACCGGTGGTCGCCATAGAGGGCATACACAATGTCGGCTACAATGAACTCGTCGAGATAGTGGACAGCCGCGGCAGATTGCGCCTCGGCATGACCCTGGAGGTTTCTGAAGGCGCCGCCGTCGTCCAGGTTTTCGAAGGGACATCGGGACTCAAGCTCGGCGGCACGCGGGTCCGCTTCCGCGGCGAGCCCCTCAAGGTGCCGGTGTCCGAGGAGGTGCTGGGAAGGATATTCGACGGCCTCGGCCGCCCGGCCGATGACGGCCCGGATCCCGTCGGTGAACCCAGGGATGTGAACGGCCTGCCGGTGAACCCGACGGCGCGCGAGTATCCCCGCGAGTTCATACAGACGGGCATATCGGCTATCGACGGCATGAACACGCTCGTAAGGGGGCAGAAGCTCCCCATTTTCTCGGGAAGCGGCCTTCCCCATATGAAAATCGTCGCGCAGGTAGCCCGGCAGGCCAGGATACTGGGTAAGGACGCCGAGTTCGCCGTGGTCTTCGCCGGGATGGGCATCAAGCATGACGAGGCCATGTTCTACATACGCAACTTCGAAGAGTCGGGGGCGATGGAGAGAGTCGTCGCCTTCCTCAGCCTCGCGGACGCACCGTCGGTCGAGCGGCTTGTGACGCCGCGCGCCGCCCTCACCGTAGCCGAATACCTGGCATTTGATCTCGGCATGCACGTCCTGGTCATTCTGACCGACATGACCAACTATTGCGAGGCCCTGAGGGAAGTCTCGACCGAACGCGAGGAGATACCGAGCCGCAAGGGTTATCCCGGGTACCTCTACAGCGATCTGGCCAGTATTTACGAGAGGGCCGGGATGATTAAGAACAGGCCCGGCTCCATAACCCAGATGCCCGTCGTGACGATGCCGAACGATGACATCTCGCATCCGGTGCCGGATCTCTCGGGGTATATCACCGAAGGCCAGATCGTTCTGGAGCGCGACATGAACCAGAGGGGTATATACCCGCCGATAGCCGGGCTGCCGTCGCTGTCGCGCCTGATGAAGGACGGAATCGGGGAGGGCATGACGCGGGGAGATCACGCACACCTGGCGAGCCAGCTCTTCGCGGCCTATGCGCATGTTAAGGACATACGCGCACTGGCCTCCGTGATCGGCGAGGAGGAACTCACGCCGCTCGACCACAAGTATATGGAGTTCGGCGAGGTCTTCGAGCAGGATTTCGTGAGCCAGGCATTCGACGAAAACAGATCCATAATAGACACTCTGGACCTGGGTTGGAGGGTCCTGTCCATACTCCCGCGGGAGGAGCTCCACCGGGTGACGCCGGAGGAGATACAGCAGTACTACAAGGGCTAGATTGGAACCGCCGGCGGGCGAGCCGGTTGAGGGAAACATGGCACGTTACGAGGTAGCGCCCACGCGCACGAACCTCACGAGGCTCAAAGGCGACCTCGCCTTCGCGGACGAAGGCTATGAGCTGCTCGAGCAAAAGCGCGAGATCCTGGTGGTCGAGCTCAAGCGCTTCACGGCAAGGGCGATGGAGGCTCAGAAGCGCGCGGATGAGGAACTCGAGAAGGCATACGCGGCCCTCAAGGAAGCCGAACTCGCCAGCGGCCTCTCGGGAGTGGCGTCGGCGGCGCGGGCGGTCAACGTGGAGGCGGACATCAGGCTAAAGATGAGGCGCGTTATGGGCGTTGCCATACCGGCGGCGAAGCTCGATCTTAAAGACACGCCACCTTACTTCGGCCCGCAGGCGACCTCGGTCTGGACCGACGAGGCCATCGTCAGGTTCAAGAACGCGCTGGCTTCGATCGCGCAGCTGGCGGAAGCGAGGATTTCGGTGATCCGCCTGGCCAGGGAGATCCAAAAAACCATCAGGCGGGTGAACGCGCTCGAGAGGGTATTCATTCCCGATTACACCGAGACAATAAAGTACGTTGAGGACTCATTGGAGGAAGCTGACAGGGAGTCGTTTTTCATAACGAAGCTCGTCAGAGATCGGCTTGAAGCGCGCAGGAGGTGATCATATGGTCGTTGCGCCTCTGGGTAAAATTCTGCTCGCCGTCGATGCGACCGAGACGGCACTTGACGCGGCGAAGTACGGCATTGCGATTGCGAGAACCTACGGGGCTGATTTGCACGCGGTTTACGTGGTGAACGAGAGCCTCCTGGAGGAGCTGCTCCGGGCGAAGGTTTTTGTCGAGGGGGAGGAAGTGGATCTCGAGGTGGACCTCGAAGAGGACGGCAAGAGGTATCTATCCTACGTCGAGAAGCTCGCCCGGGACAAGCACGTCACCGTCACCACCGAATTGCTGAAGGGCATCGTGCACCGGGAGATCGTAGATAAAGCTACCCAAATCGGTGCGACCCTTATTATTATTGGTGAGATTGACGAGCCACTCAGCAGGAAGGACGCCTTCCACGACGAGGGCGAAATGATATTACGAAGAGCCGGTTGCCCGGTTCTCATCGTAAAGGGCGAAACCCTGGTTGACGACATTTATGACTCGCTCTGACACAGCGGCGGGCTGCGGAGGTTCTGAGAATGGTCCTGGCGAACGTGATTACCGAAGCAACTGTGAGGATTGATGTCTCCGATGTAGATAAATGGGCATTGATTGAAGACCTCGTCGACCTGATAGTCAAGAGTGGCAAGGCCACCGACCGGGAAGCGCTGCTCACGGCGGTCGTGGAGAGAGAGCAGCAGGGAAGCACCGGGCTGGGGCAAGGCATAGCGATTCCCCATGCGAGGGCCGAGGGGATCGACGGCGTGGTCGGCGCGCTGGCGATATCCGCAGGCGGCATCGATTTCGATTCCGCCGACGGCGAGCCGGTCCACTTTGTCTTCCTGATAGTGGCGCCCCCGAACGAGTCGACAAGGTATCTGAAGACGCTCTCAGCCATTACTTTCATCGGCAAGAGCGAGAGTAAGACGTCGCGCCTGCTGTCGGCTTCTACGCCCGGGGAAGTTGTTTCCATACTTGAGGAAAACGGTGAGACTTCCCTCTAACGGACGGGACTTAGGCGAATGACTTCCAGGGAGAAATCCATACTCGCCGCCATGTCGGTATGTCATGCCCTCGTCCACTCCTACATGCTCATCTTCCCGACCATCTACAAGTCCCTGGGGGAGGGCCTCAACCTCGAGTTCGCCCGCGTCGGTCTCGTCGGCATGGCCTCCTACATGGCATTCGGTTTCGGCGCCCTGCCTGCGGGTTTTCTCGTGGACCGCTTCGGCGCCAGGAACCTCATTGTAATCTTTCTTGCTGGTACCACGCTTGCCTCTGTGCTGACTTTCCTGGCCGGGGGTGGCACCGGTGTAGCAGTGGCGCTCGTGCTCCTCGGCTTTTTCGCGAGCCTTTATCATCCGGCCGGGCTCGCCATGATAAGCATGAATATCAAGGACGTCGGCAAGGCTATCGGAATACACGGTATGGCGGGGACGCTCGGTGTGGCGTTAGCGCCGCTGATCGCCGGCACGATGACCTCCAGGTTCTCGTGGCAGTATTCCTACCTCTTCCTCGGTGTCGTGGGCGCAGTGCTCCTTGTATCGATCCTCCTGACATCCAGGGGATCCGGTATAGACACCGCGGTAAAGCGCAAGGATATGCCATCGGGCAGCGGAGTGAAGTCGGCGTGGCGGGAACTCGTTGTCGTCTACATAGTCGTTCTCATCTACGGGCTCATCTACCGCGGCGTGATGACCTTCTTCCCGAGTTACCTTTCCGAGCGCGTTCCATTTGTCGGTGACGATGTCGGCCGCCTGGGCATGGTGAGTTCCGGCATCATGGTGATCTCCATTATCGGGCCGCTGGTGGGTGGATACCTTGCTTCGCATAGCAAAGACATAAGGCGCAGCCTGTTCGGCATATTCGCGGGTCTGGCGATTCTCTCGGTTGGCTTCTACTTCCTTTACGGCCTGGCGCTTGTCCTGGTGGTCGCCCCGGCCGTGCTCCTGATCTTCTGCTTCCAGCCTCTTCAGAACACTTTGATAGCGAAGCTCTCCCATGACAGGCGCCGGGGAATGGCGTACGGCATCAACTTCACCCTGTCTTTCGGGGTGGGCGCGGTTGCAGCTGGAGTGGGGGGCATAATAGGCGGGAGATACGGCATGAGCTCCATATTCATCTTCATGCTGGCGCTCTGCGTGCTCGAGATGATCATAATCGCCTCCACGCACCTTGCGAACAAGAGGAGAACCTCGAATGGACTGTCCTGACTACGAAAAGAATATGGCCAACTGCAATTGCACATATGAACCGTGCTCGAGGAAGGGAAAGTGCTGCGAATGCATGCTCTATCACAGGAAAGCCGGCCAGCTTCCCGCTTGCTACTTCCCCGACGATGTTGAACGAACCTACGACAGGTCGATAGAGCGCTTCAAGGCGCTCTGAACCGGCCCGAGGGCACCTCTGTGCTGAGAGCCATAACCGGGTTTCTGACATCCACAAAGGCGGGGATAGCCGTCATGGCCGTCCTCGCAGTCCTCTCGCTCCTGGGCGCCCTGATTCCCCAGGGCGGTACGCATGAGGCCTATGTGCGCGTCTTCGGTTCTTTAAGAGGCGACCTCATCTATTATGCCGGACTCGGCGACGTCTATCGCTCCCTCTACTTCTCGGCGCTGCTCGTGCTTCTATGTGTCATGGTGTTTTCATGCGCCCTGAAGCGCCTCCCCGGGCAGATCCGCCAGGCGTCCGCAAGTGAGTTCGTCGGAGAAGAGGCCCGGCTCGAGAAGATGCCGTGTCACGCCACGCTCGAGCTCGACGTGGACGCCGAGGAAGCCGGATTGCACGCGGCCGAGATATGCAGGAAGCGCCTCTACCGGGCCCGGAGGGAGAAGAGCAGCAGCGGCTTTCTCATTTTCGCTTCCAGGACCGCGTTTGCGAGGTATGGCAGTTTCCTCCTGCACATGAGTTTCATATTCCTGCTCGCGGGGGGCATCGCCTTCACGCGCTTCGGGTACAGGTCCTATGAGGACGTGCGAGTCGGCGGGAACTTCGCGGTCCCCGGTCTCGATGAGACACTGGTGGTCGTGGACGATTTCGAAGTCGTCTATGACGATAACAACCATGTGTCCGATTATGTGTGCAGCCTCCTGCTCACGGAGGGCGGCAGGCCCGTGCTCGTCAAGGATATCAGCCCCAACCATCCGCTTCAGTACGATGGGCGGGAGGTGTTTCTCGTTTCATACGAGCAGGACTTCGATACGCTTCAGGGCTTCGTCGTGTCCGTGCACGACAGGGATGGGGAAAAGCTGGTCCCCGTGCTGTACCTGCCTTTCGGTAGCCCGCTCGAAGTCCCGGGCGTCAACTTTTTCATAGAAGCCGTCGACGCGGTGGTTCCGTATGTCAGGATCACCTATCCCGCGGGTGAGGCGGAGGACGTCAGGCTCGACGCGGAAGCCGCGGCCTTCACCCGCGACGGGAACCTGGGTTTTTCGGTCATACACGGGGTGCCGTCGGTATATGTGACGCTGGAGGTCGTGAGGGAACCCGGGGAGTGGCTTGTCGTGACCGGGCTTGCCCTGCTCACGGTGGGCTCCTTCGTCTGCCTCTACTTGTCACACCGGAGGATCTGGTTTATATTGAAGAACCTGCCCGACGGGAAGTGCCGCGTCGTATTCGGCGGCAGCGCAAGCCGCAACGCGGAGGCTTTCCGCGGGGAGTTCGAGCATATAAGGAGGACACTTGACGAGCTCAGTTGAGATCATTCTGTATATAGCCCTCCCGGTGTACTTCCTGGCGATGGTGCTCCTGGGCTTCGGCGCAGTGGTTCCAGGCAAGGCGGCCGGAAAGGCATGGCTCTATCTCTTCATTGCCGGATTCGTGCTTCATACGGCGGCCCTGGTTGCGCGCACGATCCTCGCCAGCGACGTTCCTTTCACCGACCTTTTTGAGTACTGCCTCTTTATGAGCTGGGCGGTGGGCCTGGTCTATATCATCTTCTTCAGGAAGAACCTGCCGCGGCCGGTGAGCGCCATGGTCATACTCGTACTGCTGCTTCTCATCGGGTTCGCGCTCTTCTATTACTCCGACCCGACCTCAGCCAAGATGCCCGCCCTGAAGAGCAGCTGGCTCTATGTGCACGTATCGCTGGCTGCGCTCGGCGAGACGTTTTTCGCGATAGCCTTCGCCGCCAGCCTGATTCTCATCATAAAGAGGAACTCGGCGGACAGGGAGTACCTGGACAAACTCGACAACGTCGTCTACAGGGCGGTCAGCATGGGCTTTCCTATCTTCACTGCCGGGGCCATGGTGGCGGGCGCGGTCTGGGCCAAACGCGCGTGGGGATCCTACTGGTCCTGGGATCCGAAGGAGACCATGTCGCTGGTGGTGTGGCTGATCTACGCCATCTACCTCCACATGAGACTTGTGCGAGGAATGAAGGGAGTGCCGGCCGCGACAATAGCCATCATAGGCTTCATCATGACACTCCTCACCATATCAGGCAGCATGCTCCTCGGCGGCCTGCATTCATACGGTTAGGACGACGGTTTGAAGAGAATTCTCAGGTTGTTCGAGCATCGGAGATGGCTGCCGACCCTGCTCTGGGCGGTCGCCATCTTCCTTGTTTCGTCGATCCCCAGGCTCGACATGGCCATGACCCGTCTTGAAGGTTGCGATAAAATCGCGCATTTCGTAGAATACTCCATACTTGGCTGGGCACTGCGCTACTGGTCGCGTAACGGCAGCCCGCGCTTTCTGGCCGGGGGAATCGCTTTTGCCGCCCTGGACGAGTTCCACCAGAGATACGTGCCCGGTCGGGAGATGAGTTTCTGGGATTTCGTGGCAGACGCCGCAGGAATCACGGCTGGGTTCCTTATAAGCAATACCATCTACAGGCGGAGGGCCCGAAAGAGGGCCGGGGGAGAGGCCGGTAATGAGTAAGAAGTTCAAGGCCATGCGCGGCACTCACGATCTGCTTCCCGAGGAGTCGCTGCTGTGGCGGCGGATTGAGACGGCCTTCGTGGATATCTGTCGCAGGTATGGTTACGGGGAAGTGCGCGTTCCCATATTCGAAGCCACAGAGCTCTTCGAGCGAGGTACCGGCTTTGCCACAGACGTCGTTCAGAAGGAGATGTACACCTTCCCCGACAAGAAGGGAAGAAGCCTGAGCCTCAGGCCCGAGGGAACCCCCTCGGTCATTCGCGCTTACCTCGAGCACGGTCTTTCCAGGAAATCGAAAGTGTCCAAGTTCCATTACATGGGTCCCATGTTCAGATACGACAAGCCCGGGGCGGGACGGTACAGGCAGTTCCACCAGGTGGGCATCGAGGTGATCGGAACGCCGAGTCCCCAGGCGGATGTCGAGGTCATTACTCTCCTCTGGGAATACCTGAGGGGGATCAACCTCAAGGACGTCGGCATGAGAGTGAACACGCTCGGCTGCAAGAACTGCCGCGAGCGCTACTCAGCCTTGGTCAAAGAATTCCTGGAGGGCAAGCTCGGCGATCTCTGCGAGGACTGTCATGACAGGTTCAATCGAAACCCCTTGAGAGTGCTTGACTGCAAGGTGGCGAGTTGCAAAGAGGCGATCGGCGACGCTCCCGCGATCGATGCCGTTCTCGACGAGGAGTGCATCGCTCATTTTGATGAAGTGCAGCAATACCTTAAGGTCGCCGGAGTGGATTTCTACGTGGATAAGAAGCTCGTGCGCGGTCTCGACTATTACACCAGGACGGTGTTCGAGGTATTCCACAGCGCCACCGGTGTGGACTCTTCCCTGGGCGGTGGCGGTAGGTATGACGAACTGGTTCAGGAGCTGGGCGGCCCGAGCACTCCCGCCGTAGGCTTCTCGGCAGGTCTCGAGAGAATAGTGCTGGCGCTCAAGGCGGAGGCGGCGCATGCGGATGAAGCGGCCTCCATGGACGTCTACGTCGCGTCCATCGCCGACGAGAGCTACCAATACGCCTTCGCGCTGGCGGGCGAGCTCAGGAAGAGCCTCCGGGTCTGGCTCGAGTTCGAGAGCAGGCGGCCCCAGAAGCAGCTGGCGTCGGCGTCCAAGATGGGCGCGGCCTACACGGCGGTTATCGGAGAAGATGAAGTGAAGAAGAATACGGTGGTTTTCAAACATATGGAGTCGGGTGAGCAGGCGGAGGTCGGAAGGGACGAGGCGTTGTCCTGGCTTAAGAACAGGCTTGGGGGTGAATGAGTTGAGCGAGAGCATGCGCGGCCTGAAACGTACTCACACGTGCGGCGAGCTCCGCGGGTCGGACGCGGGCAAGCAAGTCACCCTCATGGGATGGGTGCACCGGAGGCGTGACCACGGCGGAGTGATTTTCATCGATCTTCGCGACCGCTACGGCCTTGCCCAGGTCGTGTTCAAGCCCGAGCACGCCGAACTCATGGAAAAAGCCAGGGATCTCAAGCAGGAGTACGTGATCGCTGTCGTGGGGCGCGCCGAGAAGCGGCCCGACGATATGATCAACAAAGACATGCCGACGGGCGAGATAGAGGTCTTCGCCGATGAGCTCCGCATACTAAACGCGTCCGAGACTCCTCCTTTCGTCATAGATGAAGCCGCGACGGCGAACGAAGATCTCAAGCTCAAGTACCGCTATCTCGATATGAGGACATTCGGCCTCAAGGAGAACATCATCATACGGCACAAGGCCATCGCGGCGGCGCGGGAGTACCTCAATTCGGGTGGATTCCTGGACATAGAGACCCCCATGCTGGTAAAGCGGACGCCGGAGGGCGCGCGCGACTTCCTGGTGCCGAGCCGCGTCAATCCTTTCAAGTTCTATGCGCTGCCCCAGTCACCCCAGCTCTATAAGCAGATACTGATGGTGGCCGGCTTCGACAAGTACTACCAGATCGCCAAGTGCCTGCGCGATGAGGACCTCCGCGCGGACAGGCAGCCCGAGCATACCCAGATAGACATCGAGATGAGTTTCGTCGACGAGGAGGATGTCTTCGCCGTCGTTGAGGGCCTCATGAAGCGCGTGGTGGAGAGCGCGACAGACCTCCAGGTCGAGATTCCGTTTCAGAGGCTCACATATGATGAAGCCTTCGCGAAGTACGGTTCCGACAAGCCAGACCTCCGGTTCGGCTTCGAAATTGAGGACGTCAGCGGCATCGTCTCAAGATGCGATTCGGATATGCTCAAGAAGGGCGCGGCGGCCGGGGGCGCTTTCGCAATAGGCGCGGCCGACGGTGCGGCCCTCTCACGGAAGAACATAGAGATCATCGAAGAGGCGGCCAGGAAGATGGGCGCCCCGGGGCTCGCCTGGGGCAAGATCGCCGCAGACGGCAAGACATCCGGCGTTTTCCGCTTCTTCGGCGACGACCTGGTATCCGAGCTCCAGGGCAAGTTCGGCCTGGAGGGCGAGGGGCTCGTGCTCATGGTCGCCGGCGACCGGAACGTATCCTTAAGATCAATGGGCGCGGCGCGGCTGAAGCTGATCGAACTTCTCGGTCTCACAACGGACGAGAGGTTCAGTTTTGCATGGGTTACCGACTTCCCTCTCTTTGAGTGGGACGGGGCGACAGAGAGATGGGCGCCTGCCCATCATATGTTCAGCCTTCCCCGGGAGGAGGACCTCGATATTCTCGAGTCCGATCCCGGCCGCGTGAGGGCGAGGCTCTATGATCTCGTCTGCAGCGGCGTGGAGCTGGGTTCGGGCAGCATCAGGGTCCACAATCGCGCCATACAGGAGAGGGTAATGGCGGTGGTCGGCATCGACAAAAAGGATGCCGCGCGGCGCTTCGGCTTCCTCCTGGACGCGCTTGAGCTCGGCGCCCCGCCTCACGGTGGGCTGGCCCTCGGGCTGGACAGGATAGTCATGCTCCTGGCCGGGAGGGACAACATTCGCGACGTCATCCCCTTCCCGAAGACGACGACGGGCCAGTCTCTCATGGACGAGTGCCCGTCCGAGGTCGACGATAACGATCTCAGGGATTTGCATATCAAACTCGACCGCAAGCAGGCTTAGGCCATGACGCCCATAAAGGTCACGCGCAGAATCTTCCAGATATTCTTCCTTGCCGCCTGTGTCTATATCATGGTCAGGCTACTGGCGGGCCTTTCCTCGCGAACGGTCGAGTACTACTGCCCGATGGGCGGCATCGTCTCCATCTGGGGCCTCATAAGGAGGCAGCACTTCATATGCGCTCTTAACGAGATGAATGTCAGCATCGGCGTCGCGCTTCTCATAAGTGTCGTTCTCATTAAGAAGTCCTTCTGCGGGTGGGTTTGCCCGCTGGGGACGCTGTTCGAGGGGGTCGCCTGGCTGCGGAACAAGGTCATGGGAAGGGAGCGGCTGCGGTTGCCGGATTCGGTGGACTCGAAGCTCCTCTATCTTAAGTACGTGGTGCTGGCCGTTATACTCATCCTGACATTTCACTTCTCCGATCTCGTGTTCAGGGGCTACGATCCTTTCTACATACTTTTCTCGGGCGCCCGGGGCCACGAGACGATTCCGGTGGTAAGCGCGCTCGTGCTGGCGGCGGTCCTGGCCGCGTCGTTCTTCTTCGAGCTGTCGTGGTGCCGGTACCTGTGTCCCCTGAACGCTGTGATGAGTCCACTTTCCAGAGCCGGGCTTCTGAAGGTGAGGCGGAATGCGGCCGCCTGCACTGCATGCGGGGCCTGCGACAGGGCCTGCTTGCAGCGAATTCCGGTATCACGCCTCGAGAAGGTTACCCGGGTGGACTGCACCAATTGCCTCGACTGCGTGTCGAAGTGCAAAGTTCCGGGAGCTTTGGATCTGGGTATCTAGGGGGTTCAGATTGACATCTCGCGTATGGATAATCCCGGTGGTCGTCGCCGCGCTGGCAGCCGCGGGCCTGGTTGGCGCCAACTATATCAGCGTGCCCACGCTCACGCATGTGTTCGATGCGGAGTTTGAGGGCGAGACGGCGAGGGCGGAGCTCATCGTACAGGGTGTGAAATGCTACGGGATGTCCGACTTCCTGAGAGAGCATATCGAATCGGTTCCGGGCCTGGTCAGCATGGTCACGTATGCGGGCAAGCACCGGGTGATTATCGAGTACTCCCCGCGGCATGTCAGTCTCGATGAGATTATCGCCGCCATCAACGCGCCGTCAGAAACTGGCGACGGCTGGGTACGCTACTTCGAGGTCGTTTCACGCAAGGAAATCTAGATCGAATATTAAACAGAGTTGAGGCCGGGGCTCTTGCCCCGGCCTCTTCTTTCGTATTGCCCTGTGTTCTAGTGGTACAGCGCTTTGATTGTGCCCCAGGTCGACGGTTCGGCGCCGCTGGCACCCGAAACATCAATAAGGATATTGTCCACGTACCAGGCGCCGCCATATACGCCACGGTACCTCCAGGCCACGTAGAAATGGTCCGCCATGGGAGCGCCGTGGACGATGCTCACCCAGTCACAGAATGACTCGGTGAGGCAATCGAGCGTCCAGACAGGCACGAAGTCTGAAGGGTCCGTACCCGTGGTGGACACCAGGACTTCCATGGGATCCGTGCAGTAAGACCACACCGATGTGTAGTGCTGGAACTGGATCTCGAGGCAGTCGGCGCCATCGAGATAGATGATAGGCGTGATGAACCACTCGTCCTGGAACTCCCCGCTGGCGCCCCAGTAGCACCGGGCGGTTCCCAGGCCGTCACACACGTTATAATCAGCCCACTCCCAGGTCTCACCTGCCGTGTTGTCGCCCAGGTTCAGCGTCAGCCAGCCGGCGGGGGGGAAGCACTCTTCGCGTTCGAAGCTCTCGAGGAACGGCATGTAATTCTGCTCGGGCGGGCATGGCCCCGGGCATGTGCACGGCACGCAAGTCACTTCAAGCGTGAAGTTGTCCGCGACCCCGTTGTAGCCGTCGACGACGATGTAATAGGTTCCCGGCTCGAGACAACCGGTCGTGAAACTCAAACTGCCGTAAGCCAGGCAGTTGTCCTCGTCGCAGCTTCCGAGGAAAAAGACATCGAGGTCCTCCGTCAAGCCGCTCAGGGTAGCGGTGACGGCGTAGCAGTCAGGATCGGTGACCACGATTTCATAGACGGCCTCCGGGCCGGCCTCATTCCAGGACACACAGCTGTAGTAATCGACATTGTTGACGCCGCCGATAGTGGACCCGTTGACGATGTCCCCGCAGTTTATGGGTATGGCGCCCGTGCAGTCGAGCATCTGTTTGGTCTGGATGGGGTGGACGTCCGGTACCTTGCTCTCCGGGGACCCCGCGGTCAGCAGCAGGGAAAACACGGCAATAACCAGTAGCAGATTCCTCATCTCCGACTCCTTTCATGAGGGTACTCCGTTGGATAGAAACCTCTACTACGCGGGTGGTATCACCTCCTCTCGCAGCACTGATAAGAAATCCTATGATTTCCCGTTTCGTGCGTGCATCATATCAGAAAAATCGAGATTATACAAGATATTTTGTGCGGCGCAGGAGGGCTCTGGCGTGCTTGAAAACCTGCAGGACATGTGCGAGACTGAAAACGTCCGGAGCGTAGAATGAAGGAGGTTTGCGACACACGGATCTTATCCGGGGCGGGGCACAGATGCCCCGGTACTGTGCATTTCAAGACCTGACCCCCCGGGTTTCTGGCCCCGGAGGTTACTGCATCCAGGCGGCTCCCAGGTTGAATCCCCAGTAGGAGTACGGGCCGATGCCGCCGGCTTCAAAAGCGTAGTTGTACTTCACGTTGAAGCATATGCTCTTGGTGAAGTCGAAGGGGATGCCGATGCCGAATTCCGGCGCCAGGCCGAAGTGCCAGTTCCTCTCTCGAATGCTGTACACGCCGATGTCCAACCGCCTCTCCATCCTGTACGCGCCGACGCCGAGCCCGACATAGGGCCGCACCTTCTGGTAGTAGTCCCAGTTGATGTAGTAGTGCGCGGTGGCGAGAAGCGGCATGGAGTAAACAACCCTGAACTGCGTTCCGCTGATGTCGCGGTTCTCTATGGAGATGAGCTCGTCCGTGGTCTCGTAGAAAGTGTTGTAGTTGAGCGACCCGCCGACCGACCAGTTGTCTTTGAAGAAGTGCCGGCCCTCGAAGGTGAAACCGCGGAGGCTGAACTTGCCTGTGTAATCCTTGAGGTCCCCTGACGGGAGGGCCATGCCCCAGGTAAGCGCCACGAAGTCGTCGGCCTGCGCCGCACCGGCCGCGAGAACGATGAAAAGCGCCGCACAGCAAACCTGCAATATCATCTTTTGGTTTTTCATTTGTCCGCCCCCAGGTAAGGGGACTGGCTGAAGGCTTTCTCGATGGAGGTCTCGATCCGGCTCGCGGCGCCCTGGGTTGTATCGCCCAGCACCCCGTTAATCGCCGCGTTCCATATGACGGGGACCTTCATCTCGCCCTCGTCGGCGTTCTTCACATCCCACATGTCGATGAAGATGGTTCCCATCGAGTAGGAATAAGTCGTGGGTACCGGATAGTAGGTGCCCCACCCGGATCCCCAGCCGGGCCACCACGGATACCAGCCCCATACCGGGTACCAGTCATAATAGATCCCGGTTACTGAAGAAGCCGAGACCGCGACTGGCACGAAGATGTCGGGCGGGTTGTTCTCCGGGTCGGGTTCTTCCACGTATCCAAGCAGCTCGAGCTGCCCGGCTACGGTCGCGAGGATGAGCTCGTCGAACTCCCGCGTTACTTCCTCAATCGGAGGGTTGTCCTGGTCGACGATATGCGCCACCGAATCCGGCATAGCGTAAGTCTGCATGCCGCCGAAGTCAGCGCCCGGCACGTACGTGGTGATTACGACGTCGTAGTCTGCGATCGAATTGAAACCCGAGTCCGGCGCGCAGGACCAAGGGCCCGCGGCCAGCAGGCACAGCGCCGCGGCAAGCGCAGCCGGCCGCGCCAGCCGCACCAATCCGTATCTGGTCACGTTTTCCTACCTCCCTGGCAGTCAGGGGCCTATTCGATGAAGGGCAGTCCCGCCGCGATCTGAAGATCTACGAGCAAGTTGAGCGTGTGCTCGAGCTGGAAGAACTTGACCACGGTCTTGCCGGGGAGAGCCCGGCTCATTTTCCGGAGGTACTTCTCTTCGATACTTATCTGTTTCTTATCGATTCCGAAGCGCTTCTTGAGGAGCTTCTCGGCGTCATCGTCCGAGTGCTTTCCGTAACCGGCCATGTACTCCTGGATGAGGTAGATCGCCTCGTCGTTGAGTTTCTCGATCTCGAGCTGGTACTCGCGGTAGATGGGCCAGAAGACCTCTGACTGCGCGTCCGTAAATTGCATCACCTCGGTGATGATGGCGATTTTGGCAGTCCCTACGTCCGACCTCATGAGCTCCATGTAAGATTCAAGTGTGCGATCGCCGGCGGACACGGCCGTCGCCATCACGAACACCAATGCTGCGCAAAGAACGACTCGCTTCAACATCTTAAGACTCCTTTTCTCTTTGCAGGGGCCGTAGCACCCTGTTATTGCCTTCCGACTCTATGAATCAATTGCCGAATCTGAATGCGAGACCTACACCGAGGTCCCCCTGTACCAGCGCGGACCCGCCACCGTAGCCGAGGCCGCATCCGCCGGTGCCACAGTAGAAACCGCCGCTCGACCACAACATGGGCATGAGCATTCTGGCCTGGAACCTGAGGCCGATCATGTCGGAGAGCCAAACCTTTGCGCCCAGGCCCATTATGATCGAGAACTCCCAATTGTCAGAGAACTCACCGCCCTTGGGAGCAAAGCGAGTAGCCCCGAGGGTGAACAGGAAGAAGGGCTCGGCCTTGGGGGTGGGCCGGCGGTAGAGGCCGCCGATCTGGTAGTACTCCACGGCGAGGTCGCCCTTCCACTTCTGGATCCCGCCCGGGTAGGTGAGTAACTCCATGTACGAGTCCTGCCTGTTATAGAGGAGCTCGATCTGGGCTTCCGGGTGAAGGTCGATATCGACGGCGATTCCCCAGCTGGCTGAGTTCCCGATGTCGAGATCGCCCGATACGTCATACCCGTATGCTGACACTTTGCTAGTCCATACGTAGTTGACAAGCGGTGTGAGCTCGAACTTCCTTGCGTGACCTACCGAGGTCATGGTTGCGAGGATCAATACGAATAGTAAGATTGATCTCCATTTCATGAATCCGTCCTCCTTTGCCTCTCCATGTTTGTGACTCCGGCGTATCTTGCGCATTTCGACCCGAATACCCTGTTTAGACTACTTTACCCGCTCAAGGGATTCAGGCATACTGCGCGCCGCCACATGCCCCCGGATTGCTTGCCGCCCCATGGTTGCACCGCCCGGGTGGACTTGTCAACTCATAAGACGGAGTCCACCCCCGGGCTTCGGGTTGAAGATCTTGACAGGTCAGTCGGGGAGGACTACAGTATTACGAATATAAAATTCATCATACGGAGGTTCCGATGTCAATGCTCTCCAGATTCAGCGTGTCGGTGGAAAGTCTCATGCTGGAGAAGTTCGATGCCCACATAGAATCTCTTGGATATCCGACACGATCCAAGGCGATCGCCGATCTCATGCGCAGTAGCCTCGTTAAGGAAGAATGGAAGTCCGGCAGAGAGGTCGCAGCTGCCATTATTCTCGTATATGATCACCACCGGCGCGGCATGTCGGAGAGTCTCACGCGCATACAGCATGACTACTACAACCTCATTATCTCCTCTCAGCACGTCCATCTCGATCATGACAACTGCCTGGAAGTGATTGTCGTTCGTGGCAGGCCGCGGGGCGTCGAGGAGCTGGCAAAGAAACTCAAGGCTGTAAAAGGAGTCAAGTATGCTTCCCTGGCTGCGGCATCGACCGGGCAGAGTCTTTGACGTCGCCGCGGCAAGCTCGGCTGCGGGGGGCATCCAGGTGACTCGAAAACTCTCGGAACAGATTCAGGAGGGTATACAAGTGTCGATTGCCAGGGTGGTGAGCTCTTTCACTGTGTTGCTCGCAGTCTCTCTTGCTCTGCCCCTTTCCGGATATGCGCATACAGGGCATGTGCCGGACCCGGAGCGTCATGTCATAATCGATACCGACATGGGGCTTGATGACGTGAGAGCGGTCTTCGCCCTGCTCGCGGATTCGACTCTCGGGATAGAAGCGATCG
>Ga0272444_10002703_pt1 | contig 16260 bp, 12 predicted proteins | sample SSMForm13_FD_201033 | JGI IMG/M metagenome (GOLD analysis project Ga0272444, IMG submission 201033) | Marine sediment archaeal communities from Little Sippewissett salt marsh, Falmouth, MA, United States - SSM-Form-13 | ecosystem: Environmental > Aquatic > Marine > Wetlands > Sediment ...
ACTGGCCCGTCCTGCTGTGCACCCGGAAGATGCTGATGACCGCCGGGGCGATGCGTTCGATGAGTTCGGTGCGCTGCCGCTCAGCTTTGCGGACCCTTTCGAGGGGTTGGTTGGCGGCGGCGCAGGGGGTGGCCGACGTCGGGAGGACCGTTGCGGCGATCAGCAGGGCGGCGATCAGGGGCCACAGGGGCATGGGGTGCGAACGCTTCATCGGCGACTCCTCGCGAGGCTAAGGTGGGTCCATTGTACCGGTTGTGGCGCCGTTTGCCACCTTCTGAGCCCGGGGTGGCCTGTGTGGGCATGCCGCGGCAACAATGTTATTACGATTTTTCCCCTTCTGCCCACAGCAAACTTTCCCTAAAATAGAGGGCAGGAATAGCCGTTAGCACTATAGGGCTGTTTCGTCGTGTCGGCTCGCCTTACTTGGAGGAGGCGTCATGGTGCGCACACTGAGGTTATCGGCCCTTCTGGTCCTGGTTATCGGCTTGGGTCTGTGTCTGGCAATGGCGACACGGCCGATTATGGCCGACGAGGCCCAGGAGGGAACCGACCCGAAGGAGAACAAGGACAACAAGAAGGTCGACAAGTACCTGGGCATCGACTGGGGCGACGACAAGGACAAGAAGGACCAGAAGGACGAAGCGGACGACCCGGACGCCAAGGCTCCCGCCCAGAAGGTCACCCTGGAGGATGCCCTCGAGAAGGTGCACCTCAATCGGCTGGAGAGAATCAAACGCGATGCCGACAAGGCCGCCAAGATGAAGGCGAAGGCCGACAAGGCATACAACGGTCTGGACAAGCGGCTCAAGCGGCCCGACTCGATCAAGCTCTACGATGCCGCGGGGAAACTCTATCGCAAGCCCATTCTGGACGTCGGGCGGCTGGCCAAGCTTGTCAAGGACGAGGACACGCGGCTGACGCTGCTGCGCGAGTACCAGGATGCCTACAAGGACGCGGCCTGCGAAATGTTCTGCAAGGCCGCGCAGACGGTCATCGAGACCGCCAGGAACTTCGCGAGCCTCAAGCAGGCGGGCATGTATCTGAAACTGGCCCGGCAGATCAATCCGAAATACCCGGGCATCAAGGAGGTCGTCGACTCGGGACGCGAGCGGGCCCGCGAGATGGTGACCAAGGTCGAGGAGGCCAAGAAACAGCGAACGACCGGCGGCGGAGAGAAGGAAGAGGACGATCGCTACGACGACGATCGTGACGATCGCGACTACAAGGAAACCGGCCGCGAGGATTACAAGAAGATCGGTCGCTGAACCGGCTTGCCAGCGGCCTCGTGACCGGCACACGGCCGACAACGGCCGGGCCCCCATCAAGCGGGTCCGGCCGTTTCTTCTGCGCCGCCCGAGCTTCTCCTTGGCATGTCGGTCGCCGGCGGCCATAATAGCCGCCGCGGATTCCTCGCGTGGGAGGATGCGCGGGTGAGTGAGCCTGACGAAACGCGGATGACCTTCGGCGAGCACCTGGAAGAGCTGCGCCGCCGGCTGCTCTATGCCCTGGCCGGGCCGGTGGTCGGTTTCCTGGTGTGCTTCGTTTTCCTCCGCGACCGGCTGTTGGCGGCCATTGTCAGTCCCGTTTACCCCCACTGGCGGCTCTTCGGACACACCATCCTCCGGATCGAGCGTGTGCCCGTCGAGTTCACTCTCTCCACGCCCTACTCGGTGTTCATGACCAGCATGTTCGTGGCCCTGGTGGTCGGAATCATCTTCACGGCCCCGTGGTCGCTGTACCACATCTGGGCCTTCATGGCGGTGGGCCTGAAGCCCCGGGAGCGCCGATGGATCCGCCTGTTCGGCCCGGCAAGTGTGCTGCTGTTCGCGGCCGGGGCGTCCTTCTTCTACTTCGTCGTCTATCCCATGGTGGTTCACTTCCTGTACGGGTTCGGCCGCCAGTTCAACGAGTTCCTGGCGGCAAGCGGCGGCGAGCCGATGATGAGCAACAACACGCTCTTCGACGGCTACGTCTATTTCGTCATGCTGCTGACGCTGGTCTTCGGCCTGATGTTCGAGCTGCCCCTGGTGGTCTTCTTCCTCGGCAAGACGGGCCTGGTGGACGCCGCCACCTTCGCACGGTACCGGCGGCACGTCATCGTGAGCCTGGTGTTCGTCGCCGCGATGGTCACCCCGCCGGACGTCTTCAGCCAGGTCGCCCTGGCGGTGCCCATGATGATCCTCTACGAGTTGGGCATCCTGCTGGTGCGCCTGAGCGACCGCCAGCGCCGAAAGGCATCCCAGTGAGCCCCTCGCGCCCCGCCCGTCCGTTGGGCATCCCCGCGCTGGTAAGGAGGCTGGAGAAGGTCTATGGGCCCAGGGTCTGGCGGCGCCGCCGGACCTCCGGGCTGGACCAGCTCGTGGCGACCGTCCTGAGTCAGAACACCAACGACGCGAACTCGTCCGAGGCCTTCCGCCGGCTCCGCAAGGCCCTGCCGACGTGGGAGGCGGTGCGTGCCGCTCCGGTCGGCCGCATCGAGCGGGCCATCCGCGTCGGCGGTCTCGCCCGGACCAAGGCCCGGAGGATCAAGCGGATTCTCGACATCATCCACGAGCGCTACGGTCGGCTGTCGCTGGAATTCCTGGCCGGCGCGCCGCTCCAGCAGGCCCGGGCGGCCCTGGCGGACCTGCCCGGCGTGGGGCCCAAGACGGTCGGCTGCGTCCTGATGTTCGGCTTCGGCCGGCCCGTCCTGCCCGTGGACACCCACGTCCACCGCGTGAGCACGCGGCTGGGTCTCATCCCGGCGGGCACGTCGGCCGAACGTGCACACGAGCTGCTCCAGGCCCGCGCGCCCGACCGGCTGGTCTACGCGTTCCACGTCCTGCTGATCGAGCATGGCCGTCGAACGTGCCGCGCGCGGAAACCGGCTTGCGCTGGGTGCGTGCTGGCCGACCGCTGCCCGTCCGCAGGGCGCGCCGGATGAAGAGCCAAATCGACACCGCCTCGCCGTCGTCGCCGAACGGCGTGGATATCCGGGGATATCCGGGGGATATCCGGGGGACAGTATACTGTTTTCTCTTGACGGGGCGGCCCGGCGGGGTGAGAATCGTGGCATGGCCAGACTTGCACGTGTTGTTGCCGTCGGGTATCCTCATCACGTCACACAGCGGGGCAACCGCCGGCAGACGACCTTTTTCGGCGATGACGACTACCGCGCCTACCTGGACCTGCTGCGGCGCTTCTGTCCGGCGGCGCAGCTCGACGTCTGGGCATACTGCCTGATGCCCAACCACGTCCATCTCGTCGTGGTGCCGCAGGCGTCGGACGCCCTGCGTGCCGGATTGGCCGAGACCCATCGGCGGTACACGCGTCGGGTGAACTTCCGCGAGGGCTGGCGGGGGCACCTGTGGCAGGAGCGGTTTGCCTCGTTCGTTCTGGACCAGGGGCACCTGTGGGCGGCCGTCCGCTACGTGGAACGCAACCCGGTGCGGGCGGGGCTGGTCGCGCGGCCGGAGGACTGGCGGTGGTCGAGCGCGCGGCCTCACCTGGGGCTGGAGGCCGACCGGCTGGTGCGGCCTGTTCCGGCGTTGGCGGAGTTTGGCCCGTGGCGGCATTACCTGTCGCAGACGGATCGCGAGACGGACCTGGAGCGGTTTCGGCGGCACGGGCGGACCGGCCGGCCGTGCGGACCGCAGTCGTTCGTCCAGCTCATGGAATCGGTGACAGGTCGTTCGCACCTCGCCCGCCGCCCCGGTCGCCCGAGGAAGGCTGGGCAGGGATGAAAAAGGTATACTGTCCCCAGATTCCAGATTCCTGGCGAGCCCGTCCGACGAGGGGTCGCCCGGGGCAGACTTCAACGTCGTGAGCGGCCATCGAGCCCCGGCGTTTCGAGTGGCTCTGCGTAAGGGTGGCTTGACGGCTTTGAGCTGACGGAAGACAATGGTGTCTGTGTCACACGGGCGCGTCGGCCGAAGATGGGTGCCCAAGTCACAGGGCGGCCGTCACGGATTGAGAGGTCACGGTGGATGTGAAGGGGGCATAAGGTGGTGCAGAGTGCGCTGACGCGTCTCCTATGGCATTCGTCGCGGGGGCCCTTCGTGCTCTCGCTCATTGCGGTGCTCTTATCATTGGGGCTCCTCGTGAAATTCGGCCCGCCGCCGGAGAAGAGCCTCTGGGAGGCCACGGACACCAGGGACGGTGACCCGGTTCAACTGCGGCGGAATATCAAGTGGAGCTTCGACCGGAACATCGAGACCGATTGGGGCCTCTCCCTCCTTGAGTGGGCGGTGTTTGCGGGGCATAGGGAGGTTGTGGCTGAGTTGCTGCACCGTGGGACGGACGTGAACACGAAACATCGGGGGGAGACTGCTCTGCATTATGCAGCTCGGATGGGCGACATCGAAATGGTAAGGCTGCTCATTGCACGTGGCGCGGACCCGCTTGCCTCCGACGCGCACGGCAGGACGCCCTACGACCATGCTGTGCAGTACGGGTACTCCGATGTGGCTGCCTTCTTGGCAAGAGCAGAGGCGGAGCGTGGTCAAGAGGCGCCAAGACCTCAGAAGGTGACGGAGCCTGGAGGGAGGTGTATTGGTCCAGGGAATCCTTATGGCGGATAACGACGCGATTTCGGCACGTTTTGTGATGCGGAAGTGACTGGTTCTTCCGCACTCCGGGCCGCTGGGCGCGACCATGGAGTCGCCGATAGCGGGTGAATGAGGCGATTCTGGTGGGCCGGCGCAGACGCCGGGTGCCGCCAACCGCCTCCGAGGCAACGGGCGGCGTTCTATGCCACTTGCTTCAGTTGGATCGTCGGCAGATGCTTGCGGCCACCGAGATGACTGACGACGAGTCGCAGTCTGGCGCCTGGGTCGTTCACTGGTGGCGCTTGCGGTGAAGCACAAGGCGAGCCTTTGGGCCAGTGGGGCCGGGGCTCGAAGCGCGGGGATTCGTTGGCCGCAGGGCGGCCGAAGTAGGTCTCGTTAGGCGTCCTGCCATCGAGCGCCTGGTGTGGACGGTGCTCGTTGTACCACTGGGCGTAGAGGCAAAGCTCTTTGCGGAACGCGCGGCGTCGCATGGGAATGAGCAGCCGCCGGGTACATTCGGCCTTCATACTTCGGATGAAGCGTTCGACAACCGCGATGCTGCCATGCCGGCCAACGGCCCCGAACCGCGGTCGGACGCCGCGGCGCCTGCACCACCCCCTGAACCCCTCACACCAGAACTGGCTTCCCTTGTCACAGATGATGTACTTCGGCGTGTTCCTGGCCCTGCTGATGGCGCGGCCCAGGAACGTGCGAACCTGAAGGGATGTCGGTTGCCTGTCGAAGACGGCCAGGGCCATCACTCGCCGCGAGAAGTGATCAACCACGGCCGCGACCCACCAGCAGAACGGCCAGCGTTGGGGCAGGGCGAAGGGCAGCCAAGGCACGGTGAAGCCGGCGGTCGTTGGTACGGCGGTCAGGTCCACGTGCCAGACGTGATTCGGCCGCCTGGCTGTGACCTCTCGCCCCGGCGCCGAGTCACTTGCCCGCCGGCAGGCCGGGCCGGGTAGTGCCGCGCCACGGGGCCGCTTGACCGTGGCACAGGCTTGTGACAGACGGTTGACAAGTCAAGGCGAGACACCGGCCGATTTGACAGCCGGTAGGGCTGAATCCGCGCGCAGATTGCAGGCACCGAGTGTCAACGGTGAGACACGCTCTTTTCGGCGGGGGTTTGGGCCGCGCGGCGGCCCGCCGGGCCGCAGAACCGCGTCTGGCGCCCCGAATGCGACAGCCTGCCGACCCAGGAAGGCCGGCAGGCCGTGTTTCGGCCCTGGAAAAATGGGCGAAGCTGTCCGCGCGCACCGCGCGAACGAACCTCAAGGCACCACCGGCCGCCGGTGCGCCGGCATCGGTGGGCGGGCGCGCCTGGCGCCGGCGGGCCAGCCGCGCGAACGGCTACGGGTTGGCCCCGCGGTGCCGGGCTACCCGCCGCCGGGGTTGCCGCCGCCCGGTCTCCCGCCGAACGACCTTCGTCCCGGGCCGCGGTCCCTCGGCCCCCGCCTGTCGGACTGTTGTGCCATGGCCTCGGTCTGCTCGGAGGTGAGGATGGCTGCCAGAGATGCCTGGTACTGTTGTTCGAGTGGGGCCTTGATCTGCTCGGCCTGGTCGCCGAGTTCGCGCATCTGCTCAAACAGGGCGCGGGCCTCGTCGCGGTTGCCCTGGCCCATGAGTTCCATCGCCTGGCTGCGCAGCTCGGCCTGCTGTTGCCAGACGTCGGCCAGCAGCGTGTCGAGCTGGGGCTTGTAGGTTTCGCGCAGGGTGTTGATCTGGAGCTGCTGTGCCTCGGTCAGGCGGAGGGTCTCGTCGCGGGTTCGCGTCAATCGTCCGAGGCGGCGGTCGCTGGGCAGGTCGTACTTGCGCCGTTCCATGCGCTCTTCGCCCCGGCGTCGCATCAGTTCGCGCATCAGGGTCTGCCGTTCCTCGTCGGTCATGCTGGCCACCATCTGCCGCAACTCGGCCCGATCGTCCCCTGCCGGCGCGTCGGCCTGCTGCCCGGCCGGTGCGCTAGCTTCGGGAGTTGTCGGACCTTCCTTGGTCTCTGTGGTCTCCGTCGATGGTGTCCGTTTCGGTCTCCGGGTGACCAGGGCGGGGGTGGTGTCGTCACCGTCGTCCGGCGAGGTCACGGCCGGTGCCGGCCTGGCAATCTCGGCCGGCGGCGGGGCCGACTTGCCGCCCGTGCCCACAACGGCGATGGCAATCACCGCACCGACAGCCAGGGACACGGCAGCAACGGCGACAAGAATCAGAAACCGGGGCATGATCAGCCTCCTAACAGAGTACCCAGAGGGGAGGGGGCCACACGCGCGCACAGCCACCGTTGTCTTTTAAACACTCTGCGAACGGCACGATTGCACCCTTTCCGGAAAAAATGTTGGCTGGGACGGGCCGGGGCACCTGCCAACCCGGCTGGCATCGGTTTGCCCGATGCCGTATAATCGACGGGCACGGAAGCCGGGGCCTCGAAAGGGGATGCGCGAATGTGGCGGACTGCGTGGCTGTGGGGGATTGCGTGCGCTGTGCTGGGGGGCCTCCTGGCCGGCCGGGCGGCCGCGCAGACCGTGACCGACGACGAAGTCGACCGGGCCATTGAGCGCGGATGCCGGTACTTCATCAAGATGCAGAAACCCGACGGCACCTGGCAGACGCACAAGTTGGGCCATCACGCCAACACCGTGATGTGCATGCTGGCACTGGCCTACGCCGAGTGGGACCCCAAGAGCGACGTGATGAAAGGCGGCCTCAAGGCCCTGCTCGAGGCCGACATCATGGGCACCGGCCCGCAGAGCTACCTGACGGCCTTCCGCATCCAGGGCCTGGCCAAGCTCCTCAACCAGGTGGACCGCGAGAGCCGCGAACGGGTCCTGAAGCTCCTGAAGGAGGACACGCAGCGGCTTATCGAAGGCCAGACCGACGTGGGTGGTTGGAACTACGATCTGGCGGGGGGCGGCAACGCCTTGGGCGACTTCTCGAACGTTCAGATTGCCGTCCTCGGTCTCGGCGAGGCCATCAAGGCCGGACTCGAACTGCCCAAGGAACCGCTGCTGAAGGTCCAGATGCTCTACATCGACAAGCAACAGCCCGACGGCGGATGGAACTACGGCCGACAGGTCCACAAGCAGTGGCCGTGGACCACCGCCGACAACCAGCAGTACGGCACGTACGGCTCGATGACCGCCGCGGGCGTGGCCTCGCTCTACATCACCCGCGACTATCTGTATCGCGGCATGGGCTGCCCGTGCCGCGGCGGCCGCAGCGGATACAGGCGCAACAAGGTGGACATGGCCATCGACAAGGCCCTAGCCTGGCTCGCCGAGCGGTTCGACGCCAAGACCAACCCCAAGGGGTCGCAGTGGAACATGTATTGGCTCTACTCCTGTGAGCGGGTCGGCCTGGCCTCGGGCATCAAGTACTTCGGCGCCCACAACTGGTATGCCGAGGGAGCACGCGTGGTCCTCGACGGGCAGCGGCCGGACGGCAGTTGGGGACACGTCATCCGCGACGGCCACTGGAACTCCAGCACCGGCGCCGCTTGGGCCATCCTGTTCCTCATCAAGGGCCGGGCGCCCATCCTCATGAACAAGCTCCAGTTCGAGGGCTCCTGGAACCTTCACCCACAGGACCTGAAGAACCTGGCCCGCTACGTCGGAGGCGTCAAGGAACAGACCTTCGCCTGGCAGGTCATCAACCTGGACGCACCGGTCGACGAGTGGCACGACGCACCCATCCTCTACATCACGCCCGAGAGCATCATCAAGCTGACCGACGAGCACCGGGCCAAGCTGCGCAAGTTCACCGACGACGGCGGGACCATCCTCTTCGAGGCCTCGTGCGGGAACAGCACCATCCGCTCGTGGTGGCAGGCTGCGGCCGCGAAGATCTGGCCCGAGTTCGAGTTCCGCCGCGTCGACAAGGACCACCCCGTCTGGCAGACCGACGTGAAGATCACCCGCCAGGTGCGCGGCCTCCAGGAGATGAGCGACGGCGTCCGCACCTTCATCTTCTATGCCCCGAACGACATCTCCTGCGCCTGGAACACCAACGCCGTGGCCAGGCGCGTCCCGGAGTTCCACTTCGGCCTCAACCTGTACGCCTACGCCACCGACCGGGCGAAGATCCGGTCGCGCCTCGCCCGGGCCACCAGCGCCAAGAGCGGCCAGGCGGGACTCAAGCAGATCACGGTCCAGGTGCCCCGCCCGCTGACCGTCGCCCGGATGAAACACGGCGGCGACTGGCACGTCACCCAACGCTATCGGCTGGTGGAGAAACTGGCCGGCCGCCTTTCCGGCGACGACGCAGCGCTCAGGGTGACGCCCGCCCAGCCGGCGGCTCCCAGCAGCGCGGAATTCCCCGCCGGCGGAGTCTTCTATGCCACCGGCCGGGGGCCCATGACACTCTCGGAGCCCGAGCAGGCCGCCCTCAAGAAGCGCCTGGCGGCCGGGGGATTCCTCATCGTCGACGCCACGCTGGGCGACGCCCGGTTCCAGGAAGCCTTCCCCGCACTGGCTGGCCAGATGGGCTGGACCGTCAAGCGGTTCGACGACAAGCACCCCATCGTGAGCGGCACCATGCCGGGCGGCACGGGCCACGACCTGACCACGCGGATCAAGTACACTTACGCGGCGCTGGCCCGGGCGAGGTCGCCTCTCAGGCTCGACCTGCGCGGCCTCTGGGCCGGCGACCGGCTGGTGGGCGTCTACAGTCCGCGGGACCTCATGTTCAGCCAGGCGGGCCTGCGGGCCTGGGGCTCGGTCGGCTACGACGAGGCGTCAGCCCGACGCATCGTCGAGAACCTCATCCTCTACGCCACGACGACCGGCGCGCCGTCCGCTGGACAGGCTGCCCCAGAAACCCCGGCGCCGGAAACCCCGCCCCAGCCGGGCGCTGTAACCGAGTAGGCCCCGGCGGCGACGGTGCCTCCACGATCGTGTCCAGTAATCCGGATTGCAGAAGAATGAGTCGCTCCCGCATCAGAAAACGTGCCGAGATCGCGTCGTTATCCGCCGTAAGGATTCGGTGGCCCAGTACACCCCGTCCGCTTCGCCTACCTCCGCATTCCACGTGACAAAGCACGCGCCATGTGCTTAACTTAGGGCCATTGGGGACTACGGGGCGATTTCGACCTCGAAGTGGTAGAATGACGAACCGTTGCGGAAAAGACCATAGAGCGAGCGGGGACCGGAGAAAGCTAGGCACGCCCCGGTGACCATTCTGCCGTCCACGGCAATTCGCTCACCATCGACCACAACCGCACTGGGGCCTATGGTGGATGAGACTACGTAGGCGTAGTGCTTCCCGCCGGGACTGAAGACAAGGCTTGCCCCACTGGCACGCGAGGACGACTTGTCGTACGAGCCGACCTCCTTCCCATCGACGACAACACACCACGCGTCATCGCCTTCGGCCACGTAGGCATAGTGCTTGGAGTCGGGTGTGAACTGAATGCCTCCCGAACCACAGCCGAGAATGTATCGGTGAGGCGGGCCTTGGACCCCGTCGACCACGACATGCCACCGGTCGCCGCGCCTGGCCGCATAGGCCACTCGCTTCGAGTCAGGACTGAAGAGCGGCCCACACGTCATGATGGCGTCATAGGCCGGGCCCTCGACGCGATCGACCACAACGAACTCGCTGTTCCCGCGGCGGGCGGCATAGCCTACTCGACGGGAATCTGCGCTGAAGTGGATTTGGTACAAAAAGACCAGCCTGTCGTCGCGAGATTCTGGGTCTCCCTCGGAGGGAGGGGGATCATAGGGTTGGCTTTCGGTACCGTCGACGACAATGATGCGTTTTTCGCGGCGTCGGGCAACGTATGCAAGACCGCCTGAGTCGGGGCTGAAGACCGGCTGACGGACGTCTGTGAAACCGGGGCCTGCGACGCCATCCACAACCATCATCATTTCAGCACCGCGCGCCGCGCGATAGGCCAATCGCTGCGAATCCTGACTGAAGCACAAGCGGCCGCATTCGTCGAACTCCTCGCCCTCGACACCGTCCGTCACGACCAGCCACTTGTCCCCACGGCGCGCGGCGTATGCCAGGCGCTTCGAGTTCGGGCTGAACATAACCTCCCGGATGTCGTCGTAGCCTTGCATCGCCCGACCATCCACCATAACCTGAACCTTGTCCTCGTGGGAGGCAAGCCAGACGACTTCCTTGGAATCGGGACTGAAAACAGGAAAACCGTAGCGCTGCCCGGTGTCGTGCTCCACGCTGTCCACCACTGCGACAGCGCCCTTCCCCCGTCTGGCCGCATATGCCAGACGCTGTGAGTCCGGACTGAAGCTGGGAGAGTAGATCAGCGAATACGGACGACCTTCCTTGCCGTCGCACACAACAAATTGGCGACCGAAGCCGTTAGGGCGAATGGCAACGTATGCGACATGCTCCGAGTCCGGGCTGAAGACTGTGCGCCTGAAATTGAGCCCGGCGGGGACGCGGTCATACACCTTCCCGGGCCGGCCATCCACGACGATGGCGGTTCCGGCACCAACGGCGGCCTGAAAGGCGACTCGCAGTGAATCGGGGCTGAAGTGGAGACTGTCCACGCTCTCGTACTCGCCTAAGACAACGCCATCGAAGATCAAACGTACAGCGTCACGGTGGCGCTCAACGTATGCAAGGTGTCGGCAGTCCGGACTGACGAACACCCACTCCGGCGGCCCTCCATCGTCACGGACAAGCTCTGCCGCAGTGCCAAGCGGAACCCGCTTGACGGTCACGCTGGGCCTGGCGGCCGGCCACCTTCCGGGTCCGGTTTCTGACTCGATTGAGGCGGCGGTGTCGCAGCCAGGTGTTCCTGCCAGCAAAGCCCAGCAGATCAGGCACAACTTGATCCTGGCCATAGCTATCCTCTCCTACTCACCCTCACCGCCAGGTGCGCACCCCAAGCTTCCTGAATCAAGCCAACAGCGGCTCCCGCCCTTACCTTAGACACCCACGCCCTTTCTTGGTTCCATGTTGAGCACCGGCCGAGCACGCCTGAGCCGGGTGCCATGCTTCTACCCCGGCTTCTCGGGGGAGAAGCATGCTGACCGCACGACTCGCAAGGGTGGTACGCTCTCGCGGTCGATTCTCAGCAACCTGACTCCCCTCGCCGTGCCCGGCGCGTCGCACAGCCAGCGGCGCGGCGTCTCGTCGGCCAGCAGCGGCCGCCTGCAGTAACATCAGAACGTCGGGCAATGCGCGTGGCCCGGCACGTCGTAGCGCCTGCACTGTTTTCGCGGTGGTCAGAGCGTTTGGGACATGCCGCAAGTATACACGCGTGTGAGTCCATTGGCAAGGCCGACGTCCCCTGCCGCGGCGGACGGTCAGCAGCCTGCTGCCCCGACGGAGTCGGGGTCTCCGCTCTGCTCCGACAAGCAGAAGCATAGCACCCACTCATTCAGAGACATGCTACCCGCCTACCGCGTTGAGACCAGCAGGAGGATGTTCGTGAGGATGGCCCGGGCGTCGTCGGGGGCATATCCGCGGCAGTTCCACGCGGCGTAGCCCGGCTGGCAATACATCAGGTCGAACGGGCTGTAGACGCCCACGGGTTTGCCGCCGAGGGTCAGCTCGAACAGTTCCGGCTCGCCCTTGCCGACGCGCGCCGCCTTCAGCGAGTGGGTGTACTTCATGTTCTCGAGCGGATAGCCGGTCGCACCGTCCATGGTCCCGGTGAGCAGGGGGTGGCCCTTGCCGACTCGCCTCATCTTGAGGCCCAGCCGCGCGGCAAGGGTCTGCATGGTCTCTGCGGCGCGGGGGTTGCCCAGGATGGCCTCGGCCAGCAGGAAGCCTCCGCTGGCCAGGTAGCGCTTGAGGGCGACGGTGTCGGCCTGGCTCAGGTCGATGCTCTGCCGGCCCGCCAGGTAGGCAATCTGCACCTGGTCCGGCTTGAGGTCCGCCGCGGCCGTCTCGGGGATTGTCTCCAGTGTGAGCCCGCCGCCGGCCCCGGGTTCGGTCGGCAGTTGGGCTTCCTGCCGCAACTGTTCGGCGATGGCCTCTTCGGGACTCTTGGCTGCAAGCGCCGCCGCCAGGGCGCCCGGGCCGTCGTAGTTCCGGCCGGTGTACCAGTCGCCGCTGTGCTTGACGCGGGCCAGCTTGAGCGTGGCTCGCTTCCCGGGGACGATCTGTGTGCCGGTGTAGGCCTCCTTGTCCGCCTTGCGGGTGGCGGCCAGGCGTGCCCGCAGCGGGCGCCGGTCGGTGGCGTACACGTACAGGTTGGTGCCCAGGTCGAACAGCTCGCCCCGCCGGGTCACCGCCATGGTATTCCACGGGCACGACACGTCGGCCGTGCTCAGCAGGACCGCCGTGCGGATGCCGTCGTCCATGCCGAAGAGCCTCGGCCGGCGGCCCATCCTGGTGTCGCTCGACCAGAGCGGGTGTTCGCGGGCCAGGGGTTTCAGTTCCCACTCCGGCCAGAGCTGCTTGGCCGTGTTGCGGAACCACGCGCCGATCTTACGGTTTCCGCACGAGGCCTCGAAGAGGATCGTCCCGCCGGTATCGGTGAAGCGTCGCAGCTTCTGTTTCTCCTCGTCCGACAGCTCGGGCGTGGTCTCGGCCGTGATGTAGAGAATCGGCGCGTCGTGCCAGTCGGCGACGGCCGCCTGCAGGGTGATCACCTGCCAGTTGAACGGTTGCTCTTTCTGCGTGCCCACGTAGCGGGCCAGGTTGCGGATGTCGCGGGGATGGTTGTTCCACTGGCCTTTGAACTTGAGCTTGTTGAAGAGGACCGGCGCGCGGCCCTTGGCCAGGAAGCAGATGGCATAGGCGGTCCGGAAGACGTTCTTGCTCCAACTGCCGTCGGCGGCCTGTGTGCCGACCACCTCCTCGGCCCCTTCGCGGTACCAGTCGTGCGTGCCGAAGTACTTGATGCCCGCGGCCAGGCCCACCCGCTCGCACGAGTAGAGCCAGTAGTACTTCCAGTGGTGAATCGAACCGAACGGGTTCCGCTTGACGTCGAAGTGTTTCCCGAGCCAGTCGAGCCCGCGGTCGATGGCCTCGTCGAGCTTCTTCGGTCGGCGGCCGGAGCGCTCGCCCCGGCACGGGCATCCCACGCCCCGGTACAGGAAATCGCGCGTGATGAACAGCGTGGCCACCGCCGCGGCCGTCATCGACCCGTAGGACCCCACCGCGGCCCCGTCCGGGTGGTCGCCGGCCTGGAAGCCGCCGCGCATGCCGTAGTTCCACCCGCCGTCGGCCCGCTGGCGGTCCAGGTAGAGCTTCTGGACCTTCAGCAGCACCTCGGGATTCAGCTCGATGCCCGCCATCTCGGCTTCACTCAGGGCGAGGATGGCCATCTGCGTGTTGCTGAAATCCCACCCGTAGGTGTCGTGCTTCCGGGCCTCATAGTTGTAGCCCCAGGCCCCGACGCCGTTCTGGGCTTCCTGCATCCACTGGACGTCTTTCTTCAGGACCGCCATGGCCCGCTCCTGGCGCTCGCGGTCGAGCTTCTTCAGCAGCCGCGAGATGACCATGATCCGCGGGGCGATGGTGTAGGTGTGCTTCAACTCCATGGCCAGGATGGCGTCGAAGCCCTTCTTCATCCGCTCGTCGCTGATCTTCACGGGGGCGAAGGTCAGGCCCAGCATGGCCATAGTTTCGTAACCGCCGGGCACGCGCCGGTCCACCGGCGGATTGGGCCCGTAGCCGAACCAGCCCGTGTCGGAGAACCATCCGTTCGGCCGCTGCTGAGTGAACATCCAGGCCACGGCCTTGTCGATCGATTGCTGGATGTCGTCGTCGGTGACGTCGGCCACGGCCGCGCCGGCGCACGCCAGCAGAACCCCAAATGCCGCGAGCTTGAGCCAGGCGTGTGTCCGCATGGGACGTACTCCCGCAAGCGTCCTCTGGTGACGGTCCACCAGGTTAAACCCTCACCGGGGCTCCTGGGTCTGCCCCATTCGTCGGCAGTGGGCGTGCGCCGGCGGATTCCGGGGGCCACGGGGCCTGCTAGTCGACCTTCTTCGGCGCTTCGGGCGCGACGGGCTTTGCGGCCTCCTCCGCCGTGCAGGGCGTCAGGGTCATCTTGCCCATCACGCACGCCGTGACCTTTCCCTTGGCGTCCACCGTCACCTGGCTGTGGTCGCGCGGCTTCATGTCCGGCCGGGGTTGCAGCGTCAGGCGGATCACCGTGGCGTCCCCGTCCGCGGCCTTCGTCCACTGGAGGCGGCCGCCCTTCTTCATGTTCACGAGTTCCGGAAAGTCGATGTCGTCGGGAAACTCTACGACAACCACGTTGTCGATCGTGTTGCCCTCGGGCTTCATTTGCGGCACGAGGCCGGTCAGGGCCGAGGTGAACATCAACCAGCCCTCGGGGCAGGGGACCTCGCGAACCAGTTCCTTCGGCGGATCGAACTTCTCCCCGCGCTTGGAGCCGTAGCCGGTCGCCGTCATCCTGACCAGCTTCCGCTTCGTGCCGTCCGCGCCGACCTTCGTGAGGAACTCCAGCGTCCCGTCCATCAGCTTCGTGTCGTCCATGGACGTGCGGGCCGTTGCCCTGACGGGCTGCGGCCTCTCGGCCGCGGTGTAGACGATCTCCGTCTCGGCTCCGTACACCCCCGCCCGGAAGTGCCGCAGCGTGTACGACTCCTGGAGCACGATCCGGTCGGGCGTCCTGGTGATGCGAAGGTGCCAGTGCCCCACGTGCTTGCCGCGGATCGCGGCCTTGAACCACAGGTCCTTGCCCTTGGCCTGCTTCGTGGCGAACTCGCCGGCCGGTTTGTCCGCCCTGTCCACCGCGGCCACCGCCGCCCCGCAGATCGCCACCCCTGCTGCCAACGCCGCAATGTGTCCCCATCTCATGGCTCTTCCTCCTCTCGCGGTTCCACCCGGGATTGCCCGCCGCACCTCAGCGTCGTCACGCATCGATACCGGTCAGGGAGTTCATGATATCCGACAGCCGGAGCACGGTCACCGCCGATGCCTCGTCCGCCGCCCCATAGTAAACCAGCAGCCGGTCGTCGTCGAGCACCGCCCCGGTCGGGAACACCACGTTGGGCGTATAGCCGCGGAGTTCGTACGGCTCGGCCGGCACCATGATCGGCTCGCTCGACCGGGCCAGCACGCGCCACGGCTCGTCGGCGTCCAGCAGGGCGGCCACGGCGCAGTAGGTGCCGATCCGCCCGTGCGGGTCGGCCTTGTACACGCCGTGGTAGATTTCGAGATAGCCTTTGCTCACGCGCACCGGCGGCGCGCCGCCGCCCAGTCGGCTGAAGCGCGAGCGACGCTCCGAGAGCACCACGCGGTGCCCGCCCCAGTGCACCAGGTCCGGCGATGCGGCGTACCAGATTTCCGGCATGTGGAGCGCCGTGTGGCTCAGGGGCCGGTGCAGCGCCGAGTACCGCCCGCCCGCGCGCTCGGGGTAAACCAGCACGTCCTTGTTCTCGGTGGTGAAGATCGGGCCGTGCCGCTCGAACGTGCGGAAGTCGCCCGTCGTCATCAGGCAGGTCACGATGCCATGCCGGCTCGGGGCGACATAGGTGATGGCGCACCGGCCCTCGTCCGCCAGCGGCGTGATCCGCGCGTCCTCGACGCCGTACTCTTCCAGCGGGTCGGCCGGCACGACGGTCGGCTCCGGGTCGATCCAGTCGATCGTGACGCCGTCGCGGCTCGTCGCCAGGCGCAAGTGCGAGACGAACGGCAGCCGCACCAGACCCGTCGCGCGGACCACCACCTCGCGGCGGTCGAGCGTGTCGACCTCCGTCTCGGCCAGGTGGTCGATCTTCAGTTCCGGCTCGCCTCGGGAGAAGTCCCACCGGGGGAAGGCCATGTGCCCGGGCCTCGGCTCGGCCGGTGC
>Ga0272444_10002705_pt1 | contig 16255 bp, 13 predicted proteins | sample SSMForm13_FD_201033 | JGI IMG/M metagenome (GOLD analysis project Ga0272444, IMG submission 201033) | Marine sediment archaeal communities from Little Sippewissett salt marsh, Falmouth, MA, United States - SSM-Form-13 | ecosystem: Environmental > Aquatic > Marine > Wetlands > Sediment ...
TCGGCTTCCAAGATCAGGCTGCCGGTCATTCCAACTCGGGGATCGCTGACAAGCGGCTCGACGAGATTGCGCAGCCAATCCGGGCGGACCTCCGTGTCGTCGTTCAACAGAACGACGATTTCCCCTTGCGCCCGGGCCAGGCCGAGATTGTTGCCGCCGGCGAAACCGAGATTGCGCTGGGCGACGATAATCGTGGCCTCGGAAGGCAAGTGTTTCAGGGCTTGTTGGGTTTCCAGCGTGGATCCGTTATCGACTACCAGGATTTCGAAATCGGGATAGTCGCTATCGAGGACCGAGCGAACGGCGGCCTCGATCGTCGCCGCTCCGGTGTGGGTCGGAATCACAATTGTAGCGGGTGGAAATCGGATTTCGGTTTCGGACAACGGCCTTCCCTATTCTGCCGATGTTGCTGAACGCGCCAGCGGTTCGCTCAGCTGCGCGGGCAACCGGAGCAGCTTCCCGGCGGCGTTCATACAAACGCACTTGATACGCGCTTCAACAAGCAACGCATCGGAATCGGCCTCGCGGACTTCTGCGTAAAAGGTCATGTGATACTTGGTTACCTGAGTGACGGTGGAGCGGATTTGAAGCCGGTCCCCAAGCCGGGCGGAGGAGCGGTAAGTAGCGTGCACTTCCCGAACGGCGAAAAAGACGCCTTGCCGGTGGCACTCGACCGCGTCGCAGCCGATGGCGGCCAGGTATTCCATCCGCCCTGCTTCGAAATATTCGAGATACCGGCCGTAGTAGACAACGCCGCCGGCATCGGTATCGCAATAGTTGACCTTGTGCTCGATTTCCCGGGTCGGATACGGCATACAACCTCACTGACTTGTGATAAAACCGGGGCAATCTAGCCAAAATGCCGGGGGATGTCAATTTCCCGCGCGGAAGGCGGGTTTGACAGCAAATCCGGCAGGGTGCTAGAGTTCACGCCTTCAAAGATTCATCGGGAGAAAAGTGGAATGGAGTCAAGCCCTTTGCTGCAAGAAGGAAAAGCGTCAGACGTGGACAAGGTCCGGATGCTTCACGAAAAGCGCGATGCGTTGCTTGGAGAGATTTCCAAGGTCATTATCGGCCAGGAGGAAATCCTGCGCGAAATGCTTATTGCGCTGTTTTCCGGCGGGCACTGCCTGCTGGTCGGGGTTCCGGGATTGGCCAAGACGACGCTGGTGCGGACTTTCGCGCTCACGCTGGATCTGCGGTTTCGAAGAATTCAGTTTACGCCCGACCTGCTGCCCTCGGACATTACGGGCACGGACATTTTGGAAGAGAACAAGGCGACCGGGGAGCGGATGTTCCGCTTCGTGCAGGGGCCGATCTTCACCAACGTGCTGTTGGCCGACGAGATCAACCGAACGCCTCCGAAAACCCAGGCAGCGCTCTTGGAGGCAATGCAGGAGTATCAGGTGACCGCGGGGGGGGAGGATTACTCCCTGAAGAAGCCTTTTTTTGTGCTTGCCACTCAGAATCCCATCGAGCAGGAAGGCACGTACCCGCTTCCTGAGGCACAGCTGGATCGCTTTATGTTCGACATTCGGGTTGATTATCCGAAGCGGGATCGGGAAGTGGAAATCGTGAAGAGCACCACCTCGGCTTACGGCGCGGAGCTTCATCCCGTGATGGGCGGAGCGGATATTCTCCAGATGCAGGACTTGGTCCGGCGCGTACCGGTCGGCGACGAAGTGGTGCAGTATGCAGTCGATCTGGTGAAAGCGACGCGGCCGAAGCGGGAGGATTCCACCGGCGGTAAAGCGCTGAAAGAGTACATTGCGCAATACGTCAGCTGGGGTGCGGGCCCGCGAGCTTCGCAATACCTGATTCTGGGCGGTAAGGCGCGCGCCATTCTCAATGGGCGCTATTCGGTCGCGCGGGATGATGTCCGGGCCGTTGCGCACCCGGTTCTTCGCCACCGGGTGTTGACCAACTTTCGGGCGGAAGCCGATGGATTGTCCCCCGACGAAATCGTCTCCCAAATCTTGAGCGAAATCGTTTGACGCAGTGTATTGCCACCGGAATCCCTACTGGATGAGAAGGTGGGGCAGCAGCAGTGAAAGCGACGGCAGGTAAGTAATCAGCAACAGCGCCATCGCCTCGGCTGCAACGAGTGGCCATACTCCCCGCGAAATCTCCCCCAGACTGACCCTCGACACACCGCAGGCGACGAACAGGTTGACCCCCACCGGCGGCGTGATCTGCCCGATCGCCAGATTCACAACGACGATGATCCCAAAGTGGTTGGGATCGACGCCCATCTGTTGTGTGACCGGCAGCATGATTGGCAACAGCAGGTACATGATCGAAATCGCATCGAGCAGACAACCGGCAATGAGGATGACGCCGTTAATCAGTAGCAGCAGAAGCCATTTCTGTTCGGTGATCGACAGCAGCAGTGCCGAGGCCTCCTGCGCCACCTCGAAATAATTGAGCACCCAGGCCAGCAGCGAAGCGGATGCGACAATGAACAACACCCCTCCCGAGGTCGCCCCCGCTTCGGTCAACGCCCGGGGAACGTCTCGCCAGCGCAGCTCCCGATACACGAGCAGGTCAATGGCGAGTGCGTAAACGACCACCACGGCTGCCGCCTCGGTGGGGGAAAACACACCGCTGTAGATGCCGCCGATGATGATGACCGGGGCAAGGAGACCGAGAGACGCCTCTTTGAAGGCGGCCCCTAAGGACTTCGGCTCGTCCGGCGCGTTCGAGACGGCTTGCTTGTCACTGTTGCCTTTCGGTTTCCCTTTCTGGAACAGGACAATGTAGGCGATGAGACTCAGGCCGACGAGAATGCCGGGGATGATTCCCGCGATAAACAGTTTCGAGATCGAAACAGACGGATTATAATCCTGGGCGACGACGCCATACAGGATCAAAGCAATCGAAGGGGGAACGATAATGCCGATGCCGCCGCCGGCGGCCATCAGCGCGGCGGAGAATCGGCGGGAGAAACCGGCCTCGACCATGGCGGGGATCAGAATCAATCCAAGCGCGGCGACGTCCGCCGGGCCGGAGCCCGAAATGCCGGCGAAAAAGATCGAGACGACGACCGTGACGATCGCCAAGCCGCTGGCGCGCCGCCCCATCAGGCAGTCGGCGAATCGGACCAAGCGCCTGGAAATGCCGCTGCGGCCGAGAAGAATTCCCGCAACAATGAAGAAGGGAATCGCGATCAGGTTAAACGGCTTCATCGCCGCGAAAAACGTTTGCGGCAACACCCAGAGCATGGCGGGTTTGAAAATGCCCAGCACGGCGATGGCCGTCAGACCGAGCGCTGCGGCGACCGGCACTTCGAGCGCCAGCAGCACGACAAGCAAGAGCAGAATAACGAGTCCAATAGTTCCAGCCATAGCTCAATCATCGCAGTGTAACAGCGTTCAACGAGAACGATCCGGCTCGGAAGAACGAATCTCCCGCTCCTTATCCACTTTGGGTTGCCACAAAAGATAGGCCCCGACGGCGTGTGCGATCACAAGCAGAAATCCCGCCGGCACCGCCAGGCCGACCAGCCAGATCGGCCAGCCCATCGCCGGCGTGGTTTTTCCCGTGCTGTATTGGGTCCAGACCATTTTCCCGCTGAGGGCGACCATGGAGACGCCGTAGAGGAGAAGCGAGGCGAAAGCGACTCGGGCGAAGCGCCGCTTTCGCTTTTCGCTGTTTCGGGACAGAAGCGTCAGGCCGAGCAGCTGTCTTCGGCCCGCGGCCAGTGCCATGCCCAGCACGGTGACCCAAACGAACATCTGCTGGTTGATCTCTTCGGTGAAAGAGAAAGAGCGGCCGAGGTGGCGGCAGACGATTTGCGTGAATACCAGCAGAATCATCCCCGCCAGCAAAAGAGCGATCAGTGCTTGTTCGAGTTTTGTCAGAATTGCGCGCATGGTTCTGAAAGGATTGTAGCCGAAGCCGGCACCTTTTGTCGAAGTGAAATAGAAAACAAGGGTGATCGCGCCCTATTTCCCCACGGCGCGAAGAAACTGCTCGAGCAGCTCCGCGCCGATGATTTCGCGGTATTGCCCGTAGACCGGTGCGGCCTTTCGAGCGAAAGCCGCCCGAGTGAGCGGGTCCAGCTCGACGATTGTCATGCCCGCTTCTTCCAATTTCCGCCGGTACTCGACGTCGTGCCTGGCCACGAGAGACCGCTCATCCGCCATGGCCTCCTGAGCACAGCGACGGAAAATCGATTGATCCCCTTCGGACAGGGACTCGAAGAACTTTTGGCTGAAGCAGAGAATGATGGGATCGTAGGAATAATCCCAAAGGGTCAAATGCTTCTGAACCTCAAACAGCCGGGCGGGATAAATGACCGACAGGGGATTTTCCTGACCGTCCATCGTGCCCTGCTTGAGGGCGGTGATCAGGTCGCCGAAGTTCATGGCACTCGGATCGGCTCCAAAGGCCCGAAAAACGTCGGTGTACATCTTAATCGCCGGAATGCGAATTTTAAGTCCCTCGAGATCGGCGGGGATTCGGATCGGGCGTCTGTTGTTGGTGATTTGGCGAAAGCCGTTTGTGCCGTAAGCCAGGCCGACCAGTTGTTTGGGCGGCAACAGGTTCAGCATCTCCCGGCCGGGCGTTCCATCCATGACTTCGGCGGCTTGGGCGTGGTCCCGAAACAGCCACGGGAGGCTCCAGACGCTGAACCGCTGGTCGAGCGTCGAGAGGAGAATGGTCGATTCCAGCGAGGCTTCAATCACGCCGTTTTGAACGTTCTCCAGCTCCGATTCCTGGTTGGAGTTCGACAGCGTTGCTTTGGGATCGAGTTTGACCCGATAGCGGCCTTGCGTTTCCCGCTCTAGCAACTGAGCGAAGCGCTCCGCCCCGGCGTACCAGTCAGAGGTCTCGCCCAGGATCAAGCTGAGGTGAATCGTGGTGGTGCGCGCGTCGTCCTTCGGCTGCCCGACGCAACCGAACAAAAGAAGGCCACAAACGATTCCAAACAGAAGGCTCTGCCCCGGCCTTTTGACTTCAATCCTCATCCGAGTAAGAATCCTCATAACAGCGTTTTCTCCGTTTCCTCTTTGAGTGCGACGTCGTTGAGAGTAGGATAAGCGCTTTGGGGCGTCAAGGCGGAAGTCCGCGTGCGCCGGAACCTTGCTGAAGAATGATAGAGGGAGTAAAATACCGCCTTCTTTAGAGTGATGCCCCGATCCAGGGAGATCGAGAAGATATGTCGATGAAGGGTAAAAGCCCATTGCGCAAGCCGCTGGTCCTGCTTCTGATCGGGATCGGGGTTTGCAGTTTCATCTGGTTTTTCGGTCAAATGGTCAAAGGCGGGAAACGAGTCCCGGGGCTGATGGAGGGGGACCGGCAGACACTCTACGCCGAGTTGGTCTTCGATCGCAAGCAAGCCCGAGCGAAGGCGGAGGAACTGGAATACGACCCGGAAGCCCGCAAGATGCTGATCGAGGAATACGAGAGCCGCCTTGCGGAGAAGTACGGTCTTACGATTGACCAAGTGAAGGAAATCGGGCTGGAAGGATTTGAAAAGCGTTGGCCCAAGACGCTGGACGAAGAGGATTGAAGAACGTGACAGAGGCTGAATCTCGACCGCTCCGGCCGGTCCCGCCCCGGTTGCCCCGCCCGGTGATGACTCTCCTGCTGGTATTGATCAACGTGCTGCTCTTTCTGCTCATGGAACAGTATCGGGGGGGCTCGGAGAATCTCTGGGTGCTGGATCGATTCGGCGCGCTCGAACGCAACCGGGTTTGGGAAGGGGAGTACTACCGGCTCCTGACGGCGATGTTTCTGCACATTGGCTTTGTACACATTCTGTCCAACCTCTTTGCCCTCTATCTGTTGGGTCGGGTCGTCGAGCCTTTCTACGGCCGCCTGCGTTTTCTCCTGATCTACTTGCTGTCAGGCTTAAGCGGAAACGTAGTGTCGATGCTGTTTCTCGACGGTGTATCCGCCGGGGCCAGCGGCGCGATTCTCGGTTTGGCGGGAGCGCTCTTGTCCCGAATCAGCTACGTCAAGGGCCGCGTGCCGGAACCCGACCGGCGTTTTTTCTTCTTCATGATCCTTTTTCTGATCAGTCTCGATATGGTGCTTGGATTTACAATGGCCCATGTCAATAACGGCGCCCACGTTGGAGGGCTGCTTGCGGGATGGTGGATCAGCTACGCGATGGTCAAGTTCCACGATCCCAAGCCGCACCGGCGGTGGCGAGGGTGGCTCTGGGCGGGGTCCTATGCCGTCGTGCTGCTGATAGCGATGCCGTTGAGTTTCCATCCGGTTTGGAACGCGGACTATTTATTTGCCCGGGGCCGGGCGTTTCACGAGCAGAAGGAATGGGCCAAGGCAGCGGCTTTGTTGGAGAAAGCGGTCGAGCGGGACCCCGGGCTTCGTCAGCCCTACGCCTTCTTGGCGCGCTATCATTTCGAGCGGGAGAATCTGGAAAAGGCGCTTCGCTATGGGCGTCGAGCGGCGGCCGACGCGCCCGGCGATCCTTCGATGCACGAATTGCTGGAACGCAGTTACCGCCGGCTGGAAAACGAGCCGGCGGCTGAGGCCGAATGGGAATTCGCCCTGAACGCGCATACGATGTTGCTGATGCAGAATTCCGGCAGCGCGGTGATTTTGAACAATTTCGCTTACTCTTTGGCCGAGCGCGGGGTTCATCTGAACCGGGCGCTTCAAATGGCTCGCTTGGCGAACGAGAAGACGGAGTACAACAATCCGCTCTACCTCGATACGCTCGCTTGGGTGTTGTACCGGCAGGGCAGGTACGCCGAGGCTGAACTATGGATACGCTCGGTGGCGGACGATGCGGACGAGCCGATTTATGATTTTCACCTCGGTGCGATTCTCTTAGGCGGCGGCAAGGCATTCGAGGGACAGCGGTTGATCGAGCGGGCGATTGACCAGGGGCTGGATTGGTGGAACCGGCAGGAGGCGGAACGGCTGCTGCACGATTCGGCGAAAACGGCGTAAATGCGCCAGTGGCGCGCTATTCGCCGCCCGATTCTTGGAGTGACGATTTTCGTTTGAAATCGTTGTCGTTTACGAAAGGCGTTGATATACTCTGCGCTGATGAGGATAAGAATCCATTTATTCCGAAGAAGGCGAAATTCCTTGAGGCGGCGGTGGTGGCTGGCGGCGTTTGTGCTGCTTTTTTCGGTTGTTGCCGGTTGGGCTGTTGGCCGCCGCGCGGGCGGCGAGAGCGAAATTCGGGCGGACCAACTGAACGCCGGGGGGAGTAAAAACCGCGCTTCCTCTTCGTTTTGGACGCAGGACGTCATTGGATGTCCGCAACCGGTCGGCATCTGCCGCAGTTCGACTTATGTCAGTCAGGGCGGCTTGTCCTACTTGACGGCCGATCCGAAGCCGGGGGATCTCGACGAAAACGGCGTCGTGGACGGCCGGGACCTGTTTGTCTTCAGCCTCTGCTGGAAAAGGCAGGCCGGGGAAGCAGGATATTGCTTCTCGGCCGATTTGATCCAATCGCTCAGCGATCGCCGAATTACGGAAGAGGATTTACTGGAATGGCTCCGGCAGTTTCACGCCGGCGAAGGAGAGTGAGGACCGTGCGTAATCGCGTTTTATTCGGGAGCATCGTTATTGGATTATTGGCGGCCGGCTGGTGCGGGGCGGCGGGGCCCGGCCGCATTCACTATCAGGGGCGATTGTTCAATCAAATCACCGGCGAACCGATTATCGGTGCTGTTCCTTTTACCTTTCGGTTGGTAACGACGCCCGAAGATCTCGGCGACGTGTTGTGGACGGAAGCCCATGACAGCGGCGCTTACCCCTCGCGAGAGGACGTGCTGGTAGAAAACGGATTCTATGAAGTGGAATTGGGCAAGTACGTTCCTCTTCCTCTGGACGCGATCGCCTCGGCGACGGCGATCTATCTCGAGATTCAGGTCCTGAACGACGAGCCGATGCGGCCTCGACAGCGGATTCTGGCGGTTCCTTACGCATTGGAGTCTCAAATGCTGGGCGGCAAAGAAGCCTCGGACTTTGCCGAAGCGGCGGAATTGATTGCCCATGCGAGCGAGGCTTCGGCCCACCACATAAAAACCACCGACGCGTCGGAAATCACCTCGGGCGTTTTCTCGGACGGCCGTCTGCCGAACACAATCGCCCGCAAAAGCGACCTGGATCCTTTGGAGGCGCATGTCGACGATTTCGACAATCCCCACCAAGTGACGCTGGAACAAGCGGGTGCAGTGACTCCGCACGACGTGCTCCTCGGCGCCAAGGGATTCTTGAACCATGCGGCGATTGACGCGCATATTCTGGGGCAGGTCGCCTCGTCCACGACGCCGCTGTACGACCATACCTGCCCCGAGGACATGGTGCAGGTAGGCTACTCGTGCATCGACAAGGAAGCGTTTCGGGATACCGGGCAGAGCACGCCGCTCCAGGCCAATTGGTTTACGGCGGCGGTCAAATGCGCCGAGCGGGGCAAGCGCCTCTGTCGGTATAGTGAATGGTACGTCGGCTGTGCAAACAGCGGCGACCTGGGTGTCTCCGAAATCGGCAGTAACGAAGAGTGGGTGGATCAATGGGCGGCGGAAGGTACGGAGCAGCACCTGCGGCCTGTTTCAGTCGGACTCGGCAGCTGCAGTTTTATCCGCCGAGCCAATTTGGGCGCGATGGCGCGCTTTCGCTGTTGTCGGTAAAGGGACAAATCGTTGGGCTGAGAAGGATCTCTTGATAATCTTATCCGTTTCCCTTTCTTCTGCCAATGAATCGGAATGTTCTTTAAAACCCTACCCCCTCTATCTCCCCCTTCGTAAGGGGGAGATAGATTTCTCCGAATGGTTTTTGCGGCTTATGCGAAAAGCGTAACGCTGTACCCTCTCCTCCCCTTTATAAGGGGAGGCGGGGAGGGGTAAATTTTTCTCCAGCGGCACAGCTCACGCCTAGAAAAGTAACCCCCTCTTGATCTCCCCCTTCGTAAGGGGGAGAAAGGGATGAGCAGTGTCGCCACTCATTGCTTTTCATTTGGACAGTAGTTTCGAGAATCGCGTTAGTCGATGATGTTGATTTCCACGCCTTGGTAATAATGCGTCAGGATTTCGCGAAAGGTTTTCCCCTGCGCGGCCATTGCCATGACTCCGATCTGGCACATACCGACGCCGTGTCCGCTTCCCGCTCCCTGAAGGATGAACGCTTCGGGATAAGGTCCTGAACCTTCGACGTCGACGACGAACGCCGCGCTGTAAAGCGGGGGATCGAACAGCCTGCGGATCGCCAGCTCCGGTCCGATAACCGTCGATCCTTTCTCTCCCACAAATTCCAGCTCGATCAAGCGCCCGGACACGCCCCGCCGCAAGGATTTCAGTTCCTTGATTCGACCAAGGGCTTGGTGTTTGTTCAGGCAGGATTGCATTTCATTCGCCGGGATGCGCCGCTGCCAGCGAAACTTCCTTTTCGCATATTCCGGAATGCCCGGATTATCCGGATGGCAATAAGCCTTGGGCTTCGATTGGACCCATTGGCGTATGGTAGATTCCTGCGATAGATCCAGATCGAAAGCGCCTTCGCCGTCATAATGCCCGACGCAGTGTGGAGCCGGAGGATTGTCCGGCCAGGCGTTTTCGGCATGCTCGGTATGCCCGCCGCAGTTCGCGGAGTAGAGTGCCGCGGCGACTTGCCCGTTGTAAAACAAGATCAGCCCTTGCGTGCTTCGAATCGCTTCATCAGTGCGCTTTGTTGCGCGGGTCAGTCCCCCATAGACCTGGCACATGATGTCCGAGCAAAGATCGTAGTGCTCGCCGGCGTATTTCCGCGTGCGCAAGGCGTGAATGGTTTCCGAGCGGGCCGCCACCGCTTGCGCTTTCAGCGCTTCCATCGGCACGGTCGAACCGATCTCGAAAGGAACCACACCGCGAAGGTACTCCTCCAGAGGCACGACGGAGATCAGTTCCAGGTTACCGTCTTCGAGCAGGTGAATTTCCAGGCCGCCCGGATAGGTCCGGAACTTTTCGTTCTCGTGCGCCCAATCGACGCCGGGAGCGACCTTCTCGATTCGAATGCCGTCTTGAGCGGAGACTTGCTTGATTTGGAGGGGAGGCGTCAGCCGGCGAGCGGTCGCCGGGCCGGTGGAGAGAATGATCCCTTCCGTCGCCGAGTGGAATCGAACCCTCTGACCGGCGCTCATCCCGACAGGTCTGTCAATTCCAGAGCCGGTCAGCAGGTAGTCCGCCAGAGGAGTCAGATAGATATGGGTTTGCGAGGGGAGAATCTGCACTCGTACGATCGGTTCTTCGGCCCCGGTGAATAATCCTGCAGAGAAAAGGAATAACACCGCCAAAAAGACCGGCCGCCAAGTCCTGTGTCCGATCGTACTCGGAATTTGGAATATCCTATTCTCCATGATGGTATTCTCCTATTGTCCGATGTACCCAAGACCGCGCAGATTCTCCAGCGTTTCCTTGTCCGCGTCAACAGGACCGGGAACAGTCGAAACCAGGGCACGGCACCGCTCGGACCATGCTTCGAGATCTTGATAGAGTTGCCGGGCTTTCAATTGGCCGTCTTCGTCTGAGCGAGGGCGCACCTCGCCGCGATCTTCCGCCAAATCATACAAGGCGACGCGTCTGTGCCGGGGAAGATAAAACAGTTTGTAGCGCCCGTCGAAAACAGTCCGAGAGGAACAGAAATTATAATCCGATTCGGTAATGATCGTTTGTCGTGCTTCCGGCGGTTGCCACCGGCCCCGGCTGTCCAACCAGGACGCGCCGCCGAAACCGCTGGGAGAACCGGGGTCGAATCCCAAGGCGGCGAGCATCGTCGGATAGAGATCGATCAGGCTGAATCGCTTCGCCTCTCGCAACCCCGCAGGAAGCCGCCCGGGCGCTCGAAAGAGCAAGGGAATGTGTACTTGATGTTCGTGCAACGTCCAACCGTGTAGAAATCCGGCATGCTCGTAGAATTCCTCGCCATGGTCCGAGACGATGACCAGAAGCGTGTTTTCCAGCGCGCCTGCTTGCTCGAGTCGCTCGACCAACTTACCCAGATAATGATCGGTGTATTCCACTTCTGCCTGATAAAGATGGCGGAGACGCGAAACATCTGTCGCAGAAGGCGTGATACGGCCCGCTTCATACCGACCGAAGCTGAAATTCGAGAGTTGGCCGACTTCCGGCGCTCGCTGCTTCATTGCCTCCAAGAACGGCTCCGGAGGCGAGTAAGGCTCATGCGGATCGACTGTATGGACGTAGCAAAAGAATCGCTGCTCGGGCCGCTCGGCAAGCCACTGGTCGATTCTCGGCAGAATCTGGTCGAACCGGGGTAAAAACCGGGGCAGTTCCCTCGGCGCGTCCACCGGCGGCGCTTGAATCGGCAACCGGACGTCTCCTGCCGCGGCCGTCCCGCTCCCGGGCGGAAAGGTTTGTTCGATGACCTCGGGGTCCTTGTACGCCTCATAAAAGAGGTCGAAACCCTGTTGGAAGCCGTACTCGCGGGACACCATCGCGTTGGTGACAAAGGCCGCGGTGTGAAATCCATTTTGGCGCAGGGCTTCAGCCAGTGTGTCGGCCTCCGGCGCCAAGGCGTGATCGAACGTGGTGATGCCGTGCTCGGAGGGATAGAGTCCGGTCATGAGCGTTGCGACGGCGGCACGCGTCCAGTTCGACGTCGAGTAGGCTCGCTCGACGAGAACGCTCTCGGCGGCCAGTTGGGCAAAGACAGGCGTGGTGGTAATCTCCGGGTTGTAGCAGGAGAGCGTGTCCGGATGAAGGGTGTCGATCAGCACCACGATCAGGTTTTTGACCGGTGGCGCACCGGGCCGCCGGGCGGACTCGAAGCGGTCGCCGGTCGCCGCGCGCGGGCGCAACGGAAGTCGGCGGGCCTTCATTTGCCTCAAGGTGAACGTCTCGTCTTTGGCCACGCCAAGCAACTCGCGGCAGAACGATCCTTCCGTCAGGAATTCTTTTTTCTTCTCGCGCTGTCCCTGCCAATAAAACGTTGCGGCGGCTCCCAAAGCGATTACGATCAGAATGCCTCGGAAGATCCAAATCGTATCTTTGGGCAGCGTGGAGCGCCGCCCCGTAAGAGCCCGGAACAGCTCAATGCCTGCACAAGCCAGGTAAACCGCGAGGAAAAGCCATGAATACGCTTCGCCGGTCACGATGCAGCCAAGCAACATCGAGACGGCAATCGTTACGTAAAGGGACTCCCCCGAGGCTTTCTTGGATGGATCCATTGTAGGGCTACTGTAGCATGGCCCCCCCGGGGTCTCAATGGCAGGGAGGGATTCCGAGAATCGAGGGTTTACGCTATTGAGACTCGAAAGATGCGCCCGTCACGCTTTAGCCTCAGAAGGCGGTTCCGCGGTAATGGCGTACGGTGGCCGACCGGGCAACTCCCAGCGGTGCTCCAGAAAGAGAACGCCGTCCAGCTTTTGCACCGGGCCGGAACCTTCCACCTGAAAGGGATGAAGCTTGCAGTGCAGATCGTAGATGACCTCATGCGCCTTGTGCGTGAAAATGGAAGGATCGAAGTTTTCTGTTGGAAACAGGTTCAGCGAAAGGAAATAGACTCCGGGCAAAAGGTCGAGCGAAGGCAAGATGAAGCGAATGCATCCCTCGCCTTTTTCGAGGGGAGGCACGGGAATGCCGCATTCATACGTGTTGGCGGCGAAGACCACCGAGTCGTCCTGCGCAATACTGAGGCCGAAGCCGGGATTCTCGATGCGGCGGCGGCATTCGTATGCGATCTCGAAGTGAACCGGCTCGCCGACTCGGAATCGCTGTTTGGCCCTTCCCTCGGCGTCTCGCATGTGAACGGCGTTGATCCGGGCTTCCATGGTTCCAACCCGCGTGAACCATGGTTGGGCATAGGCCGTGTCACCGTATTTGCGGTCGAAGATGCGCTTCTGGTACTCATGAATCGTCTCGCGGGCATCGCCATCGGCCTGGATGCGGCCGTTCTCCATGAGGATGCAGCGTCCGCAGATCTCGCCGACGGACGCCAGGTCGTGACTGACGAACACCAGGGTTTTGCCTTGTTCGGCCATGCGGAGGATGACGTCTTTGCTCTTTTTCTGAAAGATCTCGTCTCCCACGGCCAGCACTTCGTCAATCAGCAGAATGTCGGGATTGACTTGCGTGGCGATGGAAAAGCCCAGGCGCATGTACATGCCGCTGGAGTAGTGCTTTACGGGCGTGTCGAGAAACGTTTCCAGTTCAGCGAATCGGACGATGTCATCGAAGGAGGCTTCGATGGTTCTTTGGGGTATTCCGAGCAGCGCCGCGCTGAGGTAAATATTCTCCCGGCCGGTCATTTCGGGATGAAATCCAGTGCCGATTTCCAGCAGCGAGCTGATGCGGCCACGAGCCTCCACGCGACCCGAGGTGGGCGCTGTGATGCCGGCGATCATCTTGAGGATCGTACTCTTGCCCGAACCATTTTCTCCAATCAAACCGAGGACCTGACCCGCCGGCACGGAAAAGGAAATATTCTGAAGGGCGCGAAACCGCCGGAGCGCCCGGCGCTCTTGCGGTTTGAGGAACCATTCTTTCAGCGTAGGATACCGACTCTTGCCCAGGCGGTAATCCTTGACAACGTTCTCAAAGACGATGACCGGGGCTGAGGTGGACATGGCCAAACCGGGTTTCCTAATAGGCTCCCTTGCCGAAGAAGACGACGGGAAGCGTTTTGAGAAGAATAATCAAGTCGAAAAGAAGCGATTGATTTTGAATATAGTAAAAATCGTATTCCAGATTGGCATACAGGGGAAGATCCTTTCGCCCCATGATTTGCCACAGGCCGGTGATGCCGGGCTTGACAACCAGGCGACGGCGTTGCCAGCCTTGATAACGGCCCACGATGAACGGCATTTCGGGTCGGGGGCCGACCAAGCTCATTTCCCCCTTGAGGACGTTCCACAGCTGGGGCATCTCGTCCAGGCTGGTACGGCGCAGGAACCGTCCGAGGCGGCCGCTGATGCGCGGGTCGTCCGGTTGCGTCGGTGCTTCCGCGTAGAGATCCACGTTGGGGTCCATCGTGCGCAATTTGTACATCATGAACAACTTGCCGTCCTTGCCCACGCGCTGATGCTTAAAGAGCACCCGGGCGGACCAGCGGAACTTGAGGTAAGTTCCCACCAACAGCACGATGAGTCCGGCAAGCGGCAGCAGGCACAACGTCACTGTCAGATCGAGGCTGCGTTTTGCAAATCGCTGAAACGGTCCCGGTCGCCCCGATCCCAGCTCGATGATCGGGATATCGTCAATTTCCTCCACGTTGACGTTTCGGCTGGTGATCATCTCGAACATGTTGGAGACGATTTTGTAATTGGTCGGCGCCTCGCTGCAATCGTAGATCAGATTAAGAATGTCCTTTTGCGACAGGTTTTCCGAGGCGAAAATAACCTCGTCAATGGAGCCCGATGCCAGATGGGCCGGCAACTGCTCCACCGAGCCGACCACCGGCGCCTGCCCCCAGGTGGCGGGAGCATTCGGATCGGTGGCGACAAATCCGACGATGTTGTGATCGTGCGTCGGATGCACTTCCACGCGCTCTTTGACCTTGAGGCTGAGCGGACCGGTTCCGACGACCAGGGTGGTTATGCGTCCCAAGCCGCGATTCATGCCCCAGGCTTCAAGGTGATGGTAGGTCAAGCGTGAAAACGACAGCAGCACCAAGCCGATGGCGCTGGCCAGAAACACGACCGAGCGGCCCAAGTCCCATTCTTTGAAGAGAAACGCCACGGCGAACGACGAGATCAGAAAAAGAAAGACTGTTTTGAAGATACACAACATTTCATCGAACTGCGTGACGCTGCGCTGGCGTCGATAAAGGCCGAAAGAGGAGCAGATGGCGATCCACAGCCCAATAATGATCGGCAGAGCGTAAAGATAATAGCGGACTTCGTTGAGCGATTCGGGAAAGACCGAAGGCAGGATAGCGTTCAGCCGTCCTCGGAAAGCCGGATTGCCCGAAAGGTAATACGCGGCCAACCAGCTGAGCGCGGCGATCAACGCGTCAACGATGATCAGGAGACCGGCCCGAAATGTGAAAATAAAGTTTCCGATCAAGTATCTCTTCCACAACCGGCTTGGTTCAAGCCAGAGCCGGTAAAGCCATTCGAGTCCAATGCGCCGCATCCACACCGGCGCTCGGGGGAATTTCCCCGCATAATAGTCGAACAAGGCGCCGACGCCCCAAACCACCGGCACCCCCAGCTCCTCCAGGTGGCGCCGGATCCACTTCTCCTGCCGAGGAGCGCCCATGCCGACCAGCAGGATGTCCGGCTTTTTGTCCCGGATCTCAGCGAGGAGGGCCGGCGTCTCGGCTTCTGTGAAAAAGCCATGATGCCGGCCGACGATCTTCAGTCCCGGGAAGCGGGTTTTCAGATTCGCCTCGGCTGCCTTGGTAACGCCTTCCTCGCCCCCCAGAAAGAACAGGGTGTGGTTTTGCCGGCAAGCGAATCGGCAGAGATCGGGCAGAAAATCCCCAGCGCTCAGGCGCTCTTTGAGGGGATCGCTGAAGATCCGGGAGGCGTAGACAACTCCCATCCCATCGGCGTAGACCAAATCGGCCTTTTTGAGAATCGAGCGGTAACTTCGATCACTCTTGCACTGATTCAGAGAATCGACGTTGACGTAGACCACTTGATGAGGTCGGCCGTCTCGAATAAAGTGGTCGATCCGCTCCAACAGCTCAGGAACGGTCAAATTGTCGATCTCAACGCCCAGAACCTGGGTCCGCTTAACGGTTCTTGTCACCAACTGCCTGTGCCTGGGAACCCGATCGCCATGCTGCCGCTTGGAATAAGACCTCTGGAACGGGTTCTTTGCGCCCTATCCTATACCAAGATTTGACATTGAGGTCAATGCCTCAAGCCGCGCGATCAGGCCGGATTCCTCCTCTCGAATCGGCGGGATGCCGAGTTGCAAAAGGGTAAGGATAATGGTTGACTTTTGTGGCGTTTGTTCGGTAAATAGTCGCAGACTTTCTGGGGCCGGAGTCCGGAGGGCTTCTCCCGGACAGTTGTCGCTGAGGGACCACAATCGGCTCTCCAACTCGACTTCCGCTGAAGGGCGGAGGGGCTGTGCGTCCAGCGACGCTTTGAGGGAACTCCCCCGCCGTGTTACTTTTTCGCCTCGAAAGTCGTATTTGCGCTCTGTGCACTCCACGCGGTTATTAAGGCTATTTGCCAAGGGATGGATATAGGAATATAGAAGTCACTCCGGCGGGAAGGGGGAAGAGAATGGGCCGAATCAAGATTGCGATCGTCGGCGTTGGCAATTGCGCCTGTTCGCTGGTGCAGGGATTGTCTTACTACCGGGGCAGTCCGGAGCATGCA
>Ga0272444_10002707_pt1 | contig 16244 bp, 11 predicted proteins | sample SSMForm13_FD_201033 | JGI IMG/M metagenome (GOLD analysis project Ga0272444, IMG submission 201033) | Marine sediment archaeal communities from Little Sippewissett salt marsh, Falmouth, MA, United States - SSM-Form-13 | ecosystem: Environmental > Aquatic > Marine > Wetlands > Sediment ...
GGAGAAGACATCACTCGCTCGGTCCAAAAATAGACATTCTTGATTATAGCAGGGTGAAAAATTACTTTTTTGGGTCTTTTTTGTTACTATTTGCTTGACAAAGCGCTCTTTGTATCGTAATAGTATATATGGTTCTATAAGAGAATACTTGCTTGGGCGGCCCTTGTCAAGTCTTTTTCGGGTTTTTCGGGTGGTTTTTCGAAGCAGGAAGGGAAACAGGAGCGATGGATATCGGGAGTCGAATGCGGGCGATCCGGCTGTCGAAGTCCATGATCCTGGACGATCTGGCTGAAAAGACCGGTTTGTCAAAGGGCTTTCTTTCAAACATCGAAAACAACCGGACCTCACCTTCGATCAATTCCGTGGAGCGAATCGCCCAAGCGCTGGAAATCCCCATGGCGCTGCTTTTCATGCAGCGGGATTACCTTCCCCGGATCGTGAAGCCCGAGCAACGCGACCGAACTCATTTCGCCCGAGACGACCGGGTCGTAGAATGGGTCTCCAATATGCCCTTCAGCAAGATGGAAATGCTCATTTTGGAGATTCCCGTGGCGAAGGACCGGACTAAAGAAGCCCCCTTGAAAAGCCATCCGGGAGAAGAGTGCCATCTTGTACTCCAGGGCAAACTCCGGGGAACGTATGGAACGCAAACCTTCATCCTTGAACAGGGAGACAGTTTCCATTGGGACTGTAGCGTGCCCCACAAGGTGGACAATATCGGCGACGTTCCGGCCAAGCTGATCATTGCGCTGACGCCGCCCACGTTTTTCTCCAGCGAAAAGGCCCTCGCTGCGGCCCCGAATCACACGTCTTCGAAAGAGCCGGCCGGCGCGATCTGAGGCTTCTGAGATAGCCTCAACGAGCAGTATACTCAGCCTCGCCAAAATCATTGCCATCGTCCGGTCAATCCTGTTATCCTAACAAAAATCCGCCGATGTCAAAGGAGCCAGGATGACCGCCGATCCTACCGCTGAAGGCCGTATTCCGACGCTGCACGTGGAGGCCGATTCGATCCCCGAGGCGTATTTCAAAGCCATGAAGGCGGTTTGGGAAAACGGTCTCACGATTCGAACCGAATATGATCGCAAGGATCGAGGCGGCGACTACATCGATCCCCCAAGCCGGGACGCGCGCGTGTTGATCGAGGTCAAGGATCCCTTCAAACAACCGCGCTACCCCCCGGTGTCCTTCTGCGAGATCGGCGCATACATCGCCGAGATCCTGGGCGTCAAGGATCATCTGGTCTTGCCGATGGAAACGCTGAAAGAAGCCGTGGCCGGGGAACTGTCTGCCTTTCAGTGGCCCTATACTTATCACCAGCGGCTGTTCGATCATCCTGCGGTGGACGGCTCGACCGTCGATCAGGTGGCGATCGCCGTCGAGCGGGTGGCGCGAACGCCTTACACGCGGCGAGCGGTGGCGACGACTTCCGTGCCGAACGTCGATCCGTTTCTCAAGGAGGACGTGCCTTGCCTGAGGGAAATGCAGTTGCGCTGTCCCGAAGACGCCGAGGGTCGTCTCGTGCTCAACCTCAACACGGCGTGGCGCTCGCGCGATCTGTTCAAGGCTTGGCCGGACAATGTGCTCGGCTTGACCTTTCTTCAAAGCATTCTCGCGCGCGAGGTCGAAACGAAGTCCGGCCGCCCGACCCGCGTCGGCAGCTACGCCGATTACAGTTTTTCGCTGCACATTTACGGCCAGGACTTCGGCCAGGTGGGGGGCGACGCGGAGCGCGGCCTTCGAAGCTTCTTCGACAACTTCGACGAAGAGGCGATTGTCAAGCGATCGATGACAAGCGAAGAAGCGAAAGAAATGCTCGTCCTGCCGCAACTCAAGGGACTGCTGTCCGACAGCCAGATCGAGCAGTGGAAGTTCGGGCCCAAGTCCATTGAAATCCTCGAGCAACTGATCACGGATATTGAAGAGGGAAGACTCGTGCCGTGAAGGGGATTGTTTTTATGTGTATGAGCGGTACGGCTGAAAAACTTACCCCACCCCGCCTCCCCTTATAAAGGGGAGGAGAGGGTTTTGCGTTACTCTTTGCTCGTAAACCGCACAACCTTGCGAGCCAGTTTCTCTCCCCCTTACGAAGGGGGAGCGAGAGGGGGTTGCTTTAAAAAGCGCGAGCGGTAGTGGATCTGAAAAGAGAGAATCAACAGGTGGGATAAAGCCCACCCTGCTGATATTGGCATTCCCACCCCAAGGGGTGGGCCACCCGCTAGGTGAAATGGACGATACGATCTCAATAGAAGATACGAGACGTTTGTTCTGGTTCACTCACCATTCCACTCTCCCGCAGGGGCGAACTCCTTTGCCCGGCCGGTCGATGTCTCCTAAGTCCTCTCGCGCCTTTTCGCCCAAAGCCTGGAGTCGAGCGACCACCTGAGGATATTGGTCGACGACGTTGTGCCGCTCACCAATGTCCCGTTCTAGGTCATAGAGCGCCAAGGGCGTTTTCCCTTTCGCGTAAGGACCGGGGTGGCCGTCTTTACCCGGTTCGACTCCTTCATAGGAGCGGTATTTGTGCGGAAAGTGAAGTTTCCATTTGCCTTGGCGAACACACTTGAGCTGATCCCTTTGGGTATGCGTGTAATAGTAGAAAAAGTGATCCCGGGGACAGGCCCGTCGATCTCCTTCGAACAACGGAAGAATATTCACTCCATCGATTTTGCGTGAAGGCAGTGGAGCCCCGGTCATAGCACAGATCGTGGGTAACAGATCGATCGTGGCAGCCATCCGGGTGCAGACCCTACCGCGTGGAATGTGTCCCGGCCAGGACATGATGCATGGCACCCGCTGCCCCCCCTCCCAAGCGCTTCCTTTTCCTTCGCGGAGGGGGTAAGCGCTGCCGGCGTGATTGCCGAAATTCAGCCAGGGGCCATTGTCGCTGACGAACACCACCAGGGTGTTGTCGGTTAAATGGCACTGCTCGAGAGTTTTTAGAATCTCACCCACTGACCAGTCAATCTCCATGATCACATCGCCATACATCCCCTGCTTGCTTTTTCCCCGGAACTTGTCGGACACGCCCAGTGGAACATGTGGCATGGAATGTGGAACATAGAGAAAGAAAGGCCGGGATTGGTTTTTTTCGATGAACCGGACCGCTCGCTCGGTGTACCGTGTCGTAAGCGTCCCCTGATCGTCCAGCGTGCGAATTTCCGCGATCTGTTTATTGCCCTCGATCAGCGGCAGGGGAGGGTATTTGGTTTTGCGATGCCCTTTCTCGACCGGGTTGCCGTCAAAGTCGACCGGCCACATATCGTTGGAGTAGGGAATGCCCAAGTATTCGTCGAATCCATGCTGAAGGGGGAGAAACTTTGGATGATCTCCCAGATGCCATTTCCCGAAGATGGCCGTGGCATAGCCGCGTTTTTTCAACAGTTCGGCAATCGTTTCTTCCTCGGGATTCAGCCCGACCGGCGAGTGGGGATAAAGAGCGCTTCGAATCCCGATGCGATTCGGATAACAGCCGGTCATAAGACCCGCGCGAGACGCACTGCAAACTGCCTGAGCGACATAGAAGTCGGTGAAGCGCATGCCCTGGCCGGACAATCGATCGAGGTGATGCGTCTGGAATCCTTTCGCTCCATAGCGCCCGACGTCGGCATAGCCCTGGTCGTCGGTGAAGATCAAGACAATATTGGGGGGGCGACGTGACGCGGCTCGTTTTGGGGAAAGTCGCGCGCAGCCCGGAGCTAACATTGCGGCGGCGCCCAAAGCGAAGGTTCTCAGGAAATCTCTTCTCGCCGGTTGCTCGGTCATAAAGCGGACCTCCTTCAAAGATTGGGTCATCGAATATTTTGAGACACAATAGCAGAGGGTATTGCTTTCAGAGATTAACCGGAATGCCGAGATCTTTCAAGTATTGCTTGACCTGCCGAATCGAAAAGGTTCCGAAGTGAAAGACCGAAGCGGCAAGCACTGCCTGCGCTTTGCCTTCGGCAACCGCCTGATAGAAGTGCTCCAACGCGCCCGCGCCGCCGCTGGCGATGACCGGCAGGCCGGTTGCTTCGGCGATCTCCCGTGTCAGAGGCAAATCGTATCCTTCTTTGGTTCCATCGGTCGCCTTGCTCGTGGGCAGAATCTGTCCAACGCCGAGCGCCTTCATCTCTCGGGCGAATTCCACCGCGTCTTTGCCCGTGGCCGTGCGGCCGCCGTCGATATACACCTCGCGCTTGGAGGGGCAGCTGTCGTTGGCGTCGGCGTCGATGGCGATGATGATTCTCTTCGAGCCAAACCGCTCGACCGCTTCTTCAACCATCTCCGGACTTCGAAAGGCAGCGCTGGAAATCGATACGCAGCTAGCCCCGCTGACAAGCGCCTCTTTGATGTCAGCGCAGGACTTGATGCCGCCGCCGACGGTCAGCGGCGCGTCGATCACCGCCGAGACTTTTTTCACGACGTTGAACATCGTGCGGCGTCCTTCGACCGTTGCCGTAATGTCCAGAAAGGCGATTTCGTCCGCGCCGCCGTCCGAGTACGCGCGCGCGGCCTCCACCGGATCGGCCGCATCGATCAGATCGACAAAATGCACGCCTTTCACCACTCGGCCCTCTTTCATATCAAGACAGGGGATAATTCGCACCGGTTCCATTCGACGTCCTCTCCTTTTAATCGTTTTTTGTCTCTCGACTTTTCGCTGGATCATACCCCAGCAAAAGGCTTGAATAAAGGGAAATATCTCCGGGATCGCTGTACTTGACGCACATTGGGAAATGCGCCAACATAATACGATTGGAATGACCATCGAATGGTCTTATTGACAAGGAGGGGTTTTCCCATGGCTAAGAAGAAAGCAGATCTCGTTTCGGCTGAACGTCCGGTTAAGTATTCCGTGAGTCCGTCCGGGGAGAAGTTTGAAATTCCGAGGGAGGACCATTACGCGCTGGAGTATGCGCGCCTCAAGAGACGCGTGGACAAGGCACGCAAGGAAGGCAAGGAAATCGTTGTCGTGATGGGCGTGGGCTTCGTTGGCGCGGTCATGGCGGCCATTGTCGCCGACACCGAGGACAAAGAAGGTCAGCCGAGCAAGTACGTGATCGGCTGCCAACGGCCCAGCACGCGCAGTTTCTGGAAAATCCCGATGCTGAATCGGGGCCAATCTCCGGTGCGGGCGGAAGATCCCGAAGTCGATGAAATGATCGAGCGGTGCGTCAAGAAGAAAAAGACGCTTGTGGCGACCTACAACAGCGACTGCCTGAAGCTGGCCGATTGCGTGGTTGTCGACGTGCAGTGCGACTACGCCAAGCAGGACCTGGGCAACATGCGCACGGGCGAAGCGGACATGGCCGCGCTCGAGGCCACCATGCGCACCATCGGCGAGAAGATCCCGGCCAAGTGCCTGGTGTTGATCGAAACCACGGTTGCGCCGGGAACGACCGAGTTTGTCGCCTGGCCGATTCTCAAGAAAGCCTTCGCCGCGCGGGGCATGCGTTCGACGCCGCTGTTGGCGCATAGTTTCGAGCGCGTGATGCCGGGCAAGGAATACGTCGCCAGTATTCGCGACTTCTGGCGCGTGTGCGCCGGCTGCAACGCCAAGGCCCGACGGCAAGTCGAGAAGTTCCTGAAGGAAGTGTTGAACACGAAAGACTATCCGCTGACCGTCATGGACCGCCCAATTGAATCGGAAACGACCAAGATCGTCGAGAACTCCTACCGGGCCTCGATTCTTGCCTTTCTGAATGAGTGGAGTCTGTTCGCCGAGCGCAACGGCGTTGACCTGATCAAGGTCATTAAAGCGATCAAGATGCGGCCCACCCACTCGAACATCATCTTTCCCGGTCCGGGCATTGGCGGCTACTGCCTGCCGAAGGACGGCGGGCTCGGGTATTGGGCCTACCGGCATATTCTCGGTTTCGAAGACGGCGACAGCATCTTCAGAATCACGACCGAGGCGATCGACATCAACGACACGCGCGCGCTGCACGTCGCTGAGCTGGTGCGGGACACTTTGCGCAACATGGGCCGCTATATCGCCCATGCCGATGTGTTGATCTGCGGGGCCAGTTACCGGCAGGACGTTGGCGACACGCGCTACAGCGGCAGCGAGATGGTGCTGCGCAAGTTGGCCGAGATGGGCGCTGAAATGCGCGTCCACGATCCGTACGTCGAGCACTGGTATGAACTGGAGAAACAGGAGAATTACCCCGCGCCGGGGCACTCCTGGAGCCGGTTTTTCAGGAACCAGGACGATCTTGAGAACGTCCGCGTTCAGAGCGACCTGCGCACCGCGCTGAAGGGCGCCGAGGCGGTGATCTTCGCCGTGCCGCACGCGCCGTACCTTGAACTCGAACCCGACGAAGTGGTCCGCTGGGCGGGCGGGCCGCTGGCGGTCGTGGACTGCTTCGGCATTCTGACCGATAAGAAAATTCGCCGGTACTTTGAGCTCGGATGCGAAGTCAAGGCCCTGGGTCGAGGGCACATTCAGCGCATTAAGGAAGAGGTTCGCAAACAGCGCAAGGCATGACGTTCGGGGAGAGTCTGTCCTTGATCTCTTCCTCGCCCTTCCCTCTCCCTCGGCGGGGAGAGGGAAGGATCGATATTCTCTTACGCCTTTGGATTGACGAGGCGTCCGAGGAAGAGAATGCTGCCCGAGCGTTTGTCGCGAATGAGAAACAGAAACGGGTGATCCGCCCGGAACAGCGGCGGCCGGGGCTGGTGCGACAGGCTGGTCCTGGCCATGATCACACCGGTTGCGGCGGCCGCTTCGGTACCCTCTTCATTGACCTCGACGAACGCCTTGTGAAGCACCTTGTCGATGTTCAGGTCGTTTTGAGCGGTCATGCCTGAAAAATCCGCGTCGCCGCCAAACGCGTCCTTCATCCCCATGTTCTGAAGTGTTTCCTTCAGGGAGAATTGCGAAGTCATCTCGAATTTCGGCAGTGCTACGATCACTCGCCGGCGAGACAACCGGGCCGTCCAGTCTTTTAGATTCTCGAGTGTCATGGTTTTCTCAAAATCAGCCAGACCCTCTTTTTCGCGCGGCAGGAAGATCACCATCGAGAGCGCGTCTCCGATGTAGGGCAGTTCGAGCGCCTGAAATGCGTCCTGCTCGAAGTAGCCATAACTGTCGACCTGGTGCATGAGAGGCGTCTCGATCGTCTTGCCCCCGATAGTGAAAAAGGATTCTTCTTTTGTCCGGTTCTTCTCAAAGGGGACTTCCCATTTGCCCTTGAAGTAAATGGCATTGGTCAGCACAAGGCTTGTCAAGGGACTGAGGGAGTTCGGAGGAATTAAGTCTTGAATCTTGTTTCGGGTCTCTCGCTCCACCCAGGCATTGATCGTCCGGCGCGCCGATTCAGAATCGGCGGCGAAATCGACTTCTTTAAGTCCCGCGCCGTAATGGCTTCGGGTCAGCTCCAGAAACTCGTCCAGGAAGCCATACCCTTTCTGTCCCCACAAGGCGTTGGCCACGGCCAGTTCATAACTCTCCTCGCCGCCGCTCTTTTGACTCTCCAACAATTTCTTAAAGGCTTCGTGGAGGGATTCCTGAGGCAAAGCGAAGTGCAACGTCTCGGCCATTTGCGCCTCGGTCTCGCCTCGGGCGCCGGCATACGTCATCGCAAGCGCGGTCGAAATGCTGTATGGGGATAAAAAGAGATTACCCTCGCTCCCAGCCGCGAGCTGGGCATAAAGATCGAGCGCGAAGGCGGTATTCCCGTCCACAATCGTGTCTCCAGCTACGGAAGATCCACATTCCTCCTGGGCGAACCCAGACTGGGGCAATAGGGCTAAAGATATAAATATCAATAGGTTAATTGTATTTCGAATCATTGAATACCTCCCGAAGCCAATCGGTCTTCTCTTGGCTTATCCCTCCTTGGACGTTTGAGGCAAGGCGTTTGTTCAATGCAGGGCCGACACGTCTTACTTCATCATCCCGCCGAAAGCGAGGTAAGTCAAAGTCACCGCGGCCAGGATGCCCGCCAAATCGCCGCTCAAGCCGGCAAGGACCGCGTGCCGGCTCTTGCGGATGTTCACCGAACCGAAATAGACAGCGAGGACATAGAAGGTTGTCTCGGTGCTTCCCATCAGAACCGAAGCCAGGATGCCGATGTAGCTGTCTGGACCGTACTCGATGAACAGGCTGTTCATCACGCCGAGCGCCCCGCCGCCGGACAGCGGCCGCACGAGCGCCATGGGCAGAATCTCCGCCGGCATGTGAATCAAATCAGTCAACGGACCAACCCATTCGCTGAAGCGCTCCATCGCCCGCACGTCGCGAAAAATGCCGATCGCTACAAGGATCGCCACAAGATAGGGCATAATCCGCACCGCGACGTCGAATCCTTCCTTCGCCCCTTCGACAAAGACCTCATAGACCTTGACCCCTTTGATGAGTCCATAAACGGGAATGGCGAGGATCAGCAGCGGCACCGACCAATCGGCCATGTAAAGCAGGGCGGTTTTGAGCAGTTCTCCGTTCATGACCGCGCCTCCTCTCCGAGCGGTTCGGCTTGCATGCGCGGCGGCGGCACTTTGAACACCGGCAGCTTCTCCAGGATCTTGCACGCCAACACCGCCACGATGGTGGAGGTGACCGTAGTGCCCACCATCAGGGGCCAGAAGAGCATGATGTCGTTCGAACCGGCGGCGACCCGGTAGCCGATGATCGCTGCGGGAATCAACTCGACGCTGCTGGTATTGACCGCCAGCAACATGCACATGGCGTTCGAGGCGTATTCCTTGTTCTTGTTCAGCTTCTGGAGTTCTTCCATCGCCTTCAGGCCGATGGGAGTCGCGGCGTTGCCCAGGCCCAGCATATTGGCGGCGATGTTCATCAGGATCGCTCCCATGGCCTCGCCCTCGGGGGGAATGTCCGGGAACAGCCGGCGCATGACCGGTTTCATCCATCGGGCCACCACCTTCACCAGCCCGGCCTGTTCGGCAATTCGCATCAGTCCCAGCCAAAGCATCATGATGCCGATGAGTTCGATCGCCAGCGTAATGGCAATGCCCGCCCAGCGGGCGGAGGATTTCGTAATCACACCCATCCAACTGGTCGATTCCAGCTCCGGCTTCGTGCGAAGGATTCGGGGATAGACCGCCTCGACCTGGTCGAAATAAAGCATCCCCCCCGGTTCCGGAGAAGCCATCGAGCGCACGATCGAAAGGCGCTCCAGACGCAAGGGAAAGTCAACGACGGCGGCCGGGTGCGAGGCCGTGGGCACGAGATGGTCGAGCGGGATCGCGGCTGTTTTCCATTCCTCTCGCCAGTCAATTCTGCCTGACATCCGGGCGACAAAGGTTTCGCCGTCGGCGTCAGAAAACTCCACTTCCAGCATGTTCCCGGAGGCGTCGCCGTAGATGCGCATTCGCAGTGCCTCAGGCGGCTGTTGCGCCGCTTCGATCGGCGCGCCGATTAAGATCGTTGCCTGCTTGGAATTCTGGAAGAAATAAAGGAGTCGTCCGCAGTGCCCGCCCCGATCGCTCGAGTCCTCGCCCGGCGGGGAGGGGCCCACCAATCGAGTGAACGTCGCCTCGTCCTCGCCCGAGAGAGTTTTCCAGGCCACCTCCCCCTCGAAATCCTCCAACACGACCGGTTCGGGGATCTCATAGGGCGGCTGTCCCGTGACGTCCATATAGATCGCAAAGACCACTGCAATGACAATCAGGCCGATCCAAAAATAGTTGATCATGGAGCGTTCTCCCGGTTGGTTGGTTTATATTTCGTAACCGAGCCTGTCGAAGCCCGTTCTTCCAACAGCAAAGCGCCTTTGAATGTAGCGAAAAGCGCTGGAAGCGTCCAGGAGTTTGTGGTAACAAAGAAGGTCTGGAAATCGTGTGAATGCCAACCCGGAAACCGCAGGAGCCATGAAGCGATCCCTGATCCCGATTGTTTTTTTCCTTTGCCTGTTCGGCGTTGTCTTGGGTGAGCCGGCCTCGGCCGAACCGGTCAAGAACGTTATCCTCTACCTGGCTCCCGGTCTGGGACCCCACCAGTATCGGCTCCTGGAGGGGATTGTCCGGGAGTCGGGCAAGGACTTGGCGTTGGCAAAGTTCGACCGGCGCTTGAAAATGACAACCGGTATCCTGGGCGCGGACCGGCCCGATCGGGAGGGGGCGGGTTCGACCCTGGCGACCGGCTGGTTGTGTCCGCCCGGGCTGTTATCGGTAACCGCTGACGGGCTTCCCCTGCCAACGGTGCTGGAGCGGGCGCAGTTGGCGGGGCGCTCCATTGGCCTGATCACGCTGGGAGACCTGACCCAAGGCGCGCTGACTCCCTTTGCCGTTCATGGAAGTTCGGATCTCGATTTGGAGCAGCGAGCGCGCCAGCTGTTCGACGGTCGCGTTCAAGTGTTGATCGGGCGGGATCGGGAGGTTTTCCAGAACGCACACGATGGCGACGGTCGCCCGTTGCTCGAACGTATGGTGGAAGAGGGATATACCTTGGCCGAGAGCGACAGGAGGAAGTTTCTCACCGCCAAGGGAACTCATTTGATTGCCTTTTTCGATCACGTGTTTCGGGTGGACCAGCGATTCTACCCGATGGAACCGGGATTGGCTCAAATCCTTATCAAGTCCCTGTCCATTCTTCGCCAGAATCCGAAGGGATTTTTTCTGGTCGTTGAAGCAGCGGGCCTGGACCTCGCATGCCGGATGAACGATCCGGCCGGTTTGGCCAACGAGCTGCTGGAACTGGACGAAGCGGTTGAGGCCGGGATCAACTTCGCCGGATTGAATCCGGAAACCCTTGTCGTTGTCGCGCCTCCCTACGAGGCGGGAAATTTCTTTCTGGTCGAGGATCAACTGCCCCATTTCATAGAACAATATCAAACGATTCAATGCTCGCCGGTGTACCTGGATCAGCAGATCGGCGGGAACAACGACGCCACCCACGTCCTCAAGCAATTTCTGGAGGTCATGGGCGTTAATTTTCTCGAGCGCAGTGAAATGCGCGACATGGTCTCCCTGAAGCCGGGGCCGCAACGGGTGCAGCGGATCGCCTCCGTCGTCTCGCATCACGTTACGGGCGGATACTTTGCACAATCCTCGCCGTCGGCCCGCTCCGTGCCGCTGTTTGTTCACGGTCCGGGCTCGGATCGGTGGCCCCCGGCAGTCGCGAATCACCAGTTGGCCGGTTTGCTGGCTCGTGCCTTGGACTTGCCGGAGTGAGGCCGAAGGCATCCATTCCACTCTTGAGGAGGATTTCCCGATGAAACTGCGAACCCCTTCGTTAAGGCGATTCGGCGTTCTTTTCGCCGCCGCCGGCCTGCTCCTTTTGGCGGCCCCGACCGCTCGGGGCGCGCTGGAAAAAGGCCGGGAGCGCCCGGTGGGCCCCGGAGTAAAGACCTATTCCTTGATCGACAAGGAGAAGCCGCTGGCCGCTTACGTGGTGGAAGTCGACCTGAGCGATCCTCACCTCAGCCTCGAAGTGGGACTTTCGCACGACCGCCTGACGCGGAACGAAACGGTGCCGTCGATGGCCAAGCGCCTTACGAAGGCGAATCACCGGGTGATTGCCGCCGTGAACGGCGATTTCTGGGCCCGGGCAGGCGTGGCGACGGGGATGCTCGTTCAAAACGGTCAGTTGTATCGCAGTCCCGGAGCAAGATCGGTTTTCGCGCTGACGCTGGACAAGCGGCCCATTATCGATTACTTCGAAACCCGCATCTCGGTCATCGGAACCCAAGGCAATGCTTTAGCCGTCGATCAGCTGAACGGCTGGGCGGAAGGAAATGAAACGATCCTTTTCACCTCGAACCGCGTCGAGTCGGTTACTCCGCCGTTGGGCAACTATGGCGTGTTGCTGGCGCCTGAGGTCTGGGAACTTCAACCGGACGACAAGCTGAAGGCGACGGTTGTCCGGCTGGTCGATCCCGGCGAAAAGATGGATTTGAAGGAAACCGACTTTGCGCTCATTGTTCCCAAAGAGAAACTCGTTTCAATGCCAGAAGGTATGGTTCTCGGCGACTCGGTGGTTTTGGAGATCGACACACATGGGCGCATTTATGGCGATCTACCCGGTCCCCTGCAAGCCGTTGCGGGTGGACCCCGGTTGTTGCTGGATGGCAAAGAGGTCGTTGATGAGGTTGGTGAGATGCGGGATTCGTTTAATCAAACGCGCCATCCCCGCACTGCGCTCGGCATCAGCCAGGACGAAAAAACGCTCTACCTGGTCGTTGTAGACGGCCGGCAGACCGGCCACAGCATCGGAATCGACCTGTATGATCTGGCTGAATTCCTAAAGGGATTGGGATCTTATCAGGCCATGAACCTCGACGGCGGGGGCTCGTCCACGATGGTCGTTCGGGACGAGATCGCCAATCGTCCTTCCGATTCGGCGGGTCCGCGACCGGTCACCAATTGCCTGATGGTCGTCAGCAACGCTCCGGAAGGTTCCCTGCGTCGCTTGCTGATCGAACCGCCGCAGTTTGAACTCTTTCCCCAGCAGACGCTTCAGTTGACGCTGAGTGCGTACGATGAGTTCTATAATCCGGTTGAGATTCCCGAGGACATCATTCACTGGTCGGTCGCCGGAGGGAAGGCCGAGATCGACCGGCAAGGCCGCCTGAAGGCCGGAAAGAAGCCGGGAGAAGTCACGGTTGTTGTTTCGGTGGAAGGGCAGATCGGCACCAATCTCAATTTTGTCACGACGCGTGCACAAGGCCGCATCGCGCATCCTCAGCAGCTTCGGCTGGCACCCGAGCAAATCAGGCTCAGCCCGGGCGAAGCGACGCAGCTTCAAGTGGAAGCCCTGAGCCTGGGCAACCAATGGCTTCCTGCGCCTACCGATTCGCTTCGCTGGAGGCTCAAGAATCGGAAGATCGGCACTCTGACCCGTCAGGGACGCTTCATCGCCGCGACCGAGGGGCAAGGCGAAATCCAGGTCCGATTCAGCGGTCTGCGGGCGACGATCCCCGTTCTCGTCGGGCAAAAGCGAACGGAATTGCTCGAAGATTTTTCCTCGGTGGACGACTGGTGGTTGACCGGCACAAACGTGTCCATCGATCAGTCCCGCATCCAGGTGTCCAGCGAACAGGTGGCGGCCGGCACGCGTTCGTTGCGCCTGGATTACGATCTGCGTCATGCGGGCGGTACCAGCGCGGTGTACCTCAATACCGATAAGCCGATGCCCTGGACGCCGGAACAGATTGACTTCTGGCTCTACGGTAACGACTGCGACCACCTCTTTCGCATGGTTCTCAAAGACGTGGATGGGGAGAAATTTTACGCCGACGCGCCCGGCGCGATTAATTGGAGCGGGGAATGGAAAAAAATCGAAATTCCCTTTTCGAAATTCTTGCCGCTGTGGAGCAATCCGGCGGCGAAACTGACGGCGCCGTTTTATCTGGAGAATCTGTATATCGTCGAACCGCGCACGGCGGAAAAAAGCCAGGGAACGATCTACATCGACGATCTCACGGCGGTCTATCCCCCGCAGTGGGATTAATAGCACCCTCTCCCTCGGGGAGAGGGATGGGGTGAGGGAGTTTTTCTCCCTTCAAAATGTTATGCAGGCGAGGAGGCCTGCGGTACAACAGGGTGCCATGGCCGTTTATCGGCCATGCCTAAGACTCTTACGACCATTCCCTCACCGCAGCAGACGGGGAAAGTCCGCCTCTTACGCCTGAGGCGCATAGGCCCGGTGGGAGAGGATTTTTAAATCCCCTTTCTTTCTTGCGTTTGTAAAATTTTTTTGTTGGAAGAAATCAGTCGACTAAGTTATATACATATATTCGCGGATGCTTAGTTTTTTGAAATACTCCTTTGTATCTTCCCTGCGATAAATCTGGCGGAACATTATCATCGATAAATACAGCATACCGCCGAGTGTAATCCGACTTGAAGCATAGATACACACTGTTGGTATAAAGAAACACCTTATCAGGTCCAAGTTCACTGATTGATTTAGGCCATAATGATCTGTCAACAGGACCCTCTCCCTCCCCATTCATATACTTCTCGGAGTAGAGAATCCGACACTCTTCATAAAGAAGATCGTGATCCCTAATCGTAGGGAGTCGAAAGTATAATCTGAGGGCGGCAACAATAACAACGAACCCAATCAGAATATAAAACCATTTACGATAACGCTTGAGATAAGTCATTGCCATCATTTATTCTCTTTGCCGAAGAAATTCATTCTGAGAATTCTATAATTCTGCAAATTCTGATTCAGACAGAAGAAAACTTGCCTTCCTTTCAAAACGCACCGCGCAAATGAGAAAAGATCAAAAGGTGGATTAAAATCCACCCTACCTGTTTATCGATTTAATCGTCCTCCTTCATAACGCAGCGGTGGTCGAGGGGTATCGATCTTTCCGCGCCGTCGCTGGTGACGATTCGCACGGTTCGAGGTTGGTTCAACAGATCGGTCAGCTCCCATCCTTCGGCCGTTCGCTCCACGGCGATTCCATCCACGCCGAAGCCCTGCCCGCGCGCCCGGTCGATGTAAACGTCTCCATAGTGATCGTGAATCCGGTTGTAGGCTTCGCTGGCCGCGCCATTGCCCCAATCGTAGATGGTAAAGGGACCAATGCCGCCGCCTTCGGGATCGGTCTTTCCGCCGTGCCCGTAGTTTTCGATGGTGAATCCATAGTCCTCCGGACCGAACCAGGGATAGCGTTTTTCCCACTGCACTTTGGCCCGAGGATTCTCGGGACAGTACATCATGATAAAGCCGGAACGCAGCGCCGCCACCCCTCGCTCGAACAGGTGAGGATCGCCGGTCTCCCGGTAATAATCGAGAAACAGTTCGGCAAAGAGTGTCTCCCGGGAGTCGGTCCATTCGCCGTCGGCGTTCATGACGCCGAAGCCTCCGAGCGCGGGGACGTAAATATAGGGCGGCTGCCACACCTGCTGCATCATGGACAGTTCATCCAGCGTGCGGCGGCCCCACTGAAGATAACGCTTTTCACCGGTCTGCCGGTAGCATTCGAGCAGCGCCTCGGCCGTATAGAAGATTGAGAGACTGTTCTGCTTGAACATGGCGTTGCGCTCGACCTTTTTGCCGACGTGCGTGTCGCGTCCCCACGAACAACAGGACCAGTAGGTTTCAAAGTCCTCCCATCGCCCCTGGGGGACAATTTGTTCGAGCACCGCTTCCATCGCCTTGAGCGCCGCGTCGCGATACTTTGCCTCGTTCGTGACTTCAGCGAGTTTCAATAGAAAGGTAACGCTGACGCTTGTCTCGGGCGTCTGGTTCATGACCGGGCCGGGCTCGAAGGTTTCCGGATGAAGCCAACCGGGGAAAAATCCCTGCTCGTCCTGCAAGGTCAGCAGTCTCTCGGCGTAGGTTTTACTGAAGTCCACCAATCGCGGGTCAGCCTCCAGCTGCTCATGCCATTGCAGCATCAAGAGACACGTCCAGCTGGAATCGAGAATGTGATACCAATCGCCTTGAATGCCGTAGTTCCAGGGGCGGCGGTTGGAATTTGTCCAGTAAGCCCACTGCCAGGGATCGGACTGCCAGTCTTTAGGGCGCGCATACTTCTTCCCTTCAATCTCATCGACAACGTTCGGCGTTCGAATGACCGAGGGAAATAGACCGTCCTGCATCGGCGCGGCCAGAGCGAGCGCTTTTGTCAAGCGCGCTTTTTCGAGAAGATCGACGCTGTCTGTTTCCCGAGCGTACCGGAACACACCGGAAGCACTGCGCAGGGAAGAGAACCAGGCTTGATTCCAGATGGAGAGAAACTCCCGCTGATGCCACTGACCGGGGAAGTTCGGCGATTGCGAATAGTTCACGATAAACTGGGGCGCGCCCACCCGCCTTTCGTCAAGCGTAAATTCCTGCCAAACGACGTCCTTCCACTGCTGAAACGCCCAGTCGTAGGTATGCCGGGCGTAGCGCTCCATCGGCGCTTCAATCGGTTCCCCGGTCGCCAGTCGAGGTCGAGCCCACTGCTGCCACAGAAAGTGCGTGACTTTGCTCCAGGGATTACGTACTTCGGCGTCATCTTCATAAACCGCGATGTAGAATCCCAACTCCACGCTTCCAGGAGCAAATGTCATTCCCGGCTTTTTCTTAAACAGAACGTGCTTGGGGATTTCACTGTCACTTAAACCGAGCCAGACTTGCTTGCTTCGCGCGTCATAATCCATAAACCAGGGATAGTCCGCTTGCTGCCCCACCCGATCGAGGTCGGGAACCAAAACCCAGGTCAGGCGTTCTTTTTGCGCGATGATCGCGGGTGCGCGAAAGACGTGTTGAGCGATGATATACCCCTCTTCAGGCGTCAGGTGGGGGGCCCACCAGAAATCGGGATCGAACTGCAAATCAAATTGAACCGCCAGCT
>Ga0272444_10002708_pt1 | contig 16244 bp, 16 predicted proteins | sample SSMForm13_FD_201033 | JGI IMG/M metagenome (GOLD analysis project Ga0272444, IMG submission 201033) | Marine sediment archaeal communities from Little Sippewissett salt marsh, Falmouth, MA, United States - SSM-Form-13 | ecosystem: Environmental > Aquatic > Marine > Wetlands > Sediment ...
AATTAGCCGTAAAGCCTGTAAATTTCTTGACAGGCGTTCTATTTTGGCTATATTAAAAGGCTTTGTAGATAGTGACGTAAATGAACCGGAGTTATCCGGGGGAAATATGAAGACGTATATTGCGAAGACCGACGACTTTCAGCAGAAATGGTTTCTGGTTGATCTGGACGGAGTGACTCTGGGTCGGGCGGCGATTAAGGTGGCCAATATTCTGCGCGGCAAGAATAAACCGATATTCTCACCGCATATGGATACGGGCGATTACGTGGTTGTGGTCAATGCCTCCAAGGTGGCCGTATCGGGCAACAAGAGGCTCGACAAGAAGTATTATCGATATTCCGGATATCCGGGCGGGCTTCGGGAAACCACGTTTGAAAAGCTGCTCGAAAAAGACGCTTCGCTGGTCTTTACTCATGCCGTTAAGGGGATGCTGCCCAAGAATCGTCTGGGGCGCCAGATACTTAAAAAGCTGCATGTGTATGCCGGCCCCGATCATCGGCACGAAGCGCAGAAGCCGGAAACTTTGAACCTAAGTGAGTGACGTAAAGTCAGAGACGACACATGAGTGAAATCAATTTTTCAGCCAGCGGCCGCAGAAAAGAGGCGGTGGCGCGGGCCACGATCCGGGTCGGCGGCGGCAATTTCACCATCAATAACAAACCCGCCAAAGATTATGTTAAGCGGGATACCCTGGTGGAATTGATCAACGCCCCGATGCATACCACGGACACGTTCGGCAAGCTTGATATTGTCTGTTCTGTTCGAGGTGGCGGTTTATCCGGGCAGGCCGGTGCTGTGCGCCTGGCCGTATCCCGGGCCATTTCCCGGCTGGATCCCGACCTTCGCCCCACCCTGAGGAAAGGCGGTTTTCTAACCCGCGATGCCCGGTGTGTGGAGCGGAAGAAATACGGTCAGCCGAAAGCCCGGAAGAAATTCCAATTTTCCAAGCGTTAGTTTGGAATAAATATCCGGCCAGTCCGGAAATAAGCACATTCCGTCTGATGTCCGGGGGTCCCTTTCCGGGCCCGGCATCGTTAAAGGCGGGGTGGAAGTAAAACCATTAATTCACGAGGCAACATTATGGCGCTGCCGCAGCTCAAGGAGCTACTCGAGGCGGGAGTCCATTTCGGGCATCAGACCCGCCGATGGAATCCTAAAATGAAGCCGTTTATCTTTACCGATCGAAACGGCATTTATATCATCGATCTCAACAAAACCATCAGTGCTATCGACATGGCCTGCCAGAAAGTCACCGAGATGGTGCGGCGCGGTCAGTCGGTTTTGTTTGTCGGCACCAAGAAACAGGCCAAGGCGGTTATTCAGGAAGAAGCCGAACGCTGCAGCCAGTTTTTTGTTACCGAGCGCTGGCTGGGTGGTATGCTGACCAACTTTTCCACCATCAAGTCATCGGTTAAAAAGCTCAAAGATATGGAGCGGATGAAAGAAGACGGCGAGATGGAGAAGTTCAAGAAGAAAGAACGTATCCGTTTTGAGAATCAGATTGCCAAGCTGAGCAAGGTCCTGGGCGGTATCAAGGATATGAATTTCCTGCCGGGGCTGGTCTTTGTCGTGGATGCCAAGAAGGAAAAAATAGCGGTGGCGGAGGCCTCCAAGCTGGGCATTCCGATTATCGCCATTATCGATACCAATGCCGATCCCGATCCGATCGATTTCCCGATTGCGGCCAATGACGATGCGATCAAGTCGATTCGTATCATTACCCGCGCCGTCGTCGATGCCGCCATCGCGGCCAAGCACCGGGTCAGCGAGGACGAGCTTCGCGAGGCGGCCGACGAAAATATGAACGGGGCCGATCGGACTTCCTATATTTCATCGGATGGCACCGAAGACGGCCGGGCATAAGCAAGAAAGGACAGCACGATGGAAATAACAGCTCAGATGGTAAAGGAACTCCGGGAGAAAACCGGGGCCGGTATGATGGACTGCAAAAAGGCGCTGGCCGAAACCGAGGGCGATTTCAGCCGGGCGGTTGATTATCTTCGGGAGAAGGGTATTGCCAAGGCGGCCAGCAAGGCCGGACGGACGACCAAAGAAGGTATCGTTTATTCATATATTCATCCCGGCGATAAGCTGGGGGTGCTGATTGAGATCAGCTGCGAGACCGATTTCGTAGCGCGGACCGACGATTTCAAGGCTTTTGCCAAGGATGTCGCCATGCAGGTCGCCGCGGCCGCCCCGCTGGCGGTGCAGCGCGAGGATCTCGACACGGCGGTTATCGACAAAGAAAAAGAAATTTACCGTCAGCAGGCCATCAACGAGGGCAAACCCGAAAAAATACTGGATAGGATCGTTGACGGCAAGATAGATAAGTTTTATTCCGAAGCCTGTTTACTGGAGCAGCCGTTTATCAAGGACAACGATAAAACCGTATCCGATGTTCTCAAGGATACTATCGCGACACTGGGCGAGAATATGTCGATCAAACGTTTCGCCCGTTTTCGGCTGGGTGAATAGCGATGGAGGCCGATCCGCAGCCCAAATTCCGCCGGATTCTGCTTAAACTTTCCGGGGAAGCCCTGGTCGGTTCCCAGAGTTTCGGGATCGATTACCCGACGGTCGAGTTGATCTGCCGCCAGGTCCGTGAGATCAAGGAACTGGGGATCGAAATTGCGCTGGTTGTCGGCGGTGGCAATATCTGCCGGGGGGTCAATATGGCCAAAACCGGCATCGACCGGGTTTCGGCCGATTTCATGGGGATGCTCTCGACGGTCATCAACGCCCTGGCTCTGCAGGATACTCTGGAGCGAATGAATGTCTTCACCCGGGTGATGTCGGCGGTGCGGATGGAGTCGTTTGCCGAGCCGTATATCCGGCGGCGGGCTATCCGGCATATGGAAAAGGGCCGCATTGTTATTCTGGCCGCCGGGACGGGTAATCCCTACTTTTCGACCGATACCGCTGCGGCTCTCAGGGCCGAGGAGGTGCAGGCGGAGGTCCTGATCAAGGCCACCAATGTCGACGGCGTGTACACGTCCGATCCCCGTCAGGATCCCGAAGCCCGGCTCCTTTCCAAAATCAGTTACATGGATGTGGTCCAGAAGGAACTGGGCGTTATGGATCTGACGGCAATCACGCTGTGTAAGGACAATGATATGCCGGTCATCGTGTTTAATCTGAACAAACCCGGTAATCTCAAACGGGTAATCCTCGGTGAGGAGATCGGTTCGCTGGTACATAACGGACAATAACTGGGCTTAATGGATACGGTCAGAGGAGGACTCCGATGACACAGAAGATTTTTTCGGAAACTGAAGACAAGATGCAGAAAACGGTGCAGTCGGTCAGGCGCGATTTTGCCTCGGTGCGAACGGGCAAGGCGACTCCGGCTCTGCTTGACCCGGTGAAGGTCGATTATCACGGCACGATTATGCCGCTCAACCAGCTGGCGTCGATTTCGACCCCGGAGCCGCGTCTGCTGGTGGTTCAGGCCTGGGATAAAAGCGCCGTGGGTGAGATTGCCAGGGCCATTCAGGTGGCCGATCTGGGTCTCAATCCGCAGGTCGAGGGTAATATTGTCCGGCTGCCGATTCCGCCGCTCAATGAGGAACGCCGGATGGAGCTGGTCAAGCATTGCAAAAGGGTGGCCGAGGAGGGGAAAGTCGCTCTCAGGAATATCCGCCGCGAGGCCAACGACAATCTGAAAAAGGCCGAGAAGGATAAAGATATATCGGAGGACGATCTCAAGAAGGGCCAGGATAAGGTTCAGGAGTTGACCAACAAATATGTCGAGCAGATTGACGGGCTGATAGAGGCTAAGGAAAAAGAGATCATGGAAGTGTAGCCATTATTGACAATTGTTCGATTAGCTTGACCGGCGCCTTCGGGCGCCGGTTTTTATTTGGGTCGGGTGGCCGGCGGAATCGGAATATCGATCTCATTTCGGGGCCGTTCCGGGGCTTTTCCCGGGGTCGCTTGCGGCGGCGAAAGTAAAGCCTAAATCGTTGGCGTTAAGTGGCCAAAAGGGTTTGACAATTGCGAATTTATCGATATATTTAAGCCTTTGTCGGGTAGAGCCTGTAAATAATTTTGCGGGAGATGCTGCAGTAGGAAGTATAAACATTTGATTTAAAAATACTTAGGAGTTTCCGATGTCCGATCCGAAGGTCTATAAAAATTACATTGGCGGCCGGTGGGTGGAAACCGTCACCGGGGATACATTCGAAAACCGTAACCCGGCTGACACCGATGAAGTTATCGGTGTCTTCCAGAAATCCAATGCCGAGGACGTTAACGCCGCGGTGGCCGCGGCCAAGGAAGCGTTCAAGAAATGGCGCCTGGTCCCGGCTCCGAAACGGGCTGAAATTATCAGCAAGATAGCCGACCGCGTTGTTAAGGAAAAGGAGACTTTGTCCCGTGATATGACGCGTGAGATGGGCAAGGTGATCAAGGAAACGCGGGGCGACGTGCAGGAAGCGATCGATCTCGGCTATTACATGGTCGGCGAGGGGCGGCGCTCGTTCGGGTACACGGTGCCGTCGGAGCTGCCCAATAAGTACTGCATGTGCCAAAGGCAGCCGAAGGGTGTCGCCGGCATGATTACCCCCTGGAATTTTCCCCTGGCGATACCGTCGTGGAAAATGATGCCGGCTCTGGTGCTGGGCAACACGGTCGTGATCAAGCCGGCCACCGATACGCCGCTGTCGGTGTACCATTACGTGAAGATCATGGAAGAAGAAGGTCTGCCTCCGGGCGTGGTCAATTTTGTCACCGGGTCGGGCGGCGCTGTCGGCAACCCGCTGATGACGCACAAGGACGTGGCCGTGATCAGTTTTACCGGCTCGACCGAGGTGGGACGCAAGGTGTCGGAGGCCTGCGCCACCGATTTCCGCGGTTGTCACCTGGAGATGGGCGGTAAAAACTGCATCCTGATCATGGATGACGCCGATGTCGACCTGGCTGTCGACGGCGCTCTCTGGGGGGCGTTCGGGACCACCGGGCAGCGCTGTACGGCGTCGTCGCGGCTGATCGTCCATCACAAGGTGATCAAGGAATTCACCGAGAAGCTGGTGGCGGCGGCCAAGGCTCTTAAAGTCGGCAACGGCCTCGATGAATCGGTCGACATGGGCCCGGCGGTCAATGAGTCGCAGATGAACACGGTACTCAACTATATGGATATCGGTAAAAACAAGGACGGGGCCAAGCTGCTCTGCGGCGGCGGACGACTCACCGGCGGCGACTACGACAAGGGCTGGTTCACGCAGCCGACCGTATTCGGCGATGTCACGGCCGAGATGACCATTTTCCAGGAAGAAATTTTCGGTTCGGTCACGTCGATCACGGCCTGTGGTTCGCTCGACGAGGGGATCGAACTGTGCAACAATACGGCTTACGGATTGTCCGGTTCGATTTACACGCGCGATGTCAACAAGGCTTTCGTGGCCATGCGTGACGTGTACACCGGTATTTTCTATGTCAACGCGCCGACGATCGGGGCCGAGGTGCACCTGCCGTTCGGTGGTGTGAAGGATACCGGCAACGGTCATCGCGAGGCCGGTCTGGCCGGGCTGGATGTTTTCTCGGAATGGAAATCAATCTATATCGATTACTCGGGGACCATTCAGCGGGCGCAGATCGACAACAATTAATCGGTCCGGTCAGGTAAACGGTAACGGAAACGAAATGGCACGATCGGTATACAGAGTAAGAGACAACACGTGCGGGTTCCTTTTGATCCGCAAAATAAGTGTTCCCTTCTGGCTGGCCCTGCGATAACGGGGACGGAGCCACTACCGGGTTAACCTGTTAATATTGAACATGAACCGATTAACTGTTATAGGGGTACGATAGATGAAAAAGAAAATTATCATTATGGGTGCGGCCGGACGCGATTTCCACAATTTTAACGTCCTGTACCGCGACAATAAAGATGTCGAGGTCGTGGCATTTACGGCCACGCAGATTCCGGATATCGAGGGTCGGGTGTATCCCCGGGCGCTGGCCGGGAAAAACTATCCCAAGGGCATCCCGATCGAGCCCGAAGAGGAACTGCTCAACCTGATTCATAAGCACAATGTCGACGAAGTCGTTTTCTCTTATTCCGACGTGCCGTATGAGTATGTTATGGACAAGGCGTCTTACGTGATGGCCACCGGGGCCCGCTTTGCTCTGGAGGGCGGGGCGCCGACCATGATTGAGTCCAAAAAACCGGTCGTGGCCGTCTGTGCCGTCCGGACCGGATGCGGCAAGTCGCAGACAACCCGGGCCGTGGCCGAGGCGCTGATGGCCATGGGTCTGAAGGTGGTTGCCATCCGCCATCCCATGCCGTACGGTGACCTGGCCAAGCAGGCCTGCCAGCGTTTTGCCACTCTGGCCGACCTCAAAAAGCATAAATGCACCATCGAGGAGATGGAGGAGTACGAACCGCATATCAACCGCGGGATCGTCGTTTACGCCGGGGTCGACTACGAGATGATTCTCCGCCAGGCCGAGAAGGAAGCCGACGTGATCCTGTGGGACGGTGGCAACAACGACATGTCGTTCTACCGGCCGGACCTGCTGATCACGGTTGTCGATCCCCATCGCCCGGGGCATGAGATCAATTATTACCCGGGGCAGAACAACCTGCTTTTGGCCGATGTCGTCGTTATCAACAAGATCGACACGGCTTCGCTCGAGGGTATCAACGAGGTCCGTCAGAATATAGCCTACTACAATCCCGAAGCGATCGTGGTTGATGCCGCCTCGCCTTTGAAGGTCGATGACCCGGATATTATCCGCGGCAAGCGTGTCCTGGTTATCGAGGACGGGCCGACCACGACCCACGGCGAGATGAAGTACGGGGCCGGCATGATGGCCGCGGCCAAGTTCGGCGCCGCCGAGGCGGTCGATCCCCGGCCGTACCTGGTCGGCAGCATGGCCGAAACGTTCGAGAAGTACCCGGAAATCGGTCCGCTGTTACCGGCGATGGGTTATTTCGGTAAGCAGTTAAGTGACCTTCAGAAAACAATCAACAAGGTTGACTGCGACAGTATCATTATTGCCACGCCGATCGACCTGCGCCGGATCGTCAAATTCCAGAAGCCGTCGGTGCGCGTTTATTACGACCTGCAGGAGATCGGGCAGCCGACTCTGGCCGACGTGCTGGCCCGGAAATTCAAACCGTCGGGCAAGAAGGCCGGCAAGTCACGGAGCAAGAAGAAATAAGATGACAGGCCTGAGCGGCAAAACGGCGGTGGTTGCCCTGGGCGGCAATGCTATCACGCAGCCCGGTATCGAAGACACTATTGCCAATCAGTTTGCCAACACCCGGAATTCTCTCGACAGCATTGTCGAACTGGTCCGGGCCGGTTACGGTCTTGTTATTACACACGGTAACGGCCCGCAGGTGGGTAATGCCATCCTGCGGGTCGAACTTACCCGCGATAAGGCGCCGGTGCTGCCGCTGGGTATCTGCGTGGCCGACACCGAGGGCGGCATGGGTTACATGATCGAGCAGTCGCTCCAGAACCGTTTCCGGCAGGAGGCTATCGAGCGCTCGGTGATGACCGTTATCACGCAGGTGATCGTCGATCAGCACGATCCTCAGGTGGCCAACCCGACCAAGTACATCGGACAGTTTTATACCGAGGAAGAGGCCCGGAGATACGCTGCCGAGCGCGACTGGATTGTTAAAAAAGACGCCAACCGCGGCTGGCGGCGGGTGGTACCGTCGCCGCAACCACTTTCGGTGCCGGCCTCCGGGAGTATTAAGACCCTGGTAAACACCGGGACCATTGTTATCGCCGCCGGCGGTGGCGGGGTTCCCGTTTATATAGATGAACAAGGCAACCTGGAAGGACTCGATGCGGTTATCGACAAAGATCTGGCATCGGCGGTGCTGGCCAAGGAAATCGGCGCCGAAATCCTCATAATTCTGACCTCGATCGACAAAGTCGCCAAAAACTTCGGTCAGGCCGATGAGGAACCGATCGATAGCATGACCGTATCCGTTGCCGAACGGTTGCTTAACGACGATCATTTTCCGCCCGGATCAATGGGGCCCAAAATAAAGGCAGCACTGCAGTTTCTCAGCGGTGGCGGAAAAGAAGTGATTATTACCGCCTACCAGAACGCGGGGCGGGCCCTGCGGGGTGAGGCCGGGACAAGGGTGATTCCCGATTGATTATGTGTAACATCTCCGATACGGTAGTTTCGGACATTCTTAAAAAGGGACGTATCTACGAGGTGGGCGGAGCCGTGCGCGACCGGCTCCTGGACCGCCCGATAGTTGCCGAGGACCGCGACTATCTGGTCTGCGGGATACCGTACCCCGAGCTGTCTTCCATTTTGAATAATTACGGCCGGGTCGACCTGGTGGGGCGATCTTTCGGCGTCATAAAGTTTACCGAATTCCGCCGGGACAAACGCTATACCTTCGATATTTCTCTGCCGCGCCGGGAGCATTCGACCGGCACCGGGCACCGTGATTTCGAGGTGGCTTTCGATCCCGGCCTGCCCGTCGAAGACGACCTGGCCCGCCGCGATTTTACTATCAACGCCATGGCCCTGGCCCTCGACAGCCACGAGCTGATCGATCCTCTGAACGGCCGCCTCGACCTGGATAGGCGGCAGATTCGCATGGTATCGGAACAGGCTTTCGTGGAGGACCCGCTAAGGATGCTGCGGGCGCTTCAGTTCGCCGCGCGGCTGGAATTCGAAATCGAACCGGTCACCCTGACGGCTATCGGCGCCAACGCCGCCCTGATCCGAACGGTTTCGTCCGAGCGTATCGCCGAGGAACTCAACAAAATGCTGACTCGCGCCGAGCGGCCGTCGATCGGTTTCCGCCTTATGAGGCAAACCGGCCTGCTGGATGAAATTTTGCCGGAAATGGCCGTAACGGTCGGTGTCGATCAACCCGGCGGTTATCATCGCTGGGATGTGTTCGAGCATATCGTACGAACGGTCGATGCGTCGCCAAAAAAGCTCAGTGTCCGCCTGGCCGCACTCTTTCATGATATAAATAAGCCGCAGGCCAAGCGGGCGGTGACCGGCGGGGCGACCTTTTACGGCCACGAAGCGACCGGCGCACAGACGGCGGCCCGGGTAATGCACCGGCTGCGTTATTCCAAAGAGCTTGCGGCCGAGGTGGTAACGCTGGTGGAGCGGCATATGTTTACCACCGGCGTTACCGACAAGGGTTTGCGCCGGCTGGTCCGGCGGGTCGGACCGGAGTTGATCTTCGACCTGCTCGATTTGCGCCGGGCCGACGTGGTGGCTCAGGGAATGGGCGGTCGGACCGATGATGTCGATGAGTTCGAGCGGGCAATCCGGGAGGAGATGGACCGCCAGCCGCCGTTCGGATTGAAGGACCTGGCCGTAAACGGCCGCGATATCATGAGCGAGTTCAAGTTATCACCGTCGCCGGCGGTCGGGGAAGTCCTTGATTACCTGATGGAAAAGGTCCTGGATAATCCGGAGGATAATACCCGGGAGAAGCTCCTGGAGTATGCCCGGTCACATCTGGCCAACAGGAAGAACAATGATATTAATATAAATCAAACTTCTGGAGAGGCATAAATGAAAATTCACGAGTATCAGGCCAAAGAGATATTCGCGCAGGCCGGAATTCCCGTGCCCAAAGGGGACGTGGCCGAGAATGTGGCCGAGGCCGTGGCTCTGGCCGAAGAGTACGGCCGTCCGGTGATGGTCAAGTCGCAGGTGCATGTCGGCGGACGGGGTAAGGCCGGCGGGGTCAAGTACGCCGAGAATGTCGAAGCGGCCCGGGTCTGGGCGCAGAAAATCCTCGGCATGGATATCAAGGGACTCCAGGTTAAAAAGGTTCTTATCACCGAGGCGGTCGATATCGTGTCCGAATCATATGTCGGGATAGTTATCGACCGGGTAACCAAATGCCCGGTGATTATGGTTTCGGCGGCCGGCGGGATCGATATCGAAGAAGTGGCGGCCAAAACCCCGGAAAAAATTCACAAGCTGGCGGTCGACCCGATTCTCGGCCTGCGCGGCTATCAGGCCCGCGACCTGGCGGCGACGCTTTACCGCGAACCCAAGCTGGTGCGCCAGGCGGCTGATATTATTTTGAAGTTGTACGATGTGTTCTGGAAAGTCGATGCCTCGCTGGTGGAGATCAATCCTCTGATCACGACGCCCGACGGCAAGGTGCTGGCGATCGACGCCAAGATCAATATCGACGACAATGCCCTGTTTCGCCAGAAAGATATCGCCGGGCTGCGGGACCTCGACGCCGAGGATCCGGCCGAGGTGGAGGCGCGCGACGGCGACCTGTCGTTTGTCAAGCTGAGCGGGAATATCGGCTGTATTGTCAACGGCGCCGGGCTGGCCATGGCCACCATGGACCTGGTGAAACATTACGGCGGCGATCCGGCCAATTTCCTCGATATCGGGGGGTCGTCCAATCCGCAGAAGGTGCTGACGGCGATGCGCATCATTCTCAGCGACGGCAATGTCCGGGCGATCCTGATCAATATCTTCGGGGGCATCACCCGTTGCGATGATGTCGCCAACGGTATCGTCATGGCCTACAGGGAGCTCAATCCGGAGGTGCCGATCGTGGTTCGCCTGACCGGAACCAATGAGGCCAAAGCCCGCAAGATTCTTAAAGAGGTCGACCTGAAATCGGCCCCGACCCTCGACGACGTGGTCAAAGAGGCGATCAGGCTGGGCGAGCAGGAATTCAATCCGGCGGGGAGGGTGTAATCATGAGTATACTTATCAATAAAAAGTCCCGGGTCGTTGTCCAGGGGATTACCGGGCGCGACGGTTCCTTCCACGCCGAGCAGATGAAGAAGTACGGCACCAATGTCGTCGGCGGCGTGACGCCGGGTAAAGGCGGCAGCAAGGTTCACGGTATCCCGGTTTTCAATTCCGTGGCCGAAGCGGTCGGGAAAACCAAAGCCAACACGTCGGTTATTTACGTGCCGCCGGCGTTTGCCATAGACGCCATCTACGAGGCGGCCGACGCCGGGATCGCCCTTATTGTCTGTATCACCGAAGGCGTACCGGCCAATGATATGATGAAGGTTTATGAATATCTCAGGGAAAACGGTGTCCGGCTGGTGGGGCCCAACTGCCCCGGCCTGATTTCGGTCGACCAGTGCAAGGTCGGGATCATGCCCGGCACCATCGTCAAGAAAGGCCCGGTCGGGGTCGTGTCGCGTTCCGGAACGCTGACCTATGAGGCCATCTGGGCGCTGACCCGTGCCGGAATCGGTCAGACAACGTGTATCGGTATCGGCGGCGATCAGATTATCGGGACCAATTTTATCGACACCCTCGAGATGTTCGAAAACGATAACGCCACCAAGGCCGTAGTTATGATAGGCGAGATCGGCGGTTCCGATGAAGAAGAGGCGGCCAAATTCGTCAAGACCAAAATGACCAAGCCGGTGGTCGGCTTTATCGCCGGGCGCACGGCGCCCCCGGGCAAGCGCATGGGGCATGCCGGGGCGATTATTTCGGGCGGTTCGGGAACGGCCGGGGAGAAGGTCAAGGCCCTGGAGGCGGCCGGTATTCCGGTGGCGGCCTCGCCGACCGAACTGCCGCAGTTGATCAAGGAAAAAATGGCGGCCGGGAAAAAGACAGGCACCAAGGCCAAAAAGAGTAAAACGAGCCCTAAAACCAAAAAGGCTGCAGCTAAATCGGCCGGGTCGAAAGCCGGAGCGAAGACCAAGACCAGAAAGAGCGCAACCGGAAAAAGGAAATAGAGGATCCGCCGGTAATCCCGGCGGTCGTCTGAGGAGACGAGATAATGGCTGACAAGACTCCGAAGCCGGAGGCCTCCGAGGCAAGCCCGAAGGCTTCGGTCCCCCAAAAAGAGAAGGCGGAGAAGTACGAATACGATGGGAAAACACCGCCTTTGAATATTTTCCTGCACTGGTGCAAGGCGTGCAATCTGTGCATTGCTTTCTGTCCCAAGAAGGTGCTGGAGCCGGATCGCGACGGTAAGCCGGTTATCGCTCATCCGGAAGCATGCAACCAATGCGGTATCTGCTGGCTGCACTGCCCTGATTTCGCGATAACATCGACTTTTAAGTGATGGAGAAAGCAATGAATACGAATAGATCCAAGGCCAGGCTGTTACAGGGCAACGAAGCCTGCCTGCAGGGCGCCCTGTATGCCGGGGCGCAGTTTTTTGCCGGCTACCCGATTACTCCCTCGACGGAGATCGCCGAGGGGATGGCCCGGGAATTGCCCAAGCGGGGTGGCCGGTTTATCCAGATGGAAGACGAAATCGGTTCCATCGCCGCCGTCATCGGGGCGTCCAATGCCGGTCTGAAGTCGATGACGGCCACCTCCGGCCCCGGTTTCTCGCTCATGCAGGAGAATATCGGCTACGCCTACATGACCGAAACCCCGTGCGTGATTATCAATGTCCAGCGCGGCGGTCCCTCGACCGGCCTGCCGACCAAAATCTCCCAGTCGGATACTATGCAGGCCCGCTGGGGAACCCATGGCGACTATACGTCCATTACCCTGGCGCCGTCGACGGTGCGGGGCTGTTTCGAGGAGGTCGTGCACGCCTTTAACCTGGCCGAGAAGTTCCGCACGCCGGTGGTGGTTCTGGGCGACGAGGTGCTGGGGCATATGCGCGAGATGATGAATATCCCCGAAGAGGGGGAGCTGGAAGTTTCCCCGCGGCCGAAGCCGGATGTTCCCCCCGAATGGTACAAGCATTTCGAGATTACGCCGAGCCTGGTCGGGCCGATGGCCTCGTTCGGCCAGGGTTACCGGTACAATATTTCGGGGCTGACGCACGATGAAGAGGGTTTCCCGACGGCCAAGCCGGCTCAGATAACGGCCAAGCTGGAAAAGCTGCGCCGGAAAATAGACCGCTATGCCGACGAGATTATCCGTATCCGGACCGAAATGATGGACGATGCTCATATCGCCGTCTTTTCGTACGGCACGGTGGCCCGTTCGGCGATGCAGGCGGTAAAATTCGCCCGCGCCCGGCGGATCAAGGTCGGGGCGATTCAGCCGCTGACGATCTGGCCGTTCCCCGACGCTCAACTGCGGGAAATGCTTTCGGGTGTCCGCAAGGTTATCGTGGCCGAGTTGAACATGGGGCAGTTGGTGAACGAGGTTCGGCGAGTGGCTCCCCGGCATACCGAGGTGGTCGCGCTGAACCGTTATGACGGCGAAATGATGACACCGCAACAGATACTCGACCGAATCAGGGAGGTGGTGAAGTAATGACGACGAAAATGAAAACATCCGATACCGTTCATCACTATCTGCGGCCAAAAAAGAAATTCCCCAATGTCTGGTGCGCCGGATGCGGCAACGGTATCATAATGGGAGCCCTGATCCGGGCTATCGACAGCCTTAACCTGGACAAAAACGGAGTGGTGGTTGTCTCGGGGATCGGCTGTTCCAGCCGAATGCCGGTTTATCTCGATTTTAACACCCTGCATACCACCCACGGGCGGGCGCTGGCTTTTGCCACCGGGGTCAAGTTCGCCAAGCCGCGGCTGAAGGTGATCGTTATCACCGGTGACGGCGACTGCCTGGCCATCGGCGGCAATCATTTCATCCATGCCTGCCGGCGGAATATCGATATCACCACGATTCTGGTGGACAATAAAATCTACGGGATGACCGGCGGCCAGTTCGCGCCAACCACCCCCAGCGGGGCGATTGCCACGACGGCACCGCACGGCAACTACGAGAAGCAGTTCGACCCGGTTCGGCTGGCTATCGGCGCCGGGGCGTCGTACGTGGCCCGGGGGACGGTGTATCATGTCCAGCAGCTGGAAAAACTGATTGCCGGCGGGATCGAGAAAAAGGGGTTTGCCCTGATCGATACCATCGCCAACTGCCAGACCTATTATGGCCGTCTTAACCGCGAGGGTGACGCCGTGGCCATGCTGCAGTGGATTAAGAAGCATGCCATCAATGTCCGGGCGGCCGGGAATATGGATGCGGAAAAGCTGAAGGATAAGTTCCTTACCGGAGTTATTCATGAAAGTGATACCACCGAGTTCTGCGATGAATATCAGATGCTCGTGGATCGTCTGGCGGGGAAGGAGGCTTAAGTTATGGTCAGTCCGAATAATACCCGTCGTAAAAGCAATCGTCATCAGGAAGAAGATCAGCGATTCGAAATTCGCCTGTCCGGTTCGGGGGGGCAGGGTTTGATCCTGGCCGGGGTCATCCTGGCCCAGGCGATCGGTGTCGGCGACGGCAAAAACGCCGTTCAGACCCAGTCCTACGGGCCCGAGGCCCGGGGCGGGGCCAGCCGGGCCGACGTGGTTATCTCCGACGGAGAGATTTTCTACCCCAAAACCATGAAACTGGATATGCTGCTGGCCCTGACCCAGGAAGCCTGCGATAAGTACTATCCCGACATGAAGGAGGGGGGAACGCTGATTGTCGATTCCAACATGGTGACCCAGGTTCCGTGCAAGAAATATTACGGTTTTCCGTTCACGCGTCTGGCGCGCGAGGAAATCGGTCACATCATGGTGGCCAACGTGATCGCCCTGGGGGCCATAACCGAACTGACCGGGGTGGTTTCCAAGGAAGCCATTCAGGAGGCCGTCCTGACCCGGGCACCGCGGGGTACCGAGGAGAAGAATAAAAAGGCCCTGGAACTGGGTATGAAAATAGCCCGCGAGAGTAAGAAGGCCAAATAGGACGGAGACACGTTTGGAAAAAACGCTGCTGATAATAAAACCCGACGCCACCCGGAGGAAGCTGATCGGGCATGTTGTCGGGCGTCTGGAGCGAGCCGGGTTCGCTATCCTGGAGATGCGCCTGGAACGTCTCGGCCCCGAGAAAGCGCGGCGCTTTTACGCCGTTCACGAGGGCAAGCCGTTTCTCGACGATCTGGTCGAGTTTATGGCGTCGGGGCCGGTGGTTCCGGTCTTGCTGGAGAAGGAAAACGCCGTGCCCGACCTGCGGGCCCTGATCGGCGCCACCGATCCGGGCCGGGCCGCCTGCGGGACGCTGCGCCAGGAGATTGCCGAGGATATCCAGGCCAACTCGGTGCATGCCTCCGATTCGCCGGAGAATGCCGCGACCGAAATCGCCTTTTTTTTCGGGGACACCTGATGGTCGTGACGGTCAATTACGGAGACCGGCGGCTTGATCTGGAGGTGCCGGAGTCGGTTACCTGCGATATTTTTGAGAGCGGTGAATTGCCGTACCAATCGGATTACAGGCGGTTTATAGAACGCCTGGCGGCGGCCGAGAAAGACCTGTTTCCGGCCGGCCAGGCCGACCTGCTGGTGGTCAATGACGCTTACCGGCCGACGCCGACGGCGTTGATTCTGGGCTGGCTGAAACGAAGCGGGCGGCTGAGCGAAAAGGCCCGTTTCCTGGTGGCCACCGGTTGCCACCGGAAGCCCGACCGGGAGCAGCTGGGGAAGATATTCGGCGACATGTATGATGAAATCGAGGACCGTGTTTTAATCCATGATGTCGACGACAGTGAGAGCCTGCTTAAAATCGGTAACGATCACCGCGGCCACCCGGTGTATCTCAACCGTCATTTTCTCGACGCCGCCCGGGTGATCGTGGTCGGTTCGGTGGAACCGCATTATTTCGCCGGGTTTACCGGCGGGCGGAAGTCGATTTTCCCCGGCCTGTGCGACCGGGCCACAACCGCCCGCAACCATAACCTGGCGGTCAGTTTCGAAGCCGCCCCCACCCGCCTGACCGGCAACCCGGTGGCCGAAGACCTGGAGGCCTTAATGGATATTTTGCCCAACGGTAATATCCTGGCGATTCAGACGGTACTGGGAAGCGACGGCGGTCTGCAGGAGGTCTTTTGCGGCGATTTGAAAGCCGCCTTCAGGCAGGCCTGCCTGGTGGCCGCGGGGCTGTTTTCCAGGCCGGTTTCGAAGCACTATGATATGATTCTGGCGGAGGTCCGGCCGCCCCTGGACAGTAACCTTTACCAGCTTCAAAAATCTCTGGAAAATTGCCAGCAGGCGGTCGCCGACGGCGGGACGATAATCCTGTTTTCACCCTGCCGGGAGGGGATAGGTTCGGATAGTTTCTATCGCCTGGCCGATCGTTTCGACGAGGTTACGACCGGGAATGACGACGACAGCCTATTCGGCATTCATAAGTTGAAACGGGTGAAACTGATCGGCGGACGGATCCGGATCTGTCTTCATTCCGATCTGAACGAAGGTGTTCCGGAGCGGGTCTTTTTTAAGTCCGTATCCCGGCCGCAGGGCCTTCTTGATGAACTGGGCCGCCGGGAAGGTACGGCCGGCCTGGCTTTGGTCCGGGATGCCGGACATACGGTATTGCGA
>Ga0272444_10002709_pt1 | contig 16236 bp, 15 predicted proteins | sample SSMForm13_FD_201033 | JGI IMG/M metagenome (GOLD analysis project Ga0272444, IMG submission 201033) | Marine sediment archaeal communities from Little Sippewissett salt marsh, Falmouth, MA, United States - SSM-Form-13 | ecosystem: Environmental > Aquatic > Marine > Wetlands > Sediment ...
TTATATAATTATCCGGTCAACTCGCGGCTGACGCAGGGCCTTTGTCCATTGATACTCGAGTGTTGAACGCCCTCCAACTGCGGGTCAACCTATTGGGGGCGGGGTGTTGCTCTCTGCGTCCATCGTCCGTAATGAAAAGATGTTGGGTCAGGCTTTTTAGGTAAAAGGAACCATGTCCGAAACCAACTTTTCCCTGCAACTGTTAGAGGCGTGGCGCCACTTTGTGGAAACGGGCATGGCTGATCGCAATGTCGTCAGGAAGGATGTGGCCGATTCCTGGGAGCGGTGTTTTAGATTAGGCATCAAACCAGACGCCCCCAAGGTGGCGGTAAGGCTGTCCCCTCCTCAGCTGGCCAAGATCAGCCGGGCCAACAGGGCCTTTACCGAGGCCGCGCTTCCTTTTATGCGGTTTTTGCAAAACGCGGTGCGGGGCACTGGTTTTATATTGGTGCTGACCAACGCCGATGGCGTGGTCCTGGAGGTGTTCGGCGATGAGGACATTCTCCGCATGGCCCGGGAGAATAATTATGTTCCCGGCAGCAGCAGGGCCGAAGGAGTGGTCGGCACCAACTCCATAGGCTTGTGCCTGGTTGAGAAAAGGCCCCTGCAGACCACCGGCGCCGAGCATTACAATCAACGCCACCATTCCTGGACCTGCTCTTCCGCCCCGGTGTTCTCGCCCGATGGTGAGTTGTTGGGGGCCATAACCCTTTCCGGGAAATCGCACAGCGCCCACCGTCACACCCTGGGCATGGTTATATCCGCGGCCGAAGCCATTGAAAGCAAGCTCAAGAAACAGAAGGCCGACAAGGAGAAAAACCGCTCAGAGACAATGCTGGACTCCTTGCTCGTTTCGATCTCCGAGGCCGTGATATCGGCCAATCACGAAGGCATTGTCACCCATACCAATAATAAAGCATGTAAGCTGGTGAATATTTCCCAAAACCAGATCGTGGGAAAAAGCATCATCGAGATATTTCCAGAGCATCCCGAGTTGCTGAAAATGGCGCAACTGGGCAAGGACTCCGGCAACGTGGAGGTGGCCATGGATGGCCCCCAGGGCCGGGCCTACTTCATCATGCGCCCCTATATGGTTCGTCAGGAAGGCACGCATACAGGAGCCATATTCGTCATTAGTGAACGCCGCCGTTTTTTCAACGAAGTGCGGAAGGTGTCTGGTCACAATGCCCGCTTTGATTTCGTGGATATCAAGGGCAACACCCCCGGATTGATGCAACAGATAAAACTGGCCAAGACCGCGGCATCGGCGGACAGCCGGGTGTTGATCATGGGAGAAACCGGCACGGGCAAGGAGCTGTTCGCCCAGGCCATTCACAATGCCTCTCCCCGCGGCCAGGGGCCTTTCGTGGCCATCAACTGCGCGGCGATCCCGCGCGAATTGATCGAGTCGGAGATACTGGGATACAAGGAAGGCGCCTTCACCGGCAGCCGCAAGGGCGGCCAAGTGGGCAAGCTGGAGCTGGCTGACGGCGGCACCATCTTTTTGGATGAGGTGGGGGAGATGCCGCTGGATGTGCAGACCAAATTTCTCAGGGTCCTGCAAGACGGCATGATAACCCGCCTTGGCGACAACCGGCCGGTCAAGGTGGATGTGCGGGTCATCTCCGCCACCAACGAGGATTTGGTGGATAAGGTGGAAAGCAAGGGCTTTCGCCAGGATCTTTATTTCCGCCTTAGCGTGGTGGAGTTGGACATCCCGCCGTTGCGGCAGCGGCTCGATGATTTGCCCGTGCTGGCCGAAAACGTGTTGGAAAGAATCTCCAACAAGCTGGGGGCCAAGCAGCTTACAATCGTGCCCGGTGTTTTCAAGGTGCTCTCAGCCTATCATTGGCCCGGCAACGTGCGGGAGTTGGGCAATGTCTTGGAGATGGCGGCCATCGTTTGCACCGGTGGGGTCATCCAGGTGAAACATCTTCCGCAGCGAATATTCAAAAACATCCCCAATTCAAAAACCAGCGGCTCCATCCAGCCGTTAAAGGAGATGGAGGCGGATGTGTTAAAAAATGCCCTGGCGCAATGCGAGGGCAATATCGCCGAGGTCTCCCGCCAACTCGGTCTTTCCCGCAGCACTATTTACCGGAGAATGAAAGAGTTCGGCATAAGCAAGTCGTTCAATATCAATTAGCGGGTTCCTCGCCAGCCGCCCAGACGAATGTCGCAGAATGTTACACCTGCTCCCTTGTGGTGCATTTGTGTCTGACTCCGCCGCCTCTCCCCGTGCAAAACAATTTATTAATTAGTCTGTCATGTCAATGATTTAATACCGAGCTGCCCCGTGGGGCATTTTGGCACGTCTTCTGCAATACATTTCACCAACTAATTGCAACTCGTATTTTTCCTCTGGAGAGATCTATGGAAATTCCCACGGAAAGTGTCCGTGAACTTTACCGAACCATGGTGGTCATTCGGGCGTTCGAGGAAAAAGTTCAGGACCTATACGCACGTGGTCACATCCCCGGCTTGGCCCATCTTTACATTGGCGAGGAGGCCGTGGCCGCCGGGGTGTGCGCCAGCTTGGAGCCCAAGGATTATATAACCAGCACCCACCGGGGGCACGGCCACGTCATCGCCAAGGGAGCCGACCTCAACCCCATGATGGCCGAGCTTTACGGCAAGGCCACCGGCTACTGCAAGGGCAAGGGCGGTTCCATGCACATCGCCGACGTGGACCTGGGAATCCTGGGGGCCAACGGCATCGCGGGCGGTGGGCTGCCCATCGCGGTGGGGGCTGGGTTGTCCTGCAAGCTCAAACATCCCGGCCAGGTGGCTGTCTGCTTTTTCGGTGACGCCTCTTCCAACAACGGCACCTTCCACGAGTCCATGAACTTCGCGGCGGTGCACCGCCTGCCGGTCATCTTTGTCTGCGAAAATAACGGCTACGGCATATCGGTTTCCCAGGCCCAGCACCAGGTCATCCAGGACATCGCCATCAGGGCCGCGGCCTATGGCATGCCGGGCGTGACCGTGGACGGCAACGACGTGCTGGCGGTCTATGAGGCCGCCGCCCAGGCCATAGAACAGGCCCGGGATGGCGGAGGCCCCACCCTTCTGGAGTGCAAGACCTACCGCTGGCGCGGCCACCACGAGGGAGACCCCAACCAGGGCGCGCGCTACCGCACCAAGGAAGAAATCGAACAGTGGCAAAAGAAATGCCCCATCAGCCGGCTTGAAAAGCATCTGACCAAAACCAAGACCATGAGCAAGAAACAGATGCAAGGCATTTGGGATGACGTGGAAAAGGAAGTGGATGATTCCATCGCCTTTGCCGAGGAAAGTCCCTTCCCGCCTCTGTCGGAAATACAACAGGATGTCTTCGCCTAGCCGAGGAGAGTGAAATGAGTCGAGTGATTACCTACGCGCAGGCGATAAACGAGGCCTTGGATTACTGCATGGAGCAGGACGACCGCGTCATTCTCATGGGCGAGGACATCGGCAAGTACGGGGGCATCTTCCAGGTGACCGCCGGGCTGCTGGACAAGTTCGGCTCCGAACGGGTCATTGACACCCCCATCTCCGAAGCGGCCTTTGTGGGCGGCGCGGTGGGAGCGGCCATGACCGGTCTGCGGCCGGTGGTGGAGGTGATGTTCATAGACTTCATCACCGTGGCCATGGACATGGTGGTCAACCAGATGGCCAAGATGCACTACATGTTCGGAGGACGGGCCAAGGTGCCCATGGTGCTCAGGGTGAACATCGGGGCCGGGCGCGGGACCGCGGCCCAGCATTCCCAGAGCTTTCACGCCATTTTCCAGCACATCCCGGGCATAAAGATCGTCATGCCCTCCACTCCCCACGACGCCAAGGGAATGATGATCGAGGCGATCCAGGACGACAACCCGGTGCTGTTCGTGGAGCACAAGAAGATCTACATCGACAAGGGCGAGGTTCCCGAAGAGGCCTACACCGTGCCCTTTGGCCAGGCCAAGGTGGCGCGGCCGGGCAAGGACTTGACCCTGGTGGCCACCCTCAACATGGTGGCCAAATCCCTGGCCGTGGCCGAGGAGATGGCCGCTCAGGGCGTGGATATAGAGGTTATTGATCTGCGCTCCCTGTGCCCCTTGGACCGGGACGGGGTGCTGGACTCGGTCCGCAAGACCGGGGCCCTGGTAACCGCGGACGAGGGATGCAAAACCGGCAACCTGGGCGCCGAGCTGGCCGCCCTGGTCACCGAGTATGCCGTGGAACACCTGCGGGCGCCCATAGTCAGGGTTGCCGGCCCGGACACCCCGGTTCCCTTCAGCCCTCCCTTGGAACAGGCCTTCATCCCCAGCGAAGAAGATGTCAAGAAGGCGGTCTCCAGAGTTATGGAATATCTGTAGGGGCGGGAGGGCCTGGCAATGGAACCTGTGAAATCCATGCAATTGGAAGCAGTGCCCGCGGCGCGCTTCTTGGCCCGGGACATGGGCCTGGACCTGTCCCTGATACCCGGCAGCGGACCGGGTGGGTGCATCCTGCGAAAAGACGTGGAGGCCTTTGCCGCCAACCAGGGCGAGGCCGCGCCTGTCGCCCAAGCCGGCGGAAGCGCCACCACCCTGGCCCGCAAGCTGGCCCAGCGCGAAGGGCTTGACCTGGCCGGAGTCAGCGGCACCGGACGCCGGGGCCGCATAACCAAGGACGACGTGCTCCGCGCTCTGGCCAGCGCGCCGGCCGGGCCCGGTTCCCCGGCGGGCCAGACGGTGCCGGCCACGGGCATGCGCAAGACCATCGCCCGCCGGCTGTCGGCCTCGGCCTTCACCGCGCCGCACATCTATTTCTTCTCCGACATCAAGATGGACAACCTGCTGGGCCTGTACGGCGACATCAAGCAGGAAATTCTCGAGCAATACCAGGTCAAGATTTCGGTCAACGATCTCTTGATCAAGGCGGTGGCCTTGACCCTGGAGGAGTTCCCCTACATCAACGCCTCTTTTGACGGCGAAAACATCCAGCTCTGGGCGGAGGTCAACATTGGCTTGGCCGTGGCCCTGGACGAGGGCCTGATCGTGCCGGCCATCGCCCGGGCCAATAAGGAGGCCATATGGGACATCGCCGCCCAGAGGCAGGACTTGGTGGAGCGGGCGCGGCAGCGCAAGCTGCAGGGGCCCGAGATCGAAAGAGGCACCTTCACCATATCCAGCCTGGCCCAATATGAGATCAGCCATTTCACCGCCATCATCAATCCGCCCCAAAGCGCCATTCTCTCCGTGGGCCAGACCAGCGAGAGAGTGGTGGTGGAAAAGGGCCAGATGGTGGTGCGCCGGATCGCGACCATGGGCCTGGCGGTGGATCACCGACTGGTGGACGGGGCCGTGGCGGCTCGGTTTTTAACCAGTTTGAAAAAGAAACTCGAGCGGCCAGCGCTAATGTTTTTACAGCTGGACCAAAGCACGTCCTAGGAGGCTTCAAGTGGCCGTTGAAATAGTGCTCCCCATGCTGGGAGTGACCGTGGAAAAAGGAACCATCATTGAATGGTTCAAGAGCGAAGGCGATCCGGTGAAAAAGGGCGAGTCGCTTTATCTGGTGGAAGCGGACAAGGTGACCACCGAGGTGGAGTCGCCCGGCGATGGAATCCTGGGCCGGATATTGGTCCCGGCCGGCGTCGAGGTGCCGGTGCTCACCGTGGTGGGAGTCATCGTGGCCCAGGGCGAGGCGGTCCCCAATAACTATGAGGCAGTCACCGCGGCGGGAACGGAAACACCGCCGCCGGCCGCTCCGCCCGAGCCAGAGCCGGAGCCCGACGCCGTGAGCTCGGCCACGCCCCATGTGGATGCCTCTGATTACGACTACGACCTGGCGGTGATCGGCGGCGGACCCGGTGGTTACGTGGCCGCCATACGGGCGTCGCAGATGGGCGCCAAGGTCATCCTGGCCGAAAAAGACAAGCTGGGAGGCACCTGCCTGAACCGGGGATGCATTCCCACCAAATCCCTTTTGGCCGACGTGCAGCCCTTGCACCATATCCGGTCTTCCGAGGTGTACACCGGGGCTGGCAAGCTGGCCCTCAGTCTGGCCAAGATGCAACGGCGCAAGGATCGGGTCGTGGCCAATATGGGCGGCGGGGTTGATGGCCTGCTCAAGGCCAACCAGGTGCGGGTGGTTAGGGCGGAGGCCAAGCTGCTGGGACCGAACACCCTTTTATTCCAGGGCCCGGACGCAAAGGAAACCGTGAGCGCGGCCAAGGTGATCATAGCCACCGGCTCCCGCCCCACCCCCATATCCAGTGTCCCGACCGACGGCGCGGATGTGATCACCAGCGACGAGGCCCTGGAGCTGAGCAAGGCGCCGGCCAGGATGGTCATTATCGGCGGCGGCGTCATCGGGGTTGAGCTGGCCACCATCTTCGCCCTGTTGGGCTCCAAGGTCACCATCGTGGAGCTGCTTCCCCGGATCGTGGCCAGCGAGGACCCGGAGGTCAGCGCCGAGCTGCATGCCTCCCTGGAAGAGATGGGAGTGAAGATCGTCACCGGGGCCAAGGCCCAAAAGGTCAAAAAAGGCTCCAAGGGTTTAAGCCTGGCCATAGAGGATGCCTTGGGAGGCCGGCGCGCCATTGGCGCGTCCAAGATATTGGTGGCGGTGGGCCGCTCACCCAACACCGAGGGCTGGGGCCGCGAGGACCTGGGACTGCGCATGGATGGCCCCTTTGTCGAGGTCAACGCCAACATGGAGACCTCGGTGCCCGGGGTTTACGCCATCGGCGACGTGGTGGGCAAATCCATGCTGGCCCACACTGCCTCGGAGGAAGGCATCGTGGCCGTGGAGAACATAATGGGCTCCCCGCGGCAAATTGATTACCAGCGCATTCCCAATTGCATCTACACTTTCCCGGAGGCGGCCTCGGTGGGGCTCAGCCATGCCGAAGCCGAGAGGCAGGGCCTGAAGGTCGCGGTGGGCAAGTTCCCCTACCGCTTCAACGGCAAGGCCTCGGCCATGGGCCAAGAGCAAGGTTTCGTCAAGATAGTGAGCGACGCCGAGTTGGGCGAGATTCTGGGCGCGGCCATAGTCGGCGCCCATGCCACCGACCTCATCGCCGAAGTGCTTCTGGCCATGGATTTGGAGGCGGACGTAACGGACCTGGGCGAGGTGGTCAACGGCCATCCCACCCTGTCGGAGATAGTCAAGGAGGCTGCCCTGGATTGCAGGGGAATGGCGATCCACAAGCCTTGACTGGGGTGGTGGTGATACCCAGCCGCCTAGGTCGGCTGGCCTGCTCGGATAGCGAAGACATAGGCGGAGAATAATTGTTATGCCCAATGCAAGCTGTTTAGCCGCGGACAGGAATTAGCAAGCCCATGGATATTTTGGCCGCATTGCCCGTGCAGGCGCTTCATGGACTGGTCTACGGGATGCTCCTATTTTTGGTGGCATCGGGTCTTACTCTGATCTTCGGCATGATGGGGGTGCTCAACTTCGCGCACGGCGCCCTGTACATGCTGGGGGCCTATTTTTCCTATACCGTCCTACAACTGACCGGCCAGTTCTGGCTCTGCCTGCTGGTGGCCCCGCTGGTGGTGGGCCTGGCGGGCATGATCATCGAGCGCTTTTTTCTGCGGCGGGTCCATGTCTTCGGCCATGCCCATGAGCTGCTGCTCACCTTCGGCATGGCCTACATCATTGAGGAACTGGTCAAGATTTTCTGGGGCAACGAGCCCCTGCGGGTGGTTCTGCCCCCCATCTTGGCGGGTTCGGTGCCCTTGCTGGGCATTGAATACCCGGTCTACCGTTTGTTCATCCTGGGCGTATCCCTTCTGGTCTTCGTGCTGATGTTCCTGGTCCTGTATAAAACCAGGGCGGGAATCATCGTCCGCGCGGCGGTGGCCAACACGCGCATGGTCAACGCGCTGGGCTTTAACGTGCCGCTGGTCTTCCTCCTGCTGTTCGGCATGGGGGCGTGGCTGGCGGGCTTGGCGGGCGTGATCGGAGGGCCCTACCTGATCACCAACCCGGGCATGGCCTCCACCATAATCATCGACCTGTTCGTGGTGGTGGTGGTGGGCGGCCTGGGCTCCATTCAAGGCGCGCTCATCGCCAGCCTGCTCATAGGGCAGTTGCAGTCCATCGGAATCATGATCCTGCCCCAGTTCGCCATGTTCTTCGAGTTCTTGTTAATGGCCTTGGTTTTGATCTTCCGTCCCCAAGGGTTGATGGGAGAAAGCAAATGACCAGGCGCGCATTAACCAACTGGCTGTTGTTGGCGGCGGGGCTGGTGGTGATGGCGGTCATGCCGGCCCTGGTGAGCGAGTATAACCTCAATATGGTTGTCACCATATTGATCTACTCCCTGTTCGCCTTGAGCTTCAATATACTTTTCGGCCAGGCCGGCCTGTTGTCCTTTGGCCATGCCGCCTACTTTGGCGTGGGCGCCTACACCTCGGTGATCCTGTTCAAGATGGCGGGTTTTAGCCTGCTGCCCGGCATCCTGGGGGCGTCCGTGGCTGGCGGCATACTCGGCCTGTTGTTGGGCATATTTGTGGTGCGCCTCAATGGCACCTACTTCGCCCTGCTCACCCTGGCCTTCAATGCCTTGCTCTACGCCGGGGCCGAGAAATGGCGCGGCCTGACCGGCGGCGAGGACGGCGTCGCGGCCATGCGCCCGGACCTGTACATCCCGGGTCTGGGCGATGTGGGAATGTTCTCCACCTTGCACTGGTACTACTTCGTGCTGATCGTGGTGTTGTTGAGCACCCTCTTTTGCTGGCATTTCACCAAGACCCCGCTGGGGCGGCTCAACGAATGCCTGCGCGAAAATGAGGACCGCGCCCGCTTCATCGGCTACAACGTCTACGCCTCGCAGGTGGTGGTCAACATCATCAGCGCCTTCTTCGCCGGCCTGGCCGGCGGCCTGGCCGGCGCCTTCCAGGAGTTCGTCACCGTCACCTTCATCAACCTGGACAAGGCCTCCGAGGTGTTGATCATGACCTTCGTGGGAGGGTCGGGCACCTTCTGGGGCCCCATCTTGGGAGTCAGCTTCCTGACCTATCTCAACCAATGGCTGAGCGACCTGACCGAGCACTGGACCCTCATCCAGGGGATCATCTTCGTGGCCCTGGTCATGTACGCTCCCCAGGGACTCAGCGGGCTGTTGATTTCGGTCAAGGACCGCCTGCTCGGGGCAAGGGCCGCCCGCATGGCCACCGCCAAGGAAACGAGGTGAGGTCATGAAAATGCTGGAAGTAAAAAACCTGTGCAAAAACTTCGGTCCTCTGGAAATCATTTGCGGCATAGACCTGCAGGTCGCCGAAGGCCAGCGCCACGCGATCATCGGCCCCAACGGGGCGGGCAAGACGACCTTTTTCAACCTGCTCAGCGGCAACTACAAGCCGTCCAGCGGAGAAATCTATTTTAAGGGCCAAAAGATTTCCAACCTGCAGCCCCACCAGATCAACCGTCTCGGTCTGGGCCGCTCCTTTCAGATCACCAACGTGTTCCCCGGCCTGAGCGTGTTGGAAAACGTGAGGTCCGTGGTGCTTTCACGGCACGGAATCCGCTTCAACTTTTTCAGAACCGTGGAGCGCATGGCGGCCATCAACCAAGAGAGCATGGAGATACTTGAGCAGATTGGCCTGGCGGAAAGGGCCGGGCACCTCGCCGGAGAGATGGCCTACGGCGAGCAGCGGGCCCTGGAGATCGGTTTGGTGCTGGCCTCCAACCCCGAAATGGTCCTTTTGGACGAACCCACCGCGGGCATGTCCGTGGACGAGACCCGCGAGGCGGTCAAGCTGGTGGACCGGGTTACCCAGGGCAAGACCTTGATGATCATCGAACACGACATGGAGGTGGTCTTCACCCTGGCCGACGTCATCACGGTGATCAACTACGGTCAGGTGCTGGCCAGCGGCCCCCCCGATGAAATCCGCAACCATCCCAAAGTCAAAGAGGCATACCTGGGAACGGGGGCGTCATGCTGAAGCTGGAGAAGGTAAACACCTATTACGGGGAAAGCCACGTCTTGTTCGACGTCTCTCTGGAGGTGAACCAGGGAGAGATCGTGGCGCTGGTGGGCCGCAACGGGGTGGGCAAGACCACCACCATGCTCACCATCATGGGCCTGGAGACCCCAGCCGATGGCTCCATCGTGTTCAAGGGCGAACAGATAGCCGGCCGCAAGCCCTTCCAGATCGCCATGAGCGGCCTTGGCTTTGTTCCCGAGGAGCGTTGGATCTTCCCCAACCTGACGGTTCACCAGAACCTGCTCATGGGCATCAAGCCCGGCCATATGAACAAAGAGGTGGAGGGAGGCTGGACCCTGGAACGGGCCTACGACCAGTTCCCCCGCCTGGCCGAGCGCAGAAACCAAAAGGGAGGGGTGCTCTCCGGCGGGGAGATGCAGATGCTCACCATCGTGCGCACCCTGATGGGCAACCCCGAGCTGATCCTGATAGACGAACCCACCGAGGGCCTGGCTCCCATCATCGTGGAGACGGTGCGGGAGATCATCCAGGAAATAAGCCTGAGCGGAACCACGGTGCTTTTGGTGGAGCAGAAGTTGGAGGTGTGCCTCGGCTTGGCCCAGCGCCTTTATGTGCTCAGCAAAGGCTCAATTACCTGGACCGGTACTCCGGGTGAACTGGAACAACGCCAGGACATCCGCAAGGAGTACCTGGAGGTTTGATGGAGCAGAGGTTTCAAGTAGGTCGCCTCGGCGGCCGGCAACCTTACAAGGGAGAAGAGGTATGAGTATGAGGAAAATTGGTTTTGTGCTAGCCGTCTCCGCCGCGCTGGCCATGATTGCTACCGCGGCCGTGGCCGGGGGCGTGGTGAAGTTCGGTGTCAACGAGGTGCGCTCCGGCGCCTTCAAGTCCAACGGCGACCGCACCATCTGGGGCATCCAGGCGGCGGTCAAGGAAGCCAACGACGCTGGCGGCCTGTTGGGCAAGAAGATCGAGCTGGTGATCATGGACAACCAGATGAAGGGCGAGATCGCGGTGCGCAACGTAAAGCGCATGGTGCTTCAGGACAAGTGCGAAGTCATCATCCAGGGCTCGTCCTCGGGCGTGGGCGGCGCCATCGCCCAGACCATGCCCCGCTACAAAAAGATCTACCTGGACACCAACGCCGAGGCCATGGGCATCACCGGCGAGAACTTCACCCCCTACACCTTCCGCACCTGCCTGAACGCGGGCATGCACGTCAAGGCCCTGGCCCACTACTTTGCCAAGAAGGGCTACAAGAAGGTCTTCTTGATCAACCAGGATTACTCCTGGGGTCATGACGTGGCCAAGTACTACAAGATGTTCATCGAGAAGCTGGCCCCGGGCACTAAGGTGGTGGGCAGCGAGTTCCACAAGGTGTTCAACAAGGACTTCGGCCCCTACATTAGCAAGATTCAGGCCTCGGGCGCGGACTACGTGATCAGCGGCAACTGGGGCACCGATCTTACCCAGCTCATCGTGCAGGCCCGCAGCCTGGGTCTGAAGATACCCATCGGCTGCACCTTCCTGGACGACGACGCGGTGGGCGCGGTGGCCGGCGATGCGGCCATCGGCTGCGTGCAGGCCAACATGTACCTGCTGGGCGTGAACAACCCCCGGGCCAAGCAGTTCGAGGACACCTTCCACAAGGTCAGCGGCGGCAAGTGGCCGAGCTTCGTGATCATGGAGGCCTACCTGGGCACCAAGATGTACATCGAGGCGGTGAAGAAGGCCGGCAGCTTTGACACCGACAAGGTCATCAAGGCCTTTGAAAACCTGACCTACACCGGTCCCGTGGGCAATATGACCATGCGCAAGGAAGATCACCAGAACCAGACGCCGGCGGTGGTCGGCGTGGTGAAGGGAAAGACCAAGTACTACCCCTTCGCCTATCCCACCCCGGTTATGGTGCTTCCGGCCAATGAGGTCAGCCTCACGCTGGAAGAGAGTGGTTGGAAGCCCTATAAGGGCAAGTAACTGACCCAGGGGCCCGGCGAGATTCAACCCCTCCCTCTCACCGGGCCCCATTTTTATCCAAAAGATTGAGCAATCTTATGTTAGCCAGTTGGCACCACGTAGGCATTTCGGTGCGGGATATGCCGCGCGCTTTGCACTTTTACCGTGATCTGTTGGGCTTTGAGCTTGAGTGGGAGCATAAGGAGCGCGGAGGGCCGGAGCTGTCCAAGGTGGTGGGCATGGCCGAGGCGCGGGCCCACATAGCCATGCTCCAGGGATACGGCGGCCGTATCGAGCTGTTTTGCTATCTCAACCCCGAAGGCAAAGACCTGGGACCGAGGCGGCAATGCGATTTCGGCCTTATCCACATGGCCCTGAGCGTGCGGGATATCCGCCCCCTCTATGAGCGCCTGTCTGCGGCCGGGGTGGATTTCAACTGCCCGCCCCAGGAGTTGCGTCCCGGGGTTACGGCCACCTATATGAATGACCCGGAAGGCAATACCATAGAGCTGGTGGAGTACCAGGAGGAGGCCTGAACCATGCGCTTGGCCGGTAAAAAGGCCCTGATTACCGGCGGAGGGGCCGGCCTGGGGCTGGCCATGGCCTGGGCCATGGCCGCCGAGGGGGCCCGGGTGGCCATCTGGGAGTACAACCAGGATTTGCTGCCCACCCTGTCGGATGAGTTCCCCCTGGTCAGCCGGGTGGATGTCTCCCAGGCGGACCAGGTGCGCCGGGCCGCCGCGGAGCTGTTGGAGCGCTGGGGAGGCCTGGATATCCTGGTTAACAACGCGGGCATCTGTCTCACCGGGTCAATCGAACAGATAAGCGAACAGGATTGGGATCGGGTGCTCGCGGTCAATCTCAAGGGCGCCTTTTTGTGCTCCCAGGCCTTTGCCAAGGTCATGCGCCAGCAGGGCGCGGGCAAGATAATCAACCTGGGCTCCATCGCCGGCAAGGTGGGAGGAATCGCCGCGGGCGCTCATTACTCGGCCTCCAAGGCCGCGGTGATGTGCTTCACCAAATCCCTGGCCCGGGAACTGGCGCCTCACGGGGTCAATGTAAACGCCTTGGCTCCGGGGGTCATCGTTTCAGACATGACTAAAGACTTGTCAGGGGGCGACTTCAAGGGTTATGAAGCCGGCATACCCTTGGGCCGGGTGGGCAGCCCCGAGGAGCTGGCCGCCGTGGCAGTATTCCTGGCTTCCGAGGAAAGCAGCTACCTGACCGGAGAGATCATCGATGTCAACGGAGGCCAGTTCATGGATTGATGGCCGGGGAGGCGTCCCGGCGGCAAAGGAGAGCATCGCATCATGAGCACCATTCCATCTCGTTTTTCCCTGCAAGGCAAGGTCAGCTTGGTCACCGGCGGAGGGCGGGGGCTGGGCCAGGGCATCGCCCAAGCCCTGGCGGAGTCCGGATCGGACTTGGTCATCGCCGCCCGCAGCGAGGAGCAACTGGCTCAAACCGCCGCGGACATCAGCTCCCAGACCGGCGTCAGGGTGGAGACCGTCGTCACCGACCTTGCCGCCCCAGGGGCGCCAGACGCCCTGGTGGACGAGGCCCTGGGTCGCTTTGGACGCCTGGACGTATTGGTCAACAACGCCGGCATGAACGTGCGCAAGCCCTTTTTGGAGATAACCCCCGAGGAGTACGATCGCGTCTTGGCCCTGAACCTCAAGGCCGTCTACTTCACCAGCCAAAAGGCGGCCCAGGAGATGGCCTCGCGGGGTGGAGGCAAGATCATCAACTTGGCCTCGCTCTCCTCGGTGATGGGCATTGCCAACATCTCGGCCTATGGGGCCAGCAAGGGCGGCGTCCTGGCCTTTACCAAGGCCCTGGCGGTTGAGCTCGCCCCCCTGGGCATCACGGTGAACGCGGTGGCTCCCGGCTATATTCGCACCGCGATGACCGACGACGCCTTCCAAGACCAGGACCGCTACGCCTGGATGGTCTCGCGCATCCCCCTGGGCCGCACCGGCGAACCCTGGGACATAGGCAGCGCGGCGGCCTTCCTGGCCAGTCCGGCGGCGGACTATCTCACCGGCGAGGTCATCTACGTCGATGGCGGCTGGATGGCGGCATAGGAGCCTTTTGTTTTGCTGGCAATAAGAAAAATGGCCCAGGGCGCGGGCCGGGTGGAGCTGGTGGAGGAGCCCGTCCCGGTCCCGGGCCCCAACCAAGTCTTGATTAAGGTTCGTAGCGCGGGCATCTGTGGCACTGACCTGCATATACGGGCGGGCGCCTTTGCCAAGGCGCGCCCGCCGGTCACCCTGGGTCACGAGTTCTGCGGCGAGGTGGCCGGCGTGGGCGACGGGGTCGCCCGATGGCATGAAGGCGACCGCGTGGCTTGCGAGAGCGAGGCATACAGTTGCGGTGCCTGTTCCTATTGCCGGGCGGGTCAGAGCAACCTCTGTCCCGAGCGCCTGGCCTATGGCTACAGCCTTGACGGAGGCATGGCCGAGTATGTTTTGGTCAGAGAGTACGCCCTGCACCGTCTGCCCGATTCGGTGAGCTTCCAACAGGGGGCGTTGTGCGAGCCTCTGGCGGTTGCGGTCCATGCGGTCCTGGAGCTGGCTCCCCCGGATAGTGGTCAAAAGGCCCTGGTCACCGGCCCCGGCCCCATAGGGCTGTTGGTCCTGGCCGTATTGCTTGCCAGGGGGGCCGAGGTGACCATGGTGGGAACCAGCCAGGATGAAGCCCGCCTGCGGGTGGCCCAGGACATGGGCGCCGCGCGGGTGGTCATGGCTGATCGCCGGGATTCCCTTGAGCTGCTCAAGGGCCTCGGCCAGGGGCGGGGATTCGGACGGGTCTGGGAATGCTCCGGCGCATCGGCGGCTGTCAACCTGGCCCTTGATTGCATGAGGCCGCGGGGGACTGTCACCCAGATAGGTCTTTCGGGAAGCCTGGCTCAAATCAACCTCGATGCTTTGGCCCTCAAGGAGCTCCACATGGCCGGGGCCTTTGGCCACAACCCCGCAACCTGGGAAAAGACCGTGCAGTTGCTGGCCGAGGGCCGCATGGACATCAGCCCGGTCATTTCCGGGGAGTTCCCCTTGAGCCAGTGGGAGAAGGCCTTTGATTTGGCGGAACAACAAAAGGGTTTGAAATTTCTCCTGCGGCCGGGGGAGTAGTTAAAAGTCATGCCTGAATTGGGTACTCCTCATAACCGCCCTGCCTGGCTGATTCAAAAAGCGCCGGACCAGGAGAGCCTCGCAAGAATGCGCCGTCTCATGAAGGGCCGGGGGTTGAACACGGTTTGCGTGGAGGCCCAGTGCCCCAATCAAGGCGAGTGCTTTGCCCGCGGCACGGCCACCTTTCTCATCTTGGGCGACATCTGCACCAGAGGCTGCAAGTTTTGCGCGGTCAAGCGGGGGCGTCCCGCTGCGCCCGATCCCTCCGAACCGCGCCATTTGGCGGCAACGGCCCGCGAGTTGGACCTGCGCCACGTGGTCATCACTTCGGTCACCCGGGACGATCTGCCAGACCGTGGCGCGGGGCAATTCGCCGCATGCATAAGGGCTGTGCATGATTTGCTTCCCAGGACCAGCATCGAGGTGCTTATACCTGATTTGGATGGCCGGGCCGATCTGCTGGAGGTGGTGGCCAAGGCCGGGCCCCAGGTAATCGCCCACAACCTTGAGACCGTGCCCCGCCTTTATGGCCAGGTCAGGCGCGGGGCCGATTATGCCAGGTCCCTTGATGTGGTGGGGCAGGTAAAACAGGTAGCGCCGAGTATAGTAAGCAAGTCTGGTTTGATGTTGGGTTTGGGGGAAACCGACGATGAGATCGTCCAGGTTCTGAAAGATTTAAGAGGCGAGGAATGTGAGGTGCTGACCCTGGGGCAGTATCTGGCGCCTTCGGTGCAACATTTTCCGGTTAAACGCTTTATACCGCCGGACGCCTTCGAGCGCTTAAAGGAAATTGCTTTAGGGCTGGGATTCAAATACGTCGCTTCCTCGCCTTATGTGCGCAGCTCGTACCGGGCGGGCGAAGCCTGGCGGGCGGTGTGCGGCAAATAGGAAACAGTTGATTCCACGATTTGACAACAGACCAAGCGAGCCAACTTTGGAGTCCACTATGCAAAAGGTAATTTTCAAGGTCAACGGTCTTCGCCGCGAGGTCCTGGCCAAAAAGAATGACGTGCTTCTGGACTTTCTGCGCGATGAGCTGGACCTGATCGGGGCCAAGCAGTCCTGCGACCGCAAGGGCCAGTGCGGGGCTTGCACGGTCATCGTCAACGGCAAGGCGGTGCGCTCCTGCCTGCAGAAGGTTAGCAAGCTGGACGGGGCCGAGGTCATCACCGTGGAGGGCCTGGGCACTCCGGAGAATCCGCATCTTATTCAGCACGCCTTTGTGCTTTCCGGGGCCATCC
>Ga0272444_10002710_pt1 | contig 16233 bp, 8 predicted proteins | sample SSMForm13_FD_201033 | JGI IMG/M metagenome (GOLD analysis project Ga0272444, IMG submission 201033) | Marine sediment archaeal communities from Little Sippewissett salt marsh, Falmouth, MA, United States - SSM-Form-13 | ecosystem: Environmental > Aquatic > Marine > Wetlands > Sediment ...
ATTGTATTAAGTTTAGTGTTATTTTTTAATGATTTTGATATTTTTGTCCTGAAGCAAGCACAAGAACAATACCGAGGAGGAAGAAAAAATGAAAAAGGGCTTAAGATCGTTTCTTGTCGTGTGGCTCGTGGCAGTTACGGGCCTCCTTGTTTATCCAGCCCTATCTGTTGGAGCGGGGGAGGCAAGCGATGTGGATGCTTCATCGCCTCTTTTTCTTGCATCGCTGGACAAGAGCCTGTCCGACTTAAGCAGCTCAAGAATCGCCCTGGACGGGGAAGTTTACGACCCCCAGGGTGCCTATATTAACGATGACGGCCTCAACGCCGGCCCTGACAAAGTCATAGAGCTTGCTGACGCAGAGCTTCATCCCGGCTGGGAACAGTTCCCCACGACAGCCGTGACCTGCGCTAACAGCGGCGGCGCCACCTGTCGCGGCACTGCCACCTGCGCCGGGAGCGAGACCTGTTTTGGCAATATTACCTGCGGGGCCACCTGTGCCGGCAGCGGAGGAGCCACCTGTGCCGGCACCGTAACCTGCGGGGAACACACCTGCAGCGGCCGCATCTGTAGAGAGATGAGCCCGTACAGGTAAAAGCGGAGCAAAAGTCTGTGCCCAGGAGCGGCCCCGGTCTTTTGGGTCCTGTGGCTGCGCCAAGAGGGGTGCGTTTGTCTTCTGGGAACGTCATATTGCAGACAGAAGCCACGTGCCCTCCGTCACCAGACTGTTGTCCAGATTTCTTCTCCCTTAGTTCTGGGCGTTTCGATTTGCCAAACAGCCTGTTAACACCTTAACCACAAAAAAAACCACCCGCTGAGCGGGTGGTTTTTTTTTGTGATCCAAAGTCGATGGAATCCTAGAAAGCCCCAGAATGGTCATGCCGGACTTGATAAGCCTGCCCCGGAATGCAGTCATCCGGGGGCATCCAGAACATATTGAATTGACTGGATTCCGGCGTTCTCCGGGGTAACAAGGTTCAACACCTTTTACGAGGCCGTCAGAGGTCCTGGGCGGTTCTGCTCTTTTTTGTAGTCAAGGGCGGCTCGAATAAATGACGCGAAAAGAGGATGGGGATCCATAGGTCTCGACTTAAATTCGGGATGGAACTGACATCCGAGAAACCACGGATGGTCTTGAAGTTCGATGATCTCAACGAGCTGCCCATCTGGAGAAGCGCCGCTCATGACCAGGCCTGCCTGTTGCAGCCCTTCTTTAAAATCGTTATTGAATTCATATCTGTGACGATGTCTTTCTGAGATTTCCCCCTTCCTGTACGCCCGGTAGGCCAGGGACTCCTCCTGGAGGATACACGGATAGGCCCCCAGACGCATGGTTCCTCCCTTGTCCGAGCTCATGTCCCTCTTCTGGACCGTCTCGGTTTTGTAATCAAACCACTCTGTCATGAGATATATGACCGGGAAGGGGGAATTCTCGTCAAACTCTTCGCTGTGCGCCCCGTCCATTTTTCCAACGTGGCGGGCGAATTCAACCACGGCCATCTGCATACCGAGGCAGATGCCAAAAAACGGAATCTTTTCTTCTCGGGCCAACTGGATAGCGCTTATCTTACCCTCAATCCCCCGTGCCCCAAAGCCGCCGGGCACCAGAACCCCATCAGCTGTGGACAGACGCTGCCGACAACTTGCCTCGTCAATGGTCTCTGAGTCCACAAAGTCCAGATCCACCTTGCAATCGTTGGCGATCCCGCCGTGGCACAAGGCCTCGTTGAGGCTCTTGTACGATTCCCGCAGGTGAATGTATTTGCCCACAATGGCAATGGTCACGGAGTCTTTGGGGTTCTTGATGCAATCTACAAGGTGCTGCCAATTCTCTAACTTGGGCGAACGGGTCCAAATGTTGAGCATCTCCACAATCTTGTCGTCTAGATGCTCCTGGTGGAAAACCAAGGGGACTTCATAGATAGTCTCAACGTCCTTTGCCGTGATCACCTGATCCACATCTACACTGCAGAACAAGGCAATTTTTGACTTGAGTTCCTTGGACAGAAATCGGTCGGTGCGACATAGCAAAATGTCGGGCTGAATACCGATACTGCGAAGTTCTTTCACACTGTGTTGCGTCGGCTTGGTCTTGGCCTCACCGGCAGCAGATATGTACGGAACAAAGGTGAGGTGAACATACAGTACGTTCTCTTTTCCCACGTCCGACCTGAACTGCCGGATGGCCTCTTGAAAGGGCAGACTCTCAATATCACCTATCGTTCCCCCTATCTCAACGATGACCACATCCACATCTTTGGCCACCGACCTGATGCTCTGCTTGATCTCATCGGTGATGTGGGGAATAACCTGAACCGTACCACCCAAGTATTCCCCCTTCCTCTCTTTGGTGATAACCGAGTCGTAGATCTTACCTGTCGTAAAGTTGTTTTGACGCCCCAGTTTGGCACGGGTAAACCGCTCATAGTGGCCAAGATCCAGGTCCGTTTCTGCTCCGTCATCGGTCACAAAGACCTCGCCATGTTGAAATGGGTTCATGGTGCCCGGGTCCACATTGATGTAGGGATCCAGCTTCTGAAGTGTGATGGTCAGTCCTCGACTCTCAAGGAGCGCCCCAATAGCCGCAGAGGCAAGCCCCTTGCCCAAAGACGAGAGAACCCCACCCGTTACGAAAATGTACTTGGTCGGAAAAGGCATGAAAAAGGAATCCTCCTATTGAATGAAGTAACGCTCATGGGTTGGCAAAAAACTTTTTGCGGTTTGTCCGTGCTGAACAGGACAACTGCCCGAGCTCTGACAAATGGGCCTGCAATATGTGCAAACCCGGCTACGATATTTCTGTGTTATTCAAGCTGGAGAAAATCGCCTCTGCGATCTTCTCAGCGGACATCCCAAAAAGCTGTTCCACGTCAAGTAATTCCAAGAACTGGTCCTTCCAGGCAAGGCTTGTTTCTTCAACGATATTTCGTATGTGGTGATATTTGCCCCCTAAGGCATCTACCTTCTTATGAAGCTCAACCTGTGTCTTAAATGCAGCATTGAATAGCAAGAGGTGATCAATCTTGGTGCCCGTGGACATGACAGGGACGGCAAGGATACTCCTGTCGTCCATCCTTCCCTTGCCGATAAAGATATTTCCGTTCTTCACGATGATCCGTTTGGTACCCCGTAGCCTATTGTCGGTCTCAACTCTCGAGACAAGGGCAGCAGCACTGCCCTCTTTCTTTAACAGGTGTATGGTCGAATCTTCAACCGGCTCTCCCAGAATATTAAGCCCTGCTATCCTGTATAGGGTGGTCCCCTCTATTTCGCTGAGGACCTCCTGTAGACGCCTTAACACCAGGACATTACTGGTTGTAATCTGGTTCTTGCTGAAGCCTTGATTCTCAAGGGCTTCAAAGAGAAGGCCCTCCACTTTTTCTGAAATCCGGCTTGTCCCCACGGTGACGGTCTTGGCTTGGTGCTTAATAGCATCAATAGGTCGCACCAGTTCGTTGATGATCTTTCCTATACACTCAAAAAAGGTCCTCAACATATTCGGTGCCGTCCCTTTGGTTCCGAAGTCAAACTCAAAATCTGAGATGGGGAGTCTTCCCGCCAGGTACTTCAGCAACAGTGTAAGATCCGATGCCGTGCGTATGGCCATGGCCGTGGCGTAACGATTCTCCCTTATCCGCTCTTTAAACACCGCGTAAAACTTGGCCGCTTTCTCTCTGAAACCTTTGTCCAGGACAATCTCATACACATCCAGGCCCTTTACCGCAGCGGCCTGAAGATGTTCACGAATCTCTTCACGGAAATGCACCAGATACCGAGATTCTTTATTAATCGCCAGGGCAGCATAGTATCCCCAAAGGTGACCCGCCAAGGTGTTTATGATGGGAGCAAATCGCCTCCCTGTCTCAGGCACGTGGATCACCGCATCGGCGTATGGATCAAATCGGTGTTCACCTTTTGTGGCCACCACAATGGGCACTGCTTGGTGGGCTTTAAAGATCGCTGTGTCCTTGACGATATCACTGACCACATCATCACGGTTGCCGGCTGCACAGACAAAAATCAGGGGTTCGGAAGACAGATCGATGTGTTTCTTGTCTTCAACCACGTCTGAAGAAATGGTCTTGTAACAAAGTTCACTCAGCTTTATCCTGATCTCATCTGCAGAGACCTTGTTGGGACCGCTACCAACAATGGCCCAGTATGTCTTTGTAACGGCAAACTTCTCTGCTGACTCGCTGATGTCAGTGTGTCTTTCCAGTACCTTCCTCATGGATGAAGGCAACTTCCAAAGGTGTTCTATCTCTGTCAGAATGAACTCTTCCCTCAAACTCCCCGCCAACTGGCCAAGTCTCAGGCCCAAAATGCTGCCGGCCACAATCTGGGAATAGTATGCCTTGGTGGAGGCTACTGACATTTCAATGTCTCTGCCGCTACTCGTATAAAGCACACCGTCGACTTTAAAGGTAATGTCAGAATCCCGCCTGTTTACGATAGCCAAAGTCCAGGCCCCGCGCTCTCTGGCCATGTCAATGGCACGATTGGTATCGGTGGTAGTTCCCGATTGTGTAATGGCCACCACAAGGGCGTCATCAAAACGATCTTCCAGGACAAAGGCACTGAATTCAGAGGCCTTAAAGGAGGCCACCCGAATCTCCGTTTGGCTCAAATACTCTCTCAAAAGTACTGCACAGGCTGAAGCGGCCACCCCTGCCGTGCCCTGGCCCATAAAAAACACTCTGCGGATCTTATGCTCCCTGAAATCCGATTCTAGACGAGCCGGTATGACTGTGGTGTCCAGCAATATCTGTGGGTGTTGCCTACCGCCTTCTTCTAAGATGGCCACGCGCCCTTCAATGGTCTGTTCCACCGACCGGGGGGATTCTGAGACCTCCTTCAAGAAATAGTGGGGATACTGCTGACGATCAATATCTCTGGAGGTAATTTCCGTTTCTTTGACGTCATCTTCAGAAAGCTCAATGGGCGTCCCGTCATAATACATGGCCTTTAAGCCCTTGAGCCCCCCTTCAGAATTTCCATTCAGGACAAATATCTGGCCCCGGGTCTTCCCAGATAGCCCTTCCGCCTCTTTCTCGCCATCCATCTTCACATAACGAGAGGTCGCCTCAACCAACCCATATATCTCAGAAGCGGGCACATAATGACTTTCCGCCAAACCCACGAATATGGCCTGCCCGCTCCCCCTCTGGGCCAGAAAAATCTGGCCGGGAGCCAGATCGCTATGCATAGCAATGGCATGGGAACCCTCGAAATCGCTGACAGCAAGGCGAAAGGATTCCTCAAGGGTCTCTTCCCTGTTGAGATACTTCTCTATCTGCAAGGGGATAATCTTCGTATCCGTGGTGATCTCTTCGGGAATCGCCTTGCCGGTTTCTCTTTCAATCTCCTGCCTCAGGCTCTGGTAGTTGTCAATATCTCCATTGAGGCAAACGTGAATGGTCCGAGGCGAATCGATGGGGCGGCCGTCAACGGGGTGGCAATTCGCCTCGCTGATTTCACCGACCGAGGCCCAACGGGTGTGGGCCACGGCGCTGTGATGAAGATGGTTGCATCGAATGCAGTGCTGAAGCACCAGATCATCTCTCACCTGATTTCTCAAGTACTGAACATTGTCCCCGAGGCTTCCCACCTCGGCAGCAACCTTGTAGGTGAAGACCACAGAGACACCAATGTCCTGTTTATTCGTTGCGATGCCACGATGAATCAAGACTTGGTTGCCTTGTCTTTCCTCGAACTCACCAAGCAGTGACGCCTCTTTCAATCCTTGTCGAAACGTGGAGAACGGGGCCTCGTCCATCATGAAAAGGAGAGAGAGCCCGGCAGAATCTCTGCCTCTGACTTCAAGTCGATCAAGATTGTTGAATATAAGATTTACTTCTTTAAAAAGCCTTACAGAGAAGGGATCACAGTCATCCTGGTCAAACCGTCCAAGGGCAGTTATCTTTTCAATGTTATCAATGACCTCGTGCCTCAAAGACCACAGAATGTCCCGCAATTCCGTTACCCGTTGCCCAAGGGCTTCACATTCTTCCGCGGCCAGGTGTCCTACCCTCCGAGCCCGATCCGTTTCTTCAGACTCAACGACCGCCTCAAGCTTCTCACAGAGGTTGGTCAGTCGTTGCCGATAGGCTGGAGTGGAGAAGACTTCGTAGAAGACCTGTTGCTCCTTGAGCTTCTGGCAGAGGCGTTTTGTCTCACCCAGGAGCCCTCTTGTGTCAAAATTATCTTCCTCTTGCAGGTCTTCTTTTTGTTCAAGCCTCTCCCCTGTATGCTTGGACAGGACCTCTACCTTCGCCTCGAGATCCTCAATGGGAAGCCCCTCAGCTCGGGCAGGTTTTTCCTTAAAGGACAGAACACCGGTTATCCCGCAGCTCAACAGGTCGGGCTCATAGGGGAACAGAATCACCGAGCCTTCTGGGACCGTCTTTAGGCTTCTGCCGAAGTAAAGGCCCGTTATTCCCCTTGTCTTCAAAAACCTCTTGATTCTCTTAAGGACCATCTTATCTCCTGGCCGGCCGCCTAATCATCCTTTGTACCCAAAAGTGACTCCAGCTTTTTCACGTCCTCTGGCGTGTCAACGGCCTTGGAATCATAAGAAGTTTCCACCACCTTGATCCGATAACCGTGTTCCAACACACGAAGCTGTTCGAGCTTTTCAATGTCCTCCAGTTTCCCTTTCGGAAGCATCGCAAAGCGGTCCAGAAAACGTTTTCTAAAAGCATATATCCCAAGGTGCTTAAAGACGTCACACGGCACCGACTCATCCCTATTCAGGGGAATGGGAGAGCGGGAGAAATAGAGGGCAAATCCCTTGTTGTCAAATACGCATTTCACACAATTGGGATCTTGGACCTCATCGGCATCCTTTATCCTGCAAATCAAGGTGCTCATGCCAAGGCCAGGGTCCTCCTTAAGGGGAGAGACTATCTCTAAAAGGCACTGTGGATCAAAGGCTGGCTGATCGCCTTGGATATTGATGACCACGTCCTCCTTTTCCAGGTCAAGCCGGTCTGCCGCTTCCGCCACCCGATCGGACCCAGACCGGTGACCTGCGGCGGTCATCAACACCTGCCCGCCAAAGCCCTGAACGGACTTGTAAATCCTCTCGTCATCTGTTGCGACGAACACATCTGTTACGATGCCTGCCTTTTCAGCCCTCTCATATACCCACTGGACCATCGGCTTTCCAAGCATGGCCATCAAGGGCTTGCCCTGAAACCGCTTTGAGTCATACCGGCAGGGTATAACGGCAACTATTCGCATGAGACGTCCGGCCGTTGGCAACTGCGCTGGACCTGGCGGCATTCCAGACACAGTTTTGAAATGTCTTTTTCAGGCTGAATGGGATACTCTCCATTAAAGCAGGCCAAACAAAAACCGTTTTTTTCAAGTCCTGTGGCCTCGAGCATCCCCGGTAGGCTCAAGTAGCATAGACTGTCCAGCCCGATGAAGTTTTTCACCTCTTCCAGCCCGTGCTGGCAGGCAATAAGTTCCCCTTTGGTTGAGAAGTCGATGCCATAATAACAGGGATAGCGGTGGGGCGGGCAACTGACCACCATATGAATCTCCCTGGCCCCTGCTTCACGCAGGGTCTTGATCCGCATCTTGCTCGTGGTACCCCGTATAATGGAATCCTCTACAATCACCACCCGTTTGTCTTTGAGGATCTCTCGAACGGGGTTCAGTTTCACCTTGACCCCAAAATCACGCATGGATTGGGCGGGCTCGATAAAGGTCCTTCCTACGTAATGGTTGCGAATCACGCCCATCTCAAGGGGGATGCCCGATCCATGACAGAAGCCGATAGATGCATAGTTTCCCGAGTCCGGGAAGGGCATGGCAAAATCAGCCTCAATGGGAAACTCTTGGGCCATCTTCTCTCCCAACCTCTTTCTCACTGTGTACACATTCTGGCCAAAGATGTTGCTGTCAGGTCTGGCGAAGTAGATGAATTCGAAGATACAAAAAGTAGGTTCACGTGGAGAGAAGGGCCTGATCGACTTCAGGCCGTCCTTATCAATGATGAGTATCTCACCGGGCTCGACATCCCTCATATACCGGGCATCTATCAAGTCGAGGGCACAGGTCTCAGAGGCTACGATATAACCCCCGTTGAGCTTCCCGAAACAGAGAGGCCGAAAGCCATTGGGGTCCCTAAAGGCGATGAGTTTGTCTTCCGTCATCAAGACGCACGAATAGGCCCCCTCGATTTGGGAAACCGCCTCAGACAGGGCGTCTTCCAAGCCATGTTGCAAGTTTCGGGCCAGGAGGTGGACGATGATTTCACTGTCCATAGTGGTCTGAAAAATGGAGCCTTTTCTCTCCAACTCATCTCTCACCTTTTTGGCATTGGTCAGGTTCCCGTTGTGACCAATGGCCAACGTCATGCCGCCATGGGAGACTACAAAGGGCTGCGCATTCTTTGCAATAGAAGACCCAGTAGTGGAATATCTGACGTGCCCCACAGCCATGTCACCGTGAAGGCTATTGAGGATTGGCTCGTTGAAGACCTCAGGCACAAGCCCCATTCCCTTGTGCTCGTGGATCGACGTCCCCGTAGAGGTGACGATACCCGCACTCTCTTGCCCTCTGTGCTGCAGGGCATAGAGCCCGAAATATGCCAGCTTGGCGGCATCATGATGCCCGAATACGCCGAAAACACCACATGCCTCTCTTGGTCCACCACAACGGGACAACATTTTGTAGTCTCTACCCCCCCCATACGGACGCTAGCGCCTTCTCGCCTGCAACCCGTCATCTGTGACCAGTCAGTGGTTCCTCGTCACTGGTTACTTGTTACTCCCTCGCCGGTAACGGTTAAAAATCCGCGTCTCACCTCTCCGCTGTCTCAACACGGACAGGGGACGGATACTCCTTATTCGTTACCCGCCCATGGCTGCCATTGACTCATTTACAGCGTGAGACACCTCACGACTGAGTATTATCCTTGTGAAAATCCTGAAGAGACCGAACCGAAAGCCCTCTTGTCTTCATTGCTTCTATTGCCGAGGCCATGGCACAGGCCCCGGCCAATGTCGTGGCATAGGGAAGGCCGTAGCCCAGTACTGCGCGACGGATCATTCGAGACCCCCCGGCCCCCTCCTTTCCTGACGGCGTATTAATCACCAACTGTACTTCTCCGTTTTTGATGTGATCTGTCACATTGGGACGCCCCTCGGCAATCTTCTTCACCATCCTGCTGGGGATGCCGGCATCTTTCAGGTAACGGGAGGTGCCCCGAGTCGCCAAGATCTCAAAGCCCAGTTCGTAGAGTTGGCGAACCACGGGACAGACCCCATCCTTATCCCCATCCTTGACGCTGACAAAGACCGCCCCTTGTGTTGGCAGGTGCTGCCCGGCCGCCAGCTGGGACTTGGCAAAGGCCCTGCCAAAGTCTTCATCTATCCCCATGACCTCACCTGTAGATTTCATCTCTGGACCAAGAAGGATATCCACACCGGCAAAACGATTGAAAGGAAACACGGCTTCCTTGACTGAAATATGGGAGGGAACCACCTCCCGAGTGAGCCCCAACTCGTTCAAGGTCTTTCCCAGCATGACCTTTGTCGCCAGCTTGGCCAGGGGGACACCAGTGGCCTTACTCACAAAAGGAACGGTACGTGACGCCCTGGGATTGACTTCCAGCACAAAGATCTCTTCGTCCTTGATGGCAAACTGGATGTTTATCAGGCCGACCACACCTAGTTCCCTCGCCAGGGCGCGGGTATACTCCTTGGCCTGTTCCAGAAGAAAAGTCGGCAGACACTGCGGGGGGAGTGCGCAGGCACTATCGCCAGAATGGATACCGGCCTCCTCTATGTGTTCCATGATGCCGCCGATGATGGTGGTTTGCCCGTCCGAAATGGCATCCACGTCAATTTCAATAGCATCCTCAAGGAATTTGTCAATGAGGATAGGGTGGCCCGGAGAGGCAAGTTGGGCCTTTCGAGTAAAGGACTCCAGCGAGGCCGGGTCATAGACAATCTGCATGGCCCGCCCGCCAAGGACATAGGAAGGCCGTACGATCACAGGGTACCCGATAGTTTCCGCCACATTTATGGCTTCCTCCACTCCCATGGCTGTTCCGTTGTCCGGTTGCCTCAATCCCAGTTTCTTCAGGACCTCCTTGAAAAGCTCCCGGTCTTCTGCCAGGGCAATGCTCTGAGGTTGGGTGCCGATAATCGGGACCCCGGCTTCGGCCAGGGTCATGGAAAGGTTCAGAGGGGTCTGCCCTCCGAATTGGACGATAACCCCCGATGGGTCTTCTGCTTCCACAATATTTAAAACGTCTTCTTTGGTAAGGGGCTCAAAATAGAGCTTGTCAGACGTATCATAATCGGTGCTCACCGTCTCGGGGTTGCTGTTGACCATGATACTCTCGATGCCTTCTTCCTTCAGGGCAAAGGAGGCTTGAACACAACAATAATCAAACTCGATCCCTTGGCCTATCCGATTCGGCCCTCCACCCAGGATGATGACCTTGGATCTGGTGGAACCACGGACCTCGCTCTCTTGTTCGTAAGTAGAATAATAATAGGGTGTGCGGGCTTCAAATTCAGCGGCACAGGTGTCCACCAGTTTATAGACCGGTTGCACCTCAAGCGCTGCGCGCGAGGCGCGGATCTCTTCCTCATCTGTCTTGAGCAGGTGGGCCAACTGGAGGTCCGAGAACCCAAATGTCTTGCCCTTCTTCATCAGGGCGGCTGGCAAAGGATGGCCGGCCGCTGCAATCTCCTCCTCCAAACGAACAATCTGAGCTATTTGGTGGAGGAACCAAGGGTCTATTTCAGTAAGGCCGTAGATGGTTTCCAGGTCCATCCCGGCCTTCATGGCGTATCGAATGAAAAAAAGACGCTGCGAATTGGGATGGGCGAGCTTCTTTTTAATCTCCGCCTCACAAGGAAGCCTTCCGTCCTGCTCCAATCGCCCCCTGCCGTCGGCCCCCAGGCCGAATCGTCCGATCTCCAGAGAACGCAAGCCCTTCTGAAGCGCCTCTTTGAATGTTCGGCCAATGGCCATGGTCTCACCCACTGATTTCATGGCTGTCGTCAGATAGTCTTCAGCTTCCGGAAACTTTTCAAAGGTCCATCGGGGGACTTTGACCACGCAGTAGTCGATGGTCGGCTCAAAGGAGGCTAGGGTCTCGCCGGTGATGTCATTGGGGAGCTCATCCAAGGCATAGCCCACCGCCAGCTTGGCAGCAATCTTGGCAATGGGAAACCCCGTGGCCTTGGAGGCAAGGGCGGAACTCCTTGAGACCCTGGGATTCATCTCAATGACAACCATCTCTCCATTTTTTGGATTGACGGCAAATTGAATATTAGATCCCCCTGTGTCCACGCCGATTTCACGGATGATGGAAATGGCGGCGTCCCGCATCACCTGATATTCTTTGTCGCTTAAGGTCTGCGCCGGTGCAACAGTTATGCTGTCGCCAGTGTGGATGCCCATAGGATCCACGTTCTCAATAGAACAGATGATGACCACATTGTCTTTTTGATCTCGCATGACCTCGAGTTCGAATTCTTTCCACCCGATGACCGACTCTTCAAGCATAATTTGATGAATCAAGCTGGCGTCCAAACCCCAGGCCACCCATTTCTCAAGGTCTTCAGGATTGTAGGCAACACCACCACCTGTTCCGCCCAGGGTAAAGCTGGGTCGAACAATGAGCGGATACCCTATCTCACCGGCAATCTCTCGGGCACGGTCCATGTCCTGTGCAATGCCGCTTTTCGGCACACGCAGTCTGATCGCCTTCATGGCAGCCCGAAACAAGTCGCGGTCTTCAGCCTTTCTGATAACGTCAGCAGAGGCGGCGATCATCTCCACATTGTACATCTCCAGGGCCCCCATATCGGCCACCTGCACAGCCGTATTCAGTGCCGTTTGCCCGCCGAGAGTGGGAAGGAGAACGTCTGGCCGCTCCTTTTCCATAATCATGGTGACCATCTCAGGCGTTATGGGTTCAATGTAGGTATGATCGGCGATCTCGGGATCAGTCATGATCGTAGCCGGGTTGCTGTTTACGAGAACGACCTCATAGCCTTCTTCTTTCAAGGCCTTGCAAGCCTGGGTGCCTGAATAGTCAAATTCACAGGCCTGGCTGATGATGATCGGCCCGGAGCCAATGATCATGATCTTTGATATGTCCGTCCTTTTGGGCATATACTCTTTAAGTGTCTACAAGTTGTTAATGGAAGCCCTTGGCCCCCCGCCGAAAGCTCCGCGAACGTTCACAGGGCGTAAGGCGCAGGGCATACGGCTTAGGGGTTTTCTCCCTTGCGCCTTATACCTTAAGCCTTAAGCCTTTTCCCAGACCGAACACTCCCTTTCCAGGAGACATAGGGTCTCAACATGCGGTGGTTCAAAGCCGGTGCCCTCATTCCCATTCAATGGTACTGGGCGGCTTGGAACTGATGTCATAGACAACGCGATTGACGCCTTTGACTTCATTAATGATACGGCTGGAAATCCTTCCCAGCAGTTCGTGCGGGAGTCTCGCCCAGTCTGCGGTCATGGCATCCAGACTCGTCACTGCCCGAATGGCCGCGATGTTCTCATAGGTCCTCTGGTCTCCCATGATACCCACACTCTTTAAGGGTAAAAGCACTGCAAAGGACTGCCATAGCTTCTTGTACAGGCCTTCTGATCTTATCTCTTCAAGCAGGATCATATCCACCTTTCGCAAAATGGAAAGCCTCGCTTGTGTCACATCGCCTATGATTCGAATGGCCAGACCAGGCCCCGGAAAGGGCTGTCTCCAGACAAGGCGTTCAGGGAGCCCCAGCTCGTTTCCCAAGACACGCACCTCGTCTTTGAAAAGGTGCCTGAGGGGTTCGATGAGTTTGAGCCTCATCCGCTTGGGCAGGCCCCCCACGTTGTGATGGGATTTTATAACAGCGCTGGGCCCTCCAAAGGCCGACCTAGACTCGATGATGTCTGGATACAAGGTCCCTTGCGCCAGGAAATCTACCCCTTTAATTCTCCGTGCCTCCCTTTCGAAGGCCTCGATAAAAATACGCCCAATAATCTTCCGTTTCCTTTCGGGGTCCACAACCCCCTTCAGGCCTTGTAGAAACTTCCGCTTGGCGCTGATATATCTTAAGTTCACATCAAAGTGTTTCTTGAAAAGCCCCTTTACCTGTTCTGCCTCATCATGTCTCAAGAGGCCGTTATCCACAAAAATACACCTCAGTTGGCGCCCAACGGCCTGGTGGAGAAGCAAGGCAGTGACCGAGGAGTCCACGCCTCCGCTGAGCCCCAGAATCACCTTCTTATCTCCAACCACGGACCTTATCTCGCGGACGGATTCCTTGACAAAAGATTTCATGGTCCAGGTCTTCTTGCAGCCACAGACCTGAAGCAGGAAATTCTTGAGCATCCTTTTACCCCTGGGCGTGTGGGCCACTTCCGGGTGAAACTGGAGTCCGTAGAAGTCCCTTGCTGGATGGGTCGTGGCTGCCACCCTGGTGCTCGGTGTTGATGCAATGACCCTGAAACCTTTGGGCACCCTTGCGATGGTGTCTCCATGGCTCATCCAGCACTTTGTCTCCTTTGCCACTCCATGAAAAATGCCGGCGCTATCCTTTATCTGGAGTTTGGCAAATCCATATTCTCTTTTCTGGGCCTTTTTTACTTCGCCCCCCAAGGCATCCACCATGTATTGCATCCCATAGCAGATGCCAAGGATGGGGACACCAAGGTCAAAGATAGCCTTTTCCGCCTTGGGACTGCTCTTTTCGTAGATGCTTGCTGGACCGCCAGACAGGATAATCCCTTTCGGGGCCAGGGCCTTTATCTGGTCAACGCTGATCCAGGGGGGCTCAATTTGGCAGTAGACATGCTCCTCACGAACCCGCCTGGCAATGAGCTGGTTGTACTGGGAGCCAAAATCAATGATCAGAATCACGTGCGTGCCGTCCTTTTCCTCTCCAAGAGGCTCATGAATTCATCAAACAGATAGCTCGAGTCGTGGGGTCCGGGAGAGGCCTCAGGATGGTATTGCACCGAGAAGATGGGAAGCCTTCGATGCCTTATTCCCTCAAGGGTCTGGTCGTTCAAGTTGATGTGGGTTATTTCAATGTCCCGGTCTTTGATGGAATCCATATCCACACAGAAACCGTGGTTCTGGGCTGTAATCTCCACCTTGCCAGTCAGTAGATTCCTGACGGGGTGGTTGGCCCCACGATGCCCGAATTTCAGTTTGTAGGTCTTGCCGCCAAAGGCCAGACCCAGGAGTTGGTGGCCCAGGCAAATGCCAAAAATCGGATAGTCTGGAATGAGATCCTTAATGGTGTCAACAACATAGCCTAGTGGTTCCGGATCACCAGGACCGTTGGAAAGCACGATTCCGTCTGGGTTCATAGCCCTGATCTCCTCAGCACTGGTATGAGCCGGCACAACTGTCACACGGCACCCTCTTCGGGCCAGACTTCGAGGTATGTTGAACTTCATACCGCAGTCCAAGGTGACGACTTCAAAACGAGCCCCATTGGGCGCTGGCCACTTGTAGGGCTCATGGCAGGTGACCTCTTTTACCAAATCTCGACCCACCAGCCCTTTGGAAGTCCTCGCCTTGTTGACGAGAGAATCAGCGTCAAGATCGCTGGCTGAAAGAACCCCCCTCATGGCTCCTGCCAACCGAATGTGTCGCGTCAGGGCGCGGGTGTCTATCCCTTCAATGGCCATGACCCCTTGCTCGTTGAGATAATCGGCCAGGGTCTTTTGAGATCGCCAATTGCTAGGCAGGGGTTCATACTCCCGAACGACGAACCCCTCAACCTGAATCCTGCCAGACTCCACGTCTTCATCATTGATCCCGTAATTACCGATGAGAGGATAGGTCATGGTAATGATCTGCCCCCTGTACGAAGGGTCCGTTAGGACCTCCTGGTAGCCCGTCATGCTCGTGTTGAAAACGACCTCGCCAGACACCCCCTCCTGCCCGGCAAAGGCGTTGCCATAAAACACGGTACCGTCTTCTAGAGCCAATATTGCCTTTATCATACCCTATTCCGTAAATCTCCTTGCCCCCTCACATAGGTTGCAGAGCTTGGTCGAAGGCACATGTCCTATGGGAGCCTAATTCCTTGAGGAGGGGCAATCAAGTCAATACGCTGTCCCGCCCCAGGCGAGTCGCTTCTGGGGACACGCAACCCCCATTGGCCAACTGGCCCACGACCGTCAGCGTTAATCTTGCAGTGCCGCTCTGGTTTTGTGAAAAACCGTTTCAGAACCAGCGAGAAGAGATCTGGGTGACAGCCACTTGAAATGTGAACGGTGTCTCAGTGCCACTTGCCACACCAGTCGGGTTGTTTTTGTACCACTAATGGGGATTCTTTCAACGAAAATCTTCTGGAACCTGATCCCGAAGCTCTAACATAATGCAATTGATCCATTTTTCAAAAGATTGAAGGTCCCTGCAGCCGCGAAGCACTGTCGTCAGGCAGCACCTTCAGGGAATGCCCTCTCTTTCACGATTGAACCCTCCCCGGGGCAAGCCACGGGGAATCTTCACCGTAAGGATGTTGTCATTTTAACTATACACTCGCTAACCCCGCCGCAAGCAGCGGGGAATGCGCTCGCTTATTCGGTTCAATTGTAGGCAAACCTTGTACCAAAACCATACGCTGAAATCGCAAAAAGTCCCTGGTGAACCATATTAAGCATTTTGCGGAACATGGCCATGGTAAAAGACATTGTTCATCCCATGCCTCTGTCAACTCTTTGAATGCCCTAGTCATTTTGGCCGGAGATTGGTGACATCAGATTGGTTGACAGGTATAACCCACTGCGGAAAAGAGCCATTTATGGATGGGAACTAAATCTCCCGTGCCATTCTTCTAAATGGAAATGGCCGTAACCTGCGTTCAGAGCTCCTGTCTATCCATTTAACTGTCTCCGAAAGGGGTTTTCCTCAACTTGTCGACGCCACCGGGCTTTCCAGTCTCCCTGCCACACAGCGAACCGGTTTCCTTCAATGGGGGCAAAGCCCGGCGAGGGCCCGCACGATCGGATTGGGGGCCGTAATGGGTTTGGATGTAGTGGTTCACTCAAATTTCGCACGCCTCGTTTCCACTAATAGTAGGTGTGTCAAGACTTGTACCCCTAAATTTGGCAACAGAGGGATGGGGAAATTCGCTGAACCAAGGCCTACAGCCATTGCCACCCACCATCTCCGCACAGCTACTAAAGGCATTGCAGGCCGAAGAGAAGCGGATTTCCCCATCCCGAGGCGTTCATTGCTTAGAAAGG